>Ga0265313_10000986_pt1 | contig 28014 bp, 32 predicted proteins | sample 4123metaG_FD_203122 | JGI IMG/M metagenome (GOLD analysis project Ga0265313, IMG submission 203122) | Rhizosphere microbial communities from Carex aquatilis grown in University of Washington, Seatle, WA, United States - 4-1-23 metaG | ecosystem: Host-associated > Plants > Roots > Rhizosphere >...
CGGACACTCTCCGCGCTTCTTGGCGCGCCGCCCGCAGAGATTGCGGAACGTGCCGGCGTTTCCACGCCCGTGCCGAAAGACGCGCCGTCCGACGCGCTGGCGAATCTGCACGAACGGCTGGACCGCGTCGAGCGCACGCTGGCCGAGATCAAGGCATTGGTGCTCGATCTGCTGAGCAAACCGCAATGATGCTGCTGACCGCTGCATTGCTGGGCGCGGCTGCGATCGCCGTTTGGTTCCTCGCGACCGGCGCGCGCGCCGCGGCCCGCGTTCATCTGCGTTTCGCCAGCATGCTGTTCGCGGCGCTGGCGGCAGCAAGCGCGATCGCACCGCCCGTGGCGGACGAAGTGGCGTTGCTGGTCGCGGCGATCGCACTGCCCGTTCTCGCCTTCGCGGCCTATGCGGGTTTCGAGAAAGCGATGTCGCCAATGCCGGCAACGCTACTGCTCGGACTCGTTTGTCTTGGCGGACTGGCGAGCGCGGCGACAGGGATCATCTCGTTTGCGCTGGCGCCCGCCGCGCTGTCGGCAGCGGCAATCCTCCTGATCAGCGCGCGCCAGTTCGATGCCGCGCGCTTGTCCTCGATCCAGGGAATGCTCTCGGCGCTGGCCTTGCTCGCATCGGCGTCGTCGTTCGCACTGGATGGGGCGACGCCTGCGTATCTGTTGTTTTCCGCCGCTGGACTGCTCGGACTGACACTGGCGCTGGCGCGCGCGTCAGATACTGGCGTCGAGGAGCAAGGCAGCAGGGATCTTCGGCGCACCGTTATCGTAAGCGACGCGGGCTAGACCGCTCGCCTGTTCACGCGGGTTCATCAGGACCTGTCCAAGCACCTGCGCGACGAATGCGGGACGCAGGCGCGGACCGTTCCAGAGCGGGGCGAACGAAACTGTTTCATTCCGGCACGGCTGAACGGCCCGGACGGCTGGGGCGTGATCGGTGGAGCGGCGTCCGGATGTCGCGCCGTCTTCGCCTATGGTCTTGGAATGATTGCCGTTCCCGATGGGGCACGCCTTCACGACAGCGCTGGATGTCAGCGTTTTCGCGTGGAGAAGGGTGACGGCCGGAAGGTTCATAACCTTCTCTTAAGGCAAACTGCATACCGCGGCCCGGCGCACCCCCGCATGCCTCAGGAGTTACGAGATTTTTAAGGCCGGACGACCAAACTCATTCAATAAGGCCGGAAAACGGCTCGAGATGGTGGGTGCGGTGAGTCAGCTGCTTCAGAAGAAGCCTGCAGACGGTTTGGACGCTCTAAGCGCGTCCGAGCGAGCCGAGCGGCTGCGCTATTCGATGCTCGGCGCGGGGGTCGCATCGTTCGACTGGACGATTTCGGATGACCGCATCGGCTGGGATGGTGCGATCGACATCCTTCCCTATCACCATGATGAGCTGCGCCTGCCGCGCGGCGCATCGTTCCTCGCCTGGCTCAATCCCGATTCGCGCACGCGCCTGACGGTGATGATCGAAACGCGCGCCGCGCAGCAATCCAATTTCGAGCTGGCTCTCGAAGCGTCTTCGGCAATGGGCTCGCTGTGGGTCACGATGGTCGGCATGCGCCAGGCGCGCGCCGACGGGCGCACCGAGCGCCTGTCGGGCCTTGTGCGCATCACGACCGAGAAACAGCGCGACCTGCAGCGGCTCACCTATCTCGCGACGCGTGACGAACTGACGGGACATCTCAACCGCAACTCCCTGCGCGCCGAACTGGCCCAGACGATCGAGAAGGCCACCGCCGAAGACCGCACCTGCGCCTTTCTCGTGGCCTCGATCGATCGCCTCGCGATGATCAATGACGGTTACGGCTTCGATGCCGGTGACGAGGTGATCGTCGCCATCGGCGAGCGACTGTCGCGCACGTTGCGTTCGAGCGACATCATCGGCCGCGTGGCCGGCAACAAGTTCGGCGTCATCCTGCGCAACTGCAAGGAACGCGAAGTCGCCATCGTCAGCGAGCGCCTGCGCGCCGCCGTGCGCGGCAGCGTGGTCGACACGCGTTGCGGACAGGTCTCCGCGACATGCTCGGTGGGCGCCGTGTGGCTGCCGTCCGGCGCCTCGTCCAGCCAGGAAGCGATGCTGCGGGCCGAGGAATCGCTGGAACGCGCGCGCAGCGGCGGACGTGACGGTTTCACGGTCTATGAAAAGTCGCCGCAGCGCGAAGGCGCACGGCTACGCATGATGGCGATCGCGGACGAAGTGATGTCCGCCCTCAACGACAGCCGCCTGCTGCTCGCCTATCAGCCGATCATCAGTTCAGGCGAGCGCAAGACCGTCAAATACGAGGCGCTGCTGCGCATGCGGCGCAAGGACGGCTCGCTCGCCACTGCCGGATACTTCGTCCCCGCCGCAGAACAGCTTGGGATTGTCGGCCTGATCGACCGCCGCGCGGTCGAAATTGCGGTCGGAACGCTGCGCGCCAATCCGAATGTCCGGATCGGCGTCAACGTTTCCGGAACGGCGGCCGGCAATCCGTCCTGGCTCAACAGCTTTGTCGAGTTTGTGCGCGCGAACCGGGATGTGGCGTCGCGCCTGAACGTCGAACTCACGGAAACTGCCGCGCTCAATCACTTCGAGGAGAATGCGCAATTCGTCTCGCAGCTGCGCGAGATGGGTTCCACCGTCTCGATCGACGATTTCGGCGCGGGCTACACCTCGTTCCGCAATCTGCAGATGCTGCATGTCGACACGGTCAAGATCGACGGCTCGTTCGTGAAGGGGCTTTCGACGTCTCCGGAAAACCAGGTCTTCGTGCGCACGCTTGTCGGCCTGGCCAAGAACTTCAATCTGCGCACGGTCGCCGAGTGGGTGGAATCCGAACAGGACGCGCAGCTGCTGCACAGCATGGGCGTCGACTATTTCCAGGGCTTCTTCTTCGGCGAACCGGAGCTTGAGCCGGACTGGTCCAGATAGTCCGTCGCGCTATTTGCGCTGGCTGAGCTCTGCGAGCTGGCGGCGCATCGCTTCGATCTCGTTCTTGAGCTCGCTGATTTCCTCGGACGGCTTTGTGCGTTCCGTCGCGCCGTTCACCTTGGTCTCGTCTTCGCCGGCCTTGCCGGTGCGCGCGGGAACGAAGGGCGAGAACATCTGCATGGCGCGTTCGAACATCGCCATGTTCTGGCGCGTCATGTTTTCGATGACATGCGTGCTGCCGCCGAACGCTTCGGCCAGACGGGTGCGCATCGCTTCCTGGTTCTTGGTGAAGCCATCCATGCTCATGTCGAGATAGCCCGGTACAAAACTCTGTAAACTGTCGCCATAGAAGCGGATGAGTTGGCGCAGGAACTTGATCGGCAAGAGGCTTTGGCCCTTGGCCTCTTCCTCGAAGATGATCTGCGTGAGAACGGACCGCGTGATGTCCTCGCCGGTGCGGGCATCGCGGACTTCGAACTCCGTCCCTTCCTTCACCATGTGCGCGAGATGATCGAGGGTCACATAGGTCGAGGTCTGGGTGTTGTAGAGACGCCTGTTCGCATACTTCTTGATGACAACAGGGGCTTCCGCCTTTGGGCTATCTTCCGACACGCTGGTTTACCGTTGATTTGAGGGCGTTTCGCGCTTCTGTAGGCGCTTACTCTTGATAAGCTCAACATCACTGTTTCGCCCCTGTCCAGTGCCATTTGAGCAGGCGCAACATTGCCTTGCTTAAAATGTGGGCACTAACCCACTGATTTACAAGCGCGATTTGCCACAGTTTACCAGTGCTCGCATTCGCGGCATTTTGGACGAAAGCAGAAACAAACTGAAAGTTCTGGGAGGTTCTGGTGGAAGAAGTTGTCATCGTCTCGGCGGCGCGCACGCCTGTCGGCGCATTCAATGGATCCTTTGCTTCGGTTCCGGCCCATGAGCTGGGCAGGGTTGCGATCAAGGCGGCGCTGCAACGTGCCGACGTAAAACCCGAAGATGTGTCCGAAGTGATCCTCGGTCAGGTGCTGACCGCGGCGCAGGGACAGAACCCGGCACGTCAGGCCTCGATCAATTCGGGCGTTCCGATCGGCGCACCGGCTTGGTCGGTGAACATGGTGTGCGGTTCGGGTCTTCGCGCCGTTGCACTTGGCGCACAGGCCATCCGCAACGGCGACTCGACGATCGTCGTCGCCGGCGGCCAGGAATCGATGAGCCAGTCGACGCACGCGGCCTATCTGCGCGCCGGGCAGAAGATGGGCAATCTCGATTTCATCGACACGATGATCAAGGACGGATTGTGGGACGCCTTCAACGGCTATCACATGGGCGTGACCGCAGAGAACGTCGCGCGCGAATGGCAGATCACGCGCGAGCAGCAGGACGTGTTCGCCGTCGCCTCGCAGAACAAGGCCGAAGCCGCCAAGAAGGCCGGCAAGTTCAAGGACGAGATCGCGCCCGTCACGGTCAAGGAACGCAAGGGCGAGAAGATCATCGACACGGACGAATACATTCGCGACGGCGCAACGCTCGAAGCGATGGCCGGACTCAAGCCCGCCTTCCAGAAGGACGGCACGGTCACCGCGGCGAATGCGTCGGGCATCAATGACGGCGCAGCCGCGCTTGTCCTGATGAGCGCAGCCGAAGCCAAGCGCCGTGGTCTCAAGCCGATGGCGACGATCAAGTCGTGGGCCCAGGCAGGCGTCGATCCGAAGGTGATGGGCTCGGGCCCGATCCCGGCGTCGCGCAAGGCGCTCGAGAAGGCTGGCTGGAAGGCGGGCGATCTCGATCTCGTCGAGGCCAATGAAGCCTTCGCGGCGCAGGCCTGCGCGGTGAACAAGGACATGGGTTGGGACACATCGAAGGTGAACGTCAACGGCGGCGCGATTGCGATCGGTCATCCGATCGGCGCGTCGGGCGCACGCGTACTCGTCACGCTGCTCCATGAGATGCAGCGCCGCGATGCCAAGAAGGGCCTCGCAACGCTCTGCATCGGCGGCGGCATGGGCATCGCCATGTGCGTCGAGCGGGCGTAACACGAGCCTGACATGCGTTTTTGCAAGACTGGGCGGCGGAGCGATCCGTCGCCCTTTTTGTTGGTTTGCCTGGTTCGACGCTCGCGTTTATGGTTAGAAAGTATCAAGGCGATCTGTCGCGGCGGCAGTTTATTGCGTCTGCCTAACTCGCCGGGCTATGTGTGCTAAACAAAAGAAAATCTTGGGTTTTCACGGGGAGTTGGACATGGCTCGGGTTGCACTGGTGACGGGTGGTACGCGCGGTATCGGCGCCGCCATCGCGGTTGAGTTGAAAAGGGCCGGCTACAAGGTGGCCGCGAACTATGGCGGCAACGACGAAGCCGCGCAGAAGTTCAAGACCGAGACAGGCATCCCCGTCTTCAAGTGGGACGTCGGCAGTGCCGCGGCCTGTGCCGCCGGGATCAAGGACGTGGAAGGCGCGCTCGGCCCCATCGACATCCTCGTCAACAATGCCGGCGTCACCAAGGACGCCATGCTGCACAAGATGACCGCGGAACAGTGGGACGACGTCATCCGCATCGATCTGGGCTCGATGTTCTATATGTGCCGCCCGCTGATCGACGGCATGCGCGAGCGCAATTTCGGCCGCATCATCAACATCAGCTCGATCAACGGCCAGAAGGGCCAGATGGGTCAGACCAACTACTCCGCCGCCAAGGCCGGCATCATCGGCTTTACAAAGGCATTGGCACAGGAAACCGCCAAGAAGGGCATCACGGTCAACGTGATCTGCCCCGGCTACATCGATACGGAAATGGTCATGGCCGTCCCGCCGAAAGTTCTGGAGGGCATTATCGCGACGATCCCATTAGGCCGTCTCGGCAAGTCCGGCGAAATCGCCAAGATGGCGGCGTTCCTCGCCTCCGACGACGCCGCCTTCATCACCGGCGCCACCATGACTGTCAACGGCGCGCAATATATTGCGGGATAGCTCCAGTCCCCTCATGGTTCGACACGCTCGCCATGGGGGATTCTAGCCAGCCCTCATCCTGAGCCCGCCGAAGGATGAGGACCCGTTGAACGCCATCAGTTCTCTCGCCGTCAGCAACCTCACCTGCATCCGCGGTGAGAGGGTGCTGTTTCGCGATTTGAGTTTCAGCGCCGCTGCAGGACAGGCCTATGCGGTCGAGGGGCCGAACGGCGTCGGCAAGACGTCGCTGCTGCGCACCATCGCCGGCTTCCTGGTTCCGGCGGCGGGGCGGATCGTTCTCACCGGGTCTCGCGAGATTTCCGAACCCGAGGATCGCGGCCGCGAGATCGGCTGGCTCGGCCATCATGACGGCGCCAAGCCGCAGCTTACGCCGACCGAGGTGCTGCAGTTTTTTGTGCAGCTCTACGGCAGCAATGCCGACGTCGCGCCGGCGCTGGCCGATGCCGGCCTTGAGCGCTGCGCCACGCTGCCCTGTCAGTATCTGTCCGCCGGACAGAAAAAGCGTTTGGCGCTCGCTCGGCTAAAGCTTTCCGGCCGCGCGTTGTGGCTGCTCGACGAGCCGTTGGCCGCGCTCGATACCAACGGCAAGAAATTTGCCGCCGAGTTGATCGCCGCGCATTGCGCGAGCGGCGGCATCGCGCTCGCCGCGACGCATGAACCGCTCGGCATCGCCTGCGAGCGGCTGACACTGGGTGGCGCATGATCGGCGCGCTGCTCTGGCGCGACATGCGCCTTGCGACTCGCGCCGGCGGCAGCGCCGCCCTCGCGCTCGCTTTCTTCGCAGCGGTCGCAACGCTGGTTCCGCTCGGCGTCGGTGCAGATCTCAAATTGCTCGCGCGCGTTGCCGCGGGCGTCCTTTGGGTTGCAGCCGTGCTCGCAGCGCTTCTGTCGCTCGACCGTCTGTTCCAGGCGGATTTCGATGACGGCAGTCTCGATCTTCTCGCTCTCTCGCCGCTGTCGCTCGAAACGGTGAGCGCGACAAAGATCGCGGCGCACTGGCTGACCACGGGTTTGCCGTTGACGATCCTCTCGCCGCTGCTGGGCGGGATGTTTGGCCTGCCGATGGCGGCGACCGGAACGCTTGCTCTCTCTCTTTTGATCGGCACGTCGTCCGTCAGTGCGCTGGGCGCGATCGGGGCAGGGCTTACACTGTCGATCCGCCGCGGCGGACTGATCTTGCCGCTTCTGGTGCTGCCGCTTCTGGCTCCGGCCGTGATTTTCGGGGCCGGAGCGGTGCAATCGACGCTGGACGGACTGTCCGACGGTGCGCTTCTATTTCTCTCGGCTTTTTCGGTCGCGGCAACGGTGCTGTCACCCTTTGCCGCGGCAGCCGCCGTGCGGCTCAATCTCGCAGGTTGATCTCGATGCTTGTGACGTCTGGAAGGACAGCCTAGATGGCGAACATGTTCGCACTCGCCAACCCCAAGCGCTTCATGGACGCGAGCGCGACGTTTCTTCCCTGGCTCGCCGTCGCGGCGGCCCTCGCGCTCGCGTCCGGGCTGATCCTCGGATTTCTTGCGCCGCCTGACTATCAGCAGGGTACGACGGTCAAGATCATGTTCCTGCATGTGCCTGCGGCATGGACAGCGATGATGGCGTACGGGCTGATGGCCGTGACTTCGTTCTTCAGCCTGGTCTGGCGTCATCCGCTCGCGGACGTGGCGGCCAAGGCGGCCGCGCCGCTCGGCGCGATCTTCACGGTTCTCGGTCTTGTCACAGGCTCGCTCTGGGGCCGGCCGATGTGGGGCACCTATTGGGTGTGGGACGCGCGTCTCACCTCGTTCCTGCTGCTGCTGTTTCTCTATCTCGGCTACATCGCGCTGTGGAACGCGATCGAAGACGAAGCCCGTGCCGCACGCGCCGCCGCAATCCTGGCTCTGGTCGGCGCCGTCAACCTGCCGATCATAGAGTTCTCCGTGAACTGGCACACGCTGCACCAGGGCGAGAGCATCATGCGCGCCGACGGCCCGCAGATCGCTGCGGTGTTCCTGTGGCCGCTGGGGCTGACGGCGCTCGGCTACACGCTTCTTTTCTTTGCACTGTGGACGGTACGTATACGGACCGAAATCCTCGAGCGCCGAGCGCGTTCGTTGATGCTGGCGGGGCAGAGATGAGTGAACTACTCAATATGGGTGGATACGCCGCCTTTGTCTGGCCGGCCTATGCCGTCAGCGCGCTGGGACTGGGTGCAGCCATCCTTCTGACCCTTCGTGGCTATGCGCGCGCCAAGACGCGTCTCGACGCGCTGGAGAAGTCGTGAGGCGATTGATCTATCTGCTGCCCATCGTCGCGTTCGCGGCGCTGGCATGGTTCCTGTTCAAAGGATTGCAGGCGCCGCCGCCGGGCGATCTGCCGTCGGTTCTCATCGACAAGCCGGCGCCTGCGATCGCGCTGCCGGCGCTTGATGCGGCGACGCTCGGCTTTGGACACGACCAGCTCGCAGGCGGGCGCGTCACTGTGGTTAACGTCTTTGCATCCTGGTGCGTGCCGTGCCGTGCCGAAGCGCCGCAACTCGCGCAGCTTGGACAGGCGCGCGGCGTGCAGCTGTTCGGGCTGGTATGGAAAGACACGCCGCAGAAAGCGCGAACGTTCCTCAAGGATGTCGGCAATCCCTATGCGCGCATCGGCTATGACGGTGACGGGCACGCAGGCATCGAATGGGGCGTGTACGGAGTGCCCGAGACTTTCATCATCGACAGGCACGGCGTCGTGCGCGAACGCTTCGTTGGACCGATCACGCCGGACAGTCTGGTCCTCGACATTCTTCCGGCCATCGCCACCGCGGCGCGGAGCTGATCTTCAGACTCTGTAAACCATGTTTGTGCAAGCTGGCGCGATGCAGCTCAGCGCGGCAAACCTCCTCATCGCTTCGCAGCAGATCGCGCGCAGCGTACAGCAACCCGCGGCGGACACGCAGGCGAAGTTCTCTGCTGCGCTCGCCAAGGAAAAATCCGCATCGGGTGTCGCGGCGTTCGAGCCGCTGGAATTTGCACCGTCTGCAGACACACCTGCGGTGGCGACCGCGCCGGCGTCCGCGGCAAACGCCGCGCCGTCGAGCGGCTATGGCCGTTCAGGCCCGCTCGGCGCCAACATCGATATTCGCGTTTAATTAGAGGCGATTAAGACCGCTTGCGGCGGCCTTTTGCGCGCGGCGCGGCGGGTCCGTTGGCCGCGAATTCTTCGCCGGCAACGGCAATCTGCGCCAGCAAACGGACAAAGCGCGCGCGCTCGGCCAGGGGCAGGGCGTCGAGCAACGCTTTCTCTGCGCGCTCCGATGCCGTGCGCGCCGTGCGCAGCGACTTTCGTCCCGAAGGCGAGATCGCAACCGCATTCGCGCGCTGATCTTCTTCGGTGCGTTCGCGCGACAGCAAACCCTTGTCGAGCATGCGGCGCACCATCTCGGCCAGGGTCGAGCGGTCGATGCCCGTGATGTCGACGAGCGCGGTCTGGCTCACGCCTTCGTTGTGTTCGAGCGCGGCGAGTACCGTGAATTGTTGTTTGGTGAGATCGCTCGATCCGGCTTCGTGCGCATAGAGGTCGCCGAAATATTGTGCGCAGCGTTTGATGAGGTGTGAGGGTGACTCCGACAAATCGAAGCCTCCATTCACCCTGCGCTGTGCCTTCGTCATTCGCTTCCCCTGCTCGACAATTGGTCGACTTTTGTCGTTTCCGAATTGTCAGCCACCCCAACCGGGTTCGCTCACAGATTAAAAGATTAGACGGCCCCGTTCCCCGTCACAACAATCTCTATCGCGTTTGATCGGGCGTTTGCAACGCAAAGATTCGCTTTCACGCTTCCGTTTCGATCTTGCGTTGGGCAGAATTGTCGCCATGACCGGCCATCGCACCGCACCACCGCCGCCCAGTCCGCGCTTCGTCCGTCGTGTTCCGGATGGAGACACCGAGGAACGTTACGTGTGCGGCGACTGCGGCCACGTGCATTACACAAATCCAAAAATCGTTGTGGGCTCGGTTGTTACGTATCGAAACAGGATCTTGCTGTGCCGTCGCGCCATCGAGCCGCGCAAGGGCTTCTGGACACTACCGGCAGGATATCTGGAAGAAAACGAAACGCCGGAAGACGGCGCGCGCCGCGAGGCCCGCGAGGAAGCGGAGTGCGACATTGTTCTCGAAGGATTGCTTGCCGTTTATTCCATTCCGCGCATCAGCCAGGTGCAACTGATGTACAAAGCCCGTCTTGACACGGAGCAATTTGGCGCGGGTGCGGAAAGTCTGGAGGTAAAGCTGTTCGATTGGGACGATATTCCGTGGACGGAGATTGCTTTCCCCAGTGCGGCGTGGGCCCTCGAACATTATCGCGAGATCGGCGAGCGCAAGGTATTTGCGCCTTTCTCAAACCCGCCCGGACAGAACGGCAATTTTCCCGCGCCGCGCTGATGCGGTTGGCCGCGCGACATTCTATTCCGCAGGCGGGTCCTTCTCGATCTGGTGCTTGAGCAATAGTGGTGCCTGCAGTGCGCCGAATACCAGAACTAGTGGCAGGATGATCCAGACCTTGAAGATCACCCAATGCGCCGTGGAAAAATTCCGCCACACAATTTCATTGAGAGCCGCCAGGGCTCCGAAGAACGCGGCCCAGCGCCACGTCAGGGTGCGCCACGCGCTCTCGGGCAACTCGAACTCGAAAGCCAGCGCGTATTTTATGAAGAGCCGGTTGAACATCATCCCGCCCAGAAGCACTGTGCAGAAGGTTGCATAGATGATGGTCGGTTTGATTTTTACGAAGGTGTCGTTCTTGAGGTAGAGCGTGAGCCCGCCGAACACCAACACGATTACGGCCGTAAAGAGTGCGATTGGAGACACTTTGCGGTCGAGCGAATAGCCGATGGCGAGTGCCGCGACGATCACAACCATGAATGCGGCGGTCGCCGCGAAGATGCCGAAGAACTGGAAGGCTGCAAAGAAAACGATCAGCGGACCAAGGTCCAGCGCAAGACGCCGCATTTGCGTGTTCATTTCGACCCCGTAAGCGCCTTGGCGAAGTTTTCTGCATTGAACGGCTGGAGGTCGTCTTCGCCTTCGCCGACGCCGATATAGTGCACCGGAATCGTAAACTTCTGGGCAAGCGCGGCGAGGATGCCGCCCTTCGCTGTTCCATCGAGCTTCGTCATGACAAGACCGGTAAGGGGCACGACGCCCTTGAACGCCTCGACCTGACCGATCGCATTCTGGCCTGTCGTGGCGTCAAGAACGAGCAGCGTGGCGTGCGGCGCTGTGGCGTCGAGCTTGCGGAGTACGCGCACGATCTTTTCCAGCTCGGCCATGAGGCCCGCCTTGTTCTGCAGGCGCCCGGCGGTGTCCACGATCAGAATGTCCGCGCCTTGCGCCCGCGCCGTCTCCAGAGCCTCGAACGCGAGGCCGGCGGCATCGGAGCCCGCCGGACGCGAGATGACCTCTGCGCCAGCGCGCTTGCCCCACACGGCAAGCTGTTCGATGGCGGCGGCGCGGAACGTGTCGCCCGCAGCGAGTACAACCTTTGCGCCGTTCTTCGTCAGTTTCTTGGCGATCTTGCCGATCGTCGTCGTCTTGCCGCCGCCGTTCACGCCTGCGACCAAAATGACGAACGGCTTTTTGCTTCCGTCGATCGAGAATTGCTTTTCGATGGGTTTCAGAACTTTCGCGATTTCGCTGCGCAATATCTCGCGCACGTCATAGTCGCTGATCTCCGCGCCATAGCGTCCCTCGCCGACCGCGCGCGACAGCCGCGAGGCGAGCGCGGTGCCCATGTCTGCCTTGATCAACGCGTCCTCGAGTTGCGCCACGCTCTCGGCGTCGAGTTTCTGCTTGGTGAAGATGCCGGTGATATTGTCCGACAGCCCCGCCGTGCTGCGCGACAATCCTTCCTTCAGCCGCTCAAAGAAGGTCGGCGGCGGCGGTGCTTCACCGAAATCTCTCATGGTGCGAGTTCTGCCCTGAGCCTGCCGCCGGCAATTCCGGTGATGCGCGCGCGCACGAACGTTCCGGGTGCGGCTTCGCCTTCGAATGCGACCGGCGTGAAGCACTCGCTGCGTCCCATGCCGCGTTGTTCGACGAGCAGGGTCTGTTCCTTTCGCACGAGCGAGAGCTGGCGCCGTGCCGCGGCCACTTCGCCCTTGGCGCGCAGGCGCGCCGCGCGTTCCTTGATGACGGCCTTGGGGATTTGCGGCATGCGCGCGGCGGGCGTGCCGCGGCGCGCGCTGAAGGGAAAGACGTGCAGGGTGGAAAGCCCGGCATCGTCAACCAGCTTCATGCTTTCCTGGAACATCGCTTCGGTCTCGGTCGGAAATCCTGCAATCAGATCGGCGCCGAATGCGGCGTTGGGCCTGACGCGCCGCACCGTCCTGCAGAACTCGATCGTATCGTGGCGAGAATGACGGCGCCTCATGCGCTTGAGGATCATGTCGTCGCCGGACTGCACCGAAAGATGAAAGTGCGGCATGAGCCTGTCTTCTTCCGCGATGGCGCGCATCAGTTCGTCATCGGCTTCAATGGTATCGATCGAGGAAAGCCGCAGCCGCCTGATGCCGGGTACGAGTTTGAGGAGCTTGCGCACGAGATGTCCGAGTGTCGGTGAGCCGGGCAGGTCGGCGCCATAGGCGGTCATGTCGACGCCGGCCAGCACTATCTCGGGAACGCCGGTATCGGTCAGGCGCCTGGCTTCATCGATGACGGCGCCCATCGGCACGCTGCGGGAGGGTCCGCGGCCGAAAGGAATGATGCAGAACGTGCAACGGTGGTCGCAGCCATTCTGGACCTGCAGGAACGCCCGCACGCCGCGCGTCGGTCCTTCGAAGCAGTCGACCATCTGGCTGGCGGTTTCGCGCACGCTCATGATGTCGTTGACGCGGATGCGCTCGGACGCGTCGACCCCGAAGTCGGCATAGCTTCGCGTCTGCAGTTTTTCTTGGTTGCCGAGAACGAGATCGACTTCATCCATGTCGGCATAGCTCTGCGGCTCGGTCTGCGCCGCGCAGCCGGTGACGATGATCTTGGCGCCGGGATTCTCGCGCCGCGCGCGGCGGATCGCCTGGCGCGACTGGCGAACGGCTTCGGCCGTCACGGCGCAGGTGTTGAAGATCAGCGCGTTCTCGAGCCCTGCTTCCGCCGCGCGGGCGCGGATCGCCTCGGACTCATAGGCATTGAGGCGGCAGCCAAAAGTCAGGATTTTGGCCGTCACGACGTCAGCGCCTCGAGATTGACGATGCCGGTGAAGACGAGCGTCGCCGGACCCGTCATCAGGACATGTTCATCGCTCTCGCGCAGTTCGACCTGCAAGCTGCCGCCGTCGAGCACGATCTCGACCTTGCGTCCGGCGAGGCCGCGGCGATGCGCGGCGACTGCCGTTGCGCAGGCGCCGGTTCCGCAAGCCTGGGTGATGCCGACGCCGCGCTCCCACACGCGCATGCGCAACCTGCCGCCATGCTCCACGCTGACAAATTCGACATTGGTGCGTTCGGGAAACATCGGATGCGTTTCGATCCGCGAGCCCAGCGAGGCGACGGGCGCGGTCTCGGCATTCTCGACGAACAGCACCACGTGCGGATTGCCGACGGACACCGCGCTTGCGACATGGTTGGCGCCGTCGACGTTAAGCTGGAACATGTTGGTGTCGGCGGCCTGGGCAAGCGGGACCTCGTTCCACATCAGCCGCGGCGGACCCATATCGACGGTCACCAGGCCGTTGCCGGCATCGCTGCAGGTCAGCGGCCCGCCGGCCGTATCGATGTGCACCGTGTCGCGTCCGGTCTCTTCCATCAACAGGCGGGCGACGCAGCGCGCAGCGTTGCCGCAGCTTTCCACTTCGCCGCCGTCGGCATTCTGGATATTCATGACGGCGTCGAACTTGCCGTGGCCGGGCGCGATCACGATGACCTGGTCGCATCCGATGCCGAAGCGTCTGTCCGCGATGGCGCGAGCGGCCGTCCGGTCGAGCGCGAGCGGTTGCTTGCGGCCGTCGAACACCACGAAATCGTTGCCGAGCCCGTGCATTTTCCGAAAAGACGTCATGAGGCTGTATATAAGCGGCGAGGCCCGTTGGGGCCAGTGGCGCATTGACCGCAGGCTGCGTTCCTTTTGCGGCGGGCCCGCTGGAGTCTGGGGAATGAGAGCCGGTATATCGATTGCCGTTCTGGCGCTCGCCGTGGCGGCCGCAGCGTATGGAGCCAACACCGTGGATGATCCCTATCTCTGGCTTGAAGATGTGCATGGCGAAAAGCCGCTGGCCTGGGTTGCGCAGCAGAACGCCCGCTCGACCGGCGTCCTCAAATCCGATCCGGATTATCAGAAGGATTACGACACCATCCTCAAGATCATGGATGCGCCGGACCGGATTCCCTCTGCCAGTCTTTACCGCGGCACGGTGCGGAACTTCTGGCAGGATGAGCACAACCCCAAAGGCCTTTGGCGGCGCACGACCATCGCGTCCTACGAAAGCGCGAGCCCGCAATGGGAGATCCTGCTCGACATCGACAAGCTGTCCGCGGACGAGAAGGAGAACTGGGTCTATGCGGGTGTCGCGGGTTCCAGGAGCTTCAGGCACGCGCTCGTGTTACTGTCGCGCGGCGGCACCGATGCGCGTGTCGTGCGCGAGTTCGATCCCGATCGAAAAGTCTTCCTGACCGGCGGGTTCACGCTGCCTGAGGCGAAGTCCGAGGCGACCTATCTCGGCGACGACACGGTTTTCTTCGGAACAGACTTTGGCCCAGGGACGATGACCAAGTCCGGCTACCCGCGCATCGTCAAGCGCTGGCGCCGCGGCGAGGCGGTCGCATCCGCCGCAACCATCTTCGAAGGGACCGTCGACGATGTCGGCGTCAGTCCCTTCACGATGCTCGACAGCGATGACCGCGAGTACGCGTTTGTCGTACGTCACGCCGATTTCTTCGACGCCGATTTCTACTTTGTGACCGACGCGGGCGAGACGTTGCAACTGCCGCTGCCGCGCTTTGCGAGCGTGACCGGTCTCTATGACGGACAGGTGCTTTTCACGCTGCGCAAACCTTGGAGCGGCATTCCGCAAGGCGCGCTGGCCGCGTTTTCGCTGAAGGATTGGCTGGCGGCGAAGACGCTGCCCAAGATTTCCGTTCTCTACACGCCCGATGCGCGCAGCAGCATCGCCAACGTCGCAACGGGCCGGAGCGGGCTCTTTGTCAGCACGCTCGAGAACGTCATCGGCCATGTCTACAAGTTCGCGTACAAGGACGGTGCATGGACGCATACGCCGATTGCACTGCCGGCGAACGGTTCGGCAGACATTTCGTCGGTGAATGACTACGGCCCCGAGGTCTATTTCTCGTTCGAGTCCTATCTCGTGCCCCCGACGCTGTTTGCCGATCATGGCGACGGCAGGCTGCGCGCGATCAAGTCGCTGCCGGCGCGTTTTGATGCGAGCGGCATGACGACGGAGCAGTTCGAAGCCGTGTCCACCGACGGCACGAAGATTCCCTATTTCGTCACGCGCAAGGCTGGCGCGCCGGGTCCGCGGCCGACGGTGCTCTATGGCTATGGCGGATTCGAGCTGTCGATGACCCCGTCCTATTCGGCGACGTTCGGAAAACTCTGGCTGGAGAAGGGCGGCACGTTCGTCGTCGCCAACATCCGCGGCGGCGGCGAGTTCGGACCCGCCTGGCACGATGCGGCGGTCGGCGAAAATCGCCAAAAGGGCTTCGACGATTTCGCGGCCGTCGCAGCCGATCTCATCAAGCGCGGCCTCACGACGCCCAGGCAGTTGGGCATCATGGGCGGCTCGAACGGCGGATTGCTGGTTTCCGCGGTGATGACGCAGCATCCAGAAATGTTAGGTGCCGTCGTCTGTCAGGTGCCGCTGATCGACATGCTGCGCTACACGCAGATCGGCGCCGGCGCCTCCTGGGCTGCGGAGTATGGCGATCCCGACGATGCCAAGGCGCGCGAATGGATCCTGAAATACTCGCCCTACCAGAACGTCAAGCCGGGCGTTCACTATCCGGCCGTCTTCTTCACGACGGCGACGAGCGATGACCGCGTCACGCCCGTGCACGCACGCAAGATGGCTGCCAGGATGGAAGCGATGGGCAGCGACGTGCTCTTCTTCGAGAACACCGACGGTGGCCACGGCGCCGCAGCCGATCACAAGCAGTCCGCCGAAATGTGGTCGCTGAGCTTCATCTATCTCAAGCAGAAGCTAGGGTTGCAGTAATATTGAACAGTTTCCTCCCCGTCTGTACGGGGAGCGGGACCGCAAAGTGGTCGCGGGACGGATCTTGCGCCGGCCCCCTGCGCCTCTCTCTGTTCGGCGTCTCCCCATGAACGGGGGAAGACTGGGAGCGCGTCCATTGCGGACTGTGTGTCGGGGTGCAGGTTTGACTTGACCAAAGGGCAGGCTTAAAACCCGCCCGCTTCCGGAAGAGACCAAGTCCCTTCCGGTCCTGGGCCCGGCCCAGGATCGCCCCCAGGCAGCGCGTCGCGCCCCCTGGGGTTGTTTTGCTTTGGGTGGTTGCCCTCACCCTCGGCTTGTCGAAGGGCGAGGGCGAACGGTGCTCTCATCCTTCGACACGCACAGGATGAGGAAGAAGGAAAAGAATGTTCGACAGTCTGCAATCCCGCCTTGGTGGCGTGTTCGACAAGCTTCGCGGGCGCGGCGCGCTCAGCGAGGCCGATGTCGATGCGGCGCTCGGCGAAGTGCGCAATGCGCTGATCGAGGCCGACGTCGCGCTGCCCGTCGTCAAGACCTTCATCGACAAGGTCCGCCCGCGCGCCATCGGCGAAGATGTCATCCGCTCCGTCACGCCCGGCCAGCAGGTCGTCAAGATCGTCCATGACGTTCTGGTCGAAACGCTCGGCGAAGCGAACACCGGTCTCAATCTCGGATCGCCGCCTGCGCCGATCCTGATGGTCGGACTGCAGGGCTCGGGCAAGACGACGACATCGGCGAAGATCGGATTGATGCTGCAGACGCGCGAGAAGAAGCGCGTGCTGATGGCCTCGCTCGACGTGACGCGCCCGGCCGCCATGGAGCAGCTACGCGTGCTTGGCGAACAGGCGGGCGTCGCCACGCTTCCCATCGTTGCGGGTCAGGGCCCGGTCGATATCGCCAGACGCGCCATGGCGTCGGCGAAAGTCGGCGGCTACGACGTTCTCATTCTCGACACCGCCGGCCGTCAGCACATCGACGAACAGTTGATGCTCGAGGTCGCCGCCATCCGCGACCAGGTCAAGCCGCACGAAACCCTGCTCGTCGCCGATGCCCTGACGGGCCAGGATGCGGTGAACATCGCCAGGTCCTTCAACGACCGCGTGCCGCTCAGCGGCATCATCCTCTCACGCGCGGACGGCGACTCGCGCGGCGGCGCGGCGCTTTCGATGCGCAGCGTCACCGGCGCGCCGATCAAGTTCCTTGCGACGGGCGAAAAGCTCGATGCGCTCGAGCCGTTCCATCCCGAACGCGTCGCCAACCGCATTCTCGACATGGGCGACGTCGTTTCGCTGGTCGAAAAGGCGGCCGAGACGATCGACAAGGACAAGGCCGAGAAACTCGCCAGGAAGATGAAGAAGGGCGAGTTCGACATGGACGATCTCGCCGACCAGTTGCGCCAGATGAAGAAAATGGGCGGCATGAAGGGCGTGCTTGCCATGCTGCCGGGCGTCGGCAAGGTCAAGAGCCAGCTCGACGCCGCCGGCATCGACGACAAGATCCTGACGCGCCAGGAAGCCGTCATTCTCTCGATGACCAAGCAGGAGCGCGCCAAGCCCGATCTCATCAACGGCTCGCGCAGGAAGCGCATCGCGGCCGGCGCCGGCGTCGAGGTCAGCGAAGTCAACAAGCTATTGAAGATGCACCGCCAGATGTCCGACATGATGAAGAAGATGGGCAAGGGCGGGCGCAATCCCTTCGCCGGAATGATGGGCGGCGGAATGCCCGGCGGGCTTCCGCCCGGCATGAACCCGCCACGGCGCTAGACTTTCACTCTGTACACGGATCAACGAAGAAGGAAGATTTGAAATGGCACTCAAGATCAGACTGGCGCGCGGCGGCACCAAGAAGCGCCCGCACTACAACATCGTCATCGCGGACTCGCGCAGCCCCCGCGACGGCCGCTTCATCGAGAAGATCGGCTTCTACAATCCGCTGCTGTCCAAGGATCATGCGGACCGCGTGAAGCTCGACCTCGAGAAGGCCAAGGAATGGATGAAGAAGGGCGCGACCGCGTCCGACCGCGTCCATCGCTTTCTCGCCAATGCGGGCCTTGTGAAGCCGCTGGTGCGGAACAATCCCGAGAAGGCCAAGCCCAAGAAGAAGGCGCAGGAACGTTCGGCTGCCAATGCGGCTGCCAGCGCCAAGGCTGCAGCGGCGCCGGCCGAAGACGCCGCGGCGTCGTAGGCGGCCATGGCGGGGAAATCCCGCGACGTGCTGCTTGCCGCCGTCATCGGCGCGCAGGGCCTGAAGGGTGAGGTGAGGGTGAAAGCCTTCACCGACGCGCCCGAGGCGCTTGCGCGCTACGGCGGCCTGCATGCCAAAGACGGCCGCCGGTTCACCGTCACCGCCGCGCGCGCCACGAAGGCCGGCGAAGCCGTTCTGACCATCGCCGAGCTCACGAACCGCAATGCGGCGGAGGCGCTGCGCGGAACCGAACTGTTCGTCGCGCGCTCCGCGTTGCCGCCGACCGAGCGTGAAGAATATTACCACGCCGATCTGATCGGGTTGCGCGCAGAGGATATCGAGGGCCGCACCCTTGGCACCGTGCATGCAATCCACAATTACGGCGCCGGCGACGTGATCGAGATCGTGCGGCCCGACGGCGACACGATTCTTCTGCCCTTCACACGTGAAACGGTTCCGCAGATCGAGATCGACAAGGAACGCATCGTCGTGGCGGTTCCCGAAGAAGTGGAAACGGGCGAACGGGGAAACGTCGAATGACCTGGGCGGCGACGGTGCTGACGCTGTTTCCGGAAATGTTTCCCGGACCGCTCGGCATCTCGCTTCTCGGCAAGGGCTTGCAGCAGGCGCTGTGGTCGCTCGATGTGCGCGACATCCGCGATCACGGCATCGGCCGGCATCGTACGGTCGACGACACGCCCGCGGGCGGGGGACCCGGAATGGTGATGCGCGCCGACGTCGCAATCGCCGCGATCGACTCGGTGCCGCGTGTCGCCCGGCCGCTCATCTATCTCTCGCCGCGCGGAACGCCGCTGACCCAGTCTCGAGTCGCCGAGCTTTCGGCCGGTCCCGGCGCGATCCTCATGTGCGGGCGGTTCGAGGGTCTCGACCAGCGCGCCATCGAGGCGCGCCAGATCGAAGAAATCTCGCTCGGCGATTTTGTCCTGGCGGGTGGCGAGATCGCAGCCATGGCGTTGATCGAGGCGGTGGTCCGTCTCATCCCCGGCGTCCTTGGCGATGCCGCATCCACGGCAGAGGAGAGTTTCTCGTCCGGGCTTCTGGAATATCCGCAATATACCCGGCCCCAGATCGTCGCGGAGTTGCCCATTCCTGACGTGCTAAACCAAGGAAATCACAAAGAAATTGCCAAATGGCGCCAGGCGGAGGCGGAACGTCTGACCAAGTCGCGGCGCCCCGACCTATGGACCCTCTATGAAAAGCGAAAACCATAGGCTATACGCGCGCCTCTCAATCGCCGACGAAATGCCCGGAGACCAATGAAATGAACCTCTTGCAGACGCTCGAAGCCGAGCAGATGAAGGCCGTCCGGGCCAAGGCGCATCCTGAATTCCGCGCCGGCGACACGTTGAAGGTCAACGTGAAGGTCGTCGAAGTCTCCTATGACGAAAAAGCCAAGGCCGAAAAGCGCCGCGAGCGTCTTCAGGCGTTTGAAGGCGTGTGCATCGCCCGTCAGGGTGCCGGCCTGAACGAAAGCTTCACGGTCCGCAAGATTTCCTATGGCGAAGGCGTCGAGCGCGTGTTCCCGGTGTACAGCCCGCTGGTGGATTCGGTGCAGGTGATCCGCAAGGGCCGCGTGCGCAGGGCCAAGCTGTATTACCTGCGTGGCCGCACCGGTAAGTCGGCGCGTATCGCCGAGCGTCAGGAAACCGAAGCCGTCGAGGCCTGAGGATTTCGCATGGCTGGGTTTCGCGCCCGGCTGTGAGGGAAGCGTTTCGGCAACACCGCGATCTTTTCGGTTTTGCCCTCTTCCAAACAGAATTTACGCGCCTATTCTCCGCGCCCCTTTTTGAGTGGGACAGAGAGTCGTGCCGCGCAATATCGCAACCGAAGCCATCGTCAACGACGCGGAGCCTCTGGACGAGGCGCTGTCGCTTGAGCGCGTCCCGGGAACGCCGTTCGCGTTCATCTGGTTCCTGATCCGCACGCATTTCCCGGGCCGCGTGGCTGCGATGGCAGGGCTCGCGCTGTTTGCAACGTCGGTCGAAGCGTTCGGCCCGGTCGCGTTCTCGCATCTCGTCAACGCGATCACCGCCGCGGTGAAGACGCATGGCGGATTCGACATGGTCCTGCCGTGGATCCTCTGGCTTGCGGCCATCTGGTTCGGCGGGGCCACGATCTATCGCTTCTACGACTGGGTGGACCTCAGCACCGGACCGCGCATGCGCGGCCTCGCGCAGAAATACCTCTTCGTCTATCTGCTGGGGCATTCGCCGCGCTACTTCCAGGACAATTTCGCCGGCAAGCTCGGACAGAAGGTGAAGCAGGCGGGTCAGGCCAGCATCGGCATTCTGGGCATCGTCTGCATGGATGCGGTGCGTGTCGCGGGCCTCGTCGTGCTCGGCGGCGTGCTGATGGCCATCCAGGCGCCAAGCTACGCGATCATCTTGCTGGTCTGGACCGCGGCCTATCTGGGCGTGAACTTCATGCTCGCGCGCCGTTGCGTCGTGCTCTCCAAGGCGCTGTCGGACGAAGTCTCCACTTCGACGGGCCGGCTGATCGATGCCGTCTCCAATGCGGACCTGGTGCGCGCGTTCGCCAAGGCCGTCTATGAGCGCAAGTTCATCTCCTTCTTCCTCGCCGACGAGATGAATGCGTCGCGCCGACTGCGCTGGTTCCTCCTGCGCATGCGCTTCTTCATGCAGTCGGCGACGCTGGCGCTGCTCGTTGCGCTGATCTGGGTCACGGCGCGCGACATCCTTGCCGGCGCGATCTCGCTCGGCGCCTTCACGATGATCTATCTGCTCGCCAACCAGATCGGACGGGGAGTTCAGGACCTGTCGTTCCGCATGCTCGACTATTTCGAGCAGCTTGGAACGCTGTCCGAAGCGCTCGATCTCGTCAGCGCGCCGCATGAAATCACCGACAAGCTCGACGCCAAGCCCCTCATTGTCTCGCGCGGCCACATCCGCTTCGAGAATGTCTCGTTCCGTCATCCAAACGGCTACCAGGTGTTCGAAAATCTCAATCTCGACATCCAGCCGGGCGAACGTGTCGGCCTGGTCGGACCGTCCGGCGCCGGCAAGTCGACGCTGGTGCGGCTCCTGCGCCGCCAGTTCGAGCCGCAGTCGGGACGCATCACGATCGACGGACAGGACATCGGCCACGTCACCTGGGATTCGCTGAACGAGGCGATCGCCGAAGTGCCGCAGATGCCAGGGGTCTTCCACCGCAACGTGCGCGACAATATCCGCTACGCCCGCCCGCTTGCCGAACCGGCGGAAGTCGAAGGCGCGGCGAAGCAGGCGCATGCGCACGACTTCATCGCCGAACGCGACGAAGGCTACGACATGATCGTCGGCGAACAGGGCATCAAGCTCTCCGGCGGCGAGCGCCAGCGCGTCGCCATCGCGCGCGCGCTGGTCAAGGATGCGCGGATACTCGTTCTGGACGAGGCGACATCGTCGCTCGATTCAGAGTCCGAGCATCTGATCCAGTCCGCGCTATGGACGCTGGTGCAGGGCCGCACCGTGATCGCGATCGCGCATCGCCTGTCGACCATCGCCGGCATGGACCGCGTCGTCTATCTCGACAACGGCAAGATCCTCGAAGACGGTCCGCACCGCGAACTGCTCGCCAACAACGGACCCTATTCGCGCCTCTGGAACCGCCAGATGGGCGGCTTCATCGACGCGGCCTAGGCCGGAACGCTCACGCGCGCGATTTCGAGCATGCCTCTGGCTTCCTTCGCGCCCTGTTCGGCGTTGGAGTTGGGCGCCGTCGCTATCACAAGGCTACGCCCATCCGCTCCGCCGAGCGTGCAGGAATAGGCGAATTGCGACGTCTCAACCCGCTCCAGAATCTTGCCGCCCTTGGCGACGCGCACCGCTTCGCGCCCGAGCGCGTTGGCGCACCACACCGCGCCTTCGCTGTCCGAGCAGATTCCATCCGGCACAATGCTCGGCGGATCCTTCGACAAGGTCGCCCAGGGACGCCGGTTGCGGAGCGTTCCGTCGTCGCCGAGATCGAAGGCGGTGAGGCCGGGAATGAAACATTCGGCGACGACGAGCGTCTTGCCGCCATCGACCAGCGCCATGCCGTTCGGGAATTTGTGATCGGGCGAAGCGATGCTGGCCTTGCCGTCCGATGTCACGCGCATGATCGGCGCGGTGGGCGGTCCCGGATCCGCGAACAGCGGCGCGGTGCCGTGCTCGTCGATGAACTTGTCCAGGTCAAAGCCGAAACAGCCGATAAAGGCGTTGCCGTGCTTGTCGACCAGCATGTCGTTGGCATGGAATTTCGCCAGTCCCTTGAGGTCGGCGTGCAGAACGGCGCGGCCGTCTTTTTCCCGCCGCAGCAGACGCTGGCTCATCATCGCGACGACAAGGAGCCGGCCATCGGGAAGCCAGCCGATACCCGACGGACGGTCGTCGATCTGCAGCTCCACGCGCGTGGTGCCGTCCGGTGCGGCGCTCGAGACGCGGTGCTGGTGGAAGTCGGAGTACCAGAATCGCCCCTCGTGCCAGCGCAGGCCCTCGCCGAAATTCAGACCTTTGACGAATGGCTCCGCTTTCATGGCCGTCTCCCGATCGTTTTGCGGAACGCTGGCGGTCTCGAGGCGTCGAGTCAAACAAAGGCGCCGGCGTGCTGCAGTGCGGCGTGGTTCACGCTCCATATAAGCCCCTGAAATCAGGCTTTCCAGCTTTTGGGTGAGTCGCGTCGCTGCAAGAGGTCGGAAATCCCCTTTATTTATCGCATTTTCTGTTGACGGCGCGTGCTATGCGCGCGGGAAATGCAGTAAAATCAAGCATTGTTTGATTCGCAAAAGGAGCAACTACAATGGCAATAGCTGGAACTGGCGCCCCGAAAGCCGCCAAACCTAAGGTCGATACGGTGAGCACCCGCCAGCTTGGCGCCGCGCTGGCCGAGAAGCATGAAATGTCACACAAGGCCGCGAACGCGATCCTTGAAGACACGATCGGCCTGATCACAAAGCACCTGAAGAAGGGCGCTCGCATTCGTCTGAACGGTCTCGGCATCCTCGTCGTGCGCAAGCGCGCCGCGCGCATGGGCCGCAATCCTGCAACGGGTGAAGCGATCAAGATCAAGGCGTCCAAGAAAGTCGCCTTCCGCGCCGCGAAGGAACTGAAGGAATCGATCTAACGATCGTGTGATTTCGGAAGATCAAGCCGGGCCGATGCGAAAGCGTCCGCCCGGCTTTCTTTTTTTGCCGCTTGCCGCGTAACCTTGCGAGATGAGCAGCAGTTCATCCTTGCGCTTCAGGGCGCTCGACAGCTGGCGCGGCATCTGCGCGTTGCTCGTCGCGGCCCATCACCTGGAAGTGCACGGCTTTGTCTATTGGCAGCCTTTGATCCGCAACGCGTGGCTGTTCGTCGACTTCTTCTTCGTGCTCAGCGGCTTTGTGATCGCGCATGCCTATGGTGAAAGACTGTCGAAAGGCCCTGAAATAGTAGCTTTTGTCGTCCGCCGTTTCGGCCGGTTGTGGCCGCTGCATGTTGCGGTGCTGGCTTCGCTGGTCCTGTTCGAGGTCTCGCGTCTCGTCATCGCGCATTGGCACCCGATCGCCGGCGAACGCATTGCCTTCACGGCCGACCGTTCGGTGTATGCGATCATCACCAATCTTTTTCTCGTCCAGTCACTCGGAGTGCATGCCTACGAGACATGGAACGGACCGGCCTGGTCGATCAGCACGGAGTTCTTCACCTATCTGATCTTCGCGGCCGTGTGCTTCGCGGCGCCCAAGCGCGCGCCGCGGATGGCCGTGTCGACGATCCTCGCGCTTGCCGGAGTCTTTGTGCTGGCGCGCTTCTCGCAATTCGGGATGCGCGAGACGTTCGCCTGGGCGTTGCCGCGTTGCGTCTACGGATTCTTTCTTGGCACGCTGATTTACGAACTCTGGCGGCGCGGCCTGTCGAAGAGGGTCGGCGGCAGCGCCGCGGAGGCGGCCGTGGTGGCGCTGGTGATTGCATTCATCATCTTTATTCCCGGTCATGCGGAACTGGAATATCTCGCGACACCACTTTTCGGTATCGCGGTCCTGGTGTTCGCCGCCGGCCGCGGCGCGATCTCTCATGTTCTGACTCGGCGCGCGCCGACCGCCCTCGGGCGCTGGTCCTATTCGATCTACATGGTCCATACGCTGGTGCTGGTCGCGTTCTTTTCCGCCGTGCATGCCGGCGAGATCGCCACTGGTCGGCATTGGCTGATTCACCTGCCGAACGGTCAGGCGATCGTCGATCTGGGCAATGGCGCGGAAAATTCCGTCCTTTTTGTAATTTATCTCGCTTTTACGGTCGGACTGTCGGCGCTCACCTGGCGCTTCATAGAGTTGCCCGGACAGGCGTTTTTCGGGTCTTTTCTGCGTCCCCGCCAGGCTGTAACAGGCGCTCAAATGACGTGATCGGTTGGGCGTATCGGCTTCCTTGCCCCGCCGCCCGCCCCGCGCTACTTAGCCCCCCTGTTTTTCTCGAAAGGACGTCTTCATGGCCCGCAAGAAAATCGCCCTCATCGGCGGCGGACAAATCGGCGGCACGCTCGCCCATCTCATCGCCCTGAAGGAATTGGGCGACGTCGTCCTGTTCGACATCATGGAAGGGCTGCCGCAGGGCAAGTCGCTCGACCTGGCGCAGGCCGGCCCGGTCGAGGGTTTCGACGTCAAGCTCAAGGGCACGAACTCCTACGCCGACATCAAGGGCGCGGACGTCGTGATCGTGACCGCCGGCGTGCCGCGCAAGCCGGGCATGAGCCGCGATGATCTTCTCGGCATCAACCTCAAGGTCATGGCCGCCGTCGGCGAGGGCATCAAGAACAACTGCCCGAACGCCTTCGTCGTCTGCATCACCAACCCGCTCGACGCCATGGTGTGGGCGCTGCGCCAGTTCTCGGGCCTGCCGCATCACATGGTCGTCGGCATGGCCGGCGTGCTCGACAGCGCGCGCTTCCGCCACTTCCTCGCCGAAGAGATGAACGTCTCCGTCGAGGATGTCACCGCCTTCGTGCTCGGCGGCCACGGCGACACGATGGTGCCGATGCCACGCTTCTCGACAGTCGCCGGAATCCCGCTGCCGGAGCTCGTGAAGATGGGCTGGATCAAGCAGGAGCGTCTCGATGCGATCACGCAGCGCACGCGCGACGGCGGCGCGGAGATCGTCGGCCTGCTGAAAACCGGTTCGGCGTTCTATGCGCCGGCCACTTCCGCCATCGCGATGGCGGAGAGCTATCTGAAAGACAAGAAGCGCGTGCTTCCCTGCGCCACCTACGTCAATGGTCCGTACGGAATCAAAGACCTGTATGTCGGTGTTCCGGCGGTGATCGGCGAGAAGGGCATCGAACGCATCGTCGAGCTCGAGCTCACGCCGTCCGAGAAGGACCAGCTCGCCAAGTCCGCGGACTCCGTCAAGGGTCTGATCGACGCCTGCAAGAAGCTGGAACCCAAGCTCGCCTGAAAAGACAATCGCGGGGGCGATGGGACGAACGACGTGCTTCGATTGCTCCTCGCGGGTCTGCTCGCGTTTGCGCCCGCTTCCGCTTCCGCATCGGCGCAGGCGCTCGCCACCTTGATCGTCAAGGTCGAGAAAGTGTCGCCGCGCGGCGGCGACATCCGCGCCACCGTGTATACGAGCGCGACCTATCCGCTCGACAATGCCGACCCGGTGATCGACGGCGTCGTTCCGGCCAGGCCGGGCGAAACGATCGTCACGATGAGCGGCATCAAGCCGGGCGAATATGCCGTCAAGGTGTTTCAGGACTTCAACCGAAACGGCGAGTTCGACATGAACTGGCTCGGCCTGCCGCTGGAAAAATACGGATTTTCCAACGACGCCAAGCCGGCGTTCAGCGAGCCATCATTCGACGCCACCAGGATCGAGCTGCATCCCGGCGCGAACGTCATCGTGATCCATCTTCAATAGGGTTCTATCCATCGCGGCGCGCTCACGAACGTGAACGGCGCGGCCTTTCACCCGGCCGAACTCTGCTCCAGACTGTGCCGGCCGCGTTCGGCGCCGTTCCGGCATGCCGATGGGACAGGAGGGTGCGAGTGATCCCGATCTTGCAGACAGAGAGGCTCATCCTGCGGGCACCCGACGGCGACGATCTTCATGCCTGGTCGGTGATCATGGCCGACCCCGACGTTACCCGGTACATCGCGCCTGCGCCGATGACGCGCGAGGACGCCTGGCGCAGCATCGCCGGGGCTCTCGGGCATTGGCATCTGCGCGGCTATGGCAGTTGGGCAGTCGAGCGCAAGTCCGACGGCGCCATGATGGGCCGCGTCGGCATGATGAATCCGGAAGGCTGGCCGGGCCTCGAAATCGGCTGGACGCTCGGCAAGGCCTATTGGGGTCATGGCTATGCGACGGAAGCAGCGGCGGCCGCGATGCGCTTCGCGTTTCTCACGCAGCCGGTCGAGCGGCTGATCTCCAACATCGATCCGGACAACACGCCGTCCCAGGCCGTGGCGGTGCGGCTCGGCGAGACCAAGGGCGAACGAAGCGCGCTGACGGTGGCCGGCAAGGAATACCCGATCGACATCTGGGCGATCTCACGCGGCGAATGGCAGCGCCGCGTCGCCGGCGGCTGACGCACTCGACGCTCGACAGACCGCAACTTCGCGTGGCGCGAGTCTGTGCTCGAGCGCGCCTGCAAGTATTCGCCAAAGCTTCACGATGGATATAAAGTAAATATAACAGAGAATGTTTGTTAAACACTTCTCTCATGTTACGGTCGTCGCATTAAGACTGAAAACTCAAAGAAAAGGAGAGCGTAATGAAGACCATTTCACGCGTATTCTCTTTGGCGTTTTTGCTGGCGACTGCGTCGGGTCCAGTTTTTGCGGCGAACACAGCGTTCGACGGCGCCGGCGGTCCGGTTCCACAACTGACGGACGGTGGCCCGGGACCGGTTCCACAATTGATGACGGACGGTGGTGGCGGGCCGGTGCCGCAGCTCGCGTCCATCTAGGACGACGGAGTCTTGTTCAAGAGCCACGCGGCGAATGGCAGCGCCGCGTGGCGGGTGCTTGACGGCAACGTCCGCTTCGCGCTCCCTCTGCGCATGACGGACTCGACGCAAACGGTCTATCGCGACCGCGATTTTTACGCCTTCGTGTCCGCCCGCTTCCTCGCCACAGTCGCAATGCAGGTCCAGTCGGTCGCGATCGGCTGGCAGATCTATGCGATTACGCACAGCACGCTGGCGCTCGGACTTGTCGGCCTTTGCCAGTTCGGCCCGATGTTTCTGCTGACATTGCCCGCGGGTGACATCTCGGACCGCTTCGACCAGCGCCGCATTCTCAGCACGACGCAGGCGCTGCAGGGCGTGTGCGGCGGATTGTTCCTGCTCTTCTCGCTGGTGCACAGCAGCGCGGTGTGGCCGCTCTACGGCATCCTTCTGCTGTTCGGCGCGGCGCGCGGATTCTACGCGCCGGCGTCGCAATCGCTGCTGCCCTTTCTCGTGCCGCAGGAAAAACTGCCGCGCTCGCTCGCGCTGAATTCATCGGTGTTCACGACGGCAGTCATCGCCGGACCGGCGCTTGGCGGATTCCTCTACGCGCTCGGGCCCGCCGCAACCTACAGCGTCAGCGTCGCCGGATTTCTCGGCGCCTCGATGCTCATCGCAAGCCTCGGCGGACGGCGTCGCCCGGCGCATGTCGACACGGGCGCATCGCGGCTCGAGCGCGTCGGGGAGGGCGTGCGTTTCGTGCGCCATCGGCCCGTCGTGCTCGGCGCGATCTCGCTCGATCTCTTCGCCGTGCTGCTGGGCGGCGCGACGGCGCTGTTGCCGGTCTATGCGCGCGACATCCTGCATGC
>Ga0265313_10000988_pt1 | contig 27958 bp, 24 predicted proteins | sample 4123metaG_FD_203122 | JGI IMG/M metagenome (GOLD analysis project Ga0265313, IMG submission 203122) | Rhizosphere microbial communities from Carex aquatilis grown in University of Washington, Seatle, WA, United States - 4-1-23 metaG | ecosystem: Host-associated > Plants > Roots > Rhizosphere >...
CCGCGTCGAGTCGTAGGTATTGGCGTCGGCGTCCAAGACCGGAACGTCCTTGGCCAGTTCACCGAGCGCTTCGGCGAGACCGCGCGCCGCGGCGGCGGCTTGGGCAAGATGCGCACGACTGTTCATTGGGGCACTCCTTGTCATGGCGTGTCGGGCTTGAGAGCCGCTGATCGAAGGCGATGCGGGCGCCGAGTGCGTCCGCCGAACGCCCCGTGAGAACGCCATAGAGCGACGCCGGTCGTCTACTGGGGAAAATCCCCATTTGGGACACCCGCGAGGCGCATACGTGCGCGGTTGCACACTGTCCCGTCGGCAAAAACGGAAGGGATTGAGACCGGGCTCCCCTAACAAGCGTCAATTGCACGCGAAGCAGCGAAACCAAGAGAGATTCGGCTCAGACTCCGCAACACGGAGCAACGTGGCGGACGGCGGCGTGACGGTGAGCTGGGACACTGGTGGGATACGACACTTGCAACAGATTTGTCACTAGCGAGCTGGCGCCCCCGTGGACTGCGGTCTCCGGAGACAATAAAGCTGATGTCCGCTCGCTCTCGGCCGCCATGACGACCGCTTGGACCGCCGCGGAGCGGGAGCCGTAGCGCCGCCCTCGGGCGTCCTTGGACGGGGTTGCTGCGGGGCTTCTGATCTCTGCCTCCGACCGGGCGGCCCTTGCTCATGGCTGCTGGCCCCCGTCGTCACTCCCGTCGTCGCACAATGCACGTTCTCGCATGGCCTTCACGACGCCATCTGCGCCCGGGAACATGGAGGCTCCGGTGATACCCTCATACGAAAGAATGCGGAGCAGCCTTCGTGCTTGGGTCGTCCGCAGATTGAACCGCCTTATTCGCGACACCACGCTGGTCGTTTGCGGCCTGTTACGCGCTATTTCGACCTCCAGACTTTGCCCACCGATGCTGAATTGTGACGGGTCGAGAAAAATGCCGGACTGTGCCCTCAAGTTGGGGTTCGTTGACGCATGCGGCTCAAAGACCCGTATATCGGAGTGTCCTGATGGGGCGTACAAGGCCCAGACCCCGAGGTAATCCACGCGCCGCTTCGCCATCTCCTCTGTCGCTTGGACCGCCGCAAAGTAAGCCGCCACGAACGCGCGACGCGTCCAGTCGAACAAGATGGTGGGCAGGCGATGATGCTGAGCGAGCGCCCTCAGAGCGTAGGGGTCGCTGGGAACGTGCAGACCTTGCTCATTCAAGCTTTCCTCGAACCTTTTCAGCAACGCCCGCTCGGCAGCGCCGATGCTGACCCAGTCTGTACCCCTTGGCGGATAGCCGTACTCGCCCAATGCCGCCGGCTCTCGAATAGCACGAGCTTTCAGTTCCCAGTCCGCATCGCCATGGCCATGAAATATCCACGCCTTCGGATCTGGCTGCCAATCGGCTCCTCGCGGACTGAGCCTATCCAGCAGATCGTCGGCTTTATCGAGATTCTCGTCCCTAACGCCTGGCCTGGGCTTTGGCAACCTGGACTCGGTGGTGACGTCGCTCACTCCGCGGCCTCCCTCCAGTTGTCGACCACCAGAGCGTAGCCGACGCTCCGAATCGCCTCGTAGTGAGCAACGTTCCCGGTGACGAGATCGCAGTCGTGCACGAGCGCCGACGCCGCGATCAGAGGGTCCGCCCGCCCGATCGGACGCCCGGCGCGCTCGAGGTCGGCGTAGATGCGTCCCGCGAGCGCCCCGACGGCGGCGTCGACGGGGATGACGTCGATTGCGCCGAGCCCGGACAGGAACTGGACGATGGCCGGCTCTCGTCCCAAGCGGTGCAGGCCCTTGACCACCTCCATGACCGTGATCGTGCTGACGGCGTACTTGCCAGCCTCCGCCTTGTAGGCTGTCGCCCGCTGCCGAACTGTTTCGCTCTTGCCCTTGAGGATTTCCGAGAGGATGTCGGTGTCGATCAGCGCCCTACGCATCCGTCCGCCTCAGCGGATCGCGCTCCCTTGCTCGAGTCACCTGACCGCAGACCTCGTCCACGAGCTCGGGCTCGTCCGCGAACAGCCCCCAGAGGGCGGGCATGTCCCCGGACGGCTCGGTCACGTTTCGCAGCTCGACGGTGACGTTGCCGACCTGCAAGCGTACCGGACGGGTCGGGTCGGCCTTGAGGGCCGCAATTGCTTGGTCGAGATTCTGCACACCTTCAGTGTAGGTCGCGCGGCAGCCTTTGCCCAACGACTTCGGCTACTCGCTTGCGGGGGCCTCAGCGCAGCGGCAGCGGCACCACCGTCGCCTCCCGTGGGCGGACCTGAAGCCGGTCGAGTAGCGACCGCCGATCCCGCTCGTACTCCCGACGTCGATCGCGACCTTCGCCGCCACGCGGCTCGCGTCGGTGCCGTCGCCGGCGGCCGGTGCACCTGCACGTGTTCGCCCACGTCGTTCGCAGCAGCTTGCTCAATTGGTGGGCGAGCGTCCCGTAACGAGGGGCGCTGTTCCTCGCGCGAGACAGTGAAGGGAGGGCGGTTCAGCGATGAGTCTTGACCAGCTTGTCTGCTCGAAGTGCGGGAACATCGCGTGCAGCGGCCCTGCGGGCGATCCGAAGACGATCGATGAGGTCTTCCGCGCGTCCAAGTGGGGTGCCTGCGGTTCGAGTGTGCGGCTCGAGGCGGCGACCGGCTACGACCACGCTCGCGGTCGCGAACCTGGCGAGCCCGCAACGCTCTGCAGGTGTGGTCACCCCCGACCGCTGCACCGGCCTGCGATCGGTCGGATGGATGACGGCTGCAACTACGAGGAGGCAGGCAACGGCCAGGGCGGCGCGGGAGACTTCTGCTCGGGCAAGCGCTCGTGGCGCGGTACAGCGCAGGCGCGCCCGGCTCCGTAAGGATCACGGCAGGGCTCTAATCTGACGGTACGTTGCGCCCTGGTCGGTGAGCGCGATCTTGACGCTGGTCCCTACAGCTCGTCGATGGACACGAACTTGAGAAGCGCCTGATCCATGGCCATGCCCTCGTAAGCGAGCGACGTCACGAGATTTTCGTTAGCTCCCGCAACGTCTTTGTAGACGAAGACATTCTCGAAGACGGCTTCAAGTTGCTCCTGCGTCTCGCCCACGTGCAGAAGAACTGACTGCGGAAAGCTCTGCGCCCCGCTTCGGAGCGTCAAGTACCGAAGCCGCGTCGGCTCGAAGTCTTCCACCTGGCCAAGCCGCTTCGACATCTCCTGCACCTCGGACGGGACGCCGCCATAGTTGATCTCGGCGAGTGCCCCCGCGAGGAGTTTGAGGAGTTCGTCGAAGCGGTGCTGAGGAGGGACCTTCGTCTGAGTCGGCCGCTCGGCCCTCGGATCTGCTTTCAGCAGTTGGAGCCAGGCCTCGTCCGTTTTCAACCTGTAGGACGCTTCGAGCACGCCTTTCAACGCAACCTCGTACGCGTGCCTCTGGAGGTAAGCTACCGGCAGCGCCACTTCGTTCAGTCGGTGCTCCACGCTGCCTTTTTCGATGACGTGGCGGGCCGCGAGAAGATACGAGAGACCGAGGTTTGGCTCTGACCAGAAGCCGCCTACCTTCGCAACCGGAGGTCCCTCGCGCGTCGGGCTTCCGCCTCCGATGGCAAGGACGCTTCCGTAGATGTCCGGCGGCGGTTTCAGGAGCATTCTTGCGCTGTTCTCTGTTCCGCTCATGTGTCGAAGACGAACCCGCACAAAAAGCTCACCGTTTCATCGTCCGCGAGCTCGGCGCTCGGCGTTGTCGATCGCACTCTTTGGGCTCGCGATAGACGCCGCGCTCTCGGAGCCAGTCGCGCACGGTCTTTCGATCGAAGCCGACGAGCCGAGCCGTCTGCGAGAGGTTCCCGCGGGTCTGTTGGTACGCGCACACGACGCGGTCTTTGATGAGCCGATCGCGCTGCTCCTTAGGCGAGTCGTCGGCACCATCAGCACTCAGCTCATCGCCCAGAAGAAGCCGGAAACTGGTCCGACCCACGGTGACAATCGCGGTCGTCGTGACACGCATCTGCTCCTGCACGCGATGGCCGTCGACGAGTATGCCGTTGGTGGACCCAAGGTCGGTCACAATCACGCCTCTCTCGGTGAATTCGAAGCGTGCGTGATGCGCGCTCACCCGGGGGTCCTTGAGCCGGACCGTGCAGGAGCTCGAGCGGCCGACGGTCACGGGTTCGACGTCAAGGCGGATGCGGGCGCCCCGAGAGTAGAGCGGTTCGAGGTAGGCGACACGCAAGGCTCGCTCGTGCCGCTCGGTGGGCAGGGTCCCGAAGGTCAAGTCCTCCAAGTCCTCGAGCTCTGCGGCGGTCTCCAAGTGGAGATTGTCTTCCTCTACCATCCGTCGCCTCCCGGCGATCATAGCGTGCCGCCCCCGCGCCCAGGAGGGCGTCCGTCCCGCGAGGGAGGGGCTCGCACCGAATCGGCTTTCGGGTCGGCTGGAACGAAGCGGTGGCCGCGTTGGAAGTGGTCGATGACCGACCGCGCGAAGGCGTCGAAGAAATGTTCGGTGTCCCTGATCAAAGCGGCGCGTACGGCCGGCTCCTTCGGCGGCTCGGGGCCCGTCGCGAACCAGTACCCGACGAACCTCCCGAAGGCCTCGGACAAGAGCTCAACGGCTCCGAGGACATCGTGAAGCTCGCGCCGGATGGTGCGTATCTCGGACGCGCGCGCGGCACGGTCCTCGTCGATGGCAGCGACGAGGCGATCCACTGGAGACAAGGGCGCGGATTCGGCATGTCGGGCGCCGCCCGTGTCGAGGTTGCCGAGGACGAGCTCGTCGATGATCGCGCTCGCGTTTCGGCCCTTGGCGGCGGCGTACTGTCGTAGGCGGTGAAAGGCGGGCTGCGAGAGGCGGATGCCGAGGCGCCGTCGCCGCACTTTCGGCAAGGGCGGGGGCGCGGGCTGCGACGGGGAGAGAGTCATAGTTGAAAACTTCCGTAGGTTGGGGCTTTGGCAGTCAACGTTCGAGGCCACGGTCGCGCTTATGGTCCGGCGCCAAGGCAAGACCGAGTCCGCGGGTCACATCAACCCTTTGACCGATCATTGCGCGCGCCTCGGGAGTGTCGGGCACGAGTCCGAAGCGCACCCGGTCCTCGACGACAAGAAAGCCCGTACGGCCGCCCCGGAGCTCACCTCGGAAGCCCTCTGCGAGGTCGGACACAAAGACGGCGCCGGTCTCACGTGCGATCTGCTTGCCGAGCTCGAGGCGAGCTCCTTCGTCGACCAGGATCAAACGCCCGCCGGGCGATCGATGCAGCGCAACCTCGCGTCCCTTGAAAGCACGCGCCTCGGCGGTGGCCTCGACAAGGACAAACCGCCGCCGTTCGTCGCTGACCGCGAGGTGTACGTCGCTCGCCCAGACGGCGCGCCCCTGGAAGCGGTCGGGGGTCTCTGCAAGGAACGCCTCTCCCGTCCGGCGCGCGAGCTCGCTCCCTACCGTCCGCCGTTCGACCTCGCGTAGCTTGGCTCCGAGCTCGGGATCGCCAGGCGAGACCCCGAGTGCACCGAGCACCTGGCGCCGTTGCTCGATGGCCTTGCTGACTTCCGCGCCAAGCCCGTGGGTCGATAGGGTCTTGAGGTCCACCTGGTCGAGCCAGACGGGTCGGCGACACGCCACCTGGTCTGCGAGTGAGAGCCCGATCGGCTCCACCGAAAGTCGGTAGCGAGGCGGCTTCGGATCGCCACTCGCGCGCTCGCGGGCGAGAGTCCGATCGATCGGTCGGGCTTCTGGTTCGCGTCGGGTGGCAGAGAACGTGACGAGCGCCCCCGGCTCGAGCCCATCGACCGCGCGCGCCGTGAGCGGAACGTGGTAGACGGCGCCGGCGGGAGTCTCGAGCACGCCGTAATAGGTCCCCTTGCTCTCGTCGGCGAGCCCCTTGCGCACCAAGCGTCCGACCAGGGGACCCTCCACGATGCCGCCGGCGCCGTCGGGGATGCCCTGGCCGGGCGTGATGACGTGGAAATGCGCCGGGGCGGCGCCGGTCATCGCGCGGTGGATCTGTTTGAGCCGATCGCCGCGAAGCCCGAGCTCGCGAAGCTCGTCTTGCCAGCCGTCGGAAAGCGCCCACCGTGAGCCCGCGCTGCGCTCGGCCAGGCCGAGCTGCTCGAGCTGCTTTAGGCGCCTTACGAGCGTCTCCGGCAGCGGGTAGCCCCGGCGCGCTTCGAAGACCTCCGCGTCGACGTCGAGCGCCTGGGCACGACTGGCGATCTCGCGATCGAGCGAAGTCAGTCGCTCTCGGGCTACTTCGCTCTCGTAGGTCTTTTGGATCTCCGACTCGAGCCGAGGCCCGAGCCAATCGGTCGCGAGCTCCTGGGCACTCCAGCGCATGCCGCGCGCGATGTAGGCGGGCTGCATGAAGACCCGCCCGCCGTCGCGGTCGACGCCGCGGACGACCACGTGCGCATGGGGGTGGTCGCTATCGTGGTGGTTGACCGCTGCCCACTCGAGGTGCTGGCCGAGATCGCGCTCGACGCGGTTCATGAGGCTACGGGTGAACGCCGTGAGATCGAGGTCGCTGCCGTCCTCGGGCGAGACGATAAACCGAAACTGATGGCGCTCGCGGAGGCGCGGCTCCTCGAAGGTCTGCCGCTCGACAAGTCCATCCGGTCCGTAGAGCACACCGGGAGAGCCGTCCTTCTCGACGCCGTCGCGCTCGATGTACCGCAGGTGTCGCGCCGCGGCCTGGGCGCCGTGGCGCGAGAGGTATTGGACGTGCGCCTTGATGATCACGCGCCGCGCGTTGCGCCTGGGGGCGAAGCCCGGCGCTGCGGCTGGAATCCGAGCGCTCCGCGCGCGCCCTGGACCTCGGCGCCCATGGCCGTGGCGCACCAGGCGCGCGACCGAGAGGGAGCCCGCCGCCATCCGGTCTCGCGCGCTCGGTCGCTTGCCCATCCGCGGCCGCAGCCGATCAGCGTCATCGCGCGCGCGCGAAGGACTCATCGCGACACCGTCCTTCTCCCAACCGGCCGTACCCGGCGCCGGCAGCGAACGCGCTCAAAGCGGGCGAACTTCGGTCTCTCGGGGCGACGTCGAAAACCGGCAGCAATATCCGGGCGTAAGCCCGTTTTGGCGTCAGCCTTTATCTTGCCCTCCGCTTCGCTCCGGGTTTCCGCGCTCGCTCCCGTCTTCGTCCTCCGCACGTGCGAGGCCCTCGACGCGCGCAACACGGGTGCGACTGCAGAGTCGCGCATTGGGCAGTCGGAGGGAGCTCGGCGCGTGCTACCCGTCATGTCTCTGGGGTAACCATTCACGGCCCCCACTTTCCAGTGGGGATTTTCCCCAGTGGACGACTGGCGACGAGCGTGGCGTTCTTACCGTGCGTTCGGCGGTGGCGTGCGATGTGCCCACGTTGCCGATCGCAAGGAGCGTTTGGCCATGCCTTCCCCCCGCCGTGCGACCTTCGGTCAGGACGTGTTCGACAACTTGAAAGCGATGTTCGAGCAGGCGCCCGCGGCGCCTCCGGACGAGAAGCCCACCGAGTACTCCAAGCTCGAGCTCGTGCGAGGGCTCGCTCCGACGATCGGCGGCCTCGCCAAGCGTGGATGGTCGTGGAAGTCCCTGGCCGCGATGATGACCCAGCGAGGAGTCGCCATCAGTGCCGACCTGCTCAAAGCTTACTTTGCCCAGAGCCAGGGTAATGCCCGCCGAACGAGAACCAAAAAGAAGGCCTCCGCGAAAAACCCGACGGCCCTTCCTACCCGCGTGGGGGCTCCGTCGGCCGCCGCGCCGAATGCCGTGCTCGAGGACGCGTCCTCCTGGGAGGAAGCGGCGCCAAGTCCGAAGGGCGCTGCCCCGCCGCCAGTTCGCACGACGCCACCGGCCCCTCCGCGCGCGGTCCCAGTCCCGCCACACGCAGCTACCGGGATCAAGCGCGAGCCGCCTCGCCCGTCACCATCCGATAGCCCACCCGCCACCTTCGTCATCCGACCCGACACGCCCGATCTGTGAGCGGCGGCGCGCGGCAGCGCGATGAGGTAAAACATAAGTCGTCGTGACGTCCAGGTTCGCGGGCATCGAGAGGGCAGGCTCGGGCGACAAGTTCGACGTCGCTCGTCGGAAGCTCCTGACCACTCGCGATCCGTACGGCGAAGGGAAATTCGTCGGGCACTGGCGCGTGCACCGCACGCTCGGCCGCGGCGGCGGCGGGGTCGTGCTCGAGGTCTCCCATCGCTCCTCGCCCACCACGAGGCGCGCGCTCAAGATCCTTCGCCTTCCCTTCCCAGGCGACCGCGTTCGCTGGTCGAAGAAGCAGGTTCAGCGGTTCGAGCACCAGTTCGAGCGCGAAGCCGAGCTTCAGATGAACGTCTTCAAGCACCCGAATATCCTGCGGGTCTTGGATGTCGGCGTGACCGACGACGGTGCACCGTACCTGGTCTCGGACTTGCTCGAGGGGCCGACCCTCGAGCAGGTACTGCATGCGGCCCGGCACGTGGGCCAGGGGGACCCTTGGGCCCGTCCCCCGTTGTGCCAGCCCGCGTGCGTCTGGCGGATCGGCAGAGATATCTCCCTGGCCTTGGACGCTGTGCACCGTCGCGGGTTCGTCCACCGCGACGTCAAGCCGGCGAACCTGATGTTGAGCAGTCCCGCGGGGGACTGGGTGGCCGTGCTCACCGACTTCGGCATCGCCGTGCGGGCAGGGGTCTGCGATCCGTCCGACTGGGGTATGGGAACCCCGCGTTACATGGCCCCTGAGGTCGTGAGTTCCGGCATCCCTCCAGCCACCTCCAGGCTCGTGACGAGCGCTTCCGACGTCTACTCGTTCGCGATCGTTCTCTACGAGCTGTTGACGCTCGCTCACCCGTATGCGGCGCGCGTGAAAGAGCTGCTCAACGGGCGGGATCGCTCGGTCGTCGATACCGCAGAACGTCGTCGCGTCGTCATGGAGGTGTATCGGCTCGCTCAGCGGTCCTCGAACGCCACGCCGGCTCGCGCCTACGCCCCGTGGCTACCCCAGAGCGTGGAGCAGGCATTGCTTCGCGCGCTGTCCAGGGACCCGGCCGCGCGTCCTCCGAGCATTCTGGAGTTCGTTGCCGACCTCGCCGAGCTTCGCGACCTCGGTGGCGGCTACGACACGATGCCGCTCGATTGGTCGTCGTCTCTCGAGGAGGTCGAGGACGACATTTCGACGGATGCCTCCCGCGCCATCCAGCTCGTCAACTGGATCGACGGAGAGCGCGCCGCTTCTCGGGCCGCCTCGCTCGCGAACGCCAATGTTGCTGCCGTGCAGATGGTCGATAGAGCTCGAACGCCGCCGCCAAAGGTTTCCAAAGCGCGACGGGACGTGACGTGCGCACCGACGATTAATGAAAAGCTCGAGCGCGGCGCCTGGAGCCGACGTGCGGCGTCCCTCGCTGCGGCATTCGTGGTCGTGATGGCGGTCGGCGTCGGCGGGCTGCGGAGCTATCTGCCGGCGCCAACCTTGCGACGGGCATCGGGCAACGAACGGTCAGCTCCCGTGGTCGAAGCGGTTTCCCCGCCGCAGTGGTTGATGAACGCGGGAACGGACCGCCACTCCGCTCCAGCCTCCGTGCCTGCGCCGTCCGTTGGCGTCGGCGCGGACCCGCATCCAAGCCATGCTTCACCCGCGAATCCCGCCGCGTCCGAACGTGTGAACAGAGCGGGTGACGCTCGGAGCTCGGCCCCGGCGACACAGGCGGACGGTATTCTTGTGTGGCCAGAGAGGTTCGAGAGCGTCGTCGATTCGCCGCTTCCGTCGGGCGAGAGCAACACATCGACGACGGGCGCTGGGTACGCGCGCGTCTGATCGCCGAACCCGATGGCACCCTCGGCACCGAGCCACGAGTTCGGTGACGCCCCCGGCGGCCATGTGGAGCGCTGCGAGGAGGACTCCATGAAGGTGATGCTCGGTGGTCGGTCTTGATGGCTGGTGGTCGTGCGCGTGGGCGAGCGTGACATCTACGGGCAAAGAGTGAGCCGACGACGACGACCGACACATCACGGTCGCCGGCAGCTCAGTCGTCGACGTCCGCCTGGTTCCTACCGAGCCGCGGTCCGAGCCCGGTCGCCCAGCGGAATGGTGCCTGTCGGTCATTGGCCTCGGGGCCCTCGCTCTGCCCCGCACAGGCGTCGGGGCGTCCTTCGCGTTTTCACTTTCACGGGCCGGTTCCGGCGCGAGCCGGGCGTGCGCTTCGCTTGGGCCGTCGGGCTGAATGTGAGTTTACGGGCTGGGCCTCGACCGGGCCGTCCCGTTGCACGGCGGCCGGGAGAGCCGTATTTTCCCGGTGATGGCCGAGCGTTTCGAACCGAAGGAGCGTGCCCGCGAGAAGCAGCGTTCTCGTGACGAGGACCGCTTGCGCGATCCGCAGGGCAAGACGCTCGTCACTTCGCTCGAGTGTCACGTACCGTTGGGCCGTTGGGCCGTTGGGCCGTTGGGACCGTTGGGCTCGTGACAAGTCGCGCCGCCGTCGTGGAGCCCGTACACGCGCCGCCGCTACACGTGCCCGCCGCGCAAGCCCAGGGCGTGCCCCACCGCTCGGTCACCTCGCAAGTCTGTTCCGCCGAGACGCCCGAGCACCGCGACACGCCGGGCGTGCAGCTGCCCCCGTCAGCGCCGCCGCTGTTGCCACTCCCCGTGCTCGAACCACCGCTGCTTGAGCTTGCCGTGCCCGAACTGCTCGACCCAGAGCTGCCGCCCGACCCAGAGCTACTGCTGCTCGCTGTCGGCGTGGAATCGGCGGAACTCCCGTCGCCAAAGCTGCTACCTGCGCCTGACCCGTCAGGGAGCGCGGCTAAGGTTGCTGAACTTCCGTCCACACCGCTGCCGGTGCTCGATTCGGGGCTGCCACCGCCCGAGCTGCTACCCCCGCCCGATTCCGATCGGTTGGACGCCGAATCGGGCGGGCCGGGCCCGCTGTTCATTGATCTCGCCACCGCAAGCCATAAGGGAGAGAGCAGCGGCCCCAACCAACGAAACGCGGCTCATGATCCCGATGGTACACGACGGGGCCACCCTACCAAACGACGGCAGGCGTTTGGCAAGCGTCGACGATCTCGATCTCGGCGACGTACATCTCGCTCGCGCCGTCGCTCCCAGCCACACCGGCCGGCCACGGGATCGTCGCGCCGTCGGCGACGTACTTGGTGGCGTCCGGCACGACGAATGGGTGCGAGCTCCCGAGCACCGCCGTGATCCCACCGACGTAGACCGACGTGATATCGACTTGGTCACCAGGATTGAGCACTCCCGAAAGCTCGTCCTTGTTGCCGAACGGCACGCCCGGCGGCTCGCCCGCGCCTCCTTGTTCCCAACCCGTCTGGGCCGTATACGCTACAGCGTACTGGCCTGTATTGATCAACAAGGCCCGCAGTCCTGGACACGGTGCCACGCCACTATTGCACACGGAGTCCCCGCCCCCTTTCGCCATTTGTGCGGCAGGGGGCGGGTATTCCCAGTTCTCGGCCGGACACGAGAGCGGCGTTTGCACGACCCCGTTGACCATGAATGCAAAGCTGGCCAGCCCAGTCGCCGCATCTTGCGCGTCCGAGTCGGGTGAGGCGTCCAATGCGCCTTGGGGACCTCCCGAGCTCGAAGAAGATCCACTACTCGACCCCGCGGCCGTCTGCGCGTCGGGTGGCATCTCTTGCATGCCGTTGCCTTTGGACACGCCCCCACCACACGCCGCGAGAAGGCTCAGCGCGCACACCGCGCCCCCACGCACTCGCAATGTTTGGCACCACGTCATGATCAACGTCTCCCCACGCGCGGCCCGAACCGCAATGGATATGGAGCGTAGCACCGCGTAGCGATGGGCCGCGCAACCTCAGTGTCGACGCCGAAGTTACGTACGAGAGCAGCTTGCGGTGGCTAAGAGTCCAACAGGGGGAGGCTTTCCACGCCGCGCTCGCGGGTACACCCGTTGCCCTACCAGCCTAGCATGACTGCACTCACGCATACGGCACCCGAGCTCCTTTCCATCCCGACAAACGAGCCGCGAGTGCTGTTCTCACACATGTACACTTGTCCTCGGGGACATGATCGGACGTGATGAGATCGACAGCGTCGCGCGCGACCTTCAGGTCAACGCTGCCGATGTCGAGCGCGACTATGTCTTCGGCTGGTTGCTTGCGAACCTGTTCGGTCAGTCGCGACTCCGCGATCGCCTCGTCCTGAAGGGGGGCAATGCGCTGAGAAAGGGGTACTTCGAGAACACGAGATACTCGGACGATCTTGACTTCACAACGAGCGGAGGCGTTTCCCTCAACGAGCTGCGCAAGGAGCTCCTTGCGATCTGCGCCGCCACTTCAGCGGGATCGGGCGTGACCTTCCTAAACGACGAGGCCGTCGTCCAGGAGAAGCGCCGCATCGACGAGCAGCTGCAGGTGTTCGAGGCGCGCCTCTACTTCCGAGACTTCTACGGCAAGCAGGGCCACGTTCGCGTTAAAGTACGCATCGACGTCACTCAGTTCGAGCGTCTGCACCTCCCGGCGACGCAGAGACCACTTCTGCACGGCTACAGCGACGCGTCGAGCTGCCAAGGGACCATTACATGCGTGAAGTTGGAGGAGATCCTCGCGTCCAAGTTGAAGTGCCTGCTGCAGCGCCGGCGCGTCGCAGACCTCTTCGACTACGTCCATTGGCTCTTCTTCGGCTCCGAGAACGTCGACACGCGGCTCGTCATCTCGACGTTCCTCCATAAGACGATCTATTCGCGGCAGCCGAGCGCCGCTCTCGAGCTGCTTCTCAACCTACCGCTTCAGATCCTACGTGACGCCTGGACGAAGTACATCGTGTGCCCGGCTCGAGCGGCACTGGCATTCGAGACGGCGCTTGGCCGATTCGCGGAGCACGTGCGAAGCATCTTCGCGCCTTTCGGCGCGACCGATCATGCGTGGTTCTCGCGTCGCGTCTTCTTCCCCTCGGCCCTCCGCAACGTGATCCTTGATGCGGGGAGTCGCTTGACGCTGGTGAAGATGAAGTACCAGGGGGCTGAACGGCTCGTGGAGCCATACTCGCTCAGGTACAAGCAGAAGAAGGACGGTGACGCCCGGGAGTATTTCTACGGCTTCGATCGCACCGGAGGACGATCCAGCGGGCCGCAGATGAAATCGTTCGTCGCCGACGCGTTCCAGTCCGCGGAGCCGACGGACATCTCGTTCGAGCCTCAGTACGACGTCGAGGTGTCGAAGGCCGGGGACCTCGCTGTTGCCGGCCGGTTCGTAAGTCGCCGCGCGGTCCCCGGCTTTGGGGTCTCGCGTCGTCGCGGCTTCCCCGGGCCCATCTATACGTTTCGCTGCTCGCTGTGCCACCGGCTCTTTGCTCACCGGACGTATGACCCGACGCTGCGCGAGCATTCGAACGGGCGAGGCAGCCACTGCGTCGGCTCTACGGGCGTCTACATCGGAACCCGATGGTGACAGGTCTCGCGAGGGCGACAGTCAGCCGCTTCACCCGTTGTCGTTGAGCACCGTTCGTAAGCGCCAGCCCGGACTCAGCTCGTGCTCGACAAAGGGCGCGCCTATCGGAAGTGACCCGGCGGTGGGCGCGCGAGCTCGAGGTGCTTGACGAGCGGCGCCGCAGATGAGCAGAGCACCCAGGTACCTGCAGACGCACGTACTCAAGGGCCCGTGGGCCACTCTGCTCCCGCGTTATCGGCGAAGCCCCTTCGTGCGGCTGGATTGGAATCGGCGGGTCAAGTTGAGAACGATTGAAGAGAATGATGTTGGCGCTGGGGAAGTGGCGGTGCGCGTCGGGGCGATGATGCGTACGACCTGTCATCTGTCCGGGTAGGCAGCCGCGATCAGCTCGCGGGCCCAGTAGCGCTGCTCGCTACGCCGCCGGGCGACCTCCTCGAGGATGTGGGCGTCGACCAACTTGCGAATGTTGGCCGCCGCCGCCGCGGGCGTGACCTCGAGGAGCTTGGCGGCTTCGCCGATGGTCATGGCGGGGAGGCTGAACAGAGCGTCTACGAGCTTGAGCAAGAGGGCGTTCGACCGAGCCGACGACAGGCGGGCTCGGTAGTCGCGCCGCAGCGAGACGAGCGCCTGCGCGCGCGACCTCGCTGCGTGCGCCGACTCGGCGATGGCGTCGAGGAAGAAGCGCCCCCACGCGAGGAAGTCGCCCGTAATGCTCACCCACAACATCAGGTCCCCGTATTCGGAGCGCCGCCGCTCGAAGTAAGGGCTCAGATACAGCGAAGGTCCGTCGAGCCGCTCGTAGGCGCACAGGAGGAGCGGGATGAGCAAGCGCCCCACGCGTCCATTGCCGTCGCGGAACGGGTGAATCGTCTCGAACTGGTAGTGGATGAGGGCGAGCCGGACGAGGGGCGGCAGCGTGCTGTCAGCCTCGGGGTGGATCGTGCGTTCAAGGGCGAGCAGGCACGCGTCGAGCGCGCCCGGCGGGGGCGGGACTAAGCGCGCCTCGCAGATGTCGCGCGTCGATCGGATGAAATTCTGCACCGTGCGAATCTCGCCGGGCCGCTCCTCGTCGCCGCGTACGCCGCGCATCAAGATGGCGTGCAGCTCCTTGATGAAGCGGACGCAGACCGGCAGCTCGCTCAGGCGCGCGAAGCCGTGGTCCAGGGCATCCAGGTAGTTGAGCACCTCGCGGGTATCCGAGGCAGGCCACGACCCCGTAGCGTCGCCGCCCTCCACCTCCAGGAGGACGAGCTGCTCGGGCGTCGTCACGGTCCCCTCGATCCGGCTCGACGCGATCGCCTCACGGCGCAGGAATGGACGGCTCAGGAGGTGCACGTAGAGGTCGGTCCCCATGGCCCGGAGCATCCCGGTGAGGTGCCCCAGCTCCCGCTCGGCGGTGGTGAGCGACCGGACCGCCGCGGCGTCGACCTCCAGCGTTTCCGGGGCCGGGTCGGGCACGAACGCCACCGCTCCCCGCTCCGCGGGCACGAGCTTGCCAGGTGCTTTCGTAGTGAAGTCGGATGCTTGCATCATCTAGCTTAGGAAGCTTGGGTACCTGGGAAGATAATTTAGGAAACGCCCCGAACCTAAAGTAGCGCATGCCGGGGTCCTCGCTCCCCTCCTTCAGCGCCGAAAGGGCTCCCACGAAGCTCCAACCGCAAGTACGAGGCGATGACGGTCAACGAGCGGCTGTTTACTGCTAGCCTCCTGAACGACTTCGACCAAGCCGGTCGCACCGGCGACGGGACTGCTCTCAGGACAATCCTTCGCGAAGTGCGGCTCAGCGACGAGAACGTCGATGCGATTTTGAATCGGGTATTGCCGAGCCGCGAATGATCTTCTCCTCGCGGTCGCGGTGAACAGGAAGCTCAAAGGGGGTGGGCGGGTCAAACGGCCGATGGAACACTTCGCGCGCTATCGGCGAAGCCCCTTCGTTCAATCGGATTGGAATCGGCGGGCCCAAGTTGGCAGGCAATACGGACACTAAGTTCGCCGGACTTGGATCGGCTGAAGCTCGAACCGGTGCGCCGATATGATCATGTCGAATGTGGTAATCTTCTTGGCGTCAGCAATCGCCTGCAATTCGCGTCTGTGCCCGGGATCCATTCTATTTCCGAAATACAAGCTATAAGGTGGCATTGCGATAGCCATGCCGTTCGCCTCTGTCGCAAGGGTGTCCCACAGGATGCACCATTCGCCACTCCCTCTCGTGAGCCCAATCCTGCGATTTGTGCAGTGCCACCAATGTGGCCAGAAATGGATTTGGCTTTGCACGCCTGCCATAATGACCTCCAGCGCCGAACGTTTAGAATCATAAAGTACAGGGTGGAGCATTTGGAGAGCGGTGCCTGTCCGCGACAACCGCGATACGTTGTACTCGACGCAAAACCCATTATGACTGTCAGTGTAATAAGCCCATAATGGCAAGGACGTGCCGGTCTCGCTGAAACATGCTACCTTTATGCCGCTCCGAAGAAGCTTAGACAGGTGCTCGCTCGAGGTTGTGGAAGCGTCGGTTAGAAACTTCGTGAGCATCGTATTTGCCTGTTCTGCCGCTTGCAAGCCGGATTGCTCGATCGCTTCCGCGGCAAGCAATTCCTTTAGCAAGGGAAACGGGTCCTCAGCAGCCCTTAGCGTCAGTAGAATTTTGGGCGGCAACTTGAGCCGCTCGATCCAATCGCGCGGCTCCGCCCGGAGCGTCGCCTTCAGGAGGGAACTTGCGTCTACAGAAAAAGCCGAATCGAATGGGTCGTTGAAATCGCTTGGGGCGGCTAGCCAGATGGTGCCGTCCTTTATGTCCTTAATGTTAGGCGAAGTTGGTGAACGGTAGCGAAAAAGCCGCGACGGAATGTATGCCTGCTTCAGAGAGCGAGCCCGGTCCCAGTCATCGGGCGCCGGTGAAGCAAGAAGCTTTGCATAGTCGTTGACCCAAACGGGCGGTTCCGGCATGGCAGAGACGATGGCCCTGTTTGACGCGGCGGGCAACCTTGAGGCATGCCGCCCTACCGCCGGGTCGTCGGGCTGGGCAAGCAGCCGGGTCAGGTCGGCGATCGCGGCGTCGAGCTGACCCCCCAGGCGACGCTCACAACTGACCACGTAGCCAACTTCCAGCGTCGGAACCAATTGGACTGCTTGAATGCCATTTGGACCGCTTGCATGCCCGTGGCACAGTGAATGGGCGGCGATGGTGGCGAACGCTGTTTTCTCGCGGATTGGAGCCAAGGGATGTGCGTTCGTAGTATGGACGCCCGCGACAACCCGCGCGCAGTCGGCACCCCCCCTAACTGGGTGCCGCCGCACTCCGTTCTCGTGCACATCGACTCGCCCGAGCCAACAGGAAGCCGCGGTTACGCCGAAACGTCGGCGTGTGGGATTCGAACGAGGAACCCGTGTACCGCTCCTCGTGGAAGGTTTGACCGGTCATGGGCAGCTACTACGAGCTCTCGGTTGCGCAGTTCGTCGTCGACCTCGGCAAGAACTACCTCGCCGAGCACGTCATGGTTCCGTTCCAGCCTGCCGACCGGCTAGAGAAGCTGGACGCCGAGGGCGAGCCTCGTCAGCACGTCTACGTGACGCGCGCCGACGTCGCGGCGCGACGACTCGACCTCCTGGGATTCTCCCTGTCCGCCGCCAGGGCGGCCTTCCAGGCCGGATTCGGAAGGCTGGACGAATCCGAGATCGAAGAGTGGCCCGCCGAATTACACGGTGAGAACGGCTTCGAGACCTGGCTCCGTCACATGCGCACCGCGATAGACGCTGGCCGCCGCCGGGAACACTTGACGCCCGAGACCGCGAACGATGCGTGCCTGAAGTTCATGCTGGACTGGACCGAGCTGAACACGACGTACGCGCACATGTTCGGCTTTCCCAACGGTGATCCGCACCTCGTGCTGCGATGCGCTCTGGCCGTCGCTCGCCCCGACGACGAGGTCGTCCTCGACTTCGATGACCTCGTGACCGGCGGCTATGTGCACGATGACGGCAACCTCTGGAATATTTCGCGCGAGCCCATCATCATCGTGACAGAGGGCAAGTCCGATTCGAGGCTGCTGGGGCGCAGCCTCGAGGTGCTCTTCCCGGAGCTAAGGGAATTCATCGCGTTCATCGACTTTGAGACCGCGAACGCTCGAGGAGGCACGCCCGAGCTGGTCCAGTTCGCGCGCATGCTGGTCGGGTGCGGCATCAAGAACCGCGTGCTCTTCCTCTTTGACAACGACACGGCGGGGATGGACGCATTGGACCAGCTGAAGGCGGGCCCTCTTCCCGCGAATGTCTTCGCGATGACCCTGCCCCGTTGCGAGTTCGCCAGGAATTATCCGACAGTGGGCCCCGGCGGCCCGATGGCTACGGACATCAACGGCAGGGCGTGCTCTCTCGAGCTCTATTTCGGGGCAGACGTGCTGGAGGAGAACGGCCAGTTGATTCCCGTGCGCTGGGTCGGGTTCAACGATCGCCTGCAGGAGTACCAGGGACAGATCTCGAACAAGGCCGCCGTCCAGAAGCGTTTCGAGGGAAAGCTTGAAGCGGTGACGGCTGACCCGAGCGCTGTATCGCGGCACGACTTTGCAGGCGTGCGCGAGATCTTTGAGGCGATCGTTGCGACCGTGAGTGCGCGGGCATCGTGAAGGGCCAAGCTGGCGGCTCCGGGGCGAGAGCCTTTCGAGTCAGGATGAGCGGAGCACCCAGGTACCTGCGGACGCACGTACTCACGGGCCCGTGGGCCAATCTCTGCTTGGATTCGCGCCGACGTCACGCTCTCGTGTATCGTCGCCGGCCGTGCCGCCGATACCCTCTTTCTCGAGCGATGGTCTTCTGCCGCCGTACCTGGGCGCATCGCCCGGCGAGCAGCAGGGGCTCATGTCGCCGTACAAGGCGTCGGTCACGGAGCTGGTCGCCCATTTCGCGACGTCGCCCGAGCGGATCGCGATCCTTAGGGGCTTCCTCGGCTACAGAGCGGATCTGCATGCGTTCGGACTCGCGTCGGGCTTCCAGTGGGTAGATGGCAGCTTCGTGGAGCGCATCGACGCTGTCCGGCCCCCGCAGGACATCGACCTGGTCACGTTTTTCGAACGCCCCGCGTCGATGGCAGCTGATGCAGCCTTCCACGCTGCCGTGACCAGCTGCCTTCACCTCTTCTCGAAGCCGCTCGCGAAGCCGCGATACCTGTGCGACGTCCACTTCGTGGACCTCAGCCAGCCGCCTACTCATGTGGTCGGTCAGACGCGCTACTGGTTCGGGCTCTTCTCCCACAAGCGCTCGACATTTCAGTGGAAAGGGATGCTGGAGGTGCCTCTCGGAACGTTGGCCGATGATGCGAACGCCGCTAAGATCCTGAACCAGGGAGCCTCCCCGTGATCCGCCGCCTCAAGCAAGACCACCTCTCAGCTGACCTCGCGGCCGTCGAGGAGCTGCTCTCGTCCGCTCCGCCTGGCGACGTTCTCGGCCGCATGAGCCTGACCGAGCGGCGCGACGAGGTCCGCAAGGCACTCGCCGAGGTCGAGTCGAGGGTGGAGATCGAAGGGCGCACCGCACTCTTCTTCGGCGGCGCGCCGGTCATCGGGAGCCGGGGTGTCGACGCCGACTTCGCTGCTGAGGCGCTCGGCAAGTACCAAAACCTAGTAACCAAGGTTTGGGCGCTCAAGGAGCACGGCAGTCTGGCTCCCTCGGGCCCAGTGCCGGACCGCCACGAAGCCCGTCTGCACGTCACAAACGTCGTCCACGGCTCGTTCGGCTTCGAGCTCGCGGAGTTGCAGGGCCCGCTCACCCTCCGGTCATCTCCGCTGCACGAGGCCATCAGCGTTGTCACGCGCGCGCTCGTTGCCGCCGGAAAGGGCGATGACGATCTCGCCGATGTCGCCGAAGAGCTCGACGTGCGCTCCTTCGCTGCGCTCAAGGAGTTCTTCGCGGTGCTTCAAAGAGCCCACGCGAGCTTCCGGGTTGTCGCTGGCGACATCGACTACGCCTTCGATCTTCGGGACGTCGAGCTCGCGGCGGAGCGCACCGACGCGAGTCGGACCGAGGAGCAAGACGTACCGTTCCCAGGCGAGTTCTTGGCCGTCCTCCCGGAGGCGCGTCGGTTCGAGTTCCGAACGTCGGACGGAGCCATCCTTCGAGGCAGGGTCGCCGATGATCTGACCGCGGACGACCTGCGCAGGATGAACGCTGAACGAGCAAACCGGGCGTGCACCGCGCATGTCCGAGTCGTCACCCTGACGCGTCGTGGGCGAGCACACACGCGGTACGTCCTGCAGCGCCTCGAGCCGGCGAATTAGGTCCCGCGGTACCTGCGTACGTCGGGACAGGGGTAACTGGTGGCGCTAGCGAATCCCGTCCTTTGCCAACAGCTCGAGGATGTAGTCCCGCACGAGGACCCCCCGCTGAAGGCACTTCACCCGCACCTGCCGATGGATGTGCTCAGGCACGTCCGCGACGATGCGTTTTTCCCCCGCTCCGAGCTTCTCCGCGGCGTCTTTCGCCCGCTTCTCGCTTCGCTCTCGGCTTGGTTTCTTGAGGCTCAGAGCCATGCTTCCCGCCTTTCACTTTGCGCCAAAGGCGCTGGATGTCGTCGGCCGCGGCTTGGGTCGACGAGGACGTGAGGACCGACTCGCCGCGCGATGCGGCGTCGGGAAACGCGATGCGCTGGTGCACGACGCCGGCGAGCTCGCCGCCGGCCTTGTGAAGCTCGGCCTCGGCCTCGGCCTCGCGCGCGAGCCGCGTGTTCGTGCTCGCGCGGTTCAAGACGAAGACACGCCGGATCGGAGGGCGCCCCAGCTGCTCGCGGATCTGGTCGGCTTGATCCAGCGACTCGAGCGTCTCCGCGACGGCCCAGAAGTCGAAGGGTCCGGGCTGGATGGGCAGCACGGCGACGTCCGCCGCTACCGCGGCGCTCTGGGTGACGTCACCGAGCCGCGGCGGCCCGTCGAGGAAAACGTAGTCGTAGCCATGGGCGATCTCCTTGAAGCGCGGGAGCGCCATCGCCTTGTCGGCCTTCACGACGGAGAGCCCGTCGAGCGGAGAGCCGTCCTGGCGCGCGGCGCTCCAGTCGAACGCGCTCGCCTGGCGGTCCATGTCGACGACGAGCGCGCGATCGCCGTCGAGGTGGGCAGCGGCGGCGAGATTGATCGCGAGCGTCGTCTTTCCGCTTCCGCCCTTCTGCTGGAGAACGGCGACCGTCAGCATCGGTTGACTCCTATCCGTGGGTACGCGGGTACGCAAGTTGTTGGGTACGCGCCGACTCATCGGAGGCTCCCGAGCAGCCGTGCAATGTCCTCGCGCATCCGTGCTGGGTCAACGCGGGGCTCGAGCGGAACGGCCGCTCGCGCTGGCGGCGACCCCGCCACTAGGGCCACCTCGCGCTCGGCGCGCGCTTGCTCCCGCACGCGAGCGGTCCGGCCACGCTCGGAGTGCTCGAAAAAGTGGGCGAGCGTCCCCCAGACGAAGCGCGACGTCGGCGGTCCGTCCTTCGAAGCCGAGAACGCACCGTCGAGCGCATCTCGATGCGCCTGGAGCTTCGCCTCGCGGTCGCCTTCGACGGCGGCGGTGCATGTCGCCACGAGCTCGACGTCGGCACGATCGAACCAGCGCGGTGGTGGGCGCTTCGGGTGCTTCCGCTTCATCTGCTCGCCGAGGACGGCGCGTGCGATCTCCCGATCCTCGGTTGTGACCCTCGGTTGTTCTTCTTCGGGGGATGCTGGCGTCGCAGGCGCCGAGCTCCCGCAAGAAGAAGTTCTTTGATCTTGATCTCTTGGTTCCATGGAACTGGCTTCCGGTGGGGCACCGGAAACCGCTTCCGGTGGGTGGGATGGACCACCGGAACTGGCTTCCGGTGGGTGGGAGAGGCGCGCCTTCGCCGGCGTCTTCGGGAAACGTTCGACGAACGACGCGAGCTCCCCGAGAGTCACGGGCCCCGGCGCGTAGTAGATGCGATCGGCGCCGTTCGGCCTGCGCTCGCGGCGCAGGCGCGCGAGCCCGCGGTTCTCGAGCTCGTCGACGTAATCGCGAACGGCCCGCGAAGTGTACCCGGTGAAGCCCGCGATCGCGTACTGGCTCGGCCACGCCTCAGCGTTGGCTTGCCAGTGGCAGGCGATCGCGATGAACACCTGCCAGGGGCCGCGCGCCAGCGTGCCGAACGCAGGACGCCGGCGGATGTCGCGGAGGCCAAGGCCGAGGTTGTCTCGGAAGCGGAGCCGCTCGCGGAGCGGGAAGAGGTCGTCGTCTGGTCGCTCTCCCGGTCCCGCCGGAAGAGCGCTTGCTGCATCATCTGACATCGTGCACGCCCCTTCCGCGCCCGCAGCGCGGCGAGGCCCGAGGCGGAAGGCAGACGTCGATCGCGACCTGCACGACACGACCGCGCACCGTCTCGGGGCGTTCGTAGCTGGAGCGCGAAGCGCGCTCCGCTCGGTCGACGCTGGCGACGTCGATCGAGCCTTCGGAGTCTCACGCGGACGCATCGAGGGTCTTGCGCGAGGACAAACGAACCCCTATGCTTGGCGTCACTCGGCGGCTGGAATCGACGAGGAACCAAGACAAGCGGCCTTGCTGACCTGGCAGTCAGCGAGGCCGTTCAGTGGGCCGAGCACCCCTCCTTCACGCGCCCTTGCTCGGCGCCGCCCCGAGGCAGCACTTCTTGAACTTCTTGCCGCTGCCGCACGGACACGGATCGTTGCGTCCGACCCTCCTTGCCGGGCCCTGTGAGAGCTGCGCTGGCGAGTCCCAAGGGAGATACCCTTGTCCGGACTCTGTGGCGTTCAGCGCCGAGCGCAACATCTCGGGCCTGCGGTGTGCGAGACCGATCAGGTTGAGGGCGAGCTGTGCTCGGGCAGAGACCGGCAGGGCCGCGAGGTCTGCCGGCCCGACGGAGCGGGCGCGCATGCCGGCGAGCAATCGAGCTGCGTCGTATCGACGCGGCGTTGAGGAGGCTGCGAGCCAAGGTCGCGGCGTTGGAGGCGCGCAGGGCCAAGCTCACTGGCGATGTCGCCAAGTGAACCAGGTGCATTGTTGGCGCCGGCCGGAGCCGTTGACCCAGGGCTCGCCGTCTGGCTTGGTGTGTGGGCGCCTTCCCCGATGTCCGCCCGCGCTCCCGCCCTCACTGCCAGCCGCCCCAAATCGGCCGTCGCGACGAGCATCGAGGGCTTCCTCGAACGGGTCACGTACGCGAACGACCGCGGCAAGCGCCTCGTCGGCAGCAAGCGGGCGCTCGCCATCGCCGTGAAGAACAACTCGACCGAGCAGCGCTGCACGATGCTGGCCCAGTGGCTTCGAGCGGCAGGTCAGCGAGGCGCTGGAGACCTCGACGCGGCCCTGTAGGCCCTGGCGGTTTTCGCCAAGAGGGTAGCCGAAGGCGATCTTCCTCGTCCGATCCCCTCGATGCGCCACGAGAGCATGATCCAGTTGGGGAAGAGGTCGAACGCGCAAGCCGTGACGACCTCCTCGCTCCAGTTGAGAGTCACGTCGATGAGACCCTCGCGCCGGATCTGCCGATCGACCACGTTTACCCTTTCCACGAATGCGCGCAGACCCTCGGTGCCCTCGACCGCGAGGTCCACGTAGGCCGATTTCTTGCCGTGGCCCCAGCACGAGCCCTTCGTGAGGATGCGGGGGTCCGCTCGGAGCGCTTCGACCAGAGGAGCGATCGGCGGGTCGATCGGCTCGGTGATGTGGTCGGGCGGGCACGTCGGCCGCCATTCGTCGTCCTCTCCGTCACCGGACGCAACGACTGCGTCTGGCCTCGCGACGAGGCGGATCGACCGCGCCTTCCCCGGCTCCCGCTCGATGAAGCCCTTCTTCGTCAATGTGACAACCATCTGGTGGACGGCAGGCGGCGTCGTCCCGAAGAACGCCTGCATCTCATGCTCGGCAGGCGCTCTCTTGTGCAGCTCGACGTACTTGCGGATGAAGTCGAGGTACGCAAGCTGCGTCGGCGTCGGGTTCACGGCGAGCATCGAAGCCGTGCCGCCCCGGAACGTCAACGTGAAGGTGGCCTTGCGCAGCGTGTTCACCCGTCAACTCATGGTATCGCTCGACGTCTTCGTCGAGACGACGGGAAGATCGACTGGACGGCGCCCGACGACGGGCTGCATCGCTTCTTGAACGAGAGCGCGCGTCAGCTCGGCGTCTTCCTCCACGGGCGACGCATGTACGCGGGGATGGCGAGTGTCTGGCCCACGGCGGACCGGAGAGTGTAGCGAGTCGTAGCGCCCTTCGGGAAACAAGCGGCTTCGAAGGCCCATTGGCTGTCACGAACCCTCCGGCTCATCATTCGTCACATCGCGCTCGGCCTTCGAGAAAAGGCCCCCGCCAGGGCGCCCTCTCCTTGTCTCGTCGTGGCCCCTAGAGAACCTCACCCCCGGCCCCTCTCCGCAAGCGGCCGCAAGCGGAGAGGGTGTCTTCGGGTCTCGCGATAACGGAGCTGCTCCCGGGGGGTGAGGTCTAATAGCTGGACCAGCCGGTTCACAACACGATGTGACGAATGCTTAGCCCTCCGGTATGTGACAAGCGGTCGACCTCATTGAGCCCCCGAACTGCGTCAACGGAATCTGCGTGAATTAGCCCAACCCAACGATAATCGGCGAGCAGAAGGGCCGATCAGCAGTCGAAGGGCGGTGCGGCGCGCAGATTTTCATCGCGCGTTTCGGTCACAAGGTGCGACTACGGGCATCCAAACCCGGAGATGAAGGGTCTCCGGCTCGCGTGCGTCGCCGCTTGCCTCCTGGCTTGCGCCTCGACCGAGCAACGCTTTGCCCTGCGCGAGCCCATCTCGAGAGATCCCGACCTCGACTCGGTGACCCTGCCATGCCGTTCTCAGCCGACGGAACGCGAGCCTCGACACGTCACATGCGCCCCCCGGCGAAACGAGCTGCCGGAGATCTGGTCAGGCCTGGATCACGTCGTCTTCCGTCCGGTATCCGAGGCCTTCGGCGTACCAGTCAGCGGAGAGGCAGTGAACGTCAACAGTCTCGACGAAGTGCCCGACTCGGCGTGGTTTACGAATAGACGCCGCCTTCGGTCGGACTCCGACCCGCTCCTCGGAGCATGCGTGCCATCCCTTATCCTCGATCCGGACGGTTCGGCCGACGGCAGCTGGGTCGTCGACCACGGCAAGGAGGACGGCGCGGCGTCGGGGTTCCGGGTCACCGTCCCGGGCAAGGGAAAGTACATGTTCAAGGCGGACCCCGCCTCGCAGCCGGAGCTGCAGACCGCCGCGAGCGTTGTCGGCGCGGCGATTTATCACGGCGCAGGCTTCAACACGGCATGCGAACAGATCGTCTACTTCAAGCCGTCGCTGCTGAAGCTCGCGCCGGGCCTTCATTACCGGCACAACACGCTCGAGGACCTCATTGATTTCGACCGGAAGGCGCTCGACCGCGTGCTCGCGAGCTGCCCGCGGCGCGGCGAGCTCGTGAGGATGCACGCTTCCGCATGGATCCCTGGGTACGTCCTGGGGCCCTTCCACTACGACGGCACTCGAAGCGACGACCCGAGCGACGTCATCCCCCACGAGAACCGCCGAGATCTGCGAGGACTGCGCCTGCTCGCGGCATGGATCGACAACGTGGACTCCCGCGACGCGAACAGCGACGACACTTGGTTCGCCGACCGACGCACGGTGCCCGATGCGTCGCCGGGCCATGTCGTCCACTACTGCATGGACTTCAGCCACACGATGGGGCCGGATTTCGGGGACCGGCAACGCACGGAGCGCCTCGGATACGCGTATTTGTACGACTGGGTCGACATGGCGGAGGATTTCTTGGGCCTCGGCATTCCGAGGCGGCCTTGGTTTCGACCGCCGGGCGATCCTGGATATGAGCTGTTCCGGAACTTCGAAGTCCACAGTTTCGTTCCCGACGAGTGGAAGTGGAAGATGCAGTGGGGCAACCCTGCCTATACCCGGATGACCGAGCACGACGGCGCGTGGATGGCGCGCATTCTGGCGCGGTTCACACCCGAGCAGGTCAGGGGGTTCGCCACGATGGCCCAGTTCTCCGATCCGAAGAACACTGCGCATCTCGCGGACGTTCTCGAAGGGCGGCTCATCCGAATCCTCGACCGCTACCTGACTCGCCTTTCGCCGATCGGCGAACTGCGAGTCGAGGGTCGCAACCGCCTCTGCGGAATCAACTTGGCCGAGAGCCGCTCGGTGCGTGAGTCGTCGCGGTTTCGTTATACAGCCGGTTGGTCGAGAGGCGGCACCCTGCCTGTCGAGGTCCGCGGCGGAGGCGAGATCTGCGTTCCGTTACCGATCGTCGCCACGGACGGCAAGCCGGCGGACGACTCGCCCGAACGATATGTCCGCGTGAGTGTCGACGACGGCATGGCGCAGGCCCCGCTGCTCGCGTACCTCTACGACCTCGGCCCCGCGCGCGGGTACTTTCTCGCCGGGGTGGAACGGCCAGAGCCCTGACAGGCGTTGTGAAGCCATGGGCCGCTCTCGTGGCGGTGGCGCTTTTCGCGATCACACTCGTGGCCGCGACGGTCGGTCGAGCGAGCGCCGATCCGAGCGTCGCCCAGGGACCGCCGCCCAAGCGCCCCGTACCCGACTACGGCGGCGGCCGCCCCAAGCCGAAGAGCGCCCGCGACCTCGCGCTCTGGGTGCCTCGGCTCATCCTCTCGCCGTTTTACCTCGTGAGCGAGTATGTCATCCGCGAGCCTCTCTCCGTCGCGCTCCCGGCCGCGGAAAGCGTCGAGCTGCCCCGAAAGGTCCGAGATTTCTTCGTCTTCGGACCGCAGCACAAGTCAGGGATCGTTCCTGTCGGCTACATCGACTTCGGCTTCAACCCGAGCGTCGGCGTCTACGGGTTCTGGAACGACGCGCTCGCCCGGGGCAACGATTGGAGCATTCACAGTGAGGTCTGGCCGCCCGAATGGTACGCGCTGTCGCTGAAGGAGAGCACGCGCCTGGGCCCCTATCAGGTCGTGCGCTTCCAGGCGATGGGTCTACACCGGCCCGACCAGGTCTTCTACGGGATCGGTCCGCGAACGCTGCAGTCGAGCCAGAGCCGCTTCGCCGAGTCCGTCACTTACGCGAGCGCTACGATCGAAGTGAAGGAGCCTCGCGGAACCTTCCTGCAGCTGACCGTCGGTGTGCGCAGCGAGCTCTTGGGCCCAGGCCGCTATGGCAAAGATCCAAGCCTCGAGCAGGAGGCGGCGAGGGGCGCATTCCCCGTGCCGTACGGATTCGCTACCCGGTACACCGCCGCAATCAATCGCCTGCTCGCGTCCTTCGATTCACGTCAGATCCTACCCGCACCGGGCTCTGGCGTCCGCGTCGAGGCAAAGGTGGAGCAAGGCGGCAACATGCTCGGATCGCCGGCATCGGGCTGGATACGCTATGGGGCAGAGGCGGCCGGCTTCGTCGACCTAGACCGGAAGCAGCACGTGGTCAGCCTGTCGCTGATGACGACGTTCGCGGATCCACTCGGCGACCGCCCCATCCCGTTCACGGAGCTCGTCGGGCTCGGCGGAGAAGAGCCAATGCCTGGCTACTTTCCTCGGCGCCTGCTCGACCGGAGCGCGGCCGTCGCGGCTCTGCACTACGGGTGGCCGATCGCTCCCTACCTGGGCGGCGAGATCGAGGCGGCGCTGGGCAACGTGTTCGAAGAGCACCTGCAGGGGTTCCGGCTGGGACTGCTCCGCTTCTCGGGCGACGTCGGCATCACGACGGTCGGCGTGCAGGACTATCCCGTCGCGGTCATCGTCGGAATTGGCTCGGAGACGTTCGAGCACGGCGGGCAGATCGATTCCGTCCGCGTCAGACTCTCGATGAGCCACGGCTTCTGATCAAAAGGTCCCCTGGAGCGACAGCGATCCGCCTCCCGGTGCCGGCGAGACGCCCAACCACACCGACGGAGCCTCTTCCTTGTGGCGATGCAGATGAGGAATGAGGACGCCGACGGTCGCGCCTGCCATCGAGCCGGCGATGACGTCGGTCGGGAAGTGCGCGCCCGCGCGAACACGCTCGAAGCTGACGAATGCCGTGAGCAATGTCCCCACGCCGAGCGTGATCCAGGGGCGGGGCGAGTGGGGCGAGCGAATGAACGCGACGTATGTGGCGGTCGCGCTGACGGCCGCAACGCCGGCGGCATGACCGGAGAAGAAGGACAGGCCAAGGTCGGTGGAGCTGCAGTTGGGGCCAGCCTGTTGGACGGGCGTGCCGCAGTTGATGTAGTCGATCGGGCGGGGCCGGCGCACGGCGATCTTGGTGATGTCCGTGAGGGTGAGCGCGATCGATCCGGACTCCGCGTACATGAATCCGTCGACGATCAAGGCGTCTGTCCCGTCGCGGAAGCCCGACAGGATCGGATCGAGCACGGCGTACCCGATCGCGGCGTACAGGCCTATGTTCGAGTATGTGGTCGCGTTCGGATCGATAGTCTGCGTGACGGCCGCCCTGTCGATGGGCAGCAGTCCGCTCGCTGTCACCGACGGCAACGGCGGCCTAATCTCGCCGGTGCTCAACACTTCCCCCAGCAAGAAGGCGAAGCCAAAGGCCCCCGCGGTGAGCACGCCGTCGGAGACGGGGTCGAGCGTGAAGTGCTGCCCCTCCTCCAGGGCACCCGCGGCGCGCGCGGGTGGTGATGCCGAAAGAACCAAGGAAGGCGCGCCGGATGGGGGGTCCGCCCGGACGACGGAGG
>Ga0265313_10000993_pt1 | contig 27845 bp, 22 predicted proteins | sample 4123metaG_FD_203122 | JGI IMG/M metagenome (GOLD analysis project Ga0265313, IMG submission 203122) | Rhizosphere microbial communities from Carex aquatilis grown in University of Washington, Seatle, WA, United States - 4-1-23 metaG | ecosystem: Host-associated > Plants > Roots > Rhizosphere >...
GCCAGTTGGTCGCTCACGCTCGGATAATCGTTATGTGCGCCATAATTCCACGGCTGCACGCCGGCGATAATTTCATAGGGCAAATCGTCTTCAAACTTTAATTCCTCGCGGACATAGGCATTCATCGCCGCCGCAAACGGTCCGTAGGTCGCCGCATAAGACGGATCGAAATCGGGATATGGCGAGGCCGGGTCATCGTCGCGTCCGGTAATGCGCGCGTCGTAGGCGCCGAGGATCAAGCCCTCATCATGCAACAGCTGTTTGCGAAACAGGCTGCTATCAATCCGCAAATGGTTGTCTTCGATCACCTGTGGTTTCAAGCCGGTGAGCCGCGCGAGTTCGGCGACGATTTTTTTACGCTCGTCGGCGGGCAGCGCCGCGCCCTGCTGCAAAGCGGAAGCGTATTTACCCCTGGCAAATTCGCGCGCTTCGGCCTGCGCCCTGGGCAAATCCGCCTGCAAATCCGGCGGCAGTTTTTTGAAGTAAAACGCCGTGGCCGTGTAGTTGGGCAGGAACAGTTCAAACGGCAGGTCATTGCCCGCCCCGTCGCTGATGGTCGCAAAATCCAATACGCCCGATACCAGAACCAATCCGTTGAGATACATGCCATAGCGCGAACGCAACCGCTCCGCCAGCCCGGCGGCACGAAAGACGCCGTAACTTTCGCCGCAGAGATATTTCGGCGAGAGCCAGCGCTCATGCCGCGTCGTCCAAAGCCGGATGAATTCACCCACGGACTCCAGGTCGGCAGATTGGCTGAAAAACTGGTCGGCCTTTTCGTCCTTCGTGGCGCGGCTGAAACCCGTGGCCACCGGGTCAATGAAAACCAGATCGCTGCCGTCCAGAATTGAATACGGATTGTCCACCAGACGGAATGGCGGTTTCGGCAACGTGCCGTCCTCGTTCATCTTCACGCGGCGTGGACCCAGCGCACCGAGATGCAGCCATACCGAAGAAGAACCCGGACCGCCATTGAAACAAAACATCACCGGCCGCGTCGCGGCCTCGGACTGACCCGCACGTGTGTAAGCGACATAAAAAACCGAGGCGCTCGACGTGCCGTCGGGTTTAAGAATGGGCAGCATGCCGGTTTCGGCCACATAGGTCAGGCGCTGGCCGGCGATCACCACCGTGTTGGTGGTGAAGACCGGTTGGTGCGTTGCGTCCGGAATGGCGGCGACCTCCGACTTTTTCGCCGTGGGCCCATTGGTATCCTCGGAGGGAGAATTGGTTTTGGCCGTGTCCGCGGCGCGGACATTTACAGCCAGTGCCAGGAACAACAGCCAGTGGATTGCTTTCATTTGCATTTTCAATTTTTACACCCGGAAGACGTTTCGACAACCATTTACGCAGATTGTGTAAAACCTGTGGATAACTTTCAAGAAAAGTACTTGCCGCGACGAGTAATATTATTAGAAATATGTAAAAAATTGAATAGGCAATTTAGCATATTTGATTTTTAAAGCAGAACTCGGAATGGAACCCACGGGCAGACTCTGGATACGGAAAGACTCGGTTTTGCGGGTGTGTACCGCATACGAGAGGCCTTCGAATGCAGCCTGGAGCCCCGTCTCTGTTGGAAGGCCGGCCAGCAGCGCTATCGGGTGCTACTCATTCCGCGCCAAATAAACCCAAACCAACTCCAAACCTAAAAAATGAAAAAAAGCGCATCCTGGCTTTACCTGACACCTCTATTTCTTGGCATGATGTTGTTTCTCGAACCCGCCCGGGCCCAGTTGGCGCTCGCGGGCACAAACTACACCCAAAACTTCGACGCGATCAGCAACGGCCTCCCCACCGGCTGGTCGGTCAGACTCAACGCCACTGCGACCAACCTCGGAACAAACGCGGATTTTCCGACCGCGCCCAAAACCTGGGCAGATACCAAGGGCGAATTTGGCAATTGCGCCTCCACCCTGAGCAATTCAGGCACGAATTTTAACGGCAGCGAACCCACCGGCACCCAGACCAATTGCCTCAATCGCGCGCTGGCCTTGCGTCAAACCAGTTCGTTCGGTGATCCGGGAGCCGCCTTTGTATTGCAGCTGGCGAACACCGCGGGCTTGAGCGACCTCACCTTGAGCGTGGACCTCTGCCTTTTGAGAACCAACGGCTACACCACCATCTGGTCCGTTCAATATGCCGTCGGCAATTCACCCGTTTCGTTCACCACCCTTGGCACCTATACCAATGCAACCGTCTTCGGCGCAACGACCCAAACTTACAACCTGGGCACGAATGCCAACAACCTGTCCTCGAATGTTTGGATTCGCATCGCCGCGCTTTCGCCGGCGACCGGTTCAGGATCACGCGTCACTTTCGGCATCGATAACTTTTCACTCTCCGGGAAGACGAACGGCACTCCTATCGCGCGACCTGCCATCACCGGTATCATCCTCACCAACGGCACCGTGCAAATTGATTTTACCGGTGATGCCGCTGACGGCCCGTCCTCCTTCGTACTGCAATGTGCCGGCCAATGTCCGGGCACGTACGGCGACACCAGCGCGACCATCACGCAAATCCAGCCGGGAACCTTTCGCGCCATGTGCGCGATGAACGGACGGCAGCAATTGTATCGGATCAAACGACCGTGACCGGGGGAATTATTCGCCGATGATTTTCACCAGCACACGCTTGCGCCGGCGCCCATCGAATTCACCGTAGAATATCTGTTCCCACGGACCAAGATCGAGTTTGCCCTGGGTGATGGCCACCACCACCTCGCGCCCCATGACTTGGCGTTTCAGGTGTGCGTCGGCGTTGTCTTCGCCGGTGCGATTGTGACGGTATTGGGATGTCGGCGCGTGTGGCGCGAGCTTTTCCAACCAATCGTCGTAATCCTGCAGCAGGCCATCCTCGGCGTCATTGATGTAAACACTGGCGGTAATATGCATGGCATTGACCAGGCATAGCCCCTCCTGCACACCGCTCTTGCGAACCAGTTCCTCAATCTGATCCGTGACGTTGAGGTAATCGCGCCGATGCGGTGTCTCAAACCAGAGATGCTCGGTCAAACTTTTCACGCCCGCTTCAAATCATCGCCACAATTGCGTCGCCCATTTCCCGCGTGCCGATTTTGCGGGCGCCAGGTTCGTCGGGACTAAAAATGTCACCGGTGCGGTTGCCGGCTTTAATGGCCCCGGCCACGGCGTCTTCAATGGCCGCCGCCGCGTCATTCAACCCGAAGCTGTGCCGCAACATCAGCGCCAATGATAAAATCTGCGCGATGGGATTCGCCAGATTTTTACCCGCGATGTCCGGCGCCGTACCCCCGGCGGGCTCGTAAAAACCGAACGTGGTTTCGCCGCGGGTCGCGCCCAGGCTCGCACTGGGCAACATTCCGAGGGAACCGGCCAGCGCCGCCGCTTCATCGCTTAAAATGTCGCCGAACATGTTCTCGCACAGCATCACGTCAAACTGTGTCGGCTTGAGCATGAGTTGCATGGCGGCGTTGTCCACAAACATGTGTTCCAGCGTCACGTCCGGGTAATTTTTGCCAATGCGCGTGACGACGTCCCGCCACAGCACGCCGTTTTCCAGCACGTTGGCCTTGTCAATACTGGTGACCTTTTTCCGGCGCAACCGCGCGGCTTGGAACGCGACCCGGGCAATGCGCTCGATCTCCGGCGTCGTATAGACCATCGTGTCAATCGCCCGTTGGCCGCCGGCAACGTCCTCGGTTTTCTTCGGCTGTCCAAAATACATGCCCCCGGTCAACTCGCGCACCACCAGGATGTCAATGCCGTCACCCTGCCGTTCCGGCCGCAAGGGACACGCATGCGCCAACGCCTTCGGCAACCGCACCGGACGGAGATTGGCGAACAAACCGAACTCCTTTCGAATGCGCAGCAGGGCGGCGCGCTCGGGGCGTTCCTCCTTGGGAAGGGTCGGGTCCCGGTCCGGCAACCCGACCGAGCCGAATAAAATGGCATCGGATTTTTTGCAAACCGCGAGCGTGGCTTCCGGCAGCGCGTGGCCCACCGCATCAATGCCCGCCCAGCCAACCGGGGCTTCGGCGAGGTCGAACTTGAAACCAAATTTCTTTTCCGTGACGCGCGAAACCTTGATGGCCTCGCGCATCACTTCCGGTCCGATGCCGTCGCCGGCCAACGCTGCAATGTTGAAATGCTTCATGATTCTGGAACCGCGATGCTACGGTTTTGGCGCGCGGTGACAACGGAATTTTACGCGCTCGACATTTGGCGGTGGGAATTCAAAATCCGCACCATGGCTTTGCCTTACAAGGTCGCCACGCTGCTTTATTGTTTCAGTGAGCGCGATGACGTGCTGTTGCTCGAACGCGCGCGGGAGCCAAATCGCGGATTCTGGAGCCCCTGCGGCGGCAAGTTGAAAATGGACCTCGGTGAATCACCCTATGCCTGCGCCTGCCGGGAGGCCGGGGAAGAACTGGGCGTCGGTATCCGGACCGCGGATTTGCATTTGACCGGCCTGGTCAGCGAACACGGTTACCAAGGGCGGACGCATTGGCTGATGTTCCTGTTCGAAGTGAAGGTGAAGTTGAAAGCGCCGCCGCCGCCGCACGCCGAAGGGCGGTTCCAGTTTTTCCCGCGGGCGGCCCTGGCCCCATTGAAAATTCCCCAGACCGACCGCGAACGGATCTGGCCCTGGTTTTGGCAACATCGCGGCGGCTTTTTTGCGGCGCATTGCCATTGCCATCCGGACGGGCGCAACGATTGGACACTCGAAGAGTCAAGCGTCGAACGCCGGGGGTCGAAGGCCAAAAAGGAATTCCCCGGCACAAGGCGTCGTGCGCCCGGCTCTCGACGCCCGACCCTCGACTGATTTATGGATGAACCTGTCATTGACCTGCACAGCGATGATTATTTCATGGGCGAGGCGTTGCGCCAGGCGGTCAAGGCTTATGAAGCGGGCGAGGTTCCGGTTGGCGCGGTCATTGCGCGCGAAGGGCGCGTCATTGCCCGGGCATTCAATCAGGTCGAGCTGCTCAAGGATGCGACCGCGCATGCGGAAATGCTCGCTCTCACCCAGGCGGAGGAGGTCATGGGGGACTGGCGGTTGACCGATTGCACGCTTTATGTGACGAAAGAGCCGTGTCCGATGTGCGCCGGGGCCATCGTGCACACCCGGCTGGCGCGCGTGGTGTTCGGCGTGAGCGATCCGAAGGCCGGCGCGGCCGGCAGCGCGATGAACTTGCTGCAGTTTCCCACGCTTAACCATCGTTGTGAAGTCACTTCAGGCGTGTGCGAAACGGATTGCCGCGCGCTGTTGCAAAACTTTTTCGCGGCCCAACGGCGGTTGCCGAAACCCAGGAACGGCACTGATCTTCCCAAGAAACGGCGAGAATAAACCGCCGGTTTTTCCGGAATCAATGGCGTCAGTGTTTGCGCATCACTTGGAGCGTTTAAAAAAGCTGTCGCCTGGCTCTGAAGCCCGATTGGAAAATTCCGCGAGGTTTTGGACGGCGGCAGCCCAGGACGCTGGCGCAATCCGATTAACCCAAACCATATTGCCGGCCACAGTATTTATGAAGCCGCTCCAGCCTCGTTACGCAGAAAGGCTGTTCCCCACAAAAAAAAGCAAGGCACCCCAACGGGATGCCTTGCGAAAGTTTGAATTGTAAAAATGAAACCGTTTATTGCGGGAAATTGTAATATATATTCGCATTTCCCATGCTGTTGGTGGCCTGTATCAGAGCCGATACCAAGCTTGAAGGGGTTTCCTGCTGCGAGCTCCCGTCGGCCAATCCAACGTTGCCTTCGCCCAAATGCAGGTCCCCTTGAGTATAGGACCATTTACCAAAGTCGACGCCACTTCCAGTGACCGTGTTGGCTACTCCATACCCGGAAGCAAAGCCACCGCCCGCCACACCATTGCATGAGCCGCTGAACATCAGTGTGAGATTAACCGTGCTACAAATGTTGCGATCACCCGTCAGGAGTGCCTGGGGCTGGGTATCAAGAGCATCGCCGCCAACAAAATAGCTCTCGAGGAGATAATTAGGCCCACCGTTTGCCGTTGTTAAGTTTGGCGTTTGGGGCTGCACAGTCGGGCCTGAAATGAATTCCACGTCCCAGTTCGTGCCTGCGGTACGAACGCTGTCTGATGGACAAATAATCAACTTGGGGTCGCTCACGGTGTTCGACATGACCGCAAAAACCATTGCCGGACTGTATTTGCCAGGAGGCGCCACCGTGGACGCCTGGCTGTTAACGTAGTTCTTGGCACCGCCCTGGCTGTTGTCAACCGTCATGGGATATTGGCTGTTGTTGTCATCCCCCCATACCCGGAAGGCAATGCCCAACTGCCGGAGGTTGCTCACGCAACTGATGCGTTGCGCCTTGCGTTTGGCTGCGGCCAGCGCGGGCAGCAACATGGCCGCCAAAATGGCGATGATGGCGATCACCACGAGCAGCTCAATCAGCGTGAAAGCCTTTTGTCGTTTCAGAATTCTTTTCATAAGTTGTCTGGATTTAAGTTTTGTTCAGTTCAGGTGACAGTTGGCCGAACCTATCGGAATGGCGCGGACTGTCAATACCTATTACACAAAATTCCTTAGCACTGGCGGTGCCAAATGAAATATTTTGCGAAAGCGCTGCAAAATTGAATTCCGGCGGAACCCAACCGTCGTGGCGCGCAAAATTTTCACGCAACCCGCGTGAAACTCACGCTCCGGCAGGCCCTCCCCTCCGGCCAAAAATCTCATTTACAGCCGCGCGTTCATGGCAAACACTGGCCGACCCAATGGCTGAATCAAAAGAAAATGCGTTGATGGAAAAAATCGTGTCGCTGTGCAAGCGGCGCGGCTTCATTTACCAATCCTCCGAGATTTACGGCGGCATCAACGGCTTTTGGGACTACGGCCCGCTGGGCGCGGAACTCAAGCGCAATGTCAAGGAACTCTGGTGGAACACCATGACCCGCCAACGCGACGACGTGGTTGGCCTGGAAGCCACCATCATCATGTCGCCGCTGATCTGGAAAGCCAGCGGACATGTGGACACGTTCACGGATCCGATGATTGACTGCAAGACGTGCAAAGGGCGGTTCCGCGCCGACCAGACCAACGAAATTTCCTGCCCGCAAAAACCCAGCCAAATGGTCTCGGAATGCCACGGTGAGAAAACCCCTCCGCGCGCATTCAATCTCATGTTCCAGACCTACGTCGGCCCGGTGCAGGACGATTCGGCCATTGCCTATCTCCGTCCCGAAACCGCGCAGGCGATCTTTGCCCAGTTCAAAAATGTGCTCGAAACGTCCCGGCAAAAGGTTCCGTTCGGCATCGCGCAAGTCGGCAAGGCGTTTCGCAATGAGGTCACGCCGCGCAATTTCACCTTCCGCTCGCGCGAGTTTGAGCAGATGGAACTGGAATTTTTCATCAAACCGGACGAAGTGGTGGAAGCCATTACCGGACGCGTCGCGTCCGCCGCCGAAATCGGAAATCGGAAATCGGAAACCGGAAATCCGGACTGGGGCTGGAAGGCCTGGCACAAGTATTGGGTCGAGGAGCGGATCGCGTTTTACGAATCCATCGGCCTGACCCGAGACACGCTGGTGGAGTACTGGCAAAAGCCGGAGGAACTGGCGCATTACGCCCGTGCCTGCGTGGACATCCTGTTCAAATTCCCGTTTGGCACCCAGGAACTGGAAGGCATCGCCGCCCGCAGCGATTTCGACCTGAGCCAGCACGAGCGCTTTTCCGGCAAGCCGATGGGCGTGTTCGATGAGGAACTCCGCGCCGCCTGGAGCAAATTACCGAAGGAAAAGCAGGACGAACTTTGGCGGTGCTATTACGAAAACCGCAGGAAATATCTCGTCAAAATGGGGGTGGCGGAGGAACAGTCCGCGCAGGACGCCACCGAGGACGCCAACGGTCTGGCGAAGGGCCAATATATTCCGCACGTGATTGAACCCTCGGCGGGGGTGGATCGTCTCATTCTTGCCTTGATTGCCAACGCTTACAGCGAAGACCAGATGCCGGACGAGAAAGGCAAACTGGAGACGCGGGTGGTGCTGAAATTCCATCCGCGGGTCGCTCCCATCAAGGTGGCCGTGCTGCCCTTGCTCAAAAACAAGCCCGAACTCGTGCAAAAAGCGCGGGCGGTGCGGGACCTGCTCCGCCCCTGGATGAATGTGTATTACGACGACGCGGGCGCCATCGGCCGCCGTTATCGCCGCCAGGACGAAGCGGGCACGCCGTTTTGCCTCACGATTGATTTTGGCACACTCGGCGAGAAGCCGGAGTTGAAGGACACGGTCACGGTACGCTACCGCGACGACGGCCGGCAGGAACGGCTTGCCATCGGGGAACTGTTGAACTGGTTGCTGCCTAAAATCCGCTGATGACTGAAAACGCAAAACCGCCCATTTCGAAGAAGCCCGCGCCGACGCTTTACTTCATCATCGCGGTCAAGCTGATCAAAGCCACGGTCCTGATTCTGCTGGCGCTGGGGGTCTTTTCGCTGGCGAACCGGGATTTATCGGACGTGTTCAACCAGTTTTTACGGTGGGTGCATCTCGACCCGGAACGGAATTTTTTTGCCAGCATCGGCGATTGGCTGGATACCATCACGCCGACGAACGTGCGCGTGTTCGCGTCGGGCACATTTCTCTGCGGATTGTTCCTGCTCGTTGAGGGCCTGGGACTCGCGTTTCGCGCGAAATGGGCCATCTGGCTGGCAATTGGCGAATCGGCCTTCTTCATCCCCATCGAGATTTTTGAACTCGTCCACCGCCGGCCGGAATTGACGGCCCAGGCACGACCCATGCTGGCCCATCCCAAAATCGGACTGGCCATCGTGCTGGCATTGAATGTGTTAATCGTCTGGTATCTGTTGAAAAACCGGGAACGGCTCTTTCGCCACCACGGCTGACTCCGCCTGAAATTTCCGATTTCCAATTCCGCCACGAATCCGCCATCCTCTTTTTGTGACCACCAGTGAAGCCATAAAGCTTTTGGAAGCGTTTCGTTCCGGAAAAGTCACCCGCAGCCAGGTCCTGCGCGCCTTTCAATCCGCGCCGCTGGCCGATCTTGGCTTTGCCCAGGTGGACATGCATCGTGCCCTGCGCAAGGGGTTTCCGGAAGTGATTTTTGGCGCTGGTAAAACGCCGGCACAAGTGGTGAACATCGCCGCGAAAATCCTGACGCTGGAACAACGGGTGCTCATCACCCGCACCACGCCCGAACACGCCCGGGCACTGCGCAAAAAACTCAAGCGGGCCGTTCATCACCCGGTCGCCCGGTGTGTGACCATCGAGAAACAGCCGCTGCCAAAACGGCCCGGGGCCATCGCCGTGCTCTGCGCCGGCACGAGCGATCTGCCGGTGGCCGAGGAAGCGGCCGTGACGGCCGAAATCATGGGCAACCGGGTCGAGCGCATCCGGGATGCCGGGGTTGCGGGCCTGCACCGGCTGCTGCCGCATTTGGAAACGATCCAAAGCGCAAACGTGTTGATTGTCGTCGCCGGCATGGAAGGCGCGCTGCCCAGCGTCGTCGCCGGTTTGGTTTCCCGGCCGGTCATTGCCGTGCCCACCAGCATCGGTTACGGCGCAAGTTTCGGCGGCGTGGCGGCGCTGCTGGCCATGTTAAACAGTTGTGCCAGCGGGGTAACCGTGGTGAACATCGACAACGGCTTCGGCGCCGGCTATGCCGCGAGCCAGATCAATGCCCTCTGTAGCGGCGGTCTGTGACCGCCGCAAATTTTATGGAACGCCTGCATCGTTTGGAGCGGTTGCACCTTGAAAACCCAGTTTATTTCATCACTTTTTGCACACAGGAACGGATGACCGTCCTCGCCAACGAGCAAATACATTCCGCTTGCATGGGATTTTTCGCGGAAGCGCTCAAAAGAGAATTTTTTGTTGGCCGATATATCTTGATGCCCGATCACATTCATTTGTTCGTCAAACTTCCTCCGCCTGCGGAGAATCTTTCCGACTGGGTCAAAAGCCTGAAAAATTATCTATCCAAGGAATTGAGAAAGAAAGGCGTGCCATCGCCACACTGGCAAAAGGGCTTCTTTGATCACGTCCTTCGTTCCAGCGAATCCTGCTCCAAAAAATGGCTTTACGTGGTTGCAAACTGTGTCCGAGCCGGTCTGGTAAAAGACTGGACGGACTGGCCATTTCAGGGAGAAATTCATGCTTTGAGATTTGACGAAGGAATGCGGCGGTCACAGACCGCCGCTACAGGATAAACACATGAAAACGCTTTACCTCGATCTCTTCAGCGGCATCAGCGGCGATATGTTCATCGGCGCGCTGATTGATTTGGGTGTGGATCCGGAAAAACTGGAGCGCGAGCTGAAAAAGCTGAAGCTCGACGGCTGGCACCTGCACGTTCTCCGCCAGCAAAGATCCGGCATTGCCGGCGTTAAATTCGACGTGCATGTGGGTGGAGGTCAAGCGCACACACATCCACACCCTTCGCACCACGATCACCATCATGACGACAGCCGCCATTTTGCCGAAATCAAACACCTCATTTCACGCAGCCGCCTGTCAAATTGGGTGAAGAAAAGATCCATCGCGGTGTTCCAGCGCATTGCCGTAGCCGAGGGAAAAATTCACGGCCTGCCACCGGCCCGCGTGCATTTTCACGAAGTCGGCGCCGTGGATTCGATCGTGGACATCGTGGGCACCGGCATCGCATTGGAACTGCTTGGCAAGCCGCGCGTGCTCGCCTCGCCGGTGGTCGAGGGGGTGGGGTGGGTGGATTGTGCGCATGGACGATTTCCGGTTCCCGCGCCGGCAACGCTGGCGATTCTCAGCGCGCGCGGCATCGGGGTGACGCAGTGCGATGAACCGCATGAACTGGTCACCCCCACAGGCGCGGCGTTGCTGGCTGAATTCGCCGAAGGTTTCGGGCCGATGCAAAATCTGGTGGCCGAAAAGACCGGTTTCGGCCTGGGCACGCGCGAAAATAAAACGCGGCCCAATGTTTTGCGAGCCGTGCTCGGCCCAGCGTCCAAAGCCCAAAGCCCAAAGTCCAACGTCGGAACCATCAGTTCGTTAAAACCCGATTGGGAAACCGATGTCATTGCGGTTCTCGAGACCAATCTGGACGACATGCCTCCGGAAATTCTTGGCCATTTTGTCGAAACCGCGCTGGCGGCGGGTGCCCTGGATGTTTTTTACACCCCGATCCAGATGAAGAAGAACCGGCCCGGCGTGCTGCTCACGGTGTTATGCGGGGAAGCGGAAGCGGACAGATTCAGTGAAATGATTTTGTGCGAAACCAGCGCGTTTGGCGTGCGCCGCACAACGGCGGAGCGGCGCAAACTGCGGCGGAAATTCGTCAGTGTCAAAACACCCTACGGTAAAATCACCGTAAAACTGGGCACATTTAACGAAAAAGTCGTTCAGGCTGCGCCGGAATTCGAATCGTGCAAGCAACTGGCGGTACGGGCAAAAATCCCATTAAAACGGGTCTATGAAGCCGCCAACCGGGCCATTGGGACAAAGGAATAATCATGTTTATTTTCCTTGCGTTAAGGCCCGTGAATTGCTTAATTACATGCTGTAATCTGTTTTGGCAGTTGCCGGTTTTTTTGATGCAGAACCATTCAGTAAAGTCACAACCGACGAGGGTTTCTTGAGCCGCCCTTTTGCCCCACGCACTTTCTCTTCCGCCTCGTTCGTCCGGGTCAATGGCAAAATCCGCGCTCGCGAAGTCCGGGTCATTGACGCGCACGACAAGAACCTCGGGGTCCTTTCGCTCAACGACGCGCTGGCGCTGGCACGGCAACATGGGGTGGACCTGGTGGAGATTTCCCCCAGCGCAACCCCGCCCGTGTGCCGGGTCGTGGACTTCGGCAAATTCCGTTACGAGCAGGCCAAAAAGGAAAAGGAGTCGAAAAAGCATCAGCACGCTTCGACGGTGAAGGAAATTCAACTCAGCCCGCGCATTGATCCTCACGACCTTGGCATCAAAGTCATCCATGCGGTTGATTTCCTGTGCGAGGACATGAAGGTGAAAATCGCGCTGAAATTCCGCGGACGCGAAATGGCGCACACCGAATTTGGATTCCAGGTCATCCGCAAATTTCTGGCCGAACTGGCGCCCTACGGCCATCCCGACTTCGAACCCAAGCTCATTGGCCGCGGCATCAACGTGATGGTCAGCCCGCTCCCGCGCGCCAAGCGCGCAAAAAATCCCCGGGCGGCGGCGGGCGGCCACGTCCCCGCGCCGGTGAACCATCATGTTCCTGAGCCGCCCACCCCGGCCAATCCAAAAGCCGGCGGTTTTACAAACAATCCGTTCGCAAAGATCGAGGCGGAGTAGCGCCCTGAGTCCGCCAGGCAGACGCCAATTCAGGGAAACGGCAAGGTTCGCACAAGGCGTTGGCATGCCCGCAGAAATCGCGCGCAATCTGGATCAAACCCTGTTGAACCGCGGCACTCCGGCACAAATGTTTTCGCCCGGATCCCAGTAAACGCTGCCCCGCCAGTCGCAGAACCGAATTTTCCTGGGCGGGTGGCCACGCAAAATAACGCCTCTCGATGACGCGTTGGAGCTTCCGGTTCCTGCCCTCAACCGCCCGGGTCCAGAGCCAGGGTAAAACCGCGTTGACCGCCAGGTCCGTCACCCGCGCATCACCCAACAGCGGCAGGGGCTTTGGCAACCGGGCGGAACGCAGCGTCCAGTGCCAGGACCAAAATTCGTCACGCCTCACTTCCAGGATTCGCCGCAACGAATCGAGCAATCCGGCGTCCGGCAGGTCCGTGGCGCACCAGCGTTCCAGTTGTGGGAGGGTGTCACCGTCGGCCAGCCAGTGCGCCGCGAGCGCCAATCGGCGTTGGGGATGATTTGCCGGACGCAGGCCGCGAAATTTCCACGTGGTCCGCGGCAAAATGCAATCATTGAATTCATCGCGTTCACGCCACCAGCGATCCCAAATCCGCCGCAAATAGCCATCACCTGCGGGCTGCGCCCGGGACAATTCCAGCGGCAGCAGACCGCTGACCCCCAACAATCGCGCCTGCAAATCAAATACCGAATCCACGCCGCACGCCCAGCGCGGGTGTGATTCAGCCAGATTTTGCATCGGCCACGCGTTCTGTTTGTAGCCCAGCGCCCGGAATAATCCCTCCCACAGGGATCGTTCCCACCCCACGTGCCGGGCCCGCGCGCGATAGTGGGCGGTTTTATATTGAAACCGCACGCTCGCGGCATCGCGCAGGAGGCCGGTCAATTGGGTGTCGTCCAGATCCTGCAAGGCCGCGCAGCATTTGCCCCGCAGATTCCGGGGAAACGAACCCGGCGATTCATTTTCGAGCCACAAACCGAGTTCGCTTAACGGGGCATCCAGCACGCGGCTCAAGGACAACAACGGCAACGCATTGGCCACTGGTCGCGGGTCGTCCCAGACAACGTGGAGCAGGACATTCTTGAAATTCGGGTTCCGGTCGTGCCCGTGCGCGCGCCAACCCGAAGCGCGCAAATCGATTTCCACATCACCAGAGCGCGGTGGGTCGTCGCCAATTTGAATCACCGCGTCATAAAAATCCGGTCCGCCTTCGGTGCTGGCGAAGCCGGGATGAAAAATCCGGACCTTCTTCCCATCCGCCGTCCTGAGTTGATCCCGTTTCAGGCGTTGATGCAGCCAGACGGCCTGCAGCAGGCGCTCGGCCGGCAGGTCATTCTGATCGTGCAGGAGGTTCAGCGCCCCCAACCGGGCGCGCCAGCAGGTGTAGAAGTTCTCGGAAGGTGGAGACATCTTGAAATTGCTTTTGCGCCGGTGATGGCGCAAAGTCAAGCTGGCACGCAAAAAAAATTGAACGCAGCTTTTGGCCGGCTGGCCTGTTTATAGAAGCAGGCATTGCCGGGTGATGACTTTTTATTGGCCGAAACCCTGCTTTTCCAGTTACACTTCACGAAGTTGTGATGAACGAAAATGCGATGATTGAAGTCACCAATCTGTCGAAGCGCTACGCCGGCCGTACCGCCGTGGCGGGCATTTCGTTCACGGTCGCCCGGGGGGAAATCGTCGGCTTGCTCGGTCCGAATGGTGCCGGGAAAAGCACAACCATGCGGATTCTGGCGTGTTATCTACCGGCAACGGCGGGTACGGTGCGTGTCGGGGGTTTTGATGTTTTTCACCAATCGGCTGAAGTGCGCCGCCGGATCGGCTACATGCCGGAAAACAACCCGCTTTATCTCGAAATGCGCGTACGGGAATACTTGAAATTCCGGGCGCGGCTGAAGGGGCTGGGCTGGCGGCGTTCGCGTGAACGGGTGAACACCGTGATGGAACAATGCGGCTTAACGGACGTGAGCCGCCGCATCATCGGCCAGCTCTCGAAAGGTTACCGGCAGCGCGTGGGCATGGCGGACGCCCTGGTGCATGACCCGGAACTGATCATTCTCGACGAGCCGACCATTGGCCTTGACCCGCATCAGATCCGCACGGTGAGGCAGCTGATCAAAAGTCTCGCGCCGCTCCACACCGTCCTCATCTCGACGCATATTCTTCCGGAAGCGGAAATGATGTGCAACCGGATGCTCATCATGTACGACGGTAAAATCCTTGCCGCCGACACGCCGGAAAATCTGCAACGGCTCGTGGCAGGAAAGAATCAAATCATTGTGGAGCTGGCCGCACCCGCTGACGCGTTGCGCGATTGCTGGTCGCAACTGCCTGAAATTGAGCACTTTGACGTGTCCGCCAGCGAAGGCGCATACCAGCGTTGCGCGCTGACGCCGCGGGATGGTCTGGATTTGCGACCGGTGGTTTTTGCCCTAGCATTGCAAAACGGCTGGGTCTTGCGCGAACTGACGCGCAACCGCCATTCGTTGGAAGACATCTACGTCCAGGTCACGCAACCCGGCGAAGAGGAAGAAAATAACTGATGCGAATTTTTCTGACGCTCACACGACGCGAATTGGCGGCATTTTTTGTCTCCGTCACGGGTTATGTCATCATCTCGGCGGTGACGCTTTTGATCGGCTCCAGTTTCATCATGTTTATCAAAAACATGGGCTCCGAACCGTTTCTGATGCCGGTGACGGAATTATTTTTCAACAGTCAGCTGTTCTGGATCATCGTCATCCTGGTGGCACCGGTAATCACCATGCGGCTGTTCGCCTTGGAAAAAGCCTCCGGCACCTTTGAAAACCTGATGACGACGTCGGTCAGCGACGGGCAGGTGGTCATGGCGAAATTTACCGCGGCATTGATTTTTTACATGGTCATGTGGCTGCCGACGCTGGTCTGCCTTTTTATTGTCGCGCATTTCACCAATCAGGCCAGCGCCCTGGACAAGGGCATGGCGTGCGGGATGTTTTTGGGCATTTTCCTGAGCGGCTGCATGTTCCTGGCCATTGGGTGTCTGACGTCGGCCCTCTCACGCAGCCAGGTCGCCGCCGCCATGATGAGCCTGGCCATCGGCGTGATTTTGCTGATTTTGGCTTATCTGGCGTATGCCCAGGTCATTCCCGCGACGGGCCGATGGCAGGTGGAATCCGTGTTGTTCTATTTTAATTTGTTCAAACAAATGGAGGATTTCACTCTGGGCGTGGTGGACACGCGGACGGTGATTTTTTACGCCAGCCTCACGCTGTTTTTTCTGTTTTTGACCCTGCGTGTGGTGGAAAGCCGGCGCTGGAGATAAGATGGCCGCCAACCCCAATCCCCCATTAAGTTTCTCGTCCGGACGCCGGTGGAAAATCGGGTTCGACGTCGTGTTGCGAACGGTGTTGGTGCTGGCCGTGGTGGTCATGGCCAACTACGTGGGCGGCCTTTTCCCCCAACGGTTTTATCTCAGTCCGCAAACGCGTATCAATATTTCCTCCCGAACCGTGGATGTCCTCCGGTCCCTGACCAATCATGTCGTGGTCACCCTGTACTATGACACCCAGGATGATTTTTACCCGACCATCGTCGCCTTGTTGAACGAGTATCACGCGGTTAACCCGAATCTTTCTATCCGCACGGTCGATTATGTACGCGACGCGGGTGAGGCGGAGAAGGTCAAGGAACAGTACCAGCTGAATTCCCCAACCGCCAAAAACCTCATCATCTTCGAGTGTGACGGGCGGACGAAAATCGCTCCCGGCGACGCGCTCACGCGGTACACCCTGGAGCAGATTCCCGACGAGAAGGAGCGTGAATTTCGCCGCAAGCCGGTGGCGTTTAGCGGCGAGGTGATGTTCACTTCCATGCTGATTGCCGTCACGAACCCCAAGCCGTTCCAGGCCTATTTTCTTCAGGGTCATGGCGAGCCGTCGCTCACCGACAGCGGCGAAGCCAGTTATTTAAAATTCAATGCCTTGCTGGAACAAAATTACATTGCCAATACACCGCTGAATTTGATCGGCGACGATCCGGTTCCAACGGATTGCAACCTGCTCATCATCGCCGGGCCCAAGACCCTGTTTTCCAATCTGGAACTGCAAAAAATCGAAAAATACCTGTCGCAAGGCGGACGACTGTTTTTGCTGCTGGACTGGTCTTCCATCCAACACCCCACGGGCTTGGAAGACATCCTCCGACAATGGGACGTCACTGTCGGCACTGATGTGGTGCAGGAACCCAAAAACACGATCAACGGCCAGGACGTGCTGGTCTATAATTTCGGCCAGCATCCCGTCGTTGATCCCTTGACGGGGTTGGGACTGGAACTCATCCTGCCGCGGCCGGTCGGTCGCATCAACCAACAAAGCCCGCCCGCCGACGCGCCCCAGGTGGTCGAGTTGGCTGCTTCCAGCCCCAATTCCGTGCTCCTGAACGAGCACGGCCTGCCGCCACGCAGTTATCCGCTGATAGTGGCCATTGAGCAAATGGGGGTCCAGGGCGTGGCCGCCGCCAGTGGCGGCACCCGGATGGTGGTGGTGGGTGATTCCTTGTTCCTCGACAACCAGCTTATTAACAATGGCGCCAACCGCGATTTTGCCGGTTACGCGGTCAATTGGCTGCTGGACCGGCCCACCTTGCTGAAAGGCATCGGCCCGCGTCCCGTCGTTGAATTCCGGCTCATCATGACGCAACAACAGCAGCGCAATGTCTGCTGGTTGCTGCTCGGGGCGCTGCCCGGCGGCGTATTGGCGTTGGGCGTACTGGTCTGGCTGCGCCGGAGAAAATAATGAATTCCAAAAGCACCTTGTTCTGGTTGTTCGTGGCCGCGGCGCTGTTCACCTTCATTTATGCGTTTGAACATTTTCTCCGGCCGGCGCCGGTGGAACCGTCCGCCATCCTGACCGACCTGCAACCCTCAATGGTCACGAGCGTCCAGGTGATTCCAGCCAATGCGCTCGAAATCCGCGCCGATCGGACCAATGGGACGTGGCTCCTGACCAAGCCGGTACGGTATCCCGCGCAGCCCGCGGCGATCGAGGCCCTGCTGGCGGCGTTGCAGAAGCTGACGCCCGCCATCCGCATCAGCGCCGGCGAACTTCGCGAACAACGCAGTGCCGAGGCGGATTACGGCTTTGAAACACCACAAGTTTCCCTCGTGATTGAAGCCGGCGACCAGCGCTGGCAGTTGAAGGTGGGCAACCGAACCGCCCCGGGAGATCAGGTGTTCCTCCGGATTGTGGGGACCGACGGTGCGTCCGTGGCCGACGCCGACTGGCTCAAGTATCTTCCCCGTTCGGCCGACGATTGGCGCGCCACGGCGCTGGTGGATTTTGGCGACGGCGCCCCTGACTGGATTGTTCTGACCAACAGCACAAAGGTCATTGAACTTCGCCGCAACGCCACCAATCACCTCTGGCAAATGGCCCGGCCACTGGTGGCGCGCGCCGACAGCAGCGGAATCACCGAGGCACTCCAGCGTTTGCAAACCGCGCAGGTTTCACAATTTGTGACCGACAATCCCAAGGCGGACTTGACCGCGTTTGATCTGCAACCCGCCGAACTTGATTTGTGGATTGGTCACGGAACGAATTTCATGACGGCCCTCCATACCGGCAAAAGCCCGACGAACGATTTATCACTGGTTTACGCCCGGCGCGAGGGCTGGAACACCATCGCGACCACCGCCAAGGACCCGCTGTCGCCGTGGTTCGGCACGGTGAATGACTTTCGCGACCCGTATTTACTCGAGCTGTCCGCTCCGGTCGCCCAGATCGAAGTGCGGGGCACGAACCATTTCATCCTGCAACGGCAGGACGCCAACAGCTGGCGCGTGGTCGGGGAAAAATTCCCGGTCGACACCGGAAGTGTGCAACAGTTCATCAGACTCCTGGCGAGTCTCCGGGTGGCGGAATTCGTCAAAGACGTCGTTACCACCCCGGATCTGCCGGCCTATGGAATGGCCACGCCCTCGTGGCAAATCACCTTGTTTTCAAGGGTGGATGACACCAATGCCGTCATCGCGCAACTGCTGTTCGGCACGGCGCAAACCAACGAAGTTTTTGTGCGGCGCGCCGACGAGGATTCGGTTTATGCCGTCTCCCTGGAGGATTTCAACCGACTGCCGGAAGTCAGCTCGGAGCTGCGGGAGCGGCAGATCTGGGATTTTTCGGAAGCCGACGTGGCGCAAATCACCATTCACCAGAACGGCAAGACCCGGCAAATCATTCATAACGGCTTGAACCAATGGTCGCTCGCACCGGGTTCGCAGGGCATCATCATCCCGGCGGCCATCGAGGAAACCGCGCATCAGTTTGGGAAGCTCGCCGCCGCGGCGTGGCTGGCCCGCAACCCGGCCGAGCCCCAAAAATTCGGCCTGAAACCGGGGAATCTTAACATCAGCCTGGAGCTCAAAAACGGCGGGAAACGCACCGTGGATTTTGGCCTGTCCGGGACCCAAACCGCGGTGGCCGCGGTGACGCTGGATGGCGGCGAGCAATGGGTTTTTGTGTTCCCGCCGGCGCTTTATCAGTTCGTCTTGAGTTATCTCTCCATTCCGGAGAACGTTCCTTGATATGCGCAATCAAACTGGCTTCTGGCGGAGGTGCCGGACGCTGTTCCGCCAGCTGCGCCGCCTGGTCATGGTCGTGCTGCTCGTGGTGATTTGTGCCGTCGGCTGGCTCAATCAAATCGGGGTGCCGGATTTTCTCAAACGATCGCTGGTGGGAACCCTCCGCGCCCATGGAATCGAATTGGAATTTACGCGCCTGCGGCTGAGTCTTCGGCACGGGTTGGTTGCCAACCATGTCAGTGTTGGCCGGGCGCAGGGAACCAATAGTCCGATGCTCGCCCTTCAGCAGGTTCAATTGCGGCTGGATTATCAGGCACTGCTGCACCGTCAACTGCAAATCAAGGGACTGGCGTTGCGCCAGGGCACATTGGTCTGGCCGCTTTCACCGACCAACGCACTGACCCTTGACCACCTTCAGGCAGACTTGCGGTTTCAAGCCAACGACACCTGGTCGCTGGATAATTTTCAGGCCGGCTTTGAGGGCGCCACCTTCATGCTGTCCGGCGATATCGCCCACGCCCCGGCCCTGCGCCAGTGGCAACTTTTTCACGGCGCCACCAACGCGACTGCCTGGCCGGTCCACTGGCAACGCATCGCCGACAGGCTGGGCGAAATCCATTTTTCCGGCACCCCCCAACTGAGCCTCGCCGTGACCGGCGACGCGCGCGATCCCCGCTCCTTCAGGATTTATTTGACGGCCGATGTCCCCGCCGCCGACACCCCCTGGGGTCGGGCACAGACCATTCAACTGGCCGCCAAGCTGATGGCGTTCAACGGGGCACCGACCAATTCTGACGCGTCCTGGGGCTGGTGGACCAATGTACAACCCTATCGCATCGAATGGACCGCTCAACTGGCAGATTTGGAATCGGGACAATTGATTGCCCGGACGGTCACGTGTGCCGGGTCCTGGCGCGCACCGAATCTGACCATCACCAATTTGTCCGCCGAACTGGGGGGCGGCCGGCTGAGCGCGGACCTGCGATTGAACGTGAGTACCCGCGAGTGCACCTTCACCAATTTGTCCTGTCTCGATCCGCACGCGATTGCGGCGCTGTTGACGGAGAAGACCCAGGATTGGCTGACGCAATTTTCCTGGGGACCGCCGCCCGCCTGGCAGGCCGGGGGTTCCCTGATTTTGCCGGCGTGGACGAACCGCCAGCCCAACTGGCGCGCCGAGGTGCGGCCCACCCTGCGGCTCACCGGTGAATTCGCCGCGACCAACGGTACTTTTCGCGGCATCGCCGTGGACTCGGCGCAGGGAAGCTTTTCCTACTCCAACCTCGTCTGGCGGTTGCCGCACCTGACCGTGGCGCGCCCGGAAGGGAAGTTGAACCTGGCCGATGTCGAGGACGACGCCACCAAAAGTTATCACTGGCAGGTGCAAGGCGTCCTGGCCCTGGACGCCCTCGGGCCTCTCCTGGCCTCGAACCAGGCCAAACGGATCCCGGAACTTTTTACTTTCACCCAGCCATTGTCGTTGCAGGCGGACGTATGGGGGCGCCTGTACGACAATGACAGCCTGGGTGCCACGGGAGGCCTGGCGCTGACAAATTTTACCATTCGCGGCGAAACGGTGGGCAGCGTCGAAAGTGCCTTCAAGTACACCAACCGGTTTCTTGAATTGTTCCGACCCCGCCTGCAAACCGGTCCGCAAACGATGGCCGCCGATGGCATTGCGGTGGATTTCAATTCGTGGCGCATTTACTTCACCAACGGTTTCAGTACCGCCGATCCGCGCGCGGTGGCGCGCGCCATCGGGCCCAAAGTGGGCGAGGTCATGAAACCGTATCATTTCGGGCTGCCGTGCCCGGCGCACGTGAATGGTTATGCGCCATTGCGCGGCACGGACGACGCGGATTTGTGGTTTGAAGCGGAAGGGGTGCCCCTCGAATGCCTGAAGGTCAAAACCTCACGCGTCACCGGAACGATCCACTGGCTGGGTCAGACGTTGATTTTGACAAATCTGGCGGGAGCGTTCTATGGCGGAGACGCCGCCGGCTTTGCCAATTTTGATTTTCGCCCCAGAGCGGGGGCGGATTTTGAATTTATCGCCAGTGTCAGAAACGCGAACGTGCATTTGCTGGCGACGGACTTGTCGTCGCCAACCAATCACCTGGAGGGCGTGTTGACCGGGCGGTTCGTCATGACGAGCGCCAACTCGGAAGACTGGCGCACCTGGAATGGCTATGGTCAGGCCAACCTGCACGACGGGTTGCTTTGGGATGTCCCCATTTTTGGCATTTTGTCGCCGGTACTGAACACGTTCATGCCCGGTCTGGGCAGCAGCCGCGCAACGGATGCGGCGGCGCAATTTGGCATGACCAACGGCGTCATCTATTCAGATGATCTGGAAATCCGTTCAACGATGATGCGGATGCAGTATGCCGGCACGGCGGACTTGAAAAGTCGCGTGAACGCCCGCGTCACCGCCCAATTGCTGCGCGACACCTGGGTGGTTGGCCCCCTCCTGAGCACCGCGTTGTGGCCGGTCAGCAAACTGTTTGAATACCGAATCACCGGCACCCTCCAGCAACCGCAGAGCGATCCGGTTTACCTCCCCAAATTTCTACTGACGCCCCTGCACCCCCTTCGCAGCCTGGAGGACATCCTTTCCAGTGGCGCTGGTAACAGCGCGTTGCCTTTAAAGTAACGGCCAAAGATGTACGGGCTACTGATTGGGTTGGGTCGTCGCGTTGGTTTGCGGGTAGCCTTCCGGTGTGACCGGCTGAAACAAATTGTTCCGGGGCGGAGGCGGGGGTGACGCCGGCTGGTCCGGTGTCGGTTCTGCGGGGGGTGGCTCCGGCACGACGGCCGGTGCCGGCCTCGAATCAGGCACCACGACCGCATCCGGGGCAGGGGCCTCGGAAGGAGGCGCGAGCTGCTGCGAGGTATTCCGCGACTGCAAACGTTCCCGCCTTTGCTCCGCCTGTTCGGCTTTGCGCTGTTCGATATCTTCCTCCGCTGCAGCCCGGGAAATGCCGGGCAACCGCTGTTCCTCCGTCACGGTTTGGGCGGCGGCCAATTCCGGGGTTTTTAAGACGGTCGGACGCATGAGCACCAGCAGTTCGCTGCGGGTTTTATTGCTGGTCCGGCTGCTGAAAAGATTGCCCAAAATCGGGATGTCTTGCAGCACGGGAACCCCGCTTCGATTCTTGTCCTTTTCCGATCGGATGAAGCCGCCCAGGATGATGGTGTCGCGATCTCTGACGGCGACCTCGGACGAAAGCGAGCGTTTGTCGGTGTTGGGGACATTACCCACGCCTTGGATAAATGTGCTGCCATTGAAGTCGTCAATTTCCTGGCTGATGTCCATCACCACCAGGCCGTTCGGATTAATGAACGGGGTGACATCCAGCGAAATACCCACCTGCAATTGCGAATAGGAGGAACTGGGGCCGCCGCCAATGCCGCTGTTGTAATAGACGCTGGTGACGTAAGGCACCGTGCTGCCGACAAAGAACTGCGCTTCCTTGGCCTGCGACGTCTGAATGCGCGGGCGTTGGACGATGGAAACTGAGTTGTCCGCCGCCGCCGCCGCCACGGCCACGTCCCACGTCGGGCCGATGTTTCCGAAATAGCTGAGGCCGCTCCCCAAACTGTTGCCGAAAGCCGAGTTGGAAATGGGGGTTCCGTTGGTACCGAGGGTGCTGTTCACAAAATCAAAGAACGACTGGCCGTTATTGAAACCGCCGGCGCCGGAAACAGAGTTGGGCGGCGTGCCGCCACTAAAGCTCTTTGGATTCTGCGCCACCGACACGCCAAAATTCCACGAATTTCCCAGCGACACGTCCATGATGACTGATTCAATCAACACCTGCGGCAGCAGCACGTCGAGTTTGGCGACGATGTCCTTGATCATTTTCATGTCCTGCTGCGTGGCATAAACCAGCAAGGAATTGGCCCGCTCGTCGGCGATGATTTTGGTCGGCCCGAGCAGTTGGAGCTGGTCCGCGCCCCCTCCCGCCGAGGCCCGTTGAATGATGGACTGCAATCGCTGGCTGAAGGTGTTGCCCGCACCACCGGCTCCGCCCGCAGCCGATCCGAAGGGCCGCCCCTGACCTGACGGGTTAAGACCTCCACCACCACCAGGCGGATACTGGTTTCCGGCGCCACCGCCGCCGCCCAGCCGTCCCCCACCACTGGGAGTGGTGGCATTGCCGATGGACGAACTGGAACCGCCCAGGCTGTTCAACGCGTTGGCGATGTCGTCCACCATGGCGTATTTGATCGGAATCACTTCCGAGATGAATTCCTCCGGCACGATCACATCCACTTTGCTGATAAACTCCAGCATCCGCTTGACGTTTTCGGCATAGTCGCGAATGATTAAAATCCCATTGCTGTCGATCGGGAAAACCCCATTGGGAATATTGGCGAACTGCTGCAAGACGGGGGCCATTTCACTCGGTTTGATATATTTCAACTGGACGATGTGGGTAACGTATTGGCCAACGTCCGGCAGCTGGTTGGCGGATTGGTCGCTGAACGCCGCGCCTTCCGTGGCGGCCTGGGCCACCGGCACCGCCTTCACAAATTTGTCGCCCACGTTGATCAGCGCGATGCCATTGAGCGCCAGCACGCCTTGCAACGCCTGAACCACTTCACTTTGGGTCAGGGGAGTTTCCGTGGTGAGGACGATTTTTACCTGGGGTAAACCCGCCCGCAACAGGGTGCGCCCAACGTATCGCGAATAAACGTCGAGAACCTGATCCACGTCCACCCCTTGAAAATTGATCTCGCCGGGCTGAACCATGGTTTCCGCCGCCGCAGCCGGAGGTGTCGCCCCGGCAACCGAGGGTGCGGGCGACGGTGCCGCCGCCGACGGGTTGGCCGCCATGCCGCCCGCAGGGTGGAGCGCCGCCGAACCGGGGGGACGCAGGGTGGGCGGCATCTGCGCGGGGAGGCCCAGGCCGGTTAAAAGGATGAGCAGGGTGAGGGTGGTCGTTTTCACAGTCATTTCGGTTGTGCGGTTGAGTTCTTCAAATTGTCGCTGGCCGAGGCTTTTTGATAGCTCGCAATCAGCTGGATGTTGGCGTTGAGATGCTGGTGCACCGGATCGGGTTGCAGTTCCAGATCGTGCACGCGAATCATGGAGGCGTCGGAACCGAGCTTGTAAAGGAAATCCACCAGCTGCTGGTCGTCGGCAACGACATTGATGTTTTGCGTCAGCTCGACAAAAAATTCATTCGTGCGGGTCAGTTGTCGGGACATGCTGACAATGCCAACGCCGCTCCGCGTGGATTGGGACTGAATGGTGCGGAGAAAATTGATGGCCTGGTCCTCCGGCGCCACCGCACCGCCTTCGCCTTCCATTTTGGTTACCAGGACCCGATAATTGCCCGCCCGCGCGATGGAGGACTGATACAGTGACTGTTTGCGCCGGGCTTCCGCCAGGCGATACTTCAAGTCACTCCAATCGGAAAAGTGCGGCCAGACGAAAATGTAATTCAACACGAGAAACAGGACAACCAGGACCGCGACTGCCAGCCGGCGCTCCAAGGGACGTAATTGCGCGAAGAATTTTTTCATGGCGCGTTCTCCTGCTCCTGCTTGTGACGGAGCATGAGCGAAAATTGCCAGTTCACCGCATTCGCCATTTGGCGGTAGGTGAGGTCTTCGCCGCCGGCAGTATCGAACATGGGTTTACCATCCAGCTTCGCCTTGCGAACCGCGTCATAAAAACCATCGGTGATCTGGGCAATCTGATCCGAGGGAACCGTGCCGTTGAGGGATAATTGCTGGCCGTCGGCAAAACTCATTCGCTGCAGTGAAATTCCCGCCGGCAACTGCTCGGCGACGATTTTCCAGCAATCCAGCGCCGCGTACTTCAAATCCTGCCGTTCCTGGAGCACCTGGTAACGCGCCTGGAGTTGCAGCGCGTTGGTGTAACTGCCGCTCAGTCCGGCAACCACCTGCTCGGCTTTGCCCGTCTGAAAGGAGAGAAGACCCACCGCACAAAAATAAATCATCACGGCGGCGACATACAAAATTCCCGCGGTGGCCAGGCCGCGCAGCCATAACCGATCCACTAATTGCTGATGATAGCGGGTGGAAAACTCCGGGGGCAACAGGGTGACCCGCGCATTGCTTTGGGCGGAACGCCGGGCCGTGCGCGCAGCCAGTTCAACAAAGGGCAGCGGCCGGGTCACCGCCACCGGCTCGCCCAGGCTCGCGTGCAGGATGCCTTCCCATTCGGCGGCCACCGCGCCGTCGGCCACCAGATGCCAGTTTGGCGTTGCCCCCAGCCAACCTTCCAATTCACCGGCCCAGGTCAGTTGCGCCAGTTGTTCCTGCAGGCTTTTGGCACGGTCTCCGGTCTGCGCCAAAACCACAAAACTTAAATTCCGCAAGGTGCCACCGAACCACCACGCCACCAGCGCGACATTCTGCCCGGCATAAGCAGCGGGGTAGATCCAGGCGCCGTCCTCCGTCGTCGGGGTGACTTCCAACTCATCCAACATGGGCGCCTCGAGCCGGTCGGCCAGAAAACCCTGACCTTCCAGTTTGCCGAGAAATTCCTCGACCGCATGGCGGGCGGCAATGACCACGATGACCGTTTGCAAATTGTCGGTCGCACGCGGCAAGACGTGAATCATCCAGGCGATTTGCGCCACCGGCAGGGGCGACAGCTTTTCCAATTGCAACTCCACCATGGCCACCGTCTCTTCAAAGTTGCTCCGGGGCAGTTCGATGACGCGTAGAAAAACATTTTCCGGCGGCAGCCACGCGATGTTCAACCGGGGTTGCCACAAGGAGCGCCACGACTTGGCCACCAGATGGAACGGCAACGGTTCACCGGCGGCGCCCGCGTGCTCGCGGTTGAGCGCGAAGCCGTCACCCTTGGCATCAAATTGCCAGAGGTGACACCCGTCGGGGCCGACGTGGAGGATGTTGCAGTATTGCCAGCGGGCCATATCAGGAAAAGTTTCGCAGTGGCGGGGTCAAGCTCACGCCTTGACCCACATTTCGGTTTTGGTATCCCCCACGAGGGCGTCCATGTGTTCTTCGATCTGGGTGACGCGCAGAACCTCCTCGATGGTGGTTTCACCGCCTTTCACCTTGTTCCAGCCGTCGGTGCGCAACGTGCGCATTCCCTGTTCGATGGCCTTGGCCGCAATGGTTGACGCCGGCGCGCGGTTTAAAATCAACGGGCGCATGTTTTCATTGAGAATGAGCAATTCATAAATCCCCTTGCGCCCCTGATACCCGAGCTGCCGGCAATCCTCGCATCCGGCCCCCAGCCAGAATTTTGCGGTGTCGATTTCATTTTCGGGGAAGCCGATTTTTTGCAGGTAACTGCGTTCCACTTTCTGCTCCGTTTTGCACGACGGACAAATCGTGCGGACGAGGCGTTGCGCCATGACCGCTTCCACCGAGGACGCCACCAGGAACGGCTCAATACCCATGTCAATCAACCGCGTGAACGCGCTCGGCGCGTCATTGGTGTGCAGCGTGCTGAAGACCAAATGGCCCGTCAACGACGCCCGGATCGCAATCTCCGCCGTCTCCAGATCGCGGATTTCCCCCACCATGATCACATTGGGATCCTGCCGCAGGATATGGCGCAAACCCATGGCAAAGGTCAGGCCGATGTCCGGCCGCACAGCGATTTGATTGATGCCCTTGAGTTCGTATTCGACCGGCTCCTCAATCGTGATGATGCGTTTGTGCACGGAATTAATCGCGCTCAGAAAGGCGTAGAGCGACGTGGATTTACCCGAACCGGTCGGGCCGGTGACGAGAAAAATCCCGTGCGGTTTGACGATGATTTCGCGGATGATCGCCTCGTCCTGCGGTGCGAACCCGAGCTTGTCGAGGCTTAGAAAAATTTTCCCGCGCGTGAGCAGGCGGAGGGAAACACTCTCGCCATAAACCGTCGGCACGGTCGAGACGCGGATGTCAATTTCCTCGCCCTTGATGCGGACATTGATGCGGCCGTCCTGGGGCAGGCGCTTTTCGGAGATGTTCATGCCGCTCATCACCTTGATGCGCGAAATGAGCGCCGCCTGAAACCGCTTCAGTTGCGGCGGCATCGGCGTCTGATGCAAAATGCCGTCGATGCGATAACGAATCCGCAGCTCGTCCTCCGCCGGTTCGAAATGAATGTCCGTCGCGCGATCCTTGTGCGCCTCCCAAATGATCTGGTTGACGAACTTGATGACGCTCGCCTCCTGATCGTCCTCGGTGATTTCCTTGTCACTGGCAATTTCCAGCTCCAGGGGTTCGTTCTCACCGAGTTCGTCCAGGGTCTCGGCGCCGACGCCGTAGTATTTTTTCAGCGACTTTTCGATTTCGGCCTTCGGCGCCAGTGCGAATTGCACCGGACAGTGCGCATCAAACCGCACCGCATTCATCATCGCCGCGTCGAACGGATCGCTGACCACCACCTGCAACCCGTCGTCGCTCACGGCCGTGGGCAGAACGAAATATTGGAAGGCCACCTTCGTGGACAGTTTGTTCCGCGCCTCCGGCGGAATGGTGTGTTTGTGCAAATCCACATACGGCCAGCCGAGCGCATCCGCCAGTCGTTGCAGAAAGACGTCCTCCGCTTGGCCCCGCTCGCGCGCAATGAACGACAACAACGACTCCGCGGAGCCGTTGTCCACTGCCGCGCGCCACGCCTTGCGCCAGTCGTCGAATTGACCGGGCGTCGTTTCGGCAACCGAGGCGACCAGATTTTTTACAGAGCTAAAACCCATTTAAGTCATTCAGTTTTTACCTGGTTATACCAACAACCATGATGCAAAAAAGTTGCGCTCCGGCGCTAATAAACCGGCACGTTCGGCGCGACCAAAAATGAGGCAATTTGCCACCGTCACTGTCATCAGTCGTGACAAGACCGGCGTCATCGCGCGGGTTACCGCCTTTCTGTTCGAGCAAAGGGCCAACCTGGAAGCGTCCGCGGAACCGGTTGCCTGCGGCCGGTTCCGCATGTCCCTTCAAACCTCATGGTTTGCAAGCGATTGCCATGCCGCCGGAGGTCGCAGCGGGCTGGA
>Ga0265313_10000996_pt1 | contig 27796 bp, 28 predicted proteins | sample 4123metaG_FD_203122 | JGI IMG/M metagenome (GOLD analysis project Ga0265313, IMG submission 203122) | Rhizosphere microbial communities from Carex aquatilis grown in University of Washington, Seatle, WA, United States - 4-1-23 metaG | ecosystem: Host-associated > Plants > Roots > Rhizosphere >...
GGCTCGAAAATCCCATTCGACGAAAACAACAGGAGCAAGATCGCTATCCAATCGGTCACGGGACGCGCCGGGAGGTTACTGCTCAGGAAGGAGCCAAGCGAGTCGGGGAAGTAATCGCGCAGGGCGAAATCGAGCGCCGCCACGGTAGTATGAGGGCTGAAGAATATCCGCGAAATCGACACGCTTACGATGAGGAACGGAAAGAATCCCAACAGCACGTTGGCGGCGACGGAGAACGCGAGCGCATGCACTTCCGTCTCGGTCCAATAGCGCAAAGTGGGCGCGATCGCGTCCCAGATCGATCTCAAGAGTCCCCGTTGGTGCTGCACAGTCTCTATAGGTTAGCGATTACACTGGTCTCATGAATACTTCCGTTTTCCGGCGCGTTTTTCGGCGCGTTTTTCGGCGTATTGTTGCGCCCCTTCTGGCGTTCGCTCTATTGGTGGGCCTGGCTGCGGCGCAAACCAAGGACGCGACCAAAACTGCCACCACCAAGACCACTGCGAAAGCAGCAGACAGCACCAAGAAGGCCGGTGCGCTGCTCGATATCAACTCCGCGACCGCCGACCAGCTCAAGGCTCTGCCAGGCATCGGCGACGCGTATTCCGCGAAGATCATCGCTGGCAGGCCGTATGCCAAGAAGGACCAACTGGTTTCTAAAAGCATCGTCCCGCAGGCCACCTACGACAAGATCAAGGACTCAATTATCGCCAAGCAGGGTACAGCGAAGAAGAAGTAGTGAACGTTGTTCTAATTTCGACATATGAGCTCGGCCACCAACCGTTCGGGTTGAGCTCGCCCACGGCCTGGCTGGTACGCGAAGGCCATAACGTCGTGAGCCTGGATCTCGCAGTGGGTTCGGTCGAGGAATCCGCGGTTCGGAGTGCGGACCTGGTGGCTTTCTATCTGCCAATGCACACGGCGACGCGTCTGGCGATGCCGGTGATCGAGCAGGTAAGGCGCCTGAATCCCCGCGCGCGCCTGATCTGCTATGGTCTGTACGCTCCTCTGAATGCCGATTTGTTGCGCGGGCTCGGCGTCGAAGCTGTCATCGGCGGGGAATTTGAGGCGGCGCTGGTGCAAATCGCGAATGGCGAGGAAGTCTCCACCCGAAATATCGACCGGCTCACCTTCATAACGCCCGATCGGCGAGGTCTCCCGAGCCTGGAATCGTACTCTCATTTGCGTCAGAACGGAACCAAAACCGCAGCGGGATACACCGAGGCCAGCCGCGGCTGCAAGCATCTGTGCCGGCACTGCCCCGTGGTTCCCGTGTACGAAGGACAATTTCGCGTGGTGCAGCGCGAGGTGGTGCTCGAAGATATCCGGCAGCAGGTCGCCGCCGGCGCTCGGCACATCACCTTCGGCGATCCCGATTTCTTCAACGGCCCTACGCACGCCATGCGCATCGTGGAAGCGTTCCATGCCGAATTTCCCCAAATCACTTACGACGCGACCATCAAGATCGAACATCTCAAGCAGCATCGCGAGCTGCTTCCGGCACTGAAGCAGACCGGTTGCCTGTTCATCACCAGCGCGGTCGAATCTATTGACGATGCCGTTTTGGCCCTGCTGGACAAGGGTCACACGCGTCAGGATTTCTACGAGGTTGCCACATCGCTGCGCGAGATCGGGCTGGCGCTCCAGCCGACTTTCATCGCTTTCATGCCCTGGACCACCATCGAAGGCTACGGCGCCTTATTGAAAGCGCTCGCGGATCTGGAGCTTGTCGAGAACACCGCGCCGGTGCAGCTCGCCTTACGCCTGCTGGTCACGCAGAAGTCGCGGCTGCTGGACTTGCTGGACATCCAGGCGGTGATCGGACCCTTTGACGAAAAAGCGCTAGTCTACCCGTGGAAGCATGCCAATCGGGATGTCGACACGCTAGCCAATCTGGTGTTCCAACTGGTGAGCCGCCGCCAGGCGGAGAACAAAACACGCGCCGAAATCTTCGGCGAAATCTGGGAGTTGGTCTTGCGCACACCAGCCCCGAAGCTCCGCCCACAGGCGCCAGTTCCGCATCTAGACGAACCTTGGTACTGCTGCGCAGAACCTGCGCCGCAAGTTTAGGATCTGACTCCACATGAAGCGCGTACTCTTGGTCGCCGCGACCACCGGATATCAGGTCCGCGAGTTTGCCGAGGCCGCTCGCGCGCTCGATGTGGAACTGGTGTTGGCCACCGACCGCTGCCACATTCTGGACAATCCCTGGGGAGACGATGCTGCGCCGGTGCGTTTCGAGGATCCCGAGCCGGGCATCGAGGCGCTGGCCGCACGCGGCCCGTTTGACGGCATCCTCGCGGTGGGCGACCGGCCCGCATGCGTAGCCGCGCAGGCAGCGGAACGGTTAGGACTGCGCTTTCATCCTTCGGAAGCGGCTCGCGCGGGGGCGAACAAGCTGCTGGCGCGGGAACGTTTTCGCGACGCCGGAATGCTGGTCCCGGAGTTTCGGCGAATGTCGCCGGCGGACACTCTCACCGCTAAAGTGAGTTATCCGTGCGTTCTGAAGCCTTTAGACTCGTCCGGCAGTCGCGGCGTTATCCGCGCTAACAACCGGGAAGAATTCGCCGAAGCCGCTGCCCGAATAGCCCGCATGCAAGCCCACGGTCCAGAGAAGGATCTGATCGTCGAAGCCTACATCCCCGGCCGCGAATTCGCGCTCGAAGGGGTGGTCACCGCCGGTAGGCTCCAGACTCTCGCGATCTTCGACAAACCCGACCCCTTGGAAGGCCCGTACTTCGAAGAAACCATTTACCTCACGCCCTCGCGACTGACTGAACCGGTCCAGCGGCAAATCCGCAAAACGGCCCAGGCCGCGGTGACCGCCCTGGGTTTGACAAATGGTCCCGTCCACGCGGAAATGCGTGTAAATGAGCAGGGGGTATGGATCCTGGAGGCCGCCGCGCGGCCGATCGGCGGGCTGTGTGCGCGCGTGCTCCGGTTCGACGCCCCCCATTTCACCCTGGAACAGTTATTGTTGCGACATGCCCTCGGCGAGGACGTTTCGAGCGCAACACTGGCGCCGGGAAGCCATGGAGTCATGATGATCCCCATCCCGCATGCCGGGGTCTACCGGGGTGTCCAGGGGCTGGATGACGCCCGCCGGGTCCCTGGGGTGGAGGATATCGTGATCACCGCGAAGGAAGGCCAGGCGCTGCTCCCTTTGCCGGAGGGGTCAACCTATTTAGGCTTTCTGTTCCATAGAGATAGCTCGGCCGACCTAGTACTCGATGGTCTCCGGCAGGTACATCAGCGCCTAAAGTTTGTATTCTCCGCAATCCTTTCGGTCGTAGAATAGATGATCTATGAACGTTGCGATCCTTGGGACAGGCTATGTCGGATTGACCACCGGGGCCTGCCTTGCTTATTTAGGTCATGAGGTCACCTGCGTTGATCCGGATGCGAGCAAAATCGGCGCCCTCCAGCGCGGGGAAGTCCCCTTCCACGAGCCGCATTTGGAGGATTTATTGGTGGCGGCGCGACCGAACTTGAAGTTCACCATGGACTACTCGGAGGCCATTCCCGACGCTCAAGTTGTCTTTATCGCCGTCGGCACGCCCCCGGGTGTGGGAGGCGCACCGGACCTGCGCTATCTGCAAGCCGCCGCTGAAGGCGTGGGCGAACGTCTGGGCCATCATTTCACGGTGATCGTGAATAAATCCACGGTGCCCATTGGCAGTGGCAATTGGGTCGGCGCGATCATCCGCGATGCGGCGGAGCGCCGCGGGCGCGGCAAAGATTGTTTCGCCGTGGCTTCGAATCCCGAGTTCCTTCGCGAGGGCAGTGCGCTGCTCGACAGCCTGTACCCGGATCGCGTGGTGATCGGCGCCGATGATCCCCGGACGGCGGAGGTGCTGTACACGCTTTACCGCCCGATCCTGGATCAGACTTTTCAACCGCCTGCATTTCTACCCAGGCCGGACCGCGTAGGCGGCGTGCCGCTGATTTCCACCGATCTTGCTTCGGCCGAGCTGATTAAGTACGCCGCCAACGCGTTCCTGGCGCTCAAGATCAGCTATATCAATGAAATCGGACAACTGGCCGAAAAAGTGGGCGCGGATATCTCGCAAGTGGCCCGAGGCATCGGCCTGGATGCCCGCATCGGTATACGCTTCTTGCAGGCCGGCATCGGATGGGGTGGATCGTGTTTCGGAAAGGACACCGCGGCATTGGTATCCACGGCGTCCGAATACGGCCTGGATATGTCCATCGTGAAGGCCGCCCGCCATGTCAACCAGCACCAGCGCGAACGCGTAGTGGAAAAACTACTGGGTGAACTAAAGCTTCTCAAAGGACGCACCGTCGGTCTGCTGGGCTTGGCGTTCAAGCCTCATACCGACGATCTGCGGGAAGCCCCGGCGCTGGACGTCGCACGGCATCTGCTGGAACGTGGCGCCCGCGTGAAGGTACACGATCCCGTCGCCATGAACCGGTTCAAGAAGGAATACCCTACGCTGGACGTGACCCTGGCCAGCGATGCGCACGAGGTGGCTCGCGACGCGGATGCGGTGGTCCTGGTCACGGAATGGCCGCAGTATCTGGAGCTGGATTGGGAATCGCTGGCATCCGTGATGCGAACCCCCATCCTGTTGGACACGCGGCACGCACTGGATCGCGGGCGCATTACGCGCGCTGGATTCCGTTATATCACTCTGGCCGGTTAATCTAACTGGCCGGATACAATAGAGGCAGATGAGTCATCTGCTTCATCTGGAACAGGTCCTGGCTGAGGCAAGCCCCAAGGCCCGCATGGACCGCGCGGCGCTGGATCTGGCCAGCATCCATTTCCCGAATCTCGACCCGGAGCCGTTCCTGGATCAGTTGAACGATCTCGCCTCGTCGCTAGGCGACCGCCTTCGCAACTTTAACGACGGACGCGATTTCGTCGAAAAAGCCAGCAGTTACCTGTTCGGCGAGCTAGGTTTCCACGGTAACGAAACCGATTTCTTCGATCCCCTGAACAGTTGTCTGAACCAAGTGCTGGAGCGCCGGACTGGCATCCCGATCACGCTGGCCGTGATGTACATGGAAATCGCGCGGCGTCTGCATATGCCGGTATTCGGGATCGGCCTGCCGCGCCATTTTGTTCTCGAATTCAACGATGGGAATTTCGCCACTTATGTCGATCCGTTCCATGGCGGCCGCACCATTACCGCTCAGGAATGCTTCGCGTTGGCCGGGGCCAAGGTGGCCGATCCGATCCTGCTTCAGCGGGCGACGCCCAAACAGATCGCCATGCGGATGCTCCAAAACCTTCACGGAGTATACCTGCGCGCGGGCGACCACGAGAAGGCCGTCACCACGCTGGATTTGCTGCTTTTGGGCGCACCCGAGATAGGGACTTGGTACAAGCGGCGCGGGGTGCTTTCACTCGAGTTGAAACACTACCACGCCGCCCGGCGAGATCTTCTGAAATACCTGGAGTTAGAGCCTGAAGCAACGGATCGCGACGCCATCCAAAAGCAGCTCCAGGCGATTCATATGTGGCTGGCCCAGGTGAGTTAAGCACCCGCGCTGTGCTAACATTGCCATCAAACTCCTAGTACCCATGCACGATTCCCTACCCGATAGCGACGCGGTACTTGCCCAGTTCAACCGGCTGATTCAGGAACTGCTGCGCGGCAGCATGAACCGCAACACCTTCCGTCCATGGGAGGTCGAGCTGCTGCTGGATATCGAGGCCTGCAACCTGCGCGATTCCTCGCGGCGGGAGACCCTGCGCCGGTACCAGCGCGCGGTGCAGCGGCACATGGAAAAAGGCGCGCGCTTGCCCTTGAAGTTGTCCGAATACCTGGACGCCGTTAAAGCCAAGAAAGCCACGCCTAAAGATCCGGAAGAGGCTTAAGCCGCGCTATCCTGAAGTCGAGAGGAACCACAAATGGGTTGCGGGACCGGCGGGCGAGGACCAAGCATCGAAGAGACCAATAAAAGCGGGCGCAAAGTCATGTGCGTCAAGTTTCAGCGCGAGATGCCCGGCTTGGACGAGGCTCCGTTCGACAATCCACTCGGCGAGCGCATCTTCGAGAACGTGTCGAAAGAAGCCTGGAAGATGTGGATCGAGCAGATGAAGATGATCATGAACGAGTACCGCCTCAACCTGGGCACCCAAGAGGCGCAGGAGTTCCTGCTCAAGCAGATGGAAGATTACTTCTTCGGAGAGGGCGCGGCGCTGCCGCCCGGCTTTGTCCCGCCGCAAGCCAAAAAATAGTCCTAAGAACTAATCCAGAACCCCACTGAATGACGGCTCGTGGTGGGGCTTGTACGCCACGCAGTCTATCTCCACCAGCATTTCCGCCTGATGAAATTTTGACTCGATGGTGGTTCTTGCGGGTTTGTGTTCCCCAAAAAACTCCGCATAAACGCGGTTCATTTTCTGGAAATCCGCGATGTCACGCAGGAACACGGAGCACTTGACGACATCCGTGATCCCCACACCGGCGGCTTCCAGAATCCGTTGGATGTTCTGGAGCGTCAGGCGAGTCTGAAATTCGACGTCGCCCTCCGCCAGCTTGTCCGTCGCCGGGTCGATAGGACCCTGGCCGCTTACGTAAACGAAATCCCCAGCGTGTACAGCCGGGGAGTAGTGCCCCCGGGGCGAGGCTCCGCCCGCGGGGACAATCCGCTCCATGATCACACCTGACCAGGGCTTATCCATTGCTGGGTTTATCCATTGTGCTCAATTTACCCATTGCCAGTGCCAGGCTTCTTGCGGCCACGCGGACGGCGGCCTGCGCCACCACCAGCGCCCGGCGGTTTGCTACTGGGTGCCCGTCTCCGTACCGAGGGAGCTCTCTTCGGCTTGGCCGGCGGCGGATTCGGCTCGAAGATTGTCGGCTGGCCTTCCACGTAAGGCTGCGGCTCCTCGATCTCTTCTTCGATTTCCGCAGCGGCCTGCGGTTCGGGAGCGGGTGGCTCGGCGGGCGGATAAAACTCCGCGCCGAGAAACACCATCATCACGCCCTGCTCCTCATGCGGCTCCAGGCGGACCACGGTCTTGTCTTGCGCGTAGTTCAGAAATTCGCTGAATTGTTGGAACCCGTAAGACGTGGTATCGAGGCTGGGATGCTCCTCTTTGAACCACTGCGCCAGTTCTTCCACCGAAACGCCGTTTTCGATCTCCAGACGATGGTTCTCGGCCACATCGCGCAGCGCCGGCAACAGGTCCTCGGGCTTGAGCGTGGCCCGTTCAGGTTGCGACGAGCCCTTGCGCTCGATGACGTAGCGCCCGCCGGTTCCGCTGACGTTGACCAGATCCTCGCGTTTAAGCTTCTCCACGAAATCCGAGAAGCTCGATCCGCCATACGCGCGTTCGTTAAACGCGGGATCCAGTTGCAGCATGGTGGACTTGAGCAATCCAAGCTGCGGCTGCACGCCGCGGCGTTCGAGCACTTGCAGGGCGCGTTCCACCAGGGGCATGGCTTGGCCTAGTTCGAGTGGAGCGGGCCGCTGTCGCCGTTCATTGTTTCGGTCACCACCGCGATCGCCGCCGCGATCCGGACCGCGGTCGGGACGGTCTGTGCGTTCGGGCCGGTCACCCATGGGACGATCCCCGCGCGGCCGCGCGGCCCGAGTTTCACCCGGGAGGACGACACTGACCGGCACATCCGATAACAGCGATTCGAAGCTGATGAACTCGTGGCAATTCTGCTGAAGGATCGTCGAGGTGAAGGCTTTGCCGCCCACCACGAACACCGTTTTGCCGTACTCTTTCAATTTGTTGACCAGCGGAATGAAATCGCTATCGCCGCTGACGATGGCGAAGGCGTTCACATGCGTATGCGTAAACGCCATCTCCAGCGCATCCAGCGCGAGATTGATATCCGCTCCGTTCTTATCGCCGCGCGGCGAAGGGATCCGCTGCACCATTTGTACGGCGTTTTCCGCCATCTGGCGCGTGGCTCCGTCCTGGCGTCCCCAGTTGGCGTAGGCGAACTTGGCGACCAGGTCTCCGCGCTCCTTGAGCGCGTCCAGCGCGAGCGACACGTCGAACTCGCGACGTAACGTCGACTTGAGTCCGATCTCGATGTTGTCGTAATCGACGAACACCGCGATGTTTAACTTATCTTGCATTGTCAGTTTCTTCTCCAATCCGCACGCGCCAACGGCGCCGTGCGTTGCGCTCTGGTCAAACTGTCTGTTTGACTGAGCTTCGGATGAATTCCACAATTTCCTGGAGGGAGGCTCCGGGTTGAAACACCGCGGCCACTCCCAGCCGTTTCAATTGCGCGGCATCTTCGTCCGGTACGATGCCGCCTACGATGACCAATACGTCGGTCATCTTTTGTTCCTTAAGTAGCTCCATCACGCGAGGCACGATGGCGTTATGCGCTCCGGAAAGAATGGACAGGCCGATAACCTGCACGTCCTCCTGTAGCGCGGTATTGACGATCATTTCCGGGGTTTGCCGGAGACCGGTATAGATTACTTCCATACCTGCATCCCGCAAAGCGCGCGCGATTACCTTCGCGCCCCGGTCGTGTCCGTCGAGGCCGGGTTTGGCGACCAACACCCGGATTCTGTGATCCATAAAAAGACTGCGATTGAGACTCCGATACGCCCCAGTTGCCTACCCGGCATCAGCGGTGCATCCTCGACTTGAGGATATCACGGAAGGCGGGGACGGGTAGCGACTTGCACCCCAGAGACTGCCGGTACTTCCCTGGCGCGATTCCCAGGGCCCGCTTGAACGCCCTGTGAAAGGCTCCATCCGAGTCATGAGTGCTAGCGAGCTGATGTAAATGACGCGCGGGCGTCAGTGAGCATCAAGAGTTTGAAATCCGCCCACTCACCAGTCTGCTGATAGTTCTCCCGCAGGAAGTCCTCAATACCAGCCATTCTCAGTCGACGGGGATCGCTCCCGGGCCAGATCCGCAAATACAACTCTGTCGGAACATCCGTGTAAAACACCCACCGCGGCGGGTGCGCGCGCAACTCGCTCAAAGCTTCCGACTCATCTCTATCCGAAAACATCCCCGGCTGCATGAAGGAATATCGCGTGGGGTTGTGCGCTCCGGTCATGAAGTAAAGCATGGGCCGCATGGGAAAGGCGAACATCGTGTCGGATGGTTGAACGCGCGCCTGTACCGTTTCGAGAACATCAACATCACCCTGCTTGCCGTGAACGGCGCCGACACTGGTGATCTGCGAGATTTCATGAAGGCGATCCTGAATACTGACCATGCAACAGGATGCGGCGGCGATCAGCACAATCAGCGCCACGGGTTTCTTGAACACCGAGCTAGCAACTAACGGCGCCACCAGCGCGTAGAATGGCGCCGAGACCCATGTCAGGTGAAAAAGATCCCATCGGGGATAGGTGGAAAGAACCAACGCAGCGCCGGTTGCCAGCAGGATCACGACGCTCATGGAGGGGCGCTTCCGTAACCAGATCGCGCTGAAGAACGGCAGAGTGGCGGGCAAGGTGAAGAACACAAGCAGCAGGAAGGTGATCGCGACATTCGCGGCCGAAGTGCCACGGATCAGATTGCCGTAGCCGCCCATCACAGTCCCGTACCAAGTCCGGTTGGGGCCGGAATAATTAGTGGCACTCCAGCGGAACGAATCGATCATCGCGTGAAGCGCTCCATTCGAGACGATCCACGACAATCCCGCCGCCAATGCGGCAGCCACGCCACCTGCGTAGGACACGAACAGCCTCCTCACGGCACGATAGGCAATGAGACAAATCCCCAGGGCAACCGCAGCTAGAGCTACCGGCGGCGTGCACCATGCGGCGATCCCTGCCGCGATTCCCGCGACGCACGCGATCGCTCTGGAACGCTGGTCCGACGGATTTTCCGCAGCCGCCACTATTAACGTCGCCGCTAATACCGCCCACGCGCTCGAATCCCAACGATGGTTCGCGACCACCGCGGTTTCCCCCAGCGTCACAAAAGCAAGAAAGGCGAAAGACGCGAGGGCGGCTGTCAGCTGATTACTGAGTCTCGAGACGAGCCAATACACGCACGCGGTCATGATCGCGAGGTCCCACAGTACCGGCAGTCTTGCGGCTGCCAGCGTCGTCCCGAACACCCGAAGGCTCGCAGCGATCAGCGCGAACGTCCCCGGTCCGGTGAGAGCAAAGAAGTCCTTATACGGCATTTGGCCGTGCAGCACACGAAGTCCGCCGTCGAGATAGATTCCCTCGTCGCTCAGGGCCAGCACGAATCGCGACGCCGATACCCATCCGAGGTATGCGAAAGCGCACAGGAACACCAGGCCGGCACGCCGGGTCAAGGCCATGCCTATCTATCGTTATAAGAAGCTGGTTTCCGTATAGCTGCCGAAAACGTCCTTTAGAGCGCCGCAGATCTCCCCCACGGTCGCATAGGCTCGAACCGCGTCCAGGATGTAGGGCATGGTGTTTTCGGTACCTTCCGCCGCACGCCGCAGGGCTCCTAGGGTCTTTGCGACCTCCGCAGCACTGCGTCGCTTTTTAACGGCATCCAGACGCTCGATCTGCCTCGTCTCAGCCGTTTCGTCAATCTGCAGAACCTCAATCGGTTGCTCGCCTTCCTCGGTGAACTTATTCACGCCCACGATCACCTGCTCACCCTGCTCGATTTCGCGCTGGTATTCATAGCTGGCTTGCGCGATCTCAGATTGCGGGAATCCGCGCTCGATGGCCGGAATCATACCACCCATTTCGTCGATGCGCCGAATATAATCGGCGGCGGCCGCTTCGACGTCGAGCGTCAGACGTTCGACGAAATAGCTTCCTCCCAGAGGATCCGGCTCAGCCGTGACGCCGGTTTCATAGGCGATCACCTGCTGCGTGCGCAGGGCCAGAGTCACGGCATCCTCCGACGGCAGCGCGTACGCCTCGTCGAGCGAATTGGTGTGCAGCGACTGGCATCCGCCGAGCACAGCCGCCATCGCCTGAACCGCGGTGCGCACGATGTTGTTGCGGGGCTGCTGCCAGGTGAGCGAGCACCCCGCAGTCTGCGCATGAAACCGTAGCTTCCAGCTAGTCTCGTTCGTCGCGCCGAACCGGTCGCGCATTACGTATGCCCACATCTTTCGGGCAGCCCGGTATTTGGCGATTTCCTCGAAGAAATCGTTGTGCGCGTTGAAAAAGAAACTCAGGCGCGGTGCGAAAGAATCGATCGGCAGCCCGCGCGCCAGAACATGTTCCACGTACTCGATGCCGTCGCGCAGCGTGAAAGCCAGCTCCTGCACAGCCGTCGATCCCGCTTCTCGGATGTGATAACCGGAAATCGAGATCGGGTTGAACCGCGGTACGCGCTGCGTGGCGAACTCGATGGAATCCGTCACCAGCCGCATGGACGGGCGCGGCGGATAGATGTATTCCTTCTGCGCGATGTACTCCTTGAGGATGTCGTTCTGAAGCGTGCCGGACAGCCGCGCCCAGTCCACGCCTTGCTTCTCGGCGACCGCCAGATACATTGCCCAAAGGATCGATGCGGGCGAATTGATGGTCATCGACACGGTGACGTCGCCTAGCGGGATTCCCTCGAAGAGCGTCTCCATGTCGGCCAGCGATGAAATTGCCACGCCGCACTTCCCGACTTCGCCCAGCGCCGTGGGATGATCCGGATCGATGCCCATCAATGTCGGCAAATCGAACGCGACGGATAATCCGGTTTGGCCCTGTTCGAGCAGATAGCGAAAGCGCGCGTTGGTCTCCTCGGCCGTCGCGAAACCCGCGAACTGGCGCATACTCCACAGCCGTCCCCGATACATGGATTCGTGGATCCCGCGAGTGTACGGAAATTGGCCGGGCGTACTAAGGTCCCGCGCAGGATCGAACGCGTCCAGGCTTTCCGGCGTGTAAACCGGCTCGAGCGGCAGCCCGCTCAGGGTGCGGAACGAGGCCTTAGTAGTCGGAGGGGCCGCCATCGCCTCCATTGTGGCGTAATGTGCATGCCCTAATGTGCCGGTCGCAACATGGAACGCCGTAACGTTTTGGGCCACCAAAGCATCTCCCCAAACTCAGCGACCGTAGTAGGATTGTTAAAGCAGTTCAAACAAGGAGACGCCCTGAGATGTGGAATCGGCGCAAAGAAGAAGAAAAACCACCACCGCCCAAGCCAGTCGCGGCGCAGCCGGCTCCGCCGCCACCGCAACCTGTTAAGACGCAACCCGCCAAGGAGACAAGTCCAATGTCGAGTGTTCCGAATCGCCCCACTGAGTCCTTTGATGCGACGCGCGCCGGCAATGCCGTGCTCGGAAAGTCGGTTGTCGTGAAAGGGCAGATCCTTAGCCGCGAGGATTTGACCATCGACGGCGAAGTAGAGGGCACCATAGAAATGCAGGAACACCGCCTCACCATCGGGCAGAACGGAAAGGTTCGGGCCAGCGTGAAGGCGCGTGAAGTGATCGTGCTGGGCACTTTGCATGGCAACGTGGAAACCGGCGACCGGATCGACATCCGCAAGGAAGCCAAGCTGGTCGGCGATATCCGTACAGCGCGGATCGTGATCGAAGACGGCGCGTATTTCAAGGGCAATGTAGACATCGTTCGCGCCGAGGTTCCGAAGCCTGCGGCGGTGGCATCCGCGCCGAAGCCCGCGAATGCACCACCCGCGAATTCTCCCGTGTCGGCCGGTCCTGCCATGGCAGCTGGCGTCGGCGAAATCAAGCGTTAAGGGCCGGTTGGAAACCCGCAGCAGCAGCGGTCTGGATCAGTTCTGCTCTTTGCTGGTCGAGCGGCCCGGACTAACCCTCTTGGATCTGGCAGGCGCCAACCAGAGCACCATGGCGTTCCTGACGAACCTGGGCCATCGAGTCTATTCCGATGATTTCCTCTTGCAAATGGACCGCGCTTTCGGCGACGGCGATTTCTACGAGAATCAATCGGACCCGATCAGAGTTGCTCAGTTTCTGGACTCGGCACTGGATTATCCGGCCCAACACTTTGACGGTGCGCTCGTGTGGGATACGCTGGAGTTCTTGAGCGGCCCGCTGCTCGAGACGGTGGTCCGGCGCTTGAGCAATATGCTGCGCCCCGGCAGTTACATGCTGGCGTTGTTTCACGCCGAAGAACGCGCTGAGACCATTCCGACGTATTCCTACCGCATCTCGAATCGCAAGACCATCACGCTCTCCCCGCGCGGAAGGCGGCGCCCGGCGCAGTTCTTCAATAACCGCAGTTTAGAAAAGCTGTTTAGTGATTTCGAGTCGGTGAAGTTCTTTTTGACGCGCGACCACTTGCGGGAAGTGATCGTGCGCCGGTAGCTCGAGAGTTACTGCGGGCGCAGTCCTTTATACTCCATCTAAGGAGTTCCTTTCTTGTCCCTGGAAGACGATCTATTCGCTCAGCGCCTCCGCCGCACCGCGGAAATCGAGGCTCTGGGCTTCCGCGCTTACGGCCAACGGTTCGATGCGAGTCATACCATTCCGCAAATCCTGGCCGAATACAGCGCTAAGACCGCGGAGGAACTCGCCGATAAGCCGAAGGTCCAGATTGCGGGGCGCATTCAAACCGTCCGGCGCATGGGCAAGGCCGGATTCATGCATCTGATGCAATCGGGCGAGCGGCTTCAGGTGTACGTCCGTAAAGATGCGGTGCCGGAAGCCGACTACTCGCTGTATGAGGGACTCGACCTGGGCGACATCGTGGGCGTGGACGGATACCTGTTCCGCACCCGAACCGGCGAGCTTTCCGTGCATGCCGAGAAACTGACGTTTCTCTCCAAGATCCTTCTCGCCATGCCCGAGAAATGGCACGGCCTGGAAGACGTCGAGATTCGCTATCGCCAGCGCTATCTGGATCTGATCGCGAATCCCGAATCGCAGAAGATTTTCATCACGCGCGCGAAGATCATTTCTTCGCTGCGGCGGCAGCTCGAAGAGCGCGGCTTTGTGGAAGTAGAAACGCCCATGATGCAGCCGGTCTACGGCGGCGCTACGGCGCGTCCGTTCGTGACGCACCACAACACCCTGGATATGGATCTCTATCTGCGCATCGCGCCCGAACTCTACCTCAAGCGGTTAATTGTCGGCGGACTTGAGCGCGTGTACGAGATCAATCGCAATTTTCGCAATGAGGGCCTGGGCTGGAAATACAATCCCGAGTTCACCATGCTCGAGTTCTATCAGGCGTACACGGATTACAACGGGCTGATGGATTTGACCGTGGACCTTCTGAAGCAGACTGCGATCGATGCCACCGGATCCACCGTGGTCGAATACCAGGGAACCAAGCTCGATTTCGGGAACGTCCGTCGTCTCTCGATGCAGGAAGCGGTCGGCAATTCTTCTTTGAAGGGACACGCTTTGGTGGAGGCATTCGAGCGGCAGGTTGAACCGAACCTGTTCGAGCCCACCCTCATTTACGATTACCCGGTGGAGGTTTCGCCGCTCTCTAAGCACAAGCGCGACGATCCTGCCTTCGTCGAACGTTTTGAGATTTACGCAGCGGGGATGGAAATCGGCAACGCCTACACCGAGTTGAACGATCCCAAGGAGCAGTGCCGCCGCTTCGAGATGCAACTGGAGCTGAAAGCGGCCGGCGACGAAGAAGCGCACCAGATGGACGAAGACTATCTGCGTGCTATGTCCTATGGGATGCCGCCGACGGGTGGCGAAGGCATCGGCATCGACCGGCTGGCGATGATCCTGACCAATTCGAAAACGATCCGCGATGTGATTCTGTTTCCTTTGCTGCGGCCGGAAGGCGACATTGGAATCGCGGAGAAGCTACGCGGAAACAATGTTTGAGCTGTTCATAGCGAGACGCTACCTGCGGGCGAAACGCAAACAGGTGGTGATCTCCGTCATCACGGTGATCTCCATAATCGGCGTAGCCGCGGGCGTCATGGCGCTGGTGATCGGGCTGGCGATCAACACTGGCTTTCGGACCACCCTGGAACGCAATCTCCTGGGCCTGACCGCCCACGTTTCGATCGAAGAAAAGGAGCGCGGCGAAGGGATTGCGAACTGGGAGCAGCTCACTGCGCAACTTGCGCGGCTGCGGCATGTCAAAACGGCCTCGCCCGCGCTCTATGAACCCGGGTATCTCTCCGGTCCTATCAACGGCGACGGCGTCCAGATCAAAGGCATCTCGTTAGGAAAGGGCGAGCCGATACCGGAAGCGCTGCTGCACTTGAAGGCGGGCTCGATCGACGCATTGCACAACGAAGAGGGAGAACGCCCGGGGATCATCCTCGGCTATCGTTTGGCCGAGCGATTGGGGGCCGTCGTCGGAAAACCGGTTAAGCTGACCATCGCCGAAGGCCACATGACTCCTTTCGGTCCGCGCCCTAGCTTTGTGGCGCTGCGAGTGGCCGGGGTATTTGAATCCGGCTTCTTCGAATTCGACAATTCTTTTGGCTTCATGGATCTCGCCCCAATGCAGAAGATTTTCGACGTGGGGGATGTTCTCAACAGCATCGAGCTGTATCTAGATGATGTCGACGCCGCGCCCAAAGTGGCCGACGCAGCGGAGCCGCTGATTGGCCCCAAACTCGCCGCCACCACCTGGCAGGAACAGAACCGTCAGTTGCTGAACGCCTTGAAAATGGAACGCGTGGTCACGGTGGTGAGTATCGGACTAATTCAAGTGGTTGCGGCGCTGAACATTTTGATCGCCTTAGTGATGATGGTGATGGAGAAGCACCGCGATATCGCGATCCTGATGTCCATGGGCGCGCGCGCCAAGCAGATTCGCAGGATCTTCGTGTGGGAAGGCGCGATGATCGGCGCGGTCGGGACCATCATCGGCCTGACCGTGGGCTATACCATCTGCTACTTTGCCGACAAATACCAGTGGCTACGCCTCGACGAATCGGTGTACTCCATTTCGTTTGTCCCGTTCACGACGCGTTGGGTAGATGGCATCTGGATCGCCGCCGCGGCCATGGCCATCAGCCTGATTGCGACGCTGTACCCGGCGCGCAGCGCCACAAAAATCGCCCCCGTCGAATCCCTGCGGTACGAGTAAACGGGCGTACGAGGTGATATCCTCTGTCTGAATATGCGACCGCTCTTAGTCTCTGCGTGTCTGTTTTTCGCCGCGCTTGCGCCTGGGCAGACTGCTCAACCCAATGCCGTGAAGTTGACCAAGTACATCCTGGGCGTCGCCGATCTGGACAAGAGTTACGCTTTCTACCACGCGCTAGGCTTGGATCTTCAGAACAACGCACCTGCGCTGACGGCCAAACCCAACGCGCTCGCCGACATGCTGCTGAAGCTGGTGGACGTGCCGCCCGGCACGAAATTCCGCAACATGATGCTCAAGATCCCCGGCGCGGAGTTCCCGATCGAGGTCACCGAATTCACCGGCATGGATGTTCGTCCCGCGAAGCCGCGCATTCAGGATCCCGGTGCGTCGCTGCTGGTTCTGGACGTGGATGACGTGGACGCGGCGTTAGCAACGGCGAAAAAAGTCGGTGGGGAAGTGGTAACCACCGGCGGTTCACCCGTCAAGCGCGCCAGTGGCTCCGGCCGCGTGGTCACGTTGAAAGACCCTGACGGCTATTATGTGGAGTTGGCGCAGACCACCGACAAGGCGTCAGGCAGCGGCAAGGTCATCGGCGCCACGTTTGGCTCGATGGTGGTTCAGAGTTCTGAGAAAGCCGCCGCATTCTATCGGGATCATTTTGGCTTGGCTGTCAAGACGAGCGCTTGGAGCCCGAATTTCGATTCCAACCTGGGCACTCCCGGCGCGCAAGTCCAAACGGCGGAAGTGACGGTTCCCGGTACCATCCTGTCTTGGCGGTTTATCGAATTCAAAGGCTTGGACCGCAAGCCTTACACCGCTCGAATTCCCGATCCCAGCGCGCCGGCGATCGGCCTTCAGGTCCACGACATAGATGCCGCCATCGCCGCGGTGAAGGCGGCCGGCGGCTCCTCGGTCACGCAGGGGGGAAACGTCAAGATGGGCAACGGCAAGGTCGGCTTTGTGCGCGACCCCAACGGCATTCTGGTGGAACTCGCGCAGAACTGATATATTCTCCGGAAAGGAGTGAACCCATGGATCAGGCGAGACCCAAACTGCCAACTGAGGCCATTCAACTCTACAACCTCTTTATTCACGGCCAGATTAGCCGGCGCGCCTTCATGGACGGCGTGCAGAAATTTACTATCGGCGGCCTTACGGCGGCGACCATCGTCGAAGCGTTGATGCCCAACTACGCTCTGGGACAGCAGGTGTCCAAAACCGACGACCGCATCAAGGCCACCTACGAGACCGTCCCCTCGCCGCAAGGCAACGGAAGCATCAGAGGATATCTGGTTCGACCTGTCAGTGCCGACACTCGAAACGCGATGCCGACGAAACTGCCTGGCATCATCGTGGTCCACGAAAATCGAGGTCTGAATCCTCATATCGAGGACATCGCGCGGCGGTTCGCACTTGCAAACTTCATGGCGTTCGCGCCGGACGGACTCACCTCGCTGGGCGGCTTTCCCGGCGACGACTATCAAGGCGGCCAACTGTTCAACAAGGTCGACGGCAAAAAGATGACCGAAGACATGGTGGCAGCCGCGAGGTGGCTGAAAGCCCGTGCCGACTGCACGGGCAAGATTGCCGCGACTGGTTTCTGTTACGGCGGCGGCATTGCCAATACCCTGGCTGTCCGCCTGGGAGCTGAAATTGCAGCGGCGGCCCCGTTCTACGGCGCCGTGCCGGGCAACGACGATATTCCGAAAATCAAGGCGGCGATTCTGGTCCATCATGGTGCGCTCGACACGCGGCTCGCAGCGACTTGGCCCGCGTATGACATGGCGTTAACAGCAGCCAACGTTCCGCACGAGGGCTATATCTATCCGGGCGCGGTCCACGGCTTCAATTGCGATGCGACGCCTGAGCGCTACAACAAAGCCGCGGCCGATCTTGCCTGGCAGCGCACCATCGACTGGTTCAACAAGTACGTGCGCGTGTAATGCCTGAATTGATAGCAGGACCCCGCCTGATCCCTGTCCCGGGGAACAAGATCATCGAGGAATTCGTTGGCCGCGTCAACAATCGCGAATCGCAGGTCAGCGTCGCGCGCATGCGCAGCCCGGCCGGATGGTCCGAACCCGGCCAGCGTCCGGATTTCGATGAGTTCACGGTGGTACTAAACGGCGCGCTGCACGTCGAACATGACAAGGGAGTATTGGAAGTCCGGGCCGGCCAGGCTGTCGTAACCCGTAAAGGCGAGTGGGTCCGCTACAGCACGCCGCAGGGCGCTGAATACGTGGCCATTTGCGTTCCGGCGTTCGCGCCGGAGACGGTCCATCGGGACGCTTGAAAAGCCCTTACGGGTGAATAACATCCCAGACGGGCTGGATTGACAGTTTGGGCGGTCTCCCTCTATGATATGTAGGGTTTCGCCGTTCTCGAAACAACATTCTAAGCTCGTCCTGAGTTAATTCTTATGATCAAAGTCGAAGGGCTTACCAAGCGATACGCCCGAAACGTCGCGGTCGATCACATTTCGTTTGAAGTGGAAAAAGGCCAGATCGTGGGCTTCCTGGGTCCCAATGGCGCGGGGAAGACCACTACCATGCGCATGCTCACCTGTTTCATGCCGCCCACCGAGGGCTCGGCAACGGTGGCCGGGTTCGATGTTCGCGAGAATCCCATGGAAGTGAAGCGGCGCATCGGTTACCTTCCGGAAACGCCGCCCGTCTACCCGGAAATGGAGGTCATCGAGTATCTCGATTTCGTGGGGCGAATCAAAGGCGTACCCAAGGCCAGCCTCAAAAGCAGGATCGATGAGGTGATGCAGAAAACGGCCATCACCGACGTCAGGAACAGGGAAATCGGCAAGCTTTCCAAGGGCTACCGGCAGCGCGTGGGCCTGGCCCAGGCGATCGTACACAATCCCGACGTCCTGATCCTGGATGAACCGACCTCGGGTCTTGATCCCCATCAAATTATCGAGACACGCGATCTGATCAAGGGACTGTCCGGAGATCACACCATTATTCTTTCCACCCACATCCTTCCGGAAGTGGAGGCAATGTGCCAGCGGGTCATGATCATCAACAAAGGCAAGCTGGTGGCCACCGACACGATGGAGAACCTGAGCAGCCGCCTGCATGGCGCCGAAACAGTGGCCGTCGAGGTGCTGTCACGCGACGGAACATCTTCTCCGGAATGGATGCGCAGCGTTCAGGAGAGGCTGGAGAAAGTGGCGGGAGTTAGCCGCGTGCTGGCCAAGGATTCGAAAGACAACCGCGCGCGCTTCACCGTGGAAAGCCAGAAGGGCAGCCACGTGCGGCCGGAACTGGCGCGAGCTGTGATTGAGGCCGGCTGGCAGCTCAATGAGCTGCACGGCATGGGCCTGAGCCTGGAAGAGATCTTCCTGGAATTGACGGCTTCGACCTATGAAGCGAAATCGGAGCCCGCGCCGCAAGCCGGGGCGGAGGAGGCAAAATGAATACCTGGACCATTGCCCGCAAAGAACTGAGCAGCTATTTCCGTTCGCCGATCGCTTACGGCGTGATGTGCTTCTTTGCTTTAATTACCGGCTTCTTCTTTTACTCCGCGGTGCGGTTTTTCCTGGCGCAGAGTCTGCAAGCCACCATGATGGGCCAGTCGGTGCCGCTCAACGTGAATGAGTGGGTGGTGCGGAACGTGCTTTCGAACATGAGCGTGGTAGGCCTGTTCATCATCCCCATGATCACCATGCGACTGTTTGCCGAGGAAAAACGCACCGGCACCATCGAGCTATTGGTGACTTCGCCGCTGCGCGATAGCGAGATCATTATCGGCAAGTGGCTGGCGGCGATGATCCTGTACCTGACGATTCTGGCCGTGGCGGGACTAAACATGCTGATCCTGTTCGCTTACGGAAATCCCGACTGGCGGCCGATGGCGGTGGGTTATCTAGGCTTGATCCTGCAAGGCGGATGCCTGTTGTCGATCGGTACGTTCATTTCCACGGCGACGCGCAACCAGATTGTCGCAGGCGTGGCGACGTTCGGAGTTTGCCTGCTGCTGTGGGTCCTGGACTGGGTTTCGCAATTCGATTCGTCCAGACTTTTCACGGTGATCAGTTATCTTTCCGTGACGTCTCACTTCGATTCGTTCGCCCGCGGGGTGCTCGATTCCAAGGACGCGGTGTATTACTTGAGCATGATCGTGTTCGGCCTGTTCCTGACAGCGCGGTCGATGGAATCGATCCGGTGGAGAGCGTAATGGCAACCTCAAAGACTCATCGCGTCGCGAACTTTGCCCAGGCAGCCGTCTACACTCTGATCGTCATCGCGATTCTCGGCGTGCTGAATTTCCTGGCGCAACGCTACAACAAGAGCTTCGACTCGACCGCCAATAAGAAATACACACTTTCCGATCAGACCGCCAAAGTCGTCAAGAACATTCCGGGCGGCCTGGTCATCACCTATTGGGACCGGCCCAACCAATTCCCCAACGCGAAGGATCTGTTCGACCGCTACCAGCTAATCTCGCCGAAAGTCACGGTGGATTACGAGGACGTCGATAAAAAGCGTACCGAGGCGATCGCGGACGGAGTGAAAACCGTTCCGACAATCCTGGTCAAGGTCGGCAATAAAACTGAGACCGCCAAGAGCCTCACCGAAGAAGAAGTCACTGGCGCGATGGTCCGCGCACTCAAGGGCGGCGACCGCACCGTCTGCTTTACCAGCGGCTTCGGCGAAGGGTCGACTACCGATACCACGGGCGGAGAAGGATTCGGCAACGCCAAGGACTTCACCGAGAAAAACAACTATAAGACCAAGGTGGTCCCGCTAATCCCGAAGCCGGAAATTCCCACCGACTGCACCATCCTGGTGGTGGCCGGGCCCAAGCGGGATTACCTCCCGCCGGCGGTGGATGCGATCAAAAACTACGTCGAGAACGGCGGACGGGCGCTGGTTATGCTGGATCCTCCGTTGCAATTCAAATCCACGATCGATGAAAACGCCGCACTGGTAGCGGTGATCGATAGCTGGGGCGTGAAGATGGACAAGGACCTGGTCCTCGATCTCAGCGGAGTGGGCCAGCTATTCGGTCTCGGCCCCGAGTTTCCGATCGTGACCAAGTACGAAGATCACGCCATCGTTCGCGACATGAAAGACGAAGCCACGGGTTTCCCGATCACCCGCTCGATGCAGGTCACCAAGGGCGACAAAACGATGGTTTCGGCCTTGTTTTCGACAAGCGACGACGCCGTGGCTACCGAGGATCTGAAGAATCCGCAGGTCAACGTGAAAGCCGCCAAGCCCGGCGCGCGGATTCTGGCCGCGGCCGGAACCTACACCACGGGTAAAGAAAACGGCAACGGACGATTTGTCGTAGTCGGCACCTCGCGCTGGATCGGCAACGGATTTCTGGCTTTCAACGGGAATCGCGATCTGTACATGAACATGCTCAACTGGCTGAGCTCGGATGAGGACCTGATTTCCATCCGGCCCAAGGATCCCGAGGATCGCCGGCTCAACATGAATGCGCGGCAGGCCAACATGTTGTTCTACGAGAGCGTGGTCCTGATCCCGCTGGCGATCATCCTCGCGGGCGTGAGCGTGTGGTGGAAGCGCAGGTAAGACTTTTAAGAACGGGACTAGGAACCAGCCATGAAGTTCGCGCGTTTGTTGATCGCAGCCGCCGTTCTGGCCGGACTCGGCGGGCTGCTGTACTGGTCGAATCGCTCCGAGGCAGCCAAGGCGGGCAAACCCGACGCTAAGGCCGCTCCGAAAATCCTCGATCTCCGGGAAACCGATATCAAGCAAATCGAAATCCGGCATCGTGACGGCGAGACGACCGTCGTCCAAAGGGACGGTTCCGGCAAATGGTCCATCACCGCGCCCCAGCCGATGGCGGCCGACCAGGGTGCCGTCGGCACTTTCACCGCGGCGGTCAGCACTCTCACATCGGATCGCATGGTGGACGAAAACGCGAGCAATCTTCCGTCTTATGGCCTGGATCCGGCGCGCATCGGTATCACTCTGACCATGGCGGATGGGAAGACTCACGTGTTGCGCATCGGTGAAGACACGCCTACGGAAGGCAACACCTATGCGATGCTCGACGGCGATAAGCGCCTGTTTACCATCGCCAGCATGAGCAAGGCGGCGCTCGACAAGCAATCCAAGGACCTGCGAGAGAAGCACCTTCTGACGTTCGATCAGGACAAACTCAGCCGGGTGGAGCTGGAAGTTGCCGGGAAACCGCCGCTGGAGTTCGGACGCGCCGGAACCGATTGGCAGATCCTGAAACCGAAGCCCATGCGCGCGGACACCTTTCAGGTGGACGAGATGGTTCGCAAACTGAAGGACGCGGCGATGGTTACGGATACTGAGATCGATCCCAAGGCTGCGGCGGCCGCGTTCGCAAGCGGGCAGAAGATCGCGATCGCCAAGGTTACCGGCGCCGAAGGCACCCTGACCTTGGAAGTTCGCAAAGCTAAATCTGGAACGTCGGACGACTATTACGCCAAATCGAGCACGATGGACGGAGTCTATAAGGTCGCCAAGGAAATCGGCGACGGACTCAATAAGTCCCTGGAGGATTTCCGCAACAAGAAGGTCTTCGACTTCGGTTTCAGCGATCCCAACCGTATCGAGATCAAGGACGGTGGCCAGAGCAAGGTGATCGAAAAGTCCGGAGAAAACTGGACATCTGGCGGCAAAACGATGGATTCGATTTCGGTCCAGAACCTCATCGATAAGTTGAGAGATCTGGCTGCCACGAAGTTCGTGGAAAGCGGATTCACCACTCCGGCTCTCGAGTTGACCGTGGTTTCGAATGACGGCAAGAAGACCGAGAAGGTTCAGATCGCGGCGGCGGGCGCCAATTTCCTTGCCCGGCGTGAAAACGACAGTTCGCTGTATCAGCTGGACGCGAACGCCGTAACCGGTCTGCGCGACGCGGCCGCAGGAGTTCAGCCGGCGCCGCCCCCGGAAACGAAGGACGGAAAGAAGAAGTAGTAGTGTCCGACAACCCCCAGCTTGGTGCGGCTCTAAACACGGATCTATATGAGCTCACCATGGCAGCGGGTTATTTCGAAGCCGGAAAAACCGATAATCGCGCTACGTTCGAGCTGTTCGTGCGGCGTCTGCCGTGGAATCGCAACTTCGTTCTCGCGGCTGGATTGGCACAGGCGGTCGATTATCTCCTGAACCTCAAATTCACTGCAGCCGAGATCGCATACATTAAAACGCTGCCGCAGTTCGAGCACACCCATTCCGAATTCTTCGACATGCTCGCCGGGCTGCGGTTCACAGGCGACCTCTTTGCCGTGCGCGAAGGAACACCGCTTTTCGCCGGCGAGCCGTTTCTAACGGTGCGGGCGCCGTTGATCGAAGCGCAGCTGATCGAAACATATTTGTTGGCTACCGTCGGGTTTCAATCGACCATCGCCACTAAAGCGGCCCGCGTGGTGCGAGCTGCTCTGGGCCGCGACGTGGTCGAGTTCGGAACCCGCCGCGCACATTCGCCCGAAGCAGGAGTGCTGGCTGCGCGCGCGGCTTATATCGGCGGTTGCACAGGTAGCAGCAATGCGGAGACGGGGTTCCGTTATGGCGTTCCGGTATTCGGCACCGCGGGGCACTCCTGGGTGATGTCGTTTCCCAGCGAGCTCGCGGCGTTCGAACGGCTGCAGCAATTGCTGGGCGAAAGCACGGTGTACCTGATCGATACATACGATACGCTCGAAGGCGCCCGGCGCGCTGCATCTCTGGGAAACCCATTGTGGGGAGTGAGGCTCGACAGCGGCAACCTGGGCGAGCTCGCGATTGCCGTGCGGCGCATTCTGGATGACGCCGGACTGCGCGATTCCAAGATTATGGCCACCGGCGATCTGAACGAGTACAAGATTCAGGAGCTGATGGCCGCCCGCGTACCGATTGACGCTTTTGGAGTGGGTACCGAACTGGCCACCTCGGCTGACGCGCCTTCACTCGGCGTGGTCTACAAGCTGGTGGAACTGGAGGACGGCGGCAGCCGCCGCTATCCCGTAAAGCTCAGCCACGACAAGCAGACTTTGCCCGGAGCCAAGCAGATCTTCCGCTTTACCGATCGCGACGTGCTGGCACGCGCTAGCGAATGTGTTGCATGCGGGGAAGCCGGAATTTGCGAGTCGCTGCAACGTCCCACGATCATCGCAGGCCAATTGGTGGAATCGTTGCCAACGATCGATGAGGCCCGGCGCTATGCTGCCGAATCGCTGGGCCGGCTACCCGCCACCTGCCTGAGCCTGTTCGCCGCGGAATCCGCGTGGCGCGTCGACATCAGCCCAGAGCTCGCGGCGTTGAATGAGAGTGTCAGCAAAGACGCAGCGGCTGTATGAGCACGGTGTTTTTTGATGTCGACACGCAGTTGGATTTTTTGTACCCGGCGGGCGCGTTGTATGTGCCTGGGGCAGAATCGATCGTCCCTCAGGTGGCCGCGCTCAACCGGTACGCCGCCGAACATGGAATCCCGGTTGTCTCCACCATGGACGCGCACACGGAAAACGATCCCGAATTTCGCGAGTGGCCTCCGCACTGCGTCGTGGGAACTGCGGGACAACAGAAACCCGCTGCCACGCTGCTTGAGCCGCGCACGGTGATTCGCAGCACGCGCGAAAATTTCGATCTTAAGGATGCGCGGCAGATATTGCTTGAAAAACAGTCCGTCGATTGTTTCACCAACGCGAACCTGCCCGCTCTGCTTGACCATCTGAATGTGAAAAGTTGCGTGGTGTATGGCGTGGTCACCGAGATATGCGTGAAAAACGCGGCTTTGGGCTTGCTGAAATCGGGTCGCCAGGTGACACTGGTGACCGACGCAGTGCGCAGCCTGGACGATACAAAATGCGCGCAGTTCTATCATGAATTCACAGCGGCCGGCGGAAAGCTGATCACAGCGGAGCAGCTAGTCCCCTAAATCGAATACCCTTTAACTTACAGGAGCCCACAGGCTTGCGCGTCAAAGAACTGGCCGTCTTGCTGGAAGCGCCCTGGGAGGGCGAAGGAGACCGCGAAATCCGCCGCGTGGCGCCGCTTGAAGACGCGGGCGATGAAGACCTTTCGTTCGTGACCCATGGGCGCGCCGCTAAATTGGCCACGTCTTCCCGCGCCGCGTGCCTTCTGGTCCCTGACGATTTCGTAAATGAGCCCCTCCGCACGGTGATACGTACGCACGATCCGCGAGCTGCGGTTGCGCGCGCGATACCGAAGTTGCATTCCCAGCCCGAGCCACCTCCGGGTGTTCATCTGTCCGCGGTATTGGGCCCCGGCGTCCGGATCGGAAAAGGCGTTTCCATCGGACCCCTGGTGAGCCTGGGCGCCGGCGTGCACGTCGGCGAAGGCACTTCCATCGGAGCCGGGTCGGTCATTGGGGATTATGTCCACATCGGCCGGCGCTGCGTGCTGCACCCGCGCGTGACTCTGTATCACGACGTCACCCTGGGGAATCACGTGATCCTGCACTCAGGCTGCGTCATCGGAGCCGACGGTTTTGGCTTTATCCTGACCGGCGGAGCCTACGAAAAATTCCCGCAGGTGGGTCGTGTGATGATCGGCGACCACGTGGAGATCGGCGCCAATTCCTGCGTGGATCGCGCCGCGTTGGGCGTCACCTCCATCGGCGAAGGCACTAAGCTCGACAACCTGGTGCATATCGCCCACAACTGCCGCATCGGCCGGCATGTGGTGATCGCGGCGCAGACGGGACTCTCCGGAGGCGTGGTGGTCGAGGACTACGCCGTGATCGGCGGGCAAGTCGGGATCGGCGACAAAGCGCGTATCGAATCGCGAGCCGTGCTGGGTTCGGGAAGCGGCGTGCTAACTTCGAAGATCGTCCGCGCAGGGCAGGTGATGTGGGGCACGCCGGCGCGACCGCTGAAGCAGTATCTGGAGCAGTTGGCGGTGCTGTCCCGCCTGGCAAAGAAACGCGGACGTCAGGATTAGTGCGCCCACTCCAGTGCTTCCGTCACGCTTAATCCCGACTTGAGGAAAACGACCAGCCGGAAGCGAACCTTGTCGGACAGGTTGTGGTAGACCATGCTTCCGTTGCTCAGGTTGGCGCGATCGAGCTCGACGCGCTTGGTATCGGCGCCGTCCTCGATCTCAAGCACACCGCTGCTGGCCGAGATCACCGCCCGCGCGCTGGGATTCCAGCGAACGGTCAGGTTCTCGCCAGTGCGCTCCACCGCGAGCGACAGCGCGAAATCGGAAGCGCCACGCTGCGGCGCAGCGATCCGCATGGCTTCATAGCCTAGCAGGACACCTAACAGCAGAAAGACAAAACACGCCACCAGCCAGATTCCGGTCCGCGATTTCGGTCTGGGCGGCTCCGGTAGTTCCTTCGAGAGCTCCGCAGGCTCCATCGAAGAAATTCGGTAAAACGGTTGCGGCGCGATCGCGGACGCCGGCGGCGCAGCGACTTTTTCGTCAATCGGTGCGGACGGAACCGGCGCCTCTGGCTCCCGTTCCTTACGCTTCCTTTCCTGCATCGGGGCACGCCGGGGCGGCTCTTCGCCGGTCATCTCCCAACGGCGGAACGGGAATTCGAGCGGCGTCGCCGCTGGGAACACACCGTTTTCCCGAACGAAAAATCCTCCGATCCCGGGCTTGGTCGCGAACGGTTTCACCAGCAGCGCGAGCTGGAAATGGTGTTCCAGCAAATGAATGTCTTCCGGCTGCAGGGCGAGCCCCTCGCGAGTGTGGCTACGGTAATAGCCGACCGCTTCGGTACCGCGGCGCTGGCACGCTTCCTCGAACGCCTCTCGCTCGGCGTCGGTCAAAAGGTAAGAAGGTCCGCGGGCATACGTGCAAGGAACCGGCTCAAAGTCTTCGATGCGAATGGTGCCGGACTTGACGGTGCCAAGCAGGATGCCGCCGACTTCTGCCCCACGCTTAGGAACTAGGCCGAAGCCGCGCATAATGTCGGCGCCCATGCGGTCGACCACATCAATGCGCAGATGAACCACAACCGGCTGTCCCGGGGCTTGCCATACAAAGTAACCGGGGACGCCTTGTGTCGATGCCTCCATTTCAGCTAAGGTTTCATGGTACTACGATGCTTGGAACGCTCTACCTTGTCGCAACGCCGATCGGCAACCTGGAAGACATCACGCTGCGCGCTCTGCGGGTGCTGCGCGAAGCCGATCTGATCGCTTGCGAAGACACACGGCAGACCGGCAAACTGCTGCAACACTTTGAAATCATCGCGAAGCCCATGGTCAGCTATCACGAGCACAATGAAGCCGCTCGCACTGTCGAACTGATCGCCAAACTCGAAGACGGCTCGAATATCGCGCTGGTCTCCGATGCCGGCACGCCGCTCGTGTCCGATCCTGGATATCGGCTGGTCAGGGCGGCAATCGGCGCGGGGATCGTGGTGGTGCCGATCCCTGGCGCGTCGGCTGTGCTGAGCGCGCTGTCTGGCGCCGGTCTGCCTACGGATGCATTTCGGTTTTGCGGATTCCTCCCACCGAAGAGTGGGCAACGCAGGAAAGCGCTGGAGGAACTTCGCGGTGAAGATTGCACGCTGGTTTTTTACGAAGCGCCTCACCGGATACTGGAGACGTTATCAGATGTGTCGGTTGCTTACGGCAACCGACCTGTCGTGGTTGCGCGCGAGTTGACCAAGCTGCACGAAGAATTCGTCCGGGGCACTGCGGACGAGGTTCGAGCCCAGCTTGCGGCGCGGCCGTCGGTTAAGGGGGAGATTACGCTGTTGATCGGAAAGGGCGCGGCATTAATCTCGGATACGCCGATCGAGGAAGCCGTTCGGGAACTGGAGCAGAAGGGCCTGCCGCGCATGGACGCAATCAAGCAGGTGGCTCGCGAGCGCGGCCTCTCCAAGCGCGAGGTCTACAAGCAGCTCATGTAGGTAGGACAGGCAATGATGTGGGTGGGACAGGCGATCTTGTCGCCTGTCGTTTGGGAGCCGCACAGC
>Ga0265313_10000998_pt1 | contig 27775 bp, 28 predicted proteins | sample 4123metaG_FD_203122 | JGI IMG/M metagenome (GOLD analysis project Ga0265313, IMG submission 203122) | Rhizosphere microbial communities from Carex aquatilis grown in University of Washington, Seatle, WA, United States - 4-1-23 metaG | ecosystem: Host-associated > Plants > Roots > Rhizosphere >...
GCAGATTCCTGACTATTGACGAGTTTTTGCCCTGACCGGCGCAAGCTCGCACAATTGCGTATCGGTGCTGCGTTGCCAGTTCAGATCGGGCCACCCGCTCTGCGGAGCCAGTTGGCCGAGGGTTCTCCTTTGAAGACGGACGGCGAAAATCGCGTGGCCTTTCATCAGACATATATCCTCGATTTTAACCCGTCCGATTCCGCGCACGACAATCCGCAGCCGCGGAAAATTCTCCAAGTGGCCATTCCACTCGACGGGCGCGGCGTGCTCGCGCACGAAGTCGCCCCGGCGCCCCGCCGCGCGCGCCTGAAACTCGATCGTGGGGCATGATTGGATCATTTTCCACGAACCGTCGCGCTGCCGTTGTTCCACGCCGACCAGCTGCAGCGCCGGCGCGAAATTCCATACCTTGTAGCAGAGCTGCCACCGCGCGCCCGTCTTCCCGGTCCGCAGCCTTTTCGCATCCGCGAGAACCATCTTTTCGTTCGGTCCGCGCACCTTCGCATCGCGCGTCCGCCGCCACATTGTCCGCGCCGCGCGCCGCGCGATTTTCAGGTTCGGTCGTGAACCACCCTTCCGCACGAACACGTCGCGCGCGGCCAAATACCGCCGAAACTCCACGCTCGCGCGCAGCGGTGCGGGAATTTTCTCCATCGCGCACCTCCGCGCCAGTTTCGCGAAAAACCGCGCCGCGCGCCGATACTCCGTCACTGGCTCCCGCCGTGAAACCGTGTCCCACCGCTCGTTGATCTCCCAGCGCGGATAACCGCCGAACGGAAACCGGTCGCACGCGAGCGCTGCCCGCGCCGCCGCCCGCCCGCCCTTCCCGAACACCCGCTCGAATCCCCGCGTGAGCATTTCCCGCGGCTTGCTCACTTCCGGCTCCAGCCACAGGCACGCCGCTGCCGCATCGACCGCCGTCGTCAGTTCGATCGCCAGCCGGTTCGGCTCCCACGAGCTCACCAAAAATCCTTCCGCGCCGATCCGCCGCGCGTGCCGCCACCACGCGATGATGTTGTCCATCCGATCGCCAAAATGCGGCAGCGGCTCGTGGCGAAACGCGCCGTTCATCGGGCAGCCATACATCGTGATGCCGCGTGCGCGCAGCGGCGTCGCAATGTCCGCCTCGGCGAAATTGAACAACTCGACGCGCGGCCAGCGCTTGAAGGCGTAATAATACCACTCGTAGGCCGTGATGCCCGCCGGCAACAGCGGAATCGCCTCGGGAATGTAGTAGAGCATGTCGGCCCACATTCCCATTCGCAGTCCGAGCGAACGCGTGAGCGCGTGCAGCCGGTTCACATAACCCGCGAAATGTGCCGCCAGCCCGATCGCGCCAATTTCGGTTTTGCTCAACGGGTGCTTGCCGAGATGAAACGACTCATCGAGCCCGACGTGAACTTTCCCCGCCGTGCAGAACGGCGCCATGTCGCGCAGCAGTTTCTCCGCGACCTCGAGCGTGCGCGGGTGCAGCGGACAAATCTGGCCGTGCCCGAGCGGCGAGCCGTCGGCCGCGCGCAGTTCGTTCAGGTCGCGCAGTTCCGGCACCTTGATGAGATACTGCGTGTGCCCGAGCAGGTTGACGATTGGCACGACCTTGATCCCCACGCGTGTCGCCGCTGCGACGAGCTGAGCGAACTGACGATAAGAATAAGCGTCGCGCCGCGCCACACCGGGCAAACTCGGATACTCGACCGCATCTTCGATATGCAGGTGCAGCTCATCGTAACCCCACTCGGCGTAGCGCGGCAGTTGCGCAAGCAGCCAGTCGAGTCGCTCCACCTGCCGCGCGAGGTCCCATTGAAACGAGCGGATCATCCGCTCCCAGTCAGACGACTGCTCGCGCGCGACTCAACCCCGCTTCTTCTGGATCAACTGCTCCAATTTCACCACGTCCGCGGCGAACACCCGGATGCCCTCCGCGGTCTTCTCCGTCGCCATCGCATCCTCGTTGAACGCGAATCGAAACGCCTTCTCGTCGAAGCTCACGCGCGCCACGTCCGCTGCCGCGGCGTGCGGGTCGAGCTTGCGCGCGACCGGTTCCGTCGAAGCCGCGAGTTCGCCGAGCAGCGCCGGCGAAATCGTGAGCAGGTCGCAACCGGCCAGCTCGAGAATTTCGCCCTTGTTGCGAAAACTCGCGCCCATCACCTCGGTCTTGTAGCCGAATTTTTTGTAGTAGGTGTAAATTTTCGCGACCGACGTCACGCCTGGGTCTTCCGCCGGCGCGAAATCGTGGCCGGCGTTTTTCTTGTGCCAGTCGAGGATGCGCCCGACGAACGGCGAGATCAGTCTCACCCCGGCCTCCGCGCACGCCACCGCCTGCGGAAACGAAAACAGCAGCGTCAGGTTGCAGTTGATCCCCTCCTTCTGCAGCTGCTCGGCGGCGCGGATGCCTTCCCACGTCGAGGCGAGCTTGATGAGCACGCGCTCGCGGCCGATGCCGAGCCTGGCGTAGAGCGCGATGATCTCCCGCGCCTTCGCGATGCTGCCCTCGCGATCGAACGACAGCCGCGCATCGACCTCGGTCGAGACGCGCCCCGGCACGATCTTCAAAATCTCCGAGCCGAACAGCACCAGCAGGTCATCCATCACGGCCGGAATCGAAGCGCCCGCGCCGCTGTCCTTGACCGCCTTGTCCACCAAGTGCGCGTAGCCGGGCAGCGCCGCGGCTTTCAAAATCAGGCTCGGATTCGTCGTCGCGTCCTGCGGCGCGTAGGCTTTGATGCTCTCGAAGTCGCCGGTGTCGGCGACGACTTTGGTGAACTGCTTCAGCTGATCGAGTTGGTTCATGGCGGTGGGTTCATTCAGCCTAACGGGCGTTCCGTTTCCTGCAAACGGCTTCGCAACCAGGCGAGTCCGCCCGCCTCGTCGGCGAACGCGCCGTCGAGCTGCGCCTCGAACGCGGCATCGAGAATGGGCTTGAACTTCGGCCCCGGCCTGTGCCCGAGCGTGATCAAATGCCGGCCTTGCACGATCGGCCGCGGCGCGGCGCGCTCGAGTTCCAGCGCGTGCGCCCTGGCCCGCAGCTTGGCGATCAGCGCGATCGTTTCGGTCGGACTTACGGGAGGTCGGCCGAGCGAATCGGCGGTCATCACGAGCGCGAGATCGTCGATGGTTGCGGGCGCGAGTTTCCGTGCGAGCCGCCGGACTTGCGCGTCGGTGAAGTCGTCGCGCTGTCCGTGATGATGCACGAGATGGTGCACGACGAGCGCGCCCACCGGTGCCGCCAACTCGAGCGGCGCACCGATCCGCCGCAGAAAATTTTCCGCCAGCGGCCCGCCCGCCGGTTCGTGGCCGGGGCTGATCCAGTGCATCGCGCCGCGCTTCTCCGCCCAGACGGTGGTCGCCGGCTTGCCGAAATCGTGCGCCAGCACCGCGAACATCAGCAAACGCCGCCGCGCCGCCTCGCTCGTTTTCCAGTCGTCGAGCGCCGCGAGCGCATCGAGGCAATGCTGCGTGTGCGTGAACACATCGCCCTCCGGATGCCATGCGGGATCCTGCGGCGTGCCGCGCAGCGCCGCGACTTCGGGGAAATGCCGCAGCCAGCCCGTCTCCTCGAGCACCGCCAGCCCGCGCGACGGCTTCGCCGCCTTCGTCGCCCATTTTTCCCACTCGTGCCACACGCGCTCGACCGGCAGCTCCGCAAACGTGTCCGCGATGCTCCGGCACAGCGCCGTCGTCTCGGGCGCGAGCGTCAGGTCGAAACGCGCCGCGAGTTGAAACGCCCGCAGCACGCGCAGCGGATCCTCGGCGAACGCCGCGCTCGTGTGCCGCAGCACCCGCGCCGCCAGATCGCGCCGCCCGCCGTGCGGATCGACGATCTCGCCCGTGAACGGATCCCACGCGATCGCGTTGATCGTGAAATCCCGCCGCGCCGCCGCGTCCGCGTCGCTCAGCGTCGGGTCCGGCGCGACCGCGAACCCGCGATGCCCCGCGCCGGTCTTCGACTCGCGCCGCGGCAGGCTGAAATCGTATTCCGCACCGCTGGCGCGGTTGCGCACCTTGATCACGCCGAAACTCCGGCCGACGACATCCGTCGCGCCGAACGGCTCCAGCGCGCGATGCAGCAATTCGAAATCCGCCCCCGCGACCTCGACGTCGAAATCCTTCGCTTCCAGCCCGAGCAGCCAGTCGCGCACGCCGCCGCCGACGAGCCGTGGTCGCCCGATCCGCCGCACGGCGTTGAGCATGGCGCGCAAGTCGGCCGGCAGTTGCATCGCGTTCACTCCTCCTTTGCGAACGCCGCCACAACCACGCACACCCACCCCGCGAGCAATGCGACACCGCCCAGCGGCGTCACCGGTCCGAGCCAGCGCGGTCCGCCAAGCGCGAGCCCATAGAGCGATCCCGCGAACAGCACCGTCCCCACGATCCACAACCGTGCCGCCCAAAAGAACGCTCGGCCGTTCCCGCCGCCCGCCGCCGGCCGCCGCCACGCTGCGACCGCGAGCAACGCGACCGCATGCAGCAAATGATAGCGCACCGCCGTCTCCCACGCGTTGGCCGTGCCGCGTTCGAGTAACACATCGCGCAGCGCATGCGCCCCGAACGCGCCGAGCGCCACGCCAGTTGCGCCGAGGATGCCCGCGGCGGCCAAAATGGTGCGGTCCTTCATCGCCGCAGATTCGCACAACCTTGCAGCGAAACAAGTCTCCCGTTCGCCTCCGCTCCATCGGCCCGGCGCCCGCCCGCACTACCGCGTGAAAACAGGGGTTGACAGCCCTTCGCGAAGCCCTAGCACTTGGCCTCTTTTCTCATGAAAACCTTCCTCGCCAAAAAGGAGACGGTGCACCCCAAGTGGCACCTGATCGATGCCGCGGGCGTTCCGCTCGGCCGTCTCGCCGTGAAAGCCGCCAATCTCATTCGCGGCCGGCACAAGGCGTCCTACACCCCCAACGTCGATACGGGCGACTACGTCGTCGTCATCAACGCCGAAAAAGTCGTCCTCACCGGCAAGAAGGAAGTGCAGAACGAGTATATGTTTTTCTCCGGCTTCGTCGGCGGCGAGAGCTTCCGCAACATGGCGCAGCAGCGCGCGCGCAACCCCGAGTTCATCATCAGCCACGCCGTCAAAGGCATGCTCCCGAAGAACCGCATCGCCGCCAAGATGCTCACGAAGCTCCGCGTCTTTGCCGGCCCGACGCACACGCACGAGGCCAGCAACCCCGTCAAGATTTCCGTCCGCTAACCGATCATGAGCACCGTCGCCACCAACGTTTTCCTCGGCACCGGCCGCCGCAAGACCTCCACCGCCCGCGTTCGCCTCACCGAGGGCACCGGCAAGCTGTCCGTCAACGGCCGCGAATTCGAAAAATATTTTTCCCACGAGAATTTCGCCAAGCAGGCCTATGCCCCGCTCGTCACCGTTGACCTGAGGGACAAGATCGACATCACCGCCAACGTCGCCGGCGGCGGCGTCGCCGGCCAGGCCGGCGCGGTCGCGCACGGCATCGCCCGCGCGCTGCAGAAGATGAACGCCGAGCTCCGCGCTGTCCTGAAGAAGGCCGGCCACCTCGAGCGCGACGATCGCGCCAAGGAACGCAAAAAGCCCGGCCAGCCCGGTGCCCGCAAACGCTTCCAGTTCTCGAAGCGCTGACGCTCGAATTTTTTTCTTCGCCCTTTTCGACCGCCCGCGCCTCGCGCCGGGCGGTTTTTTGTTTTTGTTCGATTCTCCGTTTCTGTTTCTCGATTCTTTTTTCCACCATGAAAGTCGGCATCGTCGGCGCGTCGGGTTATTCCGGCGAAGTTCTCGTCAAACTCCTCCTCGGCCATCCGCACGTCACGCTCGCGGCGGTCACCTCGCGCACGCACGCGGGCAAGCCGCTCGCCTCCGTGATTCCCGCCGTGCGCGGCGCCGACCACGGCCTGAAGTTCACCGACTCCGATCCCGCCGCGCTCGCCGCGAGCGACATCCCGCTGTTTTTCCTCGCGCTCCCGCACGGCGCCGCCGCGATTTACGCGAAAGCGCTCGTCGCCGCCGGCAAGCGCGTGATCGACCTCAGCGCCGACTTCCGCATCGCCGACCTCGCCACCTACCAAAAATACTACGGCGAGCATCACGCGCCCGAGTTGCTGCCCGACGCGCGCTTCGTGCTGCCCGAGCTCACGCCGCCCGCGTGGAAAACCGAGGCGAAGCTCGTCGCCGCGCCCGGCTGCTATCCGACGAGCATCCTCGTCCCGCTCGTGCCGCTGCTGCAGGCCGGCATCGTCGCGCGCGAGCACATCGTCGCGAATTCCTACAGTGGCGTCAGCGGCGCCGGGAAAAAAATCGATGAGGCCTACCTCTACGTCGAGCGCGCCGAGAGCACGAAAGCCTACGGCCTCGCGAAGCACCGCCACCTCGCCGAAATCGAGGAGCAGCTCGCGCTCCACACCGGCGCGCCCACGATCATCCAGTTCAATCCGCACCTCGCGCCGATGCGCCGCGGCATCGCGACGACGATCACCGTCCCCGCCGCGCCCGGCGCGACGATCGACTCGCTCTACGCCGCGTGGCGCGCCGCGTATGCCGGCCGGCCGTTCGTGCAACTGCTCCCGACCGGCGAAACGCCCGACACCGCGCACACCGTCGGCACGAACCGGATCGACATGTCCGCCATCCTCGATCCGCGCACCAAAAATTTCGTGATCACTTCCGCCGAAGACAACCTCATGAAAGGCGCCAGCGGCCAGGCGGTGCAGATCATGAATCTCTGGTGCGGCTTCGACGAAACCGCCGGCCTGCTTTAACCGCGCCGGTTGCGGCGCGAACCTCTGTTACGATTTCGCGACGCCGCCGTCGCGCGGGAAAACTCTTGTCAGTGCGCGCGCGCGTCGCGCAAAGTGCGTCCACAAAACGTCGCGCGCGCGGCGGGAAAAATTTCTCGGGGCGGTTCGCCCCGAACCCACCGCGTGCCGCCGCTTTCCCCGAGATCATGATCGAATTCAACAAGAGAATCCTTTTCGTCGGCTACGGCGCCGTGGCCGAGTGCACGCTGCCGATTATTTTCAAGCACATCAAAGTGCCCGCGGGCAACGTCACGGTGATGGACTTCGAGGATCGCGCCGCGAAGCTCGCCGCGTGGACGGCGAAGGGCGTGCATTTCGTGCGCGACCGCGTCACCGAGGAAAACATGGGCGCGTTGCTCGCGAAATACGTCGGCCCCGGCGACCTGCTCATCGATCTCGCTTGGAACATCGACGCGCTCGAAATCCTCCAGTGGTGCCACGATCGCGGCGTGCTCTACATCAACACGTCCACCGAACTCTGGGATCCCTACGCCGCCGGCAAGAAGCAGCACCCGACCGAGAAGACACTTTATTGGCGCCACATGAACGTGCGCCGGATGCTCGCCGGCTGGAAGGAAAAAGGCCCGACCGCCGTCATCGAGCACGGCGCGAACCCCGGCCTGATCTCGCATTTCGTGAAACAGGGATTGATCGACATTGGCCGGAGCCTGATCGCCGACAAAAAACTCAAGGCCCGCGCCGCCGAAAAAGTTGCCGAGCTGATCAAGACGCAGCAGTTCAATCACCTCGCCCGCGCGATCGGCGTGAAGGTCATCCATTGCTCCGAACGCGACACGCAGATCACCGACCAGCCGAAGCAGGTGGATGAGTTCGTGAACACGTGGTCGATCGAAGGCTTCCGCGAAGAGGGCACGACCACCGCCGAGATGGGTTGGGGCACGCACGAGAAAAAACTTCCGAAGCACGGCTTCCGCCACCAGGACGGCCCGAAGAACCAAATCTGCCTCGCGCGCATGGGCATCAACACCTGGGTCCGCTCGTGGGTGCCCGACTACAACATCCTCGGCATGGTTGTCCGCCACGGCGAGGCGTTCACGATTTCCGACAAGCTCACCGTTTGGGAAGGCAAGAAGGCCGTGTATCGCCCGACGATGCACTACGCGTATTGCCCGTGCGACGAAGCCATCTCGTCGCTCAACGAAATGCGCGGCTACAACTACAAGTTGAACGCCAACCAGCGCATCATGAACGACGAGATCACCGCCGGCGCCGACATTCTCGGCGCGCTCATCATGGGCCACGCCTACAACTCGTGGTGGGTCGGCTCCGATCTCACGATCGAGGAATCGCGCCGGCTCGTGCCGCACCAGAACGCGACGACGATGCAGGTCGCGATCTCCGTCGTCGCCGCGTCGATGTGGATGATGGAAAATCCCGCCGAAGGCGTGCGCGTGCCCGACGAACTGCCGCACGAATTCGTGCTCGGCGTCTCGAAGCCGTATCTTGGCCGCTGGATTTCCAAAAAATCCGACTGGACGCCGCTCAAGGATCGCGACCACACCTTCGACGCCTACAACAAGCCCGACCTCGACGCGAAGGATCCCTGGCAGTTCAAAAATTTCCTCGTGACCGACGCCGGTTGAGCGACGCGCGCCGATGATCTCGCTCAAGCGGCTCCAGCAACTCGCGCGCACGCACGGCACGCCACTGTTCGTGATCGACCATGACGCGTTGCGCAAAGCCTACCGGCAGTTCCGCAAAAACCTGCCGCGCATTCAGGTTTATTACGCGGTCAAGGCGAACCCCGATCCCGAAATCGTGCGCACGCTTTTCCAGGAAGGCGCGAGCTTCGACGTCGCCTCGATGCCGGAGTTCAAGATCGTCCACGAAAACATCAAGGACCTGCCCGCGAAGGAACGGCAGGACTGGATCTGGGACAAGATCATCTACGCGAATCCCACGAAGCCCAACGAAACACTCGAGGAGCTGAACCAATACAAGCCGCTCGTCACCTTCGACAACTTCGAGGAGATCGAGAAAATCAAAAAGCACGCGCCGAATGCCGGCCTCGTGCTGCGGCTGAAAGTGCCCAACACCGGCGCGATGGTCGAGCTCTCGTCGAAATTCGGCGCGTCGCCCGGCGAGGCCGTCGATCTCATCCTCGCCGCCGACAAAGTCGGGCTCACCGTCGAGGGCATCAGCTTCCACGTCGGCAGCCAGACGACGAATTTCGACAACTACGTCCAGGCGCTCAGCCTCTCGGCCAATGTTTTCCAGGAAGCGCGCGACCGCGGCTACACGAAGATGAACCTGCTCGACATCGGCGGCGGTTTTCCCGCGCCGTATGACGAGAGCGTGAAACCGTTCGCCGAGCTCGCGAAAGTCATCAACACGGAACTCGACCGGCTTTTCCCGCGCGACATCCAGATTCTCGCCGAGCCCGGCCGCTTCCTCGCCGCCGTCTGCGGCACGTCGGTTGCGAAGGTGATCGGCAAGGCCGTGCGCGATGGCAAAATCTGCTACTACATCAACGACGGCGTCTATCACACCTACTCCGGCGTGATCTTCGACCACTGCAAATATCCGGTGAAGGCCTTCAAAAAGGGTGCGACGTCGATCTGCTCCGTCTTCGGCCCGACGTGCGACGCGCTCGATGTCGTGTCGATGGCGGAAAACCTCCCCGAACTCGAGCGCGGCGATTTCGTTTACAGCGTGAACATCGGCGCCTACAGCCACGCCTCCGCGACCTACTTCAACGGCTTCCCGCCGGCGACAGTCGTGCACGAGAATCAGTAGGCGGTGGGTTTGCCCGTGCTCGATCCGTGTGCGCCGGCGGACATTTCCCGACGACTGCGGCTCAGACCGAATCCCAGGCGCGCGAGGCGACGGGGTCGCGGCCTTCGTCGAATTCGATGTGATCGACGAGAGTTTCGATCGGCTTGCCGGTCAGGCCGGCATCGTGGATGCGTTGGGGCAGGACGGCGGAGCGCTCGTCGCGCCAGCCGAGTTTCAGGATGAAGCGGTTCCAGACGTGGCATTCCTCGTCGGTGCGTGGTGTGCCGTGCGCGTGCGCCCACGCGAGCACGTCCTCGTCCGTGCCATCGGCCAGCGTGAGGTTGCGCAGATCGGCGTGGCGCACGCCAAGGAAGCGGCAGCAGCGCCCGTCGAGGAGGAGGAATTTTTCGTCGCCGAGATTCGCCTGATATTCGACGGGCAGCTTTCCCGCCGCGTGAAGCCGAATTTTGTCGAGCATCCGGCCGAAATAAACGAGCCGGCCGACCTTCGCGTAGCAACTCCGCAAACCGGGAACGTGGGCCATGCCCTACAAAATTCCACGAACAACGCGCACGGCCAGAAGAAAATCCGTGTGACACCCGCCCGAAGGTGGCGCTGTGCCGGTCGAGCGCCCCATTCGCGAGCGAGCCTCGCAAGGGCGGAATATCAAAGCGTCCGCTCACGCTTCGTATTGTTCGTCCCTGACTTTTTCCAACCAGTCCACGGCTTTACCGCCGAGCTGCTCCTGAATCGCGATGTGCGTCATCGCCGTCGTGGGCGCGGCGCCGTGCCAGTGTTTTTCGCCGGGCGGAAACCAGACGACGTCGCCCGGCCGGATTTCCTCGATGAGGCCGCCCTCGCGTTGCGCGCGGCCGCAGCCGGATGTGACGATCAGCGTCTGGCCGAGCGGATGCGTGTGCCAGGCCGTGCGCGCGCCGGGCTCGAAGGTGACCTGTGCGCCCACCGCGCGGGCGGGAGCGGGTGCCGTGAACAAGGCGTCGATGCGCACCGTGCCGGTGAACCAGTCGGCCGGGCCCTTGGCGGAGGGTTGCGAACCTGCTCGTTTGATTTCCATGGGAGGAGGGGAAGGACGGGAGTAAAAGTGAGCGTGAAGGTGAGAGGGGCTGGCTCAGCGCATATCTTCCGGGGTGTGAAACAAACCTACGGACAGTGTTTCGCCAAATGCCGTTGGTAATTTTCCAGCGCACCGGGGACGTCAGGATTCTTGAAGATATCGAAAATACCGAATGCTGGCAGAATATCGTAGCCGCAGAATTTGTAGTTGGAGGTGATGGGGAGGAAGAGTTCAGCCGTTCCCTTGCCGGCAAATAACACGCTGTCCGGATTGTCGAAGGTGGCGATCGGCGCATTCCAAGTCGCGGAGATCATGAACTTCCTTCCCTGCATTTTGCCTCCCATGCCATACTGTCGGTTGGGGTCCGAACGAGTGCGACCGTCGCCCACCAGCAAAGTCTTGGTTGCGAGGCCGGCGTTGAAGACCTCGTCCACGTATTTCTTGTAGATCCACGGGGCGCCGAACCAGTTCACCGGCGTCTGGAGGATGACCAAGTCGGCCGCCGCATGCTTTTGCACTTCTTCCTCCGGCTCATAGCCACGCTCGACAAACGTCTCGGCGACGGCATGCCCGCGCGCCGTGAAGAAGGCTTTCGCTTGGTCCATGAAAGCCATGTTTAGTTTGCCCTCGGACCAGCCTGGGTAGGTGAGGTGGGCGTTGATGATCAGGATATTCATTCGGTTCAAGGCGTCAGGAGATTTCTCAGCGGCCGATCAGCTTTTGCAGGTGTTCCGGGTAACGCGCGCCCTGGAGCGTGATCTGGTCGGCGGCGGTGGTGATGTCGCGCAGATCGTCGGGAGTGAGCACGAGAGAGGTGCCGCCCAGGTTCTCCTCCAGGCGGTGCAGCTTCGTGGTGCCCGGGATCGGCACGATCCACGGTTTTTGCGCGAGCAACCAGGCCAGCGCGACTTGGGCGGGAGTCGCCGTCAGCCGCGCGGCGATCGTGTTGAGCAGATCGACCACGGCCTGATTCGCCTTGCGCGCTTCCGGCGTGAAACGCGGGACGACGTTGCGGAAATCCGTGGCGTCGAACTTGGTGTTTTCGTCGATCTTGCCCGTAAGAAATCCTTTGCCCAGCGGGCTGAAGGGCACGAAGCCGATGCCGAGTTCCTCGAGCAGCGGCATGATCTCCGTCTCCGGCTCGCGCCAAAACAGCGAGTATTCGCTCTGTAGCGCGGTGACGGGCTGGACGGCGTGTGCGCGCCGGATGGTTTTCGCGCCGGCTTCCGACAGGCCGAAGTGTTTCACTTTCCCGGCGGCGATCAATTCCTTCACCGCACCGGCCACGTCCTCGATCGGCACGTCGAGATCGACGCGGTGTTGATAGAACAGATCGATCACGTCGGTCCGAAGGCGTTTTAAGGAAGCGTCCGCGACTTCCTTGATGTGCGCGGGCCGGCTGTCCAAGCCATCCAGACGCTCGCCGTTCGGCCCGATCCGGAATCCGAATTTAGTCGCGATCTTCACCTGCGCGCGGAAGGGAGCGAGGGCCTCGCCCACGAGTTCCTCGTTCTTGAACGGGCCGTAGATTTCCGCGGTGTCGAAGAACGTGATGCCGCTTTCGACCGCGGCGCGAATCACCGCGATCATCGCCGACTTTTCGCCCGCCGGGCCGTAACCCGAGCTCATGCCCATGCAGCCGAGCCCGAGGGCGGAGACTTCGAGATTACCGTTTCCGAGTTTTCGCTTTTTCATTGGGTGAGAGGAAGCGGCGTGGTGTTCGCCGATGAATCGACGCTAGCACGAATCGGCGTGGGTGTCGCCTCCCCGCGGGATCGGTTTAGACGGTCGGGAGTTCCGAAACGACACCGCGCGGAAGCCCAGACTGAAGCTCTGGGCTACCGCGAGCCAAGTCAGCTCCGATAATCCGCGTTTTCGCTCACGTATTCGTGCGTGAGGTCGCCGCCGAACACCGTCGCCGCGTGCCGGCCACCGCCGAGATCGACTTCGATTTCCACACAGCGCTCGTGCCGCGGAAAATCGATCGGCGCGGTGAACACGCCGTCCTTCGGCGGTGCGCTCGCGTAAAGCTCGGCGCCGTGCAAATGCGCGACGAGCGCGGTTTCCTTTTCCGGGTTCAGCTGAAACGCGCCGCCCGAAAAAATCTCGATGCCGCCCAGCCGCAGCCGCAGCTGCGCCAAGTCCGTCCCGGGCGCGTGCGCGCCGACGTGCTTGCCGATCGCCTGCACGAGCCGGCCGACGTTCGGGTCGTTGCCGGCGACGGCGCATTTGAACAGCGGCGCGTTCACGATCGCCTTGCCGAGCGCCCGCGCGAGCGCCGCGCTCGCGGCGTTTTTCACCGCCACGCGAATCACGTGCCGCACGCCCTCGCCGTTGCGCACGACATCCTCCGCCAAGTCGCGGCACACCGTCGTCAGCGCCGCCTCGAACGCCGCGAGATCGTCGCACGGCACGCGTCCCGACGAAAGCAGCGCGACCGTGTCCGACGTGCTCGTGTCGCTATCGACGCTGATCGTGTTGAAACTCGCATCGACGGCGCGCGCGAGGATTTCGCGCATCGCCGCGCGTGGCACGGCGAGATCGGTCAAAACATAAACCAGCATCGTCGCCATGTTCGGCTCGATCATGCCCGCGCCCTTCGCGATGCCGACGATGCTGCCCGCGCCGACCGCCGCGCGGCGCACTTTCGGATAAAGATCGGTCGTGACGATTCCCTCCGCCGCCGGCAGCACCGACTCGCCGGCGAGCGCGGCGACGACCTTCGGCAGCGCGGCGCAGATTTCGAGCGCGGGCAGTTTCCAGCCGATCACGCCGGTCGAGCTCGGCAGCACCTGCGTCGGCGCGAGCCCGAGCAGTCGCGCGGTTTCCGCGCACACGCGCTCCGCCGTCTCCACGCCGCCGGGCGCGCAGACGTTGGAGATTTTGTTGTTCACGATGATCGCACCGAGCAGCGGTTCGCCGAGCCGCTGGCGGCCGACGATGATCGGCGCGCCGGGAAACGCGTTGCGCGTGAACATCGCCGCGAAATCCGCCGTCGGCTGATCAAGCGCGATCAGCGTGAGTGTCATTTTCGCGGGCTTCGGCGCCTCGCGTGGCAGAAAATCGAAACGCGTTGTGCCGACGCGGAAGCCCGCGGGCAGCGCCGCCTGCGAAACGAGCCACGCGCGATGCGCGTTGCGCGAAGAGAAACTGAGATTCGTGCTGGGCACGCGCAACAAGTGTCCGCGCGGCGTGACGGAGTGAAGCCGATTTTTGCAACGGGCGCCGCGCTCGAAAAAGTTTCCGAAATTTTTGTGGAAATGCGCGGCGCGTCTGCCTTATTTCAAAGTTCACTTCAATTCCTGTGCACGCTCTCCTTCGATGCTCACTTTCCCGCGCGACCACGAGTCGCGCAGTTTGATCGCTGATGAACGTCGCTGAAGTCACCGCCAAGGCGGAAGTGCTCCTCGAGGCGCTGCCCTACATCCACGATTTTCGCGGCTCCACGTTCGTCGTGAAATACGGCGGCAGTTTCATGGACGATCCCGATCCGACCGCGCGCACGCGCGTGGCCCACGATATCGCATTCTTCGCCGCCGTTGGGATCAATGTTGTTGTCGTCCACGGCGGCGGCAAGGCGATCACCCGCACGATGGAGTCCTCCGGCCTCAAGGCGAATTTCATCAACGGCCTGCGCGTGACCGACGAGGCGACGATCGCGCTCGTGAAAAAAACACTCGACGAAATCGTCAACAAGGATGTGTGCGATGCCATCGCGTCCGCGAGCGGCCGGCCGAAGGGCATGCCCGGCGACACCGTGCTCGTCTGCCAAAAACTCACCACCGACGACGATGGCAATCCGATCGACCTCGGCTATGTTGGCGACGTGACCGAGGTGAAAGTGAAGTTAATCAAAAAAGAAATCGCCGACGGCTTCGTGCCCGTGATCTCGCCGGTCGCCGAGGGCTACGACGGCAAGCCTTACAACGTGAACGCCGATCTCGTCGCCGGCCGCGTCGCGAGTGCGCTGCGCGCCCGCCGGCTCGTTTACATGAGCGACGTGCCCGGCCTGCTTGCGAATCCGGCCGATCCCGAGTCGCTCATTTCCACGCTGAAGACCGGGCAGGTCGAGGAGCTGAAGAAAAAAGGTGTCATCGACAAGGGCATGCGCCCGAAAGTGCAGAGCGCGATCCGCGCGTTGCTCGAAGGCGTGCAGCGCGTGCATTTCATCGACGGCCGCCTGCCGCACTCGCTGCTGCTCGAGATTTTCACCGACAAAGGTATCGGCACCGAAATTGTGCAGGGCTGATGGTGCGCCGTCTGTAATCCTCGCGCTGCGGCTTTGGCTTCTTTTTTTCCCCGGAAACGCCGAGAAGGATTTTTCTTCCATGAACTCGCCCACCGTCGTCCGCACCAGCACCGCTGAGCTCTACGACGCGCATGTGTTGAAAAACTACGCGCGTCCCGCCCTTACGCTCACGCGCGGCCGCGGCACGCAGGTGTGGGACGATGCGGGTCGCAGCTATCTCGATTTCACCTCCGGCATCGCCGTCAGCGCGCTCGGCCACTGCCATCCGCACTGGGTCGCCGCCGTGCAGCGCCAGGCGGGCGAGCTGATCCACGTCAGCAATCTTTTTCGCAACCCGAACCAGGGCGAGCTCGCGCGCCGGCTCGTGCAATTCGCCGGACCGGGCCGCGTGTTTTTCTGCAACAGCGGCGCCGAGGCGAACGAGGCGTTGATCAAACTCGCGCGGCTGCACGGCGTGCAAAAATCCGGCGCGGAGGGAAAGTGCTTCAAGATCGTCTGCGCGAAAAACGCGTTTCACGGCCGCACGTTCGGCGGCATGAGCGCGACGCCGCAGGCCAAAATCCAGAATGGCTTCCACCCGCTCGTGCCCGGCTTCGCGTTCGGCGATTTGAACGACGTCGATTCGTTCGGCGCGCTCGTCGATGAGCAGGCCGCGGCGATTTTCATCGAGACGATCCAGGGCGAGAGCGGCATCAACGCCTGCACGCCGGAGTTTCTGCGCGGCGTCCGCGAGCTCTGCAATCACCGCAATCTGCTGCTGCTCGTGGACGAAGTGCAGTGCGGCGTCGGCCGGACCGGGCGGTTTTATGCGTTTGAGCACGCGGGCATCTCGCCCGACGCGATCGGCATGGCGAAGGGGCTCGGCGGCGGGTTTCCGATCGGCGCGATGTGGGTGCGCGACCGCTTCGCGGATTTGTTTCACCCCGGCAACCACGGCACGACGTTCGGCGGCACGCCGCTCGCCTGCGCGGCGGCGCTCGCCGTGCTCGACGTGATCGAGCGCGAGAATCTTTTGGAAAAGGTCCGCACGAACAGCGTCCCGTGGATCGCCGCGCTCCGGCAGCTCGCAAGCGATTTCGCCGGACAGGTGCTCGGCGTGCGCGGCGTCGGTTATCTGGTCGGTGTGCAACTGGCGAGCGATCCGGTGCCGTATCTCACCGCGCTGCGCGAGCGCGGCCTGCTCGCGGTCGGCGCCGGCGGCAATGTCGTCCGCCTGCTTCCGCCGCTGAACGTGACGCCCGACGAACTCGCCCAGTCGGTCGAGATTTTCCGCTCGGTTTTGCAGGCCAACGCCTGACGCGACCCTCATTTTTCACTCGTGGGCGCCGCGACGGGCCCTTAAACCTGACCGTTTCCATGAAACACTTTCTCAAGGAAACCGACTTCAAGGGCTCCGAATTGCCGGCGCTTTTCGCGCGGGCGCGGAGTTTGAAGCAGGGCCGCGGCCGCGAGGCGGCGGCCGCGCTGGCCGGACAAACTTGGGCGATGATTTTTTCGAAATCGAGCACGCGCACGCGCGTGTCGTTCGAGGTCGGCATTCACGAACTCGGCGGGCATCCGCTTTTTCTCAACCGCAACGACATCCAGCTCGGCCGCGGCGAATCGATCGGCGACACCGCCCGCGTGTTGTCGCGGTTTGTGCACGGGCTGGTCGTGCGCACGTATGAGCAGGCCGAGGTGCAACAGCTCGCGGACAGCGGCACGATCCCGGTGATCAACGCGCTCACGGACCTGCTCCATCCGTGCCAGATTTACGCGGATGCGTTTACGCTGGCGGAACGCTGGAGCGGCGGGGGCGGCGATCTGGTCGGATCGCTGCGCGGGCGGAAGATCGCGTTTGTCGGCGACCGCGGCTGCAATGTGGCCAATTCGTGGATTCTCGGCGCGAATCTCTTCGGCATGAAAATCTCACTTGCCGGGCCGCCGGGGTTCGACGCTGCGCCGGAGTTCAACGATTTGCTGGCGCGCGAGGGTTTCGCCGGCGGCTACGAGTTTACGACCGATCCTTACGAGGCGGTGCGCGACGCCGATGTCGTTTACACCGACGTGTGGGTCAGCATGGGCAAGGAGGAGGAAACAGCGGAGCGCATCAGGGTGATGACGCCGTTTGCCGTGACGCCGAAGCTGCTGGCCGCCGCCAAGCCGGATGCGCTCTTCATGCACTGCCTGCCGGCGCACGCCGGCCAGGAGGTCACGCAGGAGGTGTTGGACAGCCCGCGCTCGATCATTTTCGACCAGGCGGAGAATCGCCTCCATATGCAGAAGGCGATCATGGCGACGCTGGCGGCCGCGAAGGACCGGAAATAATTTTTCCCTTCATTTTCCCATGAAAATCGTCCTCGCCTACTCGGGCGGACTCGACACGTCCGTCATCGTCAAATGGCTCCGCGAAACCTACGACGCGGAAATCGTCACCTTCGCTGCCGACATCGGCCAGGAGGAGGAACTGCGCGGCCTGCCGCAAAAGGCGAAAAAAACCGGCGCGACGAAGCACTACACGCTCGACCTCGTCGAGGAATTCGCGCGCGACTTCATTTATCCGATGGTGCGCGCCAACGCGATTTACGAGGGACAGTATTACCTCGGCACGTCGATTGCGCGGCCGTTGATCGCGAAGGCGCAGATCGACATCGCGAGAAAGGAAAAGGCCGACACCGTCGCGCATGGCGCCACGGGCAAGGGCAACGACCAGTGCCGTTTCGAGCTGACCTACATGGCGCTCGCGCCGGACCTCGCGATCGTCTCGCCGTGGAAGATCGAGAAATTCCGCGAGCAGTTTCCCGGCCGCGCGGAGATGATCGCCTATTGTCGGGCGCACAAAATCCCCGTCGAGGCGTCGCTCAAGAAGCCGTATTCGATGGATCGAAACCTCCTCCACATTTCCTACGAGGCGGGAATTCTCGAGGATCCGTGGTTCGATCCGACGACGAAGGCGAACAAGGGCATGTTCAAACTTTCCGTCTCGCCCGAGGACGCGCCGAATCGCGCGGAATACGTCGAGCTTGATTTCAAAAACGGAAACTGCGTCGCGGTGAACGGGAAGAAACTTTCGCCCGCCGGCGTGTTGAAGGCGCTGAACAAACTTGGCGGCAAGCATGGCATCGGCCGCGTCGATTTGGTCGAGAATCGTTTCGTCGGCATGAAGTCGCGCGGCGTTTATGAAACGCCCGGCGGCACGATCCTCGTGCACGGCCACCGGCAGATGGAGTCGTTGACGATGGACCGCGAGGTGATGCACCTGCGCGACTCGCTGATCCCGAAATACGCGGAGCTGGTTTATTACGGATTCTGGTTCGCGCCCGAGCGCGAGGCGTTGCAGGCGCTCGTGGACAAGAGCCAGGAATGCGTGAGCGGCACGGTGCGGTTGAAGCTCTACAAGGGCAACATCGTCACCTGCGGCCGGAAGTCGAAGTTCTCGCTCTACGACCCGCACGTCGCCTCGATGGAAGGCGTGAAGAGCTGGTATAACCAGAGCGACGCGACCGGCTTCATCCGCCTCAACGGCCTGCGGCTCCGCGCGCGCTACTACGCGCAGGGCGGACCGAAGGCCTAGTTGGTCGCGCAAAAACCGCCGTTCGTCGCAGGCGGCTCGCGGTGGCGGCTCCCGCGCGGTTGATGGCGGCGATGAGAACAGGACGGCTGCTTGCCGCGCTGGTGGCGGTGGCGTCGCTCCACGCGGAAGCGACGCCGCCGGCGCCGGCCGCGCACCGCGAACTCGATTTCTGGCTCGGCGAGTGGGAGGTGTTCGCCGACGGGAAACTCGATGGCACCAATCGCATCGAGAAAATCCTCAACGGGGCCGCGCTGATCGAAAACTGGCACGACGCCGACGGCCACGAGGGCAAGAGTTGGTTCTATTTCTACCGGCCGGAAAATCGTTGGAAGCAGGTATGGGTGACCGACCTCGGCGGCGTGAAGGAGAAAGCGCTCGCCGACTTGCTACCGGGTGGAGCGGTGCGTTTTCGCGGCGAGATTCCGCTGCGCGCCGGTGGCAAGATTCTCGATCAGACGACCCTTACGCCGCTCGCCGACGGCACGGTTCGGCAGGTCATTGAACAATCCGCCGACAACGGCCGGACGTGGAAAGTGGTCTACGATGCGATTTATCGTCGAAAAAAATCCCGCTGAAAAATCCCAATGAAAAAATTCCTCCCGTTGCTGTTTGCCGCTCTGCTCGGAGCTGTGCCCGCCCTCGCGCAAACGCCGCCGCCGCCGGTGAATCACGATTTCGATTTCTGGCTGGGCAACTGGGCGGTGACGACCCCCGACGGCAAACCGGCCGGCACGAATAGAATCGAATCCATCGCTGGCGGTTACGCGCTGCTCGAGAACTGGACCGGCGATCCGGCGGCGGGCGGCGGCACCGGCAAGAGCCTCAACGCCTTCAACCCGGCGAAGAAACAGTGGCAGCAATTTTGGGTTGGCAGCGGCAGCGGCGTGCTGGAACTCGCGGGCGGGCTGGATGCGCAGGGACGGATGGTGCTGAGCGGCGAGCGCACGACCCACAGCGGGCGCGTAATCGACCGGATCACGTGGACGCCGAACGCCGACGAATCGGTGCGCCAGCTTTGGGACGAATCATCCGACGGCGGCAAAACGTGGCAAGTCGTGTTCGACGGGCACTACGTGAAGAGGAAGGCGCAGGAGGTGAGTGGCAGCGGCACGGGACTGCGTGCGCCGTTTTATATGATTTGGTAACGGCGGGCGTTCGCCCGACGCGACCACCCGCGCGCGGAATCAGAACAACGAATTCGCGACGATGCCGACGGCGGTGATCGGACCGGAGTCGCTCATGCTGTCGAGCGCGCGGTCGGCTTTCTTCAACGTCGATTGCGCGGTCTGATAGAGGCTGTCGTCGTTGATGAGTTTACCGAGCGTGCCTTCGCCTTTCGCGAGTTTGTCCGAGACGGAGCGGATGTTCGCGACGGTGGCCTTGAGGTCGTTGCCGGCGTTTTCGTCGAACACGAGCGTGCCGAGCGTGCCTTTGCCGGACTTGATCTGATCGACGATCGCCTGGGCGTTGCCCATGAAATTCTTCGCGCCGGCGGCGGCGCTCTGGATGTCTTTCACGGCGGCGAGCAACTGGTCATGGAGCGAGGGGTCGTTGATGAGTTTGCCGAGCGTGCCTTCGCCTTTGTTCACCTTGGTCGTGATGTCCTGGAGGTTCGTCATGGTGGCGGTGACCTTGTCCTGGTTTTCCGTCACGAGGCGGTCGATTTTCTGGAAGAGGCCGGGGCCCTTGCCGCCGCCGCCCATCGCGTCGCCGAAGGCGCCGAGCGCGCCCTGGAGTTTCTGGCCGAGGTCGCCGAGGTCGGCCATGACGCTGTTGAGGTCGGGGGTGGTGCGGGTGCGGAGTTCGTCACCGGGCTGGAGCGTGGGGGCGGTGGGCGAGCCGAGGTCGATGCCGATGTAATTCGTGCCGATGAGGCCGGCCATCGAGATGGTGCCGACGGCGTCGTTGGGGATCTTTGCGCCGGTGTCGATGCGCAGCACGGCTTCGGCGCGGCGCTTGGCGGGGTTGAGCAGGGTTTTTTCGACGACGCCGATTTTCACGCCGGCGATGCGAACCTCGTCGCCGTTTTTCAACTCCTTGAGGCTGTCGAAGCCGGCGATGATGGTGTAGCCCTCCTGGCGGAAAATTTTTCCGCCGCTGAGCGTCTCGAACGTCACCCACGTGAGGGCGAGGCCGAGGAGAAAGAAAAGTCCGACGCGGGCGGTTTGCTGTGCGTTATTCATGTTGGGTCTCCAGTTTCTTAAAGCGGGGATTCTTGATATCGATCTTCGGGTTCAGGAAGTCGGCGATCTGCGGGTTGTCGGGATGCTGCAGCTCGGACGGCGGTCCAAGGAAAATGATTTTGCCGCCCATCAAAATGCCGACGCGATCGGCGACGCCGAGGGCGAGTTCGCGGTCGTGCGTCACGACGATGGTGGTAACGTGATACTCGTCGCGCAGCGTGGCGATGATTTCGCTGATCGTGGCGCTCATCACGGGATCGAGCTCGCTCGTCGGCTCGTCGTAGAGCATGAGCTGCGGCTCCATCACGAGCGCGCGGGCGATGGCGACGCGTTTCTTCATGCCGCCGGACAGATCGGAGGGGAATTTCTGCGCGGTGTTCTCGAGGGAGAGAATCTGCAGGGCGCGCATGACTTTCTCGCGGATGCCGGCTTCGTCGGCGGTTTGGTGCTCGCGCGGGTAGAGCGCGAGGTTGTCATAGACGCTGAGCGAGTTGAACAGCGCGCCCGCCTGGAACACCAGCGCCATGCGGACGTGCTCGCGCGTGTTCTCGGAGAGGGCGTCGTGGCCATCGACGAGCACGCGACCGGAGGTCGGCGCCTCGAGGCCGACGATGTGTTTCAACAGGACGCTCTTGCCCGAACCGCTCGGGCCCATGAGCACGAAAATCTCGCCGGGTTCGACGGAAAAGCTGACGTCCTTGAGCACCTTGAGGCTATCGAAGTTTTTCGTCAGGTGCTCGATGACGACGCCGACGGCGGGCGTCTCCTGGTGCGTGAACGGGTTGCGGGTGGGATTGCAGGCGCGGTCGGGCATGGTCACAGGAGGGCTTTCGTGACGAAGTAATCGAGCACGAGGATGAGGATGAGCGAGACGACGACCGCGCGCGTGACCGCGGCGCCGATCTCGCGCGGGCCGCCGCGGGTGTTGAGGCCGATGTTGCAGCAAACGAGGACGATGGCGAAGCCGAAGACCTCCGCCTTGATGAGGCCGTTCATCACGTCCTTGAATTCGGTGTAGCGGCGGAGCACTGCGAAATACGAGGGCGGGTCGATCGCGATAAACGTCGTGTATTTCGCCACGATCGCGCCACCGAACCAGCCGACGAGGTTGGCGATGATCGTGAGCACCGGCATCATGAACAGGACCGCGGCAAGCCGCGGCAGCACGAGCATCCGCGCGGGCGGGATGTTCATCGTGACCAGCGCATCGACTTCCTGATAGACTTTCATCGAGGCGAGTTCGGCGGCGATCGCGGAGCCGACGCGGCCGGCAAGGAGGATCGCGACCATTACTGGGCCGAGTTCGCGCGCCATCGAAAGGCCAACGAGCGAACCGATGAACTGCTTCGCGCCGAAATTCTGCATCGAGTAGCCGGCCTGCAACGCGAGCACGCTGCCGATGAAGAAGCTCAGGATCGCGACGATCGGCAGCGTGGTGTAGCCGATCATGTAGCACTGCTCGATGAAGCGGGCGCGCTGGCGGGGCAGCGTCCCGATGTAACCGGCGCTGCGCACGAGCAGCAGCAGCGTGCTGCCGATGCCTTCGAGGATGACGTTGAGTTGTTTCATGTCAGCGGGACGACGCGCGAAGCTTGTTCGCTTTGCCGGGAAAATCGAACCAGAAGAGCCGCCAGCCAGAGTCAGCGGAGGCGCGCTCGAGTCCGACGAGGCCGTTGCCGAGCGCGATGCGCCCGGCGGCCGGTTGGGAATCGACGCTCAGCAGCGGGCCGAAATGAAACTCGCGCCGCTCGGGTTCGTGTCGCCACGTCAGCAGGCCCCAGAGGATTTCCGTGCGGTCGTCGCCCGGCGCGCGCTGGTCATAACGGTAGATCGAAAAGAGCGGCGACCACGACGTGCGGACGCGCTCGTTGTCGGGGAAAAACAGTTCGAGCGGGCTGGGAGACTGGAACTGCCGGCGGCCGGCGCCGTTGTCCCATTTGCTGAAGAACGGCCAGAGGTGCGATTTTTCCGCGGGAGCGGCGCTTGGGTTGCGGACGCTGCGCTGTTCGAGCGACCAATAGACGAAATAGAACAGTTGTCGCTGCGTCTGCGCGATGCCGCCCTCGGTGAGGCGTTTTTCGCGGTAGAGCGGCCACATCACCCACGTCTTGTCCATGCCCTTGATGATCGAATGCGTGTAGAACGGCCCCCAGCGCTCGACAAATTTTTGGTCGCCGCGGCCCTGCACGAGAAACGGCCAGAAGTAACGCGTCTCGTGATAGCGCGGTGCAACCGTGCGGTCGGTGTAGCCGAAAAACGGCCAGAGGTAGGAGGCGTTGACGAAACCGGCGTCGGTCTCGCGCGAAAAAAACGGCAGAAAGGCCGCTTCGTGCCGCGGCGGCGTGCCGGCCGGCGCCTCGGCGGATGGCTGGATGGTGTTATTCCAGCCGAGCGGCCAGAGGAAGAACTGGCGGTGAAACTTCTCCGGTTTTTCCCGCGTGCCGTAAAGCGGCCAGAGCGCGAAGCCCTGCTCGGCGCCGTGAGTGATTTGCACGAACGGCCACGGCGTCGCCGTCGTGACGGCGCCGTTTTTTTCGGCGTGGCCATAAAGCGGGAAGATCACCCACGACAGCTCGTCGTGGGCGAAGCGGTTTTTGACCGTGCCCACGATCGGGAAAAGCGCATGATACGAACTCCCGGGCGAACCGGTATTGCGCGAAAACCAAAACGGCCAGAGATCGAACGCCTCCTCGATGTTTTGTGGCGCGCCTTTGGCGGCGCGCGGGTCGCGATTACCCGAGCGGTTGATGAGTTGGAAAACACTCCAGCTATACGTTTCGGAATCGGCGCGATAGACGAAAATCGGATAGAGGACGTTGGTTTCGCGCACATCGCCGCCGGGGGTGATCCACTGCGCGAAAAGCGGTCGAAAGCCCGAGACCGTGTCGCCGTCTGCGGCGGGTTTCTTGAAAATGAGCGGCCCGGCGGCCTCCCACGAAACGATTTCGCCTGCGCGGTCGGTCTGCGCGACGCGCACCGGCCAGGCGTTGCGCTCCGCTGCGCCGGCACGCGCAGCCGCGAAGGCGGCAGCCACGATGGCGGTGAGGCGGAGGAAGTTCATGATGTCGTTTTGCAGATGGACGCGTGGACGCCCATCGGGTCCGCGGAGGAGTCGGCGACCACGGGACGCGTCGATGCTAAGGGTCGATTGGTAGGAGTTTTCCAGACAGGCGCAAATGCTATGTTGAACCCCGGCGACCCGCTTGGGTTCCATGAGGCGCGCGGCGCGTGTCATGTCCGGCTTCACGTGGCGATCGTCTCGCCCGGCGCCAGCACGTGAAACGCCTCCGCCGGCAGGCCGGCTTCAGTTCGCGCGGCGATGAGCGCACGGACGGGTTCTTCGCGCCCCTCGTCGGTCAACTGCCACGTGCCCCAGTGCATCGCGAGGCTGGTGGCCACGCCGATGTCGCGGTGAATCTGCACGGCTTCGGCGGGATTGCAGTGCTGCGCGGCCATGAACCAGCGTGGCTCGTAGGCGCCGATGGGAATCATCGCGAGCGCCGGCGCGCCGAGTCGCGCGCGGATTTCACGGAAGAGTGCGGCATCGTAACCGGTGTCGCCGGCGAACCACCACGCGCGCGGGCCGTGGCGCACGAAGAAGCCGCCCCAGAGACGCGCGTTGCGCCGGCCGGAGAGGCGATTGCTCCAGTGGCGGGCGGGCGTGAGTGTCACCTCGATGCCGGAGGCGGGTGTGCTTTTTTGCCACCAGTCGAGTTCGACGATGTGGTTGGCGCGGAAACCGGCGCGGCGGAGCAGGTCGCCGTTCGCGAGCGGCGTGAGGGCGAGCGGGTCGTGCGCTTTCGCGAGCGCGCGCAGTGTCGGTAGATCGCAGTGGTCGTAGTGGTCGTGGCTGAGCAGCACAAAATCGATGTGTGGCAGCGCGGCGAGTGCGAGGCCGGGCGGATGAACGCGCCGTGGGCCGATGAGGCCGAACGGGCCGCAGCGATCGGAGAAATTCGGATCGGTGAGAAAATTTCCCTGCGCGGTTTGGACAAGAAACGTCGCATGATTGATCCACGTTGCGACGAACTGGTCGCCGCGCGGCGCGGGCGGCGGTGGCTGCGGGACAAGGGCGACGTGCTCCGGCCACGGGGACGGCCGGCTGGTGCGCCGCCAGCGCAGAACGTCACGCCAGCCGCGATTTTCGTGGCGCGGATTGAAGAAGGTTTTCCCGTTGAAGTGGTCGGAGGGCGGGAGTGTCATCGCGTGGCGTTCTTATGAATCCAGTTCGGCAGGCGGTGCAAATTTCGTGGAGGTCTTCGTGCGCATAAGCGGTGGCGCGGCGCGGGGGATCGTGGTCGCGGTGCCGCGTGGCGACGCGGTGCGGCCCGCGACCGACGGCATGCGGCAGGCGGTGTTTTCGAGCCTCGGCGCACGCGTGGTGGGCGCGCGGTTTCTCGATCTTTTCGCGGGCAGCGGCGCTTACGGACTCGAGGCGCTCAGCCGCGGCGCGGCGGGCGGTGTGTTTGTGGAGAAAAACGCGAAAGCCGCCGCGTGTTTGCGCGCCAACATCGAGGCCGTGTGCAAAAGCCTCCGTCGCGATGCCGCGGCAGTGAGGGTGCTGCAACTGGACGCAGTCGGTGTGCCGCTGGGCGGCGGCGCGGCGCCGGATTTGGTTTTCGTTGATCCGCCATATGAAATCATCGGCGAGATCGCCGCGCCGTTGTTCGCGCGGCTCGGCGAAGTGCTGGCGGCGAAGGAGGACGCGCTGGTGATTTTCGAGATGCCAGGCGAGATCGAACTCTCGCCGGCGGGCTGGGAGTGTGTGAAACGCCTCGGCAAAGGCGCGCGCCAGCCGACGGCGGGATTTTTTCGGCGGCAGCGCTTATAGTGAGCCGACCTGCGCCTTGACGAGCGTGAGTGCGGCAACGATGGCGGTTTCGGTTCGCAGAACGCGCGGGCCGAGGTGCACAAATGCGAATTGTTGCGCGCGCAACAGCTCGCGTTCTGCTGCCGACCAGCCGCGCTCCGGACCGAGCGCGAGCGTCACGGGCGGCGCGATGCTTTTGACATGACTCAGCGAGGCGGGCGATTCGTAGTTGTCGAGCGCGAGCCGGGTGCCGGCGGGCGGGAGTGCGGTGATCGTGTCGGCGAGCGTGCGGCCGTGGGTGACTTCAGGGAGGCGGGTGCAGAACGCTTGCGCGGCGCCGGCGATCAGATGGCGGCGCCATTCGCCGCGAGTCCACAGCGCGCTGTCGGCGTAGTTTGGATCGCCTTTTTCCGTCGTAACAAAATGGAGCGCGGCGATGCCGAGCGTGGTGGCGTCGCGGAGGATGTCGCGCGCGGTCTGAGGGCGCGGCAGGCCGACGATGAGCGCGATGGGATCGGGCGGCGGCGGTGGCGCGCCCCAGTCGAAACGGAGCGTGAGTGCGTGGGTGCCGATTGCGACGAGCGTGCCCCGGCCGCGCGGGCCGTTGACCAGACCGGCGTCGAAGGTGTCGCCCTCGTGTCGCCGGAGCACGTCGAGCAGGTGAACGGCGCGCGGATCGCGGCGCGGGAGGGGCGCGGCGATTTCGGCGGGCTCGAAGAGGATCAGGTTCACGAGTTGAGGCGGGCCGGGGCCGATTGCGCAGGGCGAAGCGAGGCGGCGCAAGCTTGCGCGAGCGGAGAGAGGAAGGCACGCGCAGGATGGGGCTTGGATTGACGCGGGGGCGATACAAACATAACCGGACAAAGCTCCCCCGACTGAAATTCGCGTCCAGCCCGTTTCCCGATGGATTGGTCGTTTCTTCCGCCAACGCGGTGGAAGCGACGGGGCGAAGCTTTTTCGACTGCGGAAGCGATGAGACATGATTCCTTCGATTGAGCGGACCATCGGTCGGCGGCGCGGCTGGCTGAAAATGGACTGGGCGGGCTTGTGGCGTTATCGCGACTTGCTCTGGCTAACGATCCGGCGGGATTTTGTGGCGCGCTATCAGCAGACAGTGCTCGGGCCGGCGTGGTTCGTCGTGCAGCCGCTGGTCACCGCGCTGGTCTTCACGGTGGTGTTCGGGCGGAATGTGGCGGTGCGCGACGGGCCGCCACCCTTTCTTTTTTATCTGGGCGGGATGTTGGCGTGGAGTTTTTTTTCGAACGTGCTTGGCGGGGCGGGCAACACGTTCAACGCCAACGCCAACGTTTTTACGAAGGTGTATTTTCCGCGGCTGATCGCGCCGCTGGCCGTGACAATTTCGAGTCTGGTGCCGCTGGCGATCCAGGCGGCGGTGTTTGCCTTCGCGTATGTTTGGGTGCGGCTCGGCGCGACACCGTTCTGGCACGCGGATAGCGCGGCGCTGTGGCTTTTGCCGTGGTGCCTCGTGCACACGGCGCTGTTCGGCCTCGGGGTGTCGTTGCTGACTTCTGCGCTGTCGGCGAAATATCGCGATTTGCAGCATGCGCTGCCGTTCGTGCTGCAGATGTGGCTGTTCGTGACGCCCGTGATTTTTCCGCTGAGTCAACTCGGGCCGGCGGCGCGGACGATCGCGGCAGTGAATCCGCTGACGCCGATCGTCGAGGCGGTGCGACGCGGGTTCTTCGGCGAGGGCGAACTGAGTTTTCCGCTGTTTGCGCTGTCGTTCGCGATCACGGTGGCGGTGCTCGTCGCGGGGCTGGCCTTATTCCAGCGCGCGGAGCGGACGTTTGCCGACACGGTATGAATTTGCGCAAACATTTCCTATGAGCCGCCCGATCATCGAAGTCCGCGGCATTTCCAAGCGCTATCAGCTCGGGCGAATCGGGTTCACGAGTTTGCGCGAAGAAATCTCGCGGCTATGGAGCGGCGCGCGCGGCGCAAACGGCGCGGGCGAATTCTGGGCGCTGCGCGATGTGTCGTTCGAGGTGCAGCCGGGTGAAGTGCTCGGCCTCATCGGGCGCAACGGCGCGGGGAAGAGCACGCTGCTGAAGATTCTCAGCGAAATCACGGAGCCGACGTCGGGCGAGGTTCACCTGCGCGGGCACGTGGCGAGCCTGCTGGAAGTCGGGACAGGGTTTCATCCCGAGTTGAGCGGCCGGGAGAATATTTTTCTCAACGGTGTGACGCTCGGGATGCGGCGGGCGGAGGTCGCGCGGAAATTCGACGAGATCGTGGCGTTTGCCGACATCGAGCGATTTCTCGACACGCCGGTGAAGCGCTACTCGAGCGGGATGTATGTGCGGCTGGCGTTCGCGGTGGCGGCGCACCTCGAGCCGGAGATTCTGCTGGTGGACGAGGTGCTCGCGGTGGGCGACCACGC
>Ga0265313_10001000_pt1 | contig 27748 bp, 35 predicted proteins | sample 4123metaG_FD_203122 | JGI IMG/M metagenome (GOLD analysis project Ga0265313, IMG submission 203122) | Rhizosphere microbial communities from Carex aquatilis grown in University of Washington, Seatle, WA, United States - 4-1-23 metaG | ecosystem: Host-associated > Plants > Roots > Rhizosphere >...
CTTTTCCGGCTCGCGCAGGCCGGCGCGGGCCAGCTTGATGGCCGAGGCCAGGGTCTCGATGGCCTTGTCCTGGCCGAAGACCAGGGTCTTGAGGTCGCGATCCAGGGTCTTCAGTGCCGCCATGTCGTTGGTGGATACGCTCTTGGGGGGGATGCGGGCGATCTTGGCGACCACATCCTCGATATCCTTGACCGTTACCGTCTTGCGCCGCTTGGACTCGGGGAGAAGCATGCGCGACGCGCCCACCTCGTCGATGACGTCGATGGCCTTGTCCGGCAGTTTGCGGTCGGTGATGTACTTGGCGGACAGCTCCACCGCCGCCTTGATGGCCTCGGCGGTGTAGCGGACATGGTGATGGCTCTCGTAATAGGTCTTGATCCCGTTCAGGATTTTGATGGTGTCGGGGACGCTGGGCTCGTTGATGTCGATCTTCTGGAAGCGCCGGACCAGGGCGCGGTCCTTCTCGAAGTGATTGCGGAATTCCTTGTAGGTGGTCGAGCCGATGCAGCGCAGCGAGCCCGAGGCCAGGGCCGGCTTGAGCAGGTTCGAGGCGTCCATGGAGCCGCCCGAGGTGGCGCCGGCACCGATCACCGTATGAATTTCGTCGATGAACATGATGGCGCCGTCGTAATTCTCCAACTCGGTCACCACCGCCTTGAGGCGCTCCTCGAAGTCGCCGCGATAGCGGGTGCCGGCCAGCAGCGCCCCCATGTCCAGGGCGAAGATGGTGGCGTTCTGCAATACTTCGGGAACCTCGCCATTGACGATGCGCCGGGCCAGCCCTTCGGCGATGGCGGTCTTGCCTACCCCAGGATCGCCCACATAGAGCGGGTTATTCTTGGAGCGCCGGCACAAAATCTGGATGGTGCGGTCGATCTCCTCGTCGCGGCCGATCAGCGGGTCGATCTTGCCCAGCGCGGCCTTCTTGTTGAGGTTGACGCAATAAGCGTTGAGCGCTTCCTGCCCCTTCTTGACCACCTTTTCCGGGGCGGCTTCTTCCTCGGCGCCGTGCACGGTACGCGCCTGGCCGCGGCCAGGCGCCTTGGCGACGCCGTGGCTGATGTAATTGACCGCATCGAGGCGGGTCATCTCCTGCATCTGCAGGAAATAGACGGCATGGCTTTCCCGTTCGGAGAACAGGGCAACCACCACATTGGCGCCGGTGACCTCCTCGCGGCCGGAGGACTGGACGTGGATGGCGGCGCGCTGGACCACCCGCTGAAAGCCGGCGGTGGGTTTGGGGTCGGTGCCGCGCGGGCTGACCAGATCGACCAGATTGGTATCGATGAATTCAGTCAGGTCGCGCCGCAGCTTGTCGAGATCCACGTTGCAGGCCCGCAGGACGGCCATGGCGTCGGGATCATCGGTCAGGGATAGCAGCAGATGTTCCAGCGTCGCGTATTCGTGGCGGCGCTCGGTGGCGTGGGACAGCGCGCGGTGCAGGCTCTGCTCCAGGTTGCGTGACAGCATGGGCCGATCCTCTTTCCAAGGGGGGCACCCGAAGCCTCGGGCTACTCCTTCTCGATGGTACACTGCAGCGGATGTTGATTCTGGCGCGCCAAGTCCATGACCTGGGTGACCTTGGTCTCCGCTACCTCGTATGTGTAAACGCCGCAAATCCCTACGCCGCGGGTATGAACATGCAACATCACCCGTGTGGCCTCCTCGCGCGTCTTGGCGAAGAACCGCTCCAGGACGTGAACGACGAACTCCATGGGAGTGTAATCGTCGTTCAGCATCAGCACCTTGTACATCGACGGCTTCTTGGTCTTGGGCCGGGTCTTGATGACCACGCCTGTCTGATCGCCATCGTCGTTGCGCTTGTCGCTGCCGTCGTCGCTCATTGCCTCGGATGCTCGGAAATTCACTGTCACTACACATCTATCATATTGGGTGCGAATGGCCGACGAAAAGGCCTTAGATGTGGAATGAGGGCGGGGAGGAAAAAAAAGACGCTGCGGTGCCGCAAAGCGAAACGGCCCGGCGGGTTTCCCCGCCGGGCCGTCATCTGTTCCGACGTGCGAGGGTCAGGCGGCGGCCTTGACCAGCTTGTCGACGGCCAGGGTGATGCGCTCGTTGATGGGGGCCAGGGTCTGCTCCAGCAGCTTCACCGACTGCTCCGACAGCAAGGTGCCGTCGACGACCAGCTTGTCCACGTTGGACTTGGCGATGGCGCTTTGCAGGTCGATGATTTCCCGCAGGGTCTTGGCGCCGAGCAGGGCCTTGGTGGCGGCGACGTTGCTTTCCAGGGTGGCCTGGGTGAAGCCGATCAGGGCCTTGCTCAGGTCCTGCACGCCCTTGCTGAAGATGTTGCCGGCCTTGGTCACCGCTTCCAGGTTTTCCTTGCTGAAGGCGATCGCGTCCTCGTAGCCCTTGACGGCTGCGGCCTGCGCCTTGACGGCGGTCTCGACCTGCTCCTTGGAGATGGCGACGGCCTTGTCGTAGCCCTTGGCGGCGGCATCGGTGGAGGCCTTCACCACGCTGTCGAGGGCTTCCTTCCCGACGATGGCGGCGGTCTCGACCTGCTCCTTGGACAGGGCGACGGCCTTGTCGTAGCCCTTGGTGGCGACATCGGCGGAGGCCTTGACCACCGACTCGATGGTCTCCTTGCCGACGGCGACGGCTGCCTGCACATGCTCCTTGGAGACGGCGACGGCCTTGTCATAGCCCTTGGCGGCGGTGTCGTAGCCCTTGACCGCGGCCTCGCTGGACGCCTTCACCACGGTCTCGATGGTCTCCTTGGAGGCCGAGACAGCCTTCTCGATGGTCTTTACCGCGTCGGCCTGAACGGCGGCGATGGCGGCCGGCGCGGCGGAGGCCTTGACGGGGGCCGGAGCGGGAGCGGCGGCGGCCTTGACGGCGACGGGGGCCGGCGCGGCAGCCTTGACAACGGCGGGAGCCGGAGCGGCGGAAGCCTTGGCGGCGACAGGGGCGGGAGCGGCGGCGGCCTTGGCAGCTGAGGCCTTCACGGCGGGAGAAGCGGGCTTAGCTTTCTGGGTGGTCATGGCGGCGGTTCCTCGGACGGGGCGTGGAGAAGTCGCAGCACCGCACCAAATGCGGACATGCTGCAATGCAACATGTCCGCATTGTGCGTTAAGTGAAACAATGGAGTCAACGCTCTATTTTGCGCTGCAACATAAGCGTCACTGAACCATGCCCTTCTCCCCGACCCGGAGGCTGAATTCGGTCACGGCTCCCCGGTTGCGCTGGTATTCCCAGGTGGGATCGACCGACATCGGCCCCGCGGGAATCACGCTCTTTGGGTTGGGGTCCAGGGCGAAAAGCCGGGCGGGAAAGCGAGCGGCGTCGAAGGCGGCCGAGGGATAGGCCCAGCCGGTGAATGTGAAGTGGCCCTGACGGCAGGTGGCCGCCGACCAGTAATAGGAATGGGACGGCAGTTCCAGGCCGACGGCCGGTGGACCAAAGGCGCCACTGTCGGCCAGCAAGGCAACCAGCCCGTCATAGGGCTCCGGCTCCAGCTTGATGGTGCTGTCATCGGATTTCCAGGCCGCCAGGGGATCGGTCAGCGCCAGATCGGTCAGACTGCCGGGCTTGATCACCCGCACGCGCAATTGACTGCGGACCGAGTCCAATTCGTAGACCCGGACCTGCTGCTCCCAGATCGCGTTGTAGACCAGTCGGAAGCGATCCGGCATTCCCGCCTGGCAAGTCGCGGCAATATCGTCGCCGGCGACGAAGGAGAGCCAATGGAACTTGCGATGAAGCGGGTCGCCGATATCCCCTCCGTTGTAGGAGCATCCTCCCAGTAGGGATACGGCGAGAAGCAGCAGGGAAAATTTGGCGGAGGGCTGCATGGCGAGTCCTTGATTCAGGGGGTGGTCGGCGGTGAATGGGCGGGTCAAATCCGGATTTGACCAGGGTGATACTCCTCTGTCACCCCAAGCAACCTGATAAAGACCGAAAATGGCGAAAATTAGGCGTTGTCAAGCTGGACAGGGATTCGCAAAATCTTTAAGGTTCGTCCGCTATCTTAAAGCATGGAAACTGACGGAAGGTCGAGACGTTGCACCTGAACTGCGCCCGATTCCTCCCCTCGATTCGTGTCGCCCTGATCGGCGTATCCCTGGCCCTGGCCGGTCTGGTGGCCCAGGCGGCTCCCGCCCAGGCCGGACGCTACGCCTCCATCGTCATCGACGCCGAGAGCGGTTCGGTCCTCCATGCCGCCAATCCCGATGCCCGGTCCTATCCCGCCTCGCTCACCAAGGTGATGACCCTTTACTTGTTGTTCGACGACCTTGAGTCCGGCCGGATTCACCTCGATACCAAGTTCCCGGTCTCGGCCCATGCCGCCGGTCAGGCCCCGTCCAAGCTGGGCCTGGAGCCCGGCGACCGCATCTCGGTCCAGGATCTGGTCCTCGCCCTGGTCACCAAGTCGGCCAATGACGCCGCCGTGGTGATCGCCGAGGGCATCGGCGGCAGCGAGACCAATTTCGCCCAGTTGATGACCCGCAAGGCCCATGCGCTGGGCATGCGCAACACCACCTATCACAACGCCTCCGGCCTGCCCGATACCGGACAGATTTCCACGGTGCGCGATCAGGCCACCCTGGCCCGCGCCCTGATCAATCAGCATGCTGGCTATTACAAGTATTTCTCGACCCGTCAGTTCGTCTATGAGGGCCAGACCATCGGGACCCATAACCGTCTGATGCTGCGTTATCCCGGCGCCGACGGCATCAAGACCGGCTATATCCACGCCTCCGGCTTCAATCTGATCTCCTCGGCCAAGCATGGCGACAAGCGCGTCATCGGCGTTGTGTTCGGCGGCGCCACCGCCGCCGCGCGCGACAAGCATATGGGGCAGTTGCTGGACAAGGGATTCGCCAAGCTCAACCGGGGCGAAACGGTGGAGGTCGCCGAGGCCGAGAACGATGCCGGCGACCTGCCCGATCCGGACGAACTGGCCGCTTCCACCAAGGCCGCCACCAGCAAGGTTGTGTCCGCCAAGGCGGGGCCGAAGGTGGCCAAGGTCGTGCCGGTCAAGAAGGTTACCCTGCGCGCGCCGGCCCGTGACGAGGCCGAGGATGACGAGGGGGATGCCGATCCCGCCACCTGGGCCATCCAGGTTGGGGCTTTCGGTGACTACAGCCCCGCGCACAAGGCCGCCAGCGACGCCGCCAAGCAATTGGGCCGCATGGTGTCCAAGGCTTCCATCGACATCGACAAGTCGGGCAAGGGCAAGCACGTCCTGTATCGCGCCCGCATCTCCGGCTTCAACGAGGATCAGGCCCGTGCCGCCTGCAAGAAGCTGGGCCGTGCCGGCAAGAGCTGCAAGATGGTCAATCCCAACGCCTGATTTCAGGCCCCGGGGGCGGAAGGCGGACGTCGTCTGGCCCGGGCGGGGCCGAATCCGGCCATAAGCTGGCGCAATCCCGGCAGGACCTTGCGCTTGTGGCGCAATTGCCACTGCTCCAGGCTCCACTCCCGCCGGTCGGCGGCCAGGGCAGGTGGACAGACGAACATCTCGGCCTTGACCATTGCCGCCCCGGTTCGCACCAGGATTGGCGCGATCTGGTATTCCGGGCCTTCATAGACGCGAAGCCTCGCCACATCGACGGCATCAAGTCCTGAGATCAGCCGACCCGCCACCCGGCCGCCCGGGTGTGGCAGCAGCATGGGGTAGGCCCGGCCCTGGACCCGCACCCGTCGAAAGCCGTCGATCTCGGCGGCCTGCATGTCCCCGTCGGCCACGCCGCGGCCGAGAACCAGGGCCAGAACGTCGCCGTCCAGCAGGGTTCCAAAGAAAAAGAACGCCCGGGATGGGCCTTGATCGAACCGAGGAGCCACCGGCCTTTCCTTCATCCAGCGTGGCCTCAGGCTTCGCGGACATCCTTGAGGAATTGCTCGACCTCGCGCTCCAGGATGTTGCTCTCGGTCAGCAATTCATTGGCGGACTGGAATACCCCCAAGGCCATGCGCCCGGTCTCCGCTGCCGCCTGGGCGACGCCGGAGATGTTGTTGGCGACCTCGCGGGTTCCCTGGGAGGCCTGCTCCACATTGCGGGCGATCTCGGCGGTGGCGGCGCCCTGCTCTTCCACCGCGCCGGCGATGGTGGTGGCCAGATGGTTGATCTGGGTGATGGTGTTGGCGATGCCGCCGATGGCGCCGACCGCCGCCCGGGTTTCATCCTGCACCGCGGCGATCTGCTGACCGATTTCCTCGGTGGCCTTGGCGGTCTGGCTGGCAAGGTGCTTGACCTCGTTGGCGACCACGGCGAAGCCCTTGCCTGCTTCCCCCGCCCGCGCGGCCTCGATGGTCGCGTTGAGCGCCAGCAGATTGGTCTGGCTGGCGATGTCGTTGATGAGGCTGATCACTTCGCCGATCTTTTGCGCAGCCACCGACAGGCCGTCGATCTTGCGGTTGGCATCCTCGGCCTCGCCGGCCGCCGTCTGGGTAATGGTGGACGATTGCTGGACCTGACGGGAAATTTCCTGGATCGAAGCGGTCAGCTCGGTTCCGGCCGAGGACACCGTTTCCACATTGGCGGTGGCCTGATCGGTGGCGGCGGCGACGGCGGTGCTCTGGCGCTGGGTCTGTTCGGCATTGGCCGACAGGGCATCCGACGACCCGTGCAGATGTTCGACCGCGGTCTTGATTTTGGCCAACAGGGCGGTGATGACCTGGCCGAAACGGCCGGTGGCCTCCTCGATCTTGCGCTGGCGGACGGCGCGGGCCGCCAGCTCGGCCTGCTCGCGCTCCTCCATGCGATGCCGCTCGATGGCATTGTCCTTGAACACCTGCAGCGAGCGGGCCAGTGAGCCCACTTCGTCCCGCCGCTCGGCGCCTTCGATGGGGGTGTCGCGGTTGCCGTTGGCCAGACTTTCCATGGCGGTGGTGATGGCGCTGACTGGCTTGACCACGTTGCTGGAGATGATCCAGCCGAGGAAAAGCAGAGCGCCGACCACGCCGAAGCCGGAGACCAGCGCCAGCAGGGTGATCATGCCGCGCACCTCCTCGGCGATGTCCTGCTTGGCCTTGGCCATGGCGGTGCGGTTGATGCCGATGCGCTTGGAGATTTCATCCCGGAGGTCCTGGCGGGCGACCCTGCCTTCGGTGGACGAGAGCTTGAAGGCGGCGTCGTTGTCATTGACGACCGCGAACTTGATCACTCCCTGGGTGACGCGGTCATAGGTGAGCAGCTTGTCCTTGAGCACCTGATTGTTGGCCCGGCGCTCGGGAGTGTCGGCCAGCGCGATCAGCGTATCACAGGCATCGAGGGCTACGGCGATGCTGGCGCGGTAGCGCTCCACATAATCTTTGATGGCGGTGTCCTCGGTCTCCAGGATGGAATTCTTCTCCATGACAGCCGCGTTGTTGAGCTGGGACTCCAGCGTCAGAACCGTTTCCAGTCGTTTGACGGTGATGTCGGTCAGCTGGACGGTCATCTCGTGCAGCCGGTTCAGGGCCAGATAGGAGTTGAGCGCCAGGACAGTCACGACAATGACCAGGATGCCGACCGGCAGAGCAATTTTGTGCAGAAGCTTCAGATTGGCGATCCAGCGGATCATGACGGCCCCCCCAACGAAATAAGCGCGGTATAATATCCCTCGTGAAGCATTTATAAACTGGCAAGTTTCGCACTTCTTTTGAGGGGCGCTTGCGCCCCGATCCTTTGGTATATTTCGCTCCAAATGCGGCCCATGCGCTAATACCTTTGTATTATTGCGGAAAGGCTTGTGCCAAGCCAGCTGGCTGTCGTTAAGTATTTTCCGATCCTGATGTGGTGGCTGACAAAGCAGTTAAGCTGCGAATAGACGATTTCTATGCCTGGACTGGTGGCCGTCGGTCATTGGGGTCTTGGGGATAGGGTGTCGCTGTGAACGATGCCTCATTTGCCAGTCGGAATGGATGCATTGTTCTCCGGCCTTTCCGAAAAGGATATTCCAATGATGATCTCTTCCTTCCGCTTTCGGACCGTGGCCGCCTGTGCGGTCGTGGTGGTGACTGGCTTGACCGTTGCCTCCTGCGCGCCGGAATACTCGTCGCCACAGCAGGTGCAGACCACCGCTCCCGTCAACCCGACGGTGTCGTACAAATATCGCGGTGATCAGCAGCTGGTTCAGGCGAACCAGAACGCGGCGGTCTTTTGCAATCAATACCAGGCCATCTCGCGGACGAAGAATTTCTCGACGGATCAGGATGGCGGCAAGGTCGTTGTCTTCGAATGCCTGCACGGATCGCCGCTGCCGGTTCTGCCGCCGCAGTATAATCCCAATCTCGGCTACAACTATATGACGGACCAGGAATTGGTGGATGCGTCCCGGAATGCTCAGATCTACTGCATGAATAACGGCTCGCAGCAGGTGACCACCAATGTGAGCACCAACGCCAACGGGACCAGGACCGCCACGTTCCAGTGCGGCCCCACGGTTGTTATCCGCTAATTTGTGACGGGAACGGATCGGGCGAGGGCAGGCCCCCATGGTGGAACCGACCGCCATGGGGGCCTGCTTCGCGTTCCGGAGATCATGCCGATGATTATTGAACCCATTCTCCTTACCGCCGCCTGCATCTTCACATTTATCGGGCAGCGAGGCTTGACCAATGCCAGCAGCTTCTTCTTCCAGCGTGGCGAGCGGCTTTTTCTGGTTACCAGCCGACATGTCCTCTTTGACAAAGAGAGCAAACACTTCCCGGATCGCATCGAGATCGAGTTGCATATCAATCCCGACAACCTTGCCGAATCCACCGGGTTTTCCATTCCGCTGTACCACGATGGCCAGAGCATTTGGCGCCAGGGACAGGACGCAGCCGGGGCTATCGACGTCGCGGCCATCGAGATCGACCGCGCGGCGCTGCCCAAGACCGCGGTCTATCGGGCCTTCACGCCGGACCATCTGCTGAAGCCATTCGATCAGGTGGAGGTCGGCACGTCGCTGCTGGTCGTGGGCTTTCCAATGGGCTTTCACGATGCGCTGCACCACATGCCGGTGGTTCGCCAAGCCATTGTCGCGTCGTCTTTTGGCCTATGCTTTCAGGGCCAGGGCTATTTCCTCACCGATGCGCGCACCCATCGGGGGACCAGCGGTGCTCCGGTGGTCATGCGCAGGTCTCATCCCGAGGCCGGGGCTGACGATCTGCCGTGGATGCTGCTGGGTATCCACTCGGCGCGATTCGATGTCGGGGGCCGAGATTTGGTCCTGGACGAAGCCCTGGGCCTGAACTGCGTCTGGTATGCCGAAATTCTGCTGACCCTGACGGAACGGTAATACACAAGGCCCGATGAGCAGGGCTCATCGGGCCTTGGTTAGATGCAACGCGCCGCGCGGCTTATGCCGCGGGAGGCACGGGTTTCGGAGAAACCCGACCGCCGCGTGAGGACCCCGTTGATCGGTTCCGATCAACGGGGTTTGATATAAGAGAAAGTGCCCGAAGGCCCACGGGTCACCTTTCGCTTCGTCCGGCGGCCAGCCCGGCGACGAGGGCGGCGATCAGGGCGGCACTCTTGTTGCTCTTGCAAAGCCGCATGGCGTCGGCCAGCAGTGCGGTGGATGCGGCGTTGTGGGGTGACGGCGCCATCCGACGCGGCCGTAGGGTTCGGCGCATCAGGGCAAACGCCGCAATGCTTAGAACGAGAAGGATTCCGGCGACGGCGAGGGGGGCGCCGACCGGGCCGAATCTGGGAATTCCCCAGATCCATAGGGCCGCCGAGGTGCAGCCGACCGACGTCACCACCAGGACGAGGGCGACGAGGGCGCACAGACTTGCCCCCGCCCATCGGCGGGACGACGCGGCGATCCTGTCGGCCGCGTTGCTTTCGGTTAGGGCCATGATTGCCAATCTGATGAGGGATTCCATCGCGGTCACAAGCTCAGCGTGAAAGCAGGCGGCTTCCGAGGAAGCCGATGGCGAAGGCGACCAGCAGGCTTATGACCGGCTGCTCCTCGATCTGGTGGCCGATGGCCTTGGCCGAGCGCTGGCCTTGCGCCGCCAGGTTGCCGTAGACGCGCGACGCCTCGTCGCCGAGATGGGCCGCCGTGGTTCGGGCGCAGGCGGTGACATCTTCCGTGACCTCGGTCTTCATGTTGGAAACCAGTCGGGCGAGATCGTGTTTGAGCGCGGCAACGTCGTTCATGATCGTCTGAAGGTCGGGTGTTGCCGTGGCATCCGAATGATTTGTGGTCAAGGTGGTCATTTTGGGTTCTCCTGGTGAGGGCAGTACTGGTTTATCGCTGGGCCTGATTGGCGCCATTGTTCTTGGTCCGCATGGCGGCCAGCAGCCCATCGATGTTTCCGCCGTTGGACTGCAAGACGGCCACGTAGTCCTCGCGATAGGTCAGGGCCATGCTGATCTTCTCGAAAATGATATCGGTGATGCGCAGGTTGCCGTCTTCGGACCGATGGATGCGCCACTGCACCGGTGTCGGTGGGCCTTGGGGCCGAATGATCTGAGAATCGACCAGCCATACGGCTTCGCCCTCGTCGATGGCCCCCAAGGTTTCCAGCCTTACCTCGGTATAGTCCTTGAAACGTCGGCTCCACGCCAGTACCTGACTGTCCTCGAACTCCTTGAGGAAATCCGTTTGCTGTGCCGGAGAGAGTTTCCGCCAGTGGCGAGCCAGCGCGAACTTGCCGATTTCGGGAATATCGAAGGCCGAGACAAACAGCCGCCGGAAGTGATCGTTGCGATCACTGTCGGCAAGGTTTCGGACCGCCACCGTTGAGATGGCTTTCTGGGCCAATTCCTGGATGAAGGACTGCGCTTCCGACTCGTTGGCGGCCATGGCCGCCGACGCGCCGAAAAGCACGAACAGGGCAGCCAGGGTGGGAATGACGATGCGCTGGATCATGACCCAAAAGCCTCTTTCCGCCGGTGAAGCGCATTCCGCATGACGGGATGTCCGATGCGGGAACCAACAGGCCCCAAGAATATCCGCCGGCCCGGGGGGGGGCGGGCCGGCGGCATTTGGATCGCACCGAGGGGACGGTGATCCATCGGCGCCCCATCCAGAAATGGAAAGGGCTATGACCGTAACGGCCACAAATCAAACCATAATGATAATTTCATTGCCGAGGCAGGATCGGAATTTACTCAGAATGGGGGAGGTGGCTGTCCGTATTTCCCGGTATTAAAAATCGGTATATCTGTAAATTTATTTGAATATGTTCTTGATGGATTGGCCAAAGCCGTTCACCACTCCGGCAACTCCGCCCCCGTCTTTTTTTGACGCTTTGTGCTGCGTGCCATCCGTGGCGTTTTTGCGCATCTCGATCGCCGTAACGCATGGGGTCTTGTCGTCACTACTGTCGAGGACCAAGGGCAGCAGGGCGAACAATGGGTTGATCCAGGTGACCACCCCCTTGGCCACGTCCTCGGCCATGGCCAGCCGATTGGGTTGTACGGTGGGCTGCTTGAAGGTGCCGCCGATATCGATCGGTATGGCGAGATTGAGAAGGCTGGCTTCCTTGGGGCGCGGCGTCAATTCGAGGTCGAGCCGTTCAGAGCCGAGGCTGATGGTGCCGGTGCCGACAATGGTCGCGTCGCTGGTGTCGATCAGCAGGTCGCGTGACGTGGCCAGTCCGCCGCGGATGTCAAAGCGTGAGACCATGCAGGTGAGCTTGGTGTCATGCTTGCCTTGCGTCCAGGCGAAGGCCTCGCGGAAGACATCCGCGCCGACGAGGTCGGCGTAACGGTTCTTGATGATACCGCGACCGATAACCAGACTCGATGTACCGTTGAGGGTTGCCATGATGGCGCGAACCGAGTCTCCGGTGCCATGGGCCGCGACGGCGAGATCACCACGTCCGTCCAACAGGTCGTTGCCTGATATCTGGGCCAGCAGTCTGCCGATGTCGAGATGCTTGGCATTGATGTCGATGGCAAGCGTGGCGGGCGCCTGGCGGGCCGACAGATCGGCGCTCCCGCCGACATGGCCGCCCCCCATATCGAAGGCGACCGGCCGGAGCCGCAGAACCCGGTCATCGAGCGTCAGGTGCAGCGCCAGGTTTTGCAGCGTGGTGTCGGCGATCTTCAACGTGTCGATGTTAAGAGCAATGTCGGCGTCGGCGACCCGCAATGCCGAGAGCGGCAAAGGATCCTTGGCGAAGACCCGGCCGTCATTGGCGGAGTGTGGTGCCGGCACTTTCGGCTCCGGCCACCCGGTCAGGTCGATCATCGGCGCGGTAAGCGCCGAGCTGAGCCTGGGGCGAGCGCCGCCAACCGCCAATCGGGCCTCGCCGGAAAGCATGCTGGCGCCGAACGCGGCGTGCACGGCGTCGAAGGCAATTGTCCCGTCGGCGTTTCCGGTAACGGTCGCGGCGAAGTGGTAGGGCTTGGCCGGTACGGGGACGTCGAGCAGTGCTCCGATGGGGCCGAGGTCCTGGCCATCGAGCGAGACGGTGAAATTGAGGCCCCGCCCCTTGAACGGTTCGGCCACGCTGCCGATCAACTTTATCGTCGCGCCGGCCACGTCGATGACGGCGTCGATCATATAGGGCGGTCCTGGCGTCATCAGGGATGAAAGCGCCCCGATGGTTCCGTCAACTCGGATCGGCAGGCCCTGGTATGTCGCCGCGGCCTTGACTTTCATCGGGCCGGCCGGCGAACCGGAAATCGTTAAGTCGGTAAGCCCCATCGATTTGGTCTGATGGGTTTGGCCATCGTCGAAATGAATGGCGATGTCGTGCAGCGCGATCTCATCGAAACCCGGCAATTCCAGCGGGTCGCTTCCTCCCGATGCCGGCGGCGGCGGTGATTGCGTCGGAGGGGCGAACTGCCAATTGCCGTTGCCGGCGGCGTCGGTGGCAAGCTGTAGATCGACACCATTGAGTACGAGCCGGTCGATGTGCAGCTTGCCAGCAAAGAGAAGCGGCAGCAGGGCGACCTGAGCCGACAGTTCGTCCACCGTCACCATCTGTGGGCTTGCGGCCCAACCGGAATTGGAGAGTGCGACATTCTTCACCGTAAAGGCCGGCACCGGCAGTATCGTCACCTTCAGCTCGCCGCCGATGGCGAGCTTACGCCCGGTCGCCTGCGCGACCTTGTCGATGATCGCGCCTTTGTAATAGGGAGTGAAATCCATGCGGCTCAGCATGATGCCGCCGGCAGCGACAATCCCGGCGGTCACGGCAAGGCCCGCGAAAAGAATGGCTCTCAGGCGCATGGCTCATCCGCCTAGCAGGCTGTTGAAAAACCGATTTTGGCCCGCCTCTTCGTTCGAGACAGCCGCTTCGCGGCTTCCTCAGGATGAGGCTGACTTATTGAACGTAAGCAACCTCCCGCTGAGGAGGTCGCCGTCAGGCGGCCGTCTCGACTCATCCGGACCGCCCGAATCCCGACTTTTCAACTGCCTGCTAGCGGACGACCAGATTGTTCCTGACGCCACGAACGCCTTCGACGTCGCGGGCGATGTTGCCGGCCCTGGTCTTGGCTTCGCTTGAATCGACGAACCCGCTCAGCTGGACGACGTCTTGCATGGTCTCGACGTTGATCTGCAGGGTTTTCAGGGTGGAATCCTTGAGGATGTCGGCCTTGATCTTGGTGGTGACCGTGGCGTCATCGACATATTCGCCCGTTGTCTCGCGGCCGGAGAAGGCGGCACAGCCTGCCAGGGCGGCTGCAACCGCGAGTACTGCTGCGCTTCTTATGAAGGTTCTGTGTCCGTGGATCATGGCGATTGTCCTTAAGTTTGACGTTATCTATCGCCACGGCCTTCTATAAAAAGTACCGAGGTGATTTCATGGTAAGTATGGCCGCGACAAGACCCTTGGAGAAAGGATCGGAAATTACCCAGATGAGCCAAGGATGCTTTATTGCAGGAAAAAGACGTTGGTTTTGTCTTGATGTCATCAGGCGACGGCCGGGGCATTGAGGGCCCGTTGAATGGCGCGAACGAAATCCGGTTCACGGAACGGCTTCTGAAGGACCACTGAGCCGGGCCGCAAAGCTCGGACTCGCGAAATATCGCCGCTCATCAGGATGTAGGGGACGGGGCCAGTGCGGAGTATCCGGTCAACTGCGGAGACGCCGCTGCCATCGCGCAACCTCACATCGACGATCAGCAACTGTGGCCGACATCGCAGGGCGGCTGCCACCGCGGCAGTCTCTGTGGCTTCGACGGCGCATACCTCGTGCCCCATCTCTTCGAGCATTTCGGCAAGCAGTAAGCCGATCAATGTATCGTCTTCCATCAAAAGGACGCGGAGTGCTTTCATCGGGTTTCCACGTTTGAAGGGGGCCGGTGCTGATTTTCGAGCGGTGGCGCGACGCACAATCAATGCGCCACGACTAGCGATCCTAATGGCTTGGTAGGTGCAGAAAGCAGGTTCGGAAACTACTCAAGCACACATTAAGGAGCTGATAGAGAACGCCTCCGGTGGCATTTCATTCAATATTGTCTATTCCTTTGGTGTGGCTGCGTGTTTGTTGAGAGTTGATGCGCTATCATGCGGCAATCAATCGGGCGATTTGGTGGGCGGCAATGCTATTTCGCCGATGAAGTGTTGTTTTTTTGATTCATTTCATCGGATTGACTTGCTGCGGCTTCGTCTGATTCGCGTCGTGATGGGCTGAGTATTTTCCGGCCCTGCCTTCTCATGATCCTGGCCGGTTATGGTCGCCGATGTTCGTGGTGGCTTTGATGTCAGCGGGCCGCGGGCCGCTGCATGGTGCCACCTTGTCCGGAATGAGGATCAAGCAAATGGAAATGGATGCCACTGCAATCGCCGTCTTCGCGGACCATCCGGCCGCCGAGGCCGCCGTGAAGACGTTGACCGAGAACGGCTTCGAGATGAAGACGCTCAGCGTCGTCGGCAAGGGATACCACACCGAGGAAAAGGTGGTCGGCTTCTACAACATTGGTGATCGGGTCAAGTTCTGGGGCTCGCGAGGGGCATTCTGGGGCGGCCTCTGGGGATTGTTTTTCGGCGGATTGTTCCTGACCATTCCCGTCGTCGGCCATGTGGTCGTGCTGGGATACCTGGCTGCCGCCGTGATCTCCGCCGTCGAGTCCGCGATCATGGTTGGCGGTCTGAGTGCGCTTGGCGCCGCGCTCTACAGCATCGGTGTGCCCAAGGACAGCATCATCGAGTACGAGGTTGCGGTCAAAGCGGATGGCTTCCTGGTGATGGCGCATGGCACGGCTGCGGACATGGCTCGCGCCAAGACGATCCTTTCCGCCATCAACCCGTCCGCCGTCGATGTGCATGCCGGCGTGAATGCGGAGGAATCCGAGGGAGCCGAGTTTCCATGCCGGGGCCTTAAATAATGAGGCCGCGACCCGCGTCGAGCCGGCTGATCGGTTGGGCGCGGGGGGGGCTCCTGGCCTTGTTCGGCGTCCTTGCCGTCGGCCCGGATGCGGCGGCGGCCACCAAGGCCGAAGTCATGCGGATGGTTGCCGACGAGGCGGCCAGGAACGGCCGCGTTCCTGTTGCCCTTGCGCTGGCCGTCGCCAGAGTCGAGTCGAACTTCGACGATCATGCCATCAGTTCCGCCGGGGCACGTGGCGTCATGCAGATCCTGCCATCGTCTTTCATGGCCGACTTTGCCGTCACCAGCGAACAATTGATGGAGCCGCGCGTCAACGTCAGGCTGGGCCTCGCCGTGTTGGAGCGCCTGCACGATCAGTACGGCCAGGACTGGGAGTTGGCGCTGTCCCACTATAATGGCGGCAACCTGCGCAGCAATGGTGGCCACTTCATCGCCCACGACTATACCCGTCGTTATGTCGCCGAGGTCACCCGGTGGCTGCGCTTCTATCAGAGGCTTGGAACCGGTGTGGTGCTTGCCGCAGCCGATGCCAATCCGAAGTGGACATGGCAGATCGAGAGTCGTAATTCTCCAGGCGAACCGTGGCCGGCGCGGCTGACGGCCGTTGCCGATTGAGGTGGCCACCCGCCCGGACCGGCCGCCGAGGAGCCGGTTCGGACGGTCTTACCGCAAAGACGTCGGCTCCCGGTCCATTCGAAAGCGTGCCAGCTCGTCACGCAGCCATCGGCTGCCCTCCATGGCGGCCCCGCCATTGCACTTCACCTCATACGCCTGGCCGGTGATATTGCTTTCGGTGGCGGCTTTTTCGATGAAGTCCTCGGTGGTTCGGATCGAACTGAGTGCCAGCAGGTATTCGTACTTGTTGCGCAGATGGGTGTGTGCCGCCGTCGCGTCGTACCAGATGCCGTTGCGGTAGAACTCGCATCCGGACTTTTCGACATCGCTCAGAAGATAATTGATTTCCAGTTGCGCATCCGTCATCGGTCCGCCATGGGCCGCCGAGGTCAGCAATGCAGCCATCATCAGTCCCGAGACAATCCCCAGGCGCCGGCTCATAGCTCGTCATCCAGCGGCAGCAGGGATAACATTTGCGCCTTCAGTCTCTGCCAGTCGCTCCGGGCCGGCTCGGAGTCGTATTCGATGGGTTTTCCGTTTTCCTGGGTGCGCCACAACAGGACGGGGCTGCCTCTGGAATCGTTCGGACGCAATGCCAGTCTATAGGCGTTGGCCGGCTGAACCATGGCATCGAAGCGGGCGGCGATCTGCTGCGCCAGGACCGGACTGTCGATGATCAAGCCGATCTCGGTGTTGAGGTGCTTTGATCGTTGATCAAAGTTCATGGAGCCGATGAACAGCCGCTTGCGGTCGAAGACGAATAGCTTCGCATGCAAGGCATAATTGCCGTGGAGTGACATCGCCGCGGTTTGGCCGCTGCCCCTGGCGTTGCCGAGGAGGGCGCGGATTTCATAGAGCTCGACGCCGTCTTCCAGCAAGGGGGCCCGATAGGCCATGTAGCCGGCCTGCGCCAGCAATATCGTCGAGGATTCGAGGGAGTTGGTCAGCACCCGGATGCGGACGTTGCGTTGCCGCAGATCCTTGAACACCTGCATGCCTTCGTCGCCCGGGATCAGGTAGGGGGTGATCATCAGCAACTCGGACTGCACCGAGAGGGCGGCCTCGGTGACGACATGCTGCATCAGCCTGCCCTCGATGGCGCCGTTGTCCACCTGCTTCTTTTCGGGGCTGTCGCAGATCAGTTGGGCGTGGGCCCAGACCAGGGGCAGGTGGCCGGAAACGATCCCGTTGAACGGCTCGCCGACGGCGACCCGCTTGACGTAGGCGACGCCGTCCGCCTTCAGTTCCCGGCCCTCTTCCTTCAGCTCCTCGCGATGGTCGTCCAGGGCCTTGCGCGACGATTTTCCGTCGGATAGCGCCTCGGCCGGGATCGACGGAACGCTGTTCCAGAATTCGTCGAAGGTTGCCGACAGCTGTTGGACGATGGGGCCGGCGGAAAACACATCGTCGTCCGCCACCTGAGACTCGGGGTCGATCTGAAAGTACTGATCGCCGATATTGCGTCCGCCGATGAGGGCGATCGCATTGTCCACCACCAGCAGCTTGTTGTGCATCCGGTAGTCGAGCCGCGATGCGGTGAGCATGAATTCCATGGCGCGAAACAGCTCGGTATGGCCGCGATACACAAACGGGTTGAAGATGCGGATCTCGATCTGGGGATGCGCTTCAAGCGCCGTGATCTGCTCGTCTCCGTCCTCGGTTTCACCGTCATCGACCAACACCCGCACCCGCACGCCGCGATCGGCCGCGCGCAGCAGGGCCCCGGTCAGCAGCCGGCCGGTTTCGTCGCCATGAAAGATGAAATACTGCATGTCGAGGGTTCGCTCGGCGGCGTTGATCATCTGCATGCGGGCCATGAAGCCATCGGCGCCCACGGGAATGATGCGGAATCCGGAATTGCCGCCGTGCTGGCGTGCGGCCAATGCGAACTGACGGCCGAGTCTGGTTTCCTCGGGATGGGTAAGCGCCGACGATGCGGCTTTCGGAAAGTCTGAGCCGGGCGGAAGCGACGTGCACCCGCTGAGGATAGCGACGATTAAGGCGACAAGCGGGAGGTGGATCCGGCGGATCATTGCCGTTCTCCAATTTCTATAAAGGGAACGGCCCCGGTTCCAACCGAACCGAGGCCGGCCCGTGCGGTTGTGAACCGCAGGTCGATGACGTATCAGAGGCTCTAATTCGCGTTGGAGCCCTAATCGTCCTTCTTGACCTTGATCGTGCTCTTGACCGAGGTGACGCCTTCGGTTTCGCGCGTCAGCGCAATGGCCCTGTCGATGTCCGCCTGGCTCCTGGCGGTCCCGCTCAGCACCACCGCGCCATTGGCGTCGGTGTCCACATTGATGCGGACGAGGCTCTTCATGGTTTCCTCGGCGAGCTTGGCCTTGACCTTGGTGGTGATGGCCGAGTCCTTGACATAGGTCATCGGGTGCGACCGGTCGGAATCCCCATCAGCGGCAAAGGCGGCGATGGGCGCCAGCATGGTCGCGATGACGAGGCAGGCCGTGGCGAGTTTGATTTTCATGGTCAGTCCTCTTGCTCATTTAAAAGAAGGTGTGAATGGTCCTTGATGCAAAGCTGCATGTAGAGACCATAAATCAGCATGTTTTTGAATGGTGCAGCGCACATTTGTTGTTGGTATATTTTGTTGAGCGCTGTCGTTTGCAATGTATGGACTTATGTGGGTGCCGCGTAGCCCCGGAAACTACTCAGCAGGCCGTGCCTGGGGCGAGCCGAGATGCCTGCTACGGCTTACCGCCTGCGGTATAAGCCGTTGCCGATCAGGATGATTCCGATGATCAGGGCGCTGCTGCTGACCAGGGGCGGGATGGCATGGGATGTCTCTTCCTGCGTCTGGAGCTTGAGGTCGCCGATATTGGCCACGTCCCGGGTTTGCTGGGTGGTGAACACCGGTACGGTCAGCCCGGCGATACCCAGGAATGCCAGCAACACACCTGCTGTCACCCACATATTTGGTGCGAATCCCATGGCGTTCTCCATTGATTGGTCTCCCGTGGCGCCATGCGCCTGGAGATCTGTGTTTTCAGGTCAGCGACTGAAAGATATGCGGCGCCACTCCAATCACGCCAACGATGATCAGGTAAATCCCGATGACATAGTTGAGCAGTCTGGGCTGGATTAGAACCAGGATGCCAGCGACCAGGGCGACGATCGGTTCGACCAGGAATGAATGCGTGTCCATCTGAATGACCCTCGGCTAAGTTAAGCCGGTGCGCCGCATTTACCGGTCGCTTGGGCGAATCGGGGGGCGTCGCGAAGGGCTGGAATGAACAGTACAGGCCGTGATGTCGCTGCGTCAGGATCGGAATTTACCTACCGGACAACTTGGATAAATCAGTCCAGGCGGCCGCCCATCCTTACAACGTGAAGGCGATTGATGCCGTCCCGATCATGTCGGGTGAGTGCTGGCCATCGAACTCGCGGGTACGGTAGACGGAGCTGAAAATGACCTGTACATCGCTGGACCAGAACAGAGAAAAGCCGGCCTGCAAGTCACCGACGAGAACTTTCTTGTCGACGCTGGGGCTTTGGCGGAATGAGTTGCCGTCCAGGAAAATGTTTTGCCCGACCACCCGGCCCTGGGCGCCTGCAAAGAGGTAATATCCCAGTTTGCCGTCGAGGTGGTCGCCGTCGAAGTAATCGGTGCCCGACAGGGCCGGGCGGATGCGGGCTGGACCGTAATCGGCCCCCAGGTTCTTGCCGATTCGAAGCATGGCGCCCGCCGCCCCATAGGTGAAGACGTTGCCGACGGTGGCGCCGAGTTGCGGCACGATGTCGAGTCCGGCGTTGCCGTTGCCGATCAGAGGGAGACGCCAGAGCCGCTCATAGGTCAGCAAGAGGCCGGGCTCCGTCTGGATGTCGTGGCTCCAGCCCTTGGCCTGGCCGATACCGATGAACTGGTGGAAGTCGTTCTGGACCTGCCGTCCGAGGGCGCCTGGTCCGACGACCCCCACCGCGACTTCGAGGTTTTCGAGCATCCGCTGGTCGGTTTCCTGAAGCAGGCTGGCGCCGGCATAGAGCCAGCCACCATAGGGGCGGTCGCGGGGATCGGGCGGCTGAAGCGTCAGGTCTTTGGGGGTGAAGATGCTTTGCCCCAGGAACAGGGCGGTGCGGCGCGAGTGTTCCCCCCCTCCGTCTTGCGAGAAGATGGGGGCGATGGCGGAGGCCAGACTGAACGGACCGTTCCAAGCGCTTTTGGAGCCGATGGCGGGGCTTAGTTCCGACAGGCGCAAGCCCTGAGTATAATGCCGGTCCGAGTTCAGGTAGAGGGAGTCGTTTTCCTCCAGCACGGAGAACCGGAGGCCGTCGCCGGCATGGGCGATGCCGTTCATTGCCACCAACGCGCAGCATGATACCAGGGACAGGGTGAGGTGTCGTGCCGCCGATCTGGCGAAATTCATTGGCTGATCACTCCGGGGGCTATCACGTGGGCAGATGCCTCCCATGACGGAGGCATCAATTGCCCTCAATCATGATCTGCCCCTGGGGCGACAAAACGACGTTGACCGGCGCGCCATCCTTGTCGGCGGTGCCGTGCCAGAAATTATCGCAGCCTTTCTGAAGGTCGCGAATCTGATGAAATCCCGCAGCCTCCATCTTCTTCTTGGCAGCCTCGGCCGATGACCCGTCGATCTTTTCGTCGGCCGTGCACTCCGAGGCGGCGCGGGCGTCCTGCGCGGTCGGGGGCAGGAAAGTGGCGGCGGCCAAGATGGTCATCGCCACCATGGTGACAAAGGGAGTCGGTCGCATGATAGGTCTCGCTATTGTTGTTGGCGGTGTTTCAATCCCGGACCCGCTGCACCAGGGTCAATGCCTCATCGGCCATGATGTCCGGCCTGACCTGCCGCACGGCCATCACGGCCTTGCGAGTCTGTCCGCCATGATCGCAGCCGGCATCGCGTGCTTCTCCGATGGTCCGGTGGATGATGCGGTTGAGCGACATGTCCGGGGGAAGCTTCGACTGGGCGGCTCGGCCGCAAGAGGCGGACAAGTGGGGGAATTTCGATTTCTCCGGCTGCCGTAATATCTCGGCCATAACGCTTCTCCCGCTGGCTATCCCGACTTGGTTCGACGATAGCGGTCCTTGCGAGAGGCGGGGGAGCGTCGGAATCTACCTAATGCCAGACTTTGGTATGCGGGGGTTCCGGGGATGGGATTGTGGGGCGTAAATAAAATACAAATTACATGTCAAAAGCGCGGCGACATATGCCGGTGGGTATTTTCCGATCCTTGTCTCAGTATTTGTTGCATGCGGTATTATTGCCTGAAAATTTTTTCAGGAGAGCAGATATGATAAAATATTTCTTCGTGTCCGCTGCCGCGCTCGTAATGATGACCGGTCTTGCTTCGGCGCAAACCACGTCATCCGAGACGACGACATCGACCGTCTCTCCCGCCGCCGAGGGAAGCTTCCGCACCACCAAATCCCAGATGAGCATCGACGGTTACGGCACCCAGACCGACAAGAGTCAGACCTATACCAGCGGTGCCACCGGAACCAACGCCAGTTCCACCACCCGGGTCACCGCGCCGGACGGATCGCAGAGCAGCACTCAACGCGATGAGAAGTCCGTTTCGCCCAGCGGCGATACCACCATCATGCATAGCACAACAACCTCTACCAAGCCGTAGACCCCGGTGCTTCCGGGCTTATCGCGTTTCACTCGCGATCGGGTCTTCGGTTCGACGAGGCTGGCAGCTCCATCGGGCTCGCCTCGAACCTCTAGCAATACTGGAGCCTTGCCATGACCCATATGATTCCCGGTTTCCGACTCTTGGCGGCCATGGCGTTTGTGGCCGGGACCACCTTTCTGGTTGCCGGCTGCGTTATCCGGGAAGACCGGGGCGGTGGCGCGGACTTCGAGCGCGAATACCACCACGACGGCCGGGGTGGGGAGCATGAAGGCGAGCGTGAGCGAGACCGGGGGGAATACGAACACCGCCTGCATTGATGGCCGCCAACCGCCAAGCCTGAGATATGGCACGGGATGTCCCATGTCATAACGTCATTACGCGAGGATTCCAAATGTTCCACTTCACGATTCGGTCCGGGCGCACCATGGTTGCCGCGACGCTGTTCGGCGCCTTGCTGGCGGCACTTCCGCTCCAGGATGCCCGTGCCCAGCAGGACGTCTCCCCGCCCAAGTCCATCCTGGCCGTCTCCGGCAAGCATGGCGCCGACCACGGCGAGGCCAGAATCACCGAACTGCACGACAAGCTGCACATCACGGCTGCCCAGGAGGAGCTGTGGGGCAAGGTGGCTCAGGCCATGCGGGACAACAGCACGGCCATGCGCGCCAGCATGGCGGAGCGTTCGGCCCATATGAAGACCATGACCGCCGTCGATGACCTTAAATCCTTCCAGATCATCGCCGACCTGCATTCCGATGGATTGAAGCAGCTCATCCCCGCCTTCGAGGCGCTCTATGCCGGCATGACGCCGGAGCAGCAGAAGCACGCGGATCATGTCTTTGAAAAGCATCAGCACCACGGCCGGATGTGACCCCGTCCTTCCGGCGACATGCCGATTGGAATTTCTCCTCCGGGGGCTCATTGAAAAGGATATTTACCATGGAATCCGCAATGACGCGGACCAGCCAGCGGCGCTGGACCTTCGCAACCGTCACCGTGGCCTTGGTCATTGCCGCCGTCGGCCTGCCGAGCCTTCCGGCGCGGGCGGAGGATCACGACGGGGGGCGCGGACGGCAGGAATTCCGCGAGCACGGCGGGCCGGAGCGTTACCGCGATCATGACCGGGGTTGGGACAGAGATCGCGATTACGAGCTCTATTCCTATGGCCGCCCGTCCTATGTCTATGCGCCGCCCCCGGTTTACTACTACGCCCCGCCGCCAGGGCCGCCGGTGATCGATTTCGTATTTCCCCTCCGCTTTCGCTAGCGGTCCTGCCGTTCGGCCTTTGCGGGCTTTCCAACGCAAGGGCCGCCGGTGAACTCGGCTAATTCATGCCGCCCATTCCAGGAGTTCTTGCCATGAGCCTAGGTACAATCCTGCTGATCATTCTGGTGCTGTTTTTGGTCGGCGCCTTGCCGACGTGGCCGCACAGCGCGAATTGGGGCTACTACCCGAGCGGCGGGCTCGGCGTCGTTCTCATTATCGTCATCGTCTTGCTGCTCTTCGGGCGGATTTAGTCCGCGGCACGGCAGCTCACGTCTGAACCGGGAGGTCGTAATTGAAGACTTCGTCCGCGTCGCCCGTGAAGCTGCCGGACCGGCCGAAACTGCTTCAGGTCATGGGCCCCGGTCTGATTACCGGGGCCTCGGACGATGATCCCAGCGGCATCGCCACCTATTCCCAGGTGGGGGCGCAGTTCGGCTACGGCCTCGCCTGGACCCTGCTGTTCAGCTATCCCCTGATGGCGGCGATCCAGGAAATCAGTGCCCGCATCGGTCGCGTCACCGGGTTTGGCATCGCGGGCAATCTGGTCCGCCACTATCCGGCATGGCTGTCGAGCGGTATCGTCTGTGTGCTGGTGGTCGCCAACATCATCAATCTCGGGGCGGATCTTGGCGCCATGGGTGCCGCTCTCAAGCTGCTGGTCGGCGGGTCAGCCCATCTCTATGTCATTGGGTTCGGGACGGTCTCGGCCTTGCTGGAAATCTTCACCCGCTATGCCCGCTATGTGTCGATCCTGAAATGGCTGTGCCTGTCCCTTTTCAGTTATGTCATCTGCGCCTTCGTCGTGGGCGTGCCGTGGGCCGAGGTCGGTTGGGCGGTCATTCTGCCGCCGTTGTCGCCGAAGGCCGACTATGTGGTCGCCATCGTCGCCGTGCTTGGGACCACCATCAGCCCCTATCTGTTCTTCTGGCAGGCGGAGCAGGAGGTCGAGGACGAAAAGGAGAAGGCGGGGGCGCGTCCTCTCATCCGGGCCCCCGAGCAGGCGTGCTCGGAGTTCACCCGCATTCGCCTCGATACCTATCTCGGCATGGCGCTCTCGAACCTCATCGCCTTCTTCATCGTCGTCACTACGGCGGCAACGCTCTACGCCCATGGCGTCACCAACATTCAGACGTCGTCCCAGGCTGCCGAGGCGCTGAGGGCGGTCGCCGGCCCCTTGACCTTCGTCGTCTTTGCCGCCGGCATCATCGGCACCGGTATGCTGACCTTGCCGGTGTTGTCGGGATCGGCCGCCTACGCTGTCGGCGAACTGCTGTCCTGGCATGTCGGCCTGTCGCGCCGGCCTGCCCGGGCCAAGGCGTTCTATGCGGTGATCGCCGTCGGGACCTTGATCGGCGTTGGCCTCAACTTCACCGCCATCGATCCGGTCAAGGCGCTGTATTGGAGTGCCATCTTGAATGGCGTGGCGGCAGCACCGGTGATGGTCGTCATGATGCACCTCTCCATGCGCCGCGACATCATGGCCGGATTCACCCTGCCGAGATTACTGCAAATCCTTGGTTGGCTTGCTACCGCAGCGATGGCGGTCGCGGTCCTGGTCATGGTCTGGGCATGGCTCGGATAAGGAGGTCCTGCGTAGATTCCGAGGCTATTGCGGCGTGCAGAGAGAGAAGTAATGTTCGCATAAGCAATGAAGCCAAGAAATAATCCTTGGATACAAGCCTTTTGATGCGCTCGGGCTTGGGTCTTTTAATGCTGATATTGTTTTTACCATAGACTCTGGTAATTCGCCGTCAACGGTAGATGGCCGTGGTTGAGCCAGCAGGCTTCAAGGAGACAAAGTATGAAAACATACAGAATGCTGGTGGCGCCGCTCCTGCTTTGCGGCCTGGCGGCGTGCAACGGGACGCCGACAAATGGTCTGATCCCGGGAAGTTTTTACCAGATCGAACAGTTGAACAAGACGACACCGACGGGCTCGCCTTTCACCCAGGCCCTGACCGCCGATTACCGGAATCTGGCCAATTACGAAAAGGGTGAGTACGACTGGAATGCCCAGCAGGTCTTCGCCAAGAAGGGCCTTCTCGCCGCCAGCGGTGCCGTACCGCCGCCCGAGCGGATCGAGGACTGGAGTTTCCATTCCCGGGACAGCGCCGCCGTGGCCGATCTTCAGGCGGCACGGGCCCGCCTGATGACCATGCTGGGCAGTGAGGCACCGAACCGGGTGCCTCAATGGAGCTCGACCGCCCAGACCTCGTTCGATTGCTGGCTCCATGAGCAGCATGAAGGTTGGGAATTGGACCGGATCGCGGAATGCCGTAATGGCTTTCTGGCGGTGATGAACCAGATTTACGCCCCGCCCAAGGTGGTGCAAAGCACCACGACCACGGAGAAGATCGCACCGGCGGCCGATCCGGCGCTCTACATGGTGTTCTTTGACTTCGACAAATCCGATCTGTCGCCCGATGCGCGGAAGATCCTTGTCGGCGCGGCGAAGGCGATTGCCGCCGGAAACCAGACCAAGATCAAGGTGGATGGCTACACCGACACCTCCGGAACCGCAGCGTATAACCTCAAGCTGTCCAACCGGCGTGGTGATGCCGTGGTGCGGGAACTGATCCGCGACGGTGTCCCGGCCGGCATGATCAAGGTCGAGGGCTTGGGCGAAAATGGGTTGCTGGTGCAAACACCCGATGGTGTGCGCGAGCCGCAAAACCGCAGGGCTACCGTCGACTTGATGGGGCGCTAGTCCGAAGTTTTTCTGCAAAGATGCCGGCCGCCATGTGCGGCCGGCATTTTCGTATTTCAGTATTGGCATGTAGTATAAAGTCATCGAAAATATTGAGTAGTTTCCGATCCTACCGATAAGTCCCCATATATTCTCATGATGACTATAGAAAATACGGCATTGTTCTCGTGACATGCCGGTATTTCCCTTAAGGATAGCCATCATGAACCGGACAATTATCGCACTCGCCGTCGTTGTTTCCGCCGTTTCGCTGACGGCCTGCGGCTCGTCGACCGGTGACCGTGCCGTCAGCGGTGCCGGCATCGGTGCCGGCGTTGGTGCGCTCGGCGGACTGATGCTCGGCGCCCCTCTCGAAGGCGCGTTGATCGGCGGCGCCGTCGGCGCAGGCACCGGAGCGTTCACCAGCAAGCATCAGGTCGATCTTGGCAGGCCGATCTGGCGCTAGGCCATCATCGTCCAAACCCAAGCCGGCCGACTATGGAGGTTACAATGTCTCATTGCGCAAAAATTTCACGGGCTCTCGTCGCCACCCTCGCGCTTTCCGTGGTGGTGGGATGCGCCGAAGCGCCACCGCCGCGGCCGCCGCGGGCCGCCGCCGTGGCCGAGCCCGAACTGGCCGGGGCCTGGTATCAGGTCTACTTCGACACCAACAAGGTGGAGATCGACGAGCGGGGGCAGATGATCGTCAAGAGCGTTGCCTATGTGGTGGCCAACACCGACACGACGCGGGTGACGGTGATCGGCAAGGCCGACCGGGTTGGTGCTCCCGCCGCCAATATGGCCCTGTCGCAGCGCCGGGCGGATCAGGTCCGCGATGCCCTTATCGTCGCCGGGGTGCCGGCCGGCCGCATCGATACCAGTTGGGCCGGTGAAAGCAAGCAGGACGTTGTGACCGCCAATGACGCGGCCGAGCGACGCAATCGCGTCGTTGATATCACGGTGGTGAAGACGCCTCACTGATCGTGATCGGGAAAGAGGTCGCCGGGGATGCGATTCCGAGCCGCGGCGACCTCCTTTGTCTTTGCGTTCCTGATCACCGGGCCGCTTGCCGGCTGCGGTATCGCGCTCTTCTCCGCCCTTCCCATCAATTTTGTCACCACCGAAGTCCTTCCCCGCGCCGTGAACGGCAAGGGGCTGGCGGAGGATGGCGTTGACCTCGCCACCGGCAAGGATTGCCGGCTGATCGAGGGGGCTTCGCGGGAAGACAGGAAAGTCTGCGAGACTCGAGGATCGGCGGCCACCAAAAAGGATTTCAAAGGGCTCTCCGGCGTCGGCAGTCATGACGACCAGGCTAAACCTCATTGAGAGCCTTCCAATGACGACAGCCCGGGATCAGGCGGGGCCGGGACTCGGGATTTCGAAGGACGGCACAAATGAACGACAGCACGCTGATGTCGGCGGTCCAGTTCGAGGAAAGTGTGCAGGCAATTTCCGATCTGCATGGCCGGCACTACCGAAAGGCGACTCCGTTTCAACGGCTCCTTGATGGGGTGGTGGCCAAATTAAGCCACCCGGCCATGCTGATGATATTGACCTTTGCCATCATCTGCTGGATCTCCATCAATCTGGCGTTGGCCTGGGGCGGCGGCCATCCGTTCGACCCCCCTCCTTTTCAATGGCTGCAGGGTTTCGCATCCGTCACCGCCGTGTATATCGCGGCGCTGATCCTGACGACCCAGCGCCGCGAGGACGGGCTGGCGCGGCACCGCGATCAACTCACCCTCGAACTCGCCATTCTGGGCGAGCGCAAGAGCGCTAAAATCATCGAGCTGTTGGAAGAACTGCGCCGCGACAATCCGCTGGTCAAAGATCGGATTGATGACGATGCGGCTGCCATGGCGAAACCCGCCGATCCCGGCGCCGTGCTGAATGCCATCGAGGAGGTCCACCGGAAGGTGACCAAGGAGCACGGTTGAGGTGGAGGGCTCGCAGGCTGTTGAAAAAGGACGTCTCCCCGGCGGCGAGGATGTTTCGAGACGGCCACCTGTCGGCGGCCTTCTCAGCATGAGGTCCTTTTTTTTAGTGCAGTAGCCTCATCCTGAGGAAGCCGCGAAGCGGCTGTCTCGAAGGATGGAGCGGACAAAAATCGCCTTCTCAACAGTCTGCCAGAGCATGATCCGATCAATTCGGATCATGCCCAGCCGCCATTGAGGCGGCGGCCAAGCGGCCGGATGGCCGCGCCCGGCGAGGGAACAACGAAGAACAAGACCGATTTCCGATCCAAAGTGGTCGGAAATCGGCCTAGAGCATTTTCCGCTCAATTACGGTCATATCCGGCAGCGGCAAAGTAGTTCTGGCACTCTGTCGGAGTGAAGAGGTCG
>Ga0265313_10001001_pt1 | contig 27737 bp, 31 predicted proteins | sample 4123metaG_FD_203122 | JGI IMG/M metagenome (GOLD analysis project Ga0265313, IMG submission 203122) | Rhizosphere microbial communities from Carex aquatilis grown in University of Washington, Seatle, WA, United States - 4-1-23 metaG | ecosystem: Host-associated > Plants > Roots > Rhizosphere >...
CGTCGCCTGATGTCCGCGCCAGGGGTCGGGCCGATTGTTGCGCTCACCTTCCGAACATGCGTCGACAACCCTGCTCGGTTCTCGCGATCGAAGTGCGTGGGAGCCCATTACGGGCTCACCCCGCGCCTCTATCAATCCGGCGAGACGGCGAGAACAGGACGGATCTCTAGGTGCGGTGACCTGATGTTGCGATCGAGCCTCTACGAAGCTGCATTGGTCTCGTTGACCGGTCCAGGCCGCTGGAATCCGTTGAAGGCCTGGGGCATTGCCGTCGCTCGTCGACGCGGGATGCAAAAAGCGATCGTCGCCGTGGCGCGCAAGCTTGCCATCATCCTTCACCGCATGTGGCGAGATGAAACCGACTTCCGCTGGACCGCAGCGACCTAATTTCCGCAGGCTGAGCAGTTCGACTTCCTCCACGACGGAGGAGGCGTCCCGCGAGGACGACGGGATCGGGTGAGACCGAGGAAACTCGTGCGGCGCTCTCAACGACCGCGCGGCTTAGATGGCTCCACCCGTTCCTTCTGATCCCATCATGAACGCGGCCAAGCGCCGACCTCGAAGAGAAGCAAGAGCCTCGCAGGACAAATTACCGATGTCGTGCATCTATAAAGAAGGAGCTTGCGTCATGCGCCCCGAATAGAGAAGAAGTTTCCCTCGGCGGCCTCTTTCAAGATCAGCTTGTCCAGTGTCAGATCGGACACGGCTCTGCGCAGCCGGGCATTCTCGCGCTCCAGCTCTTTCAGCCGCTTGGCCTGGTCAAGCTTCAGCCCGCCGTACTCCTTCCGCCACCGGTAGTACGTCACCGACGTGATCCCTAGCCCCCGGCAAACCTCGCCAACACTTCGACCTTGGCCCAACGCAACGTCCGCCTCGCGCAGCATCGCGATGATCTGCTCCGGCCCATATGCCTTTCTCGCCATGGATAGTCTCCCTTCGCTGCCGATTGTTACTCCCAAATCGGCTGCGTTTCAGGGGAGCAGGTCATCAGGCACCTGAATATCTCGTGCGAGACCGTGATGCCGTTTAGGGTGAAGTCGTGAAGCGACGCCTGCGTGGCCTCGGTATCCGAGATCGCCCCACCGCTCCATGCTCGCCCAAGCAAAACGCGCACGTGGAGCGTTTGATCGGCTCGATACGACGCGAGTGAATCGACCATGTGATTGTATTAGGCGAGACACATCTGCGCCACATCATGTCCAGTTACGCCGGCTACTACAACCAAGCCCGCACTCACTTGGCCCTGCGAAAAGACGCACCGGTCAGCCGCTCCGTCGAGCGGCTTGGCCGGATCATTGCCGAGCCCGTGGTCGGTGGACTGCATCATCGCTATGGGCGAATCTAATTTTCGGCAGGCACAGCCGATCGGCTACAAGACGACATTGCGCCCAGAAGACCTCCTTGAGCGCCCGGAAAGCGTAGGCCGGGCATTTCCCGCCATCGACATCCAGATTGTCGACGACTCCGGTCGGATTGTTGCGCCCGGCATCACGGGTCGGTTGCGGTGCCGCGGCCCGGGATTGACTTCGCCCGCGCGGGCGGTCACATCAGTTTCTGCAGACGATTTTCGAGAAGGGTGGTACTATCCGGGCGAGATCGCCGCTGCGGGCAAGGACGGCTATTTGTATCTGCGTGGCCGCAAGTCGGACTTCATCTTCCGCGGCGGCGCCAAGATCAGTCCCAGTGAATTGGAGGATGCGCTTCAGGAACATAGCAACGTCATCGAGGCGGTCCTGGTCGCCAGGACCCGCGCCAACAATGAGCAGGAAGCAATTGCCTTTGTCGTTGCATCGCGGCCGGTGAGTTCAAGCGAATTGCTGGCTCACTGCCATACGAGGCTATCGTCGTTCAAAGTGCCTTCTCAAATTCATGATGTTCCTAGTTGTCTCCACCCCCCCACAGGCAAAATAGACAAGCAGGCGTTGATCGCGAGGAATCTTGATTGAAATGTCAGTGTCACGACAACATCGAGGGTTGGTCAAACTTATATTGAGGCTGCTGGAACCACTGCGCGCAAGCATTCGTGCCCTTGTCCTGCTCGCCGATCTTGTCGATCGGGGCTTGGACCTTATCCAGCTAGTTTTCGCTGTCGAACAGGCGCTCCAGATCAAAGGCGATGACAAAGGTGCCGCCTGGATCTTGGGCGTCGAAGACCTCCTGAGGGTCGCCCGTCGGGCATACTTATCCGCTCCGGCGCCCCAATGAGTGCCGCGGGCCCCAGCCGCATTTTGATTGTCGGGCTTGGATTTCTCGGAACCGCCATTGCCTCTGCAGCGGTTTGCCAAAACCTTGAAACACGAGTTCTCGCCAAGTCGGGTACCCAACCGAAAGGCCCCTGGGACCTGACGGTCGGTGATGCGGCTGAAGCGGGAGTTGTCTTACAGGCTAGCGCTGACGTTGATCATATCGTTTACGCTGCGGGACGTTCAATGCCTGCAGCTGCAGAAGTTGATCCTCTGGCTGATCTGACGCAATCGCTTTCACCACTGCTGAAGGTCGTTGACGCATGCGGTCACATGGGATGCGGCCTGACCCTCCTGTCTTCCGGTGCCGTATATGGAAGCGCGAACACGCTACCAATTCCTGAGGACCACCCGACTAATCCAATCAACGTCTATGGCATCAGAAGCTTGGTCGCGGAAAAGTACACATTGATGCAGGCTGACCGTCTTGGGTTCAAAGCCAGAATTCTACGCATCAGTAACGCTTTCGGTGTTTGCGCGTCGCCCCGGTGCTCTCGGGGCGTGGTTGCAACGCTCTTGCACAAACTGATGCATGACGAGCCCTTCACCGTATATGGCGATGGCCTGGCCATAAGAGATTATATCCACGTCGCGGACGTGGCAGCGGCGGTGTTGCAATTGATGAGCGTGCATCCAGAAACCACCGTCCTAAATGTTGGAAGCGGGACCGGGCATTCTATCCTCGACCTCATATCAATGAGCAGTGCCATCACCGGTAGGAAGTTGCGGATCAGGTTTGAGCGCCAGCGCAGCTTTGAAGTAAGACGGAATGTATTGGACATAAGTTTACTGCGTCAACTCATAGAGCTCAAGCCTTCCGGGCTCGGAATTGCACTAAGGCAAACCTGGCATCAAATGACGGCTGGAAGCTTGGCATTGCCGCACCAATAATATCGGCAAGACGATCTCAGGCTGCGGCAAGCCCACGCGCGCGACATCGCGGCCAATCAGCAGCCGCAACGCGACAACCTCGATTGTGTCGGCAACGAGAAACGGATAGGCGACCCCTTGGAACACTTCGACGTTGGCGGCGGTCGGCAGGTGCATCCAGACCCGGCCGTACTCCGAGTACAGAAACTGCGACCAGAGGCAGTGGAGGAACCCGCCCGTTCGAGGGCAGTCGAGATAATCCATGATGTAGTGGAACATGTCCATGTAGGGACGTCGGATCATCACGGCGAGGAAGTAGTAGCCGAACAGAGTTGCGTATGCCGCGCCGATCATCACCAGCGCCGGAACGCACGCGCCATTTGGCCGATCCGGTAGCCGCCCGGCTGGGCGCGCCCGCGCCGGCGCGACAGTCCGGGTCTTTAAGGCTTTCCAATGGCGGCGAGCACATGCGAGACGTCGACATTGGTAATGCAATAAGCCGGCGCTCCCCGCGCGATTGGGTAAATACATTTCCAATTGCAGCCGTAGCAAGGAAGGCGCCGTTCGACAACGGTCAGGTTCGCGTTGGCCCAAGCTGGATAGGGATGATAGCGCTGCGGTAGGCCCCCGCCGGCGATCGCGACCACGGGCCGCCCCAGCATGACTCCAAGATGCAGGCCCGCGCTGTCGTTGGTGATGACCAGCCTCGCCCCTTTGATCAGGCGCAGGAAATCCGCGATAGACGTCTGGCCCGACAGATCGACAAATCGATCATCGCGCCACTGGCGAAAGCGTTGCCTGGGCCCGTTCGTGCCTTGCGTTCCAGCGAAGACGATGGTCTCGGGCGACAGGTTCGTCATTCGGTGGGCGAGTGCCTCGAATCGCGCAATCGGCCAGGATTTGAGCGAACTGGATGAATCGGGAATGAGAAGCACGTAGCTGCCGCGGATCACGGAAGGCCCGTCGGGCACGGCAAGCGAAGGCAGGCCGGGCGCGGTGGCGGGCAGGCCGATGGCCTGCAGGAATTCGGCGTAGCGGTCGAGCTCATGCATCGATCCGGGCGATGCCTCGGCCAAACGATCGTACCAACGGTCGCCAAGACGGCGCGCTGTCGGGCCGATGAAGGCCGGCGAGCCCACGGATCCGATGCGCTCCGGGGCCGCGGTGGCCCGAACCAGGGCATCTTCGACGGCGAGCATTCGATTGTAGGTGGGCTGAACGGCCACCGCGTGGCGGCGGGCGGCAACGGCGCGCAGCGTGGACCAGCGATAGGGCAGCGAACGAAGCAGGCGCCGGCGTTCGACGACTACGATTTGGTCGACCGGGGCACACGCCGCGGCGAGATCGGCCACTGAAGGACGGCAATAGAGAACGAGCGAAAACCGCTCGGCGGGATACCGACGACGTATTTGTTCTAGGCACGGCAAAAAGAGCAGCAGATCCCCGGCGCCATGCAGATTGAATGTCGCGACGCTAGCCCCGCTCGCGCCCGACCTGGCCGCGCCGATGCGCAAGAAAGGCAACAGCAAGCTGTCGATGCCGGTCAGAACGAGCGCGCGCAGCTCCCCGAGAGCCCGGCGGAGCCACCGCGGGCGCGGGCAGCCGATCAAGCTCAACGGAGAGATCGCCAATGACCGAGCCGGTCCAACAGTGGGCCGACGATGCTAATCTCGGCCCGACTGGGCGTTGCGTAGCCAAGGGAAACCAAGGTGGGCTCGATCAGACGGAGCACCGCCCGGTTGTGCCGCCGGGGCCTCTTGCGATGCTTGCCGATCGAATGGTCAAAGACGGTTTCGGCCATCCGCTCAAGGGCCGAGGGGGCAACAGCGAGGCCGAGCCACTCCAGCAGGCTTGTCATCAAGGCGATGAAATCCGTGCAAAGCAACTCGTAGCGGACTTCCCTATAGCGCTCGCCCAACATGTTGCCGTAAGCCCGTCCGGTCTCCACGCTGTTCTTCCAATGCAGCGCGTTATAGAGATAGTTCGCGCGCTCATAGGCGGCATTCGTCAAGGTGCGGCCCCGCCAACTTTGAATTTCGTCGGTGTTGAAATAGATCTTCCGCCAGAAAAGCTGCTCGGGCGCCACGTGGTCCGACCAGGCGACATCCCGCCCGTCACGCAGGAGGTGGATCACACGTGCTTGCGGAAACAGGAAGGCGAAGAACGGCAGGGCGTAATGGGCCTCGCAGAGCTTCCAGCCCCATTTCCTGCCGCTCGCCCGATCATAGCCGACAAGATGGCGCTCGAAGGCCTGCAGGGTCGCGGCGGCCAGTTCCATGGGCTCCCGGCCGCTCGATGCCCAGAGCCGCGCGTAGTCCGGATAGTAACGGCGCACGCAGGCTTCCACGACCGGCAGGATGGCGAGCGCGTCCTCGGACTGGTTGCGCTCGGCGCCAATGAATAGTCCCTGTCCGTCGAGGGCTTGCGCAAGTAGCCGACTGCCCGAATGCGACTTGTTGTAAACAATGACAGGGGCCGGCAACCCGCTCAGCCGTTGCCGCAACTCGATCAGCGCGTTGTCGATGGCTTGACCTCTCGCTGCACGCGTTCGGTGTCTTCCTGGATTCAATAGCGGATACTGCCCATGCATGCAGCGGTTTTTTCGGCCTTCGACGCGATCTGCCGGGCCCAAGCTGCTGGCGGGGCGGTGCTGGAGGTGGGCGCCACGCCGAGCAGCGATACATTGTTGATGCTTCCGGCTCTCGCCGCGGCGACGGAACGGGTGGGGATCAATCTGGAGCGGGCAAGCGGGATCGGAGGCTGCCCAATCCTCCAGGTCCATGCCCACGACATGGGCTGTTTCGAGGCGGGCCGCTTCGACGTCGTGCTCTGCAACTCGGTGCTGGAACATGACGGCAAGTTCTGGCTGAGCCTGGCTGAAATGCGCCGGGTGGCCAAGCCGGGGGCGCTGCTGGTCATCGGCGTGCCGGGCTACGGGGCACCTGGGGCGGGGCATTGGCGATATCTCCTCTCCCGGCTGGCTCGGCTGCCGATTCTTGGTCGCCCGTTTGAGGCCACAATCGGAGCCTATCTCGCCAGCACCTCCGTTCTCGGCCTACACGGCTGTCCGGGCGACTACTACCGATTCAGCGAGCAGGCATGCCGGGAAATCCTGCTGGCCGGGCTTGAACTCATCGAGGTTCGCCGCGTCCTCGATCCTCCCCGCTTCGTCGCCGTCGGACGTTTACCAAGCCGCCGGTGAGGCTCACTGGCGGCGTGCGACGCCTTCCAAGACCTCCAGCCAAACGGGGAGCCAGCGCTCGATCGAATAGGTCGCTAGAACTCGCGCGCGGCCGGCGGCGCCCAGCCGCCGGCGTAGATCCGCATCTGCCGCAAGCGCCCGTAAGGCCGAGCGCCAACCTTCGCTGTCGGCGGCAAGGAACCCGTTGCGACCCGGCGTCACGATGTCGCGATTGACGCCAACCGGCGAGGCGATCACCGGCAACCCTGCCGCCATGTATTGGAGCAGCTTCGCCCCGCATTTGGCACGCTGCAGTGGGTCGTCCAGAAGCGGCATGATGCCGACGTCGAACAGCCCAGCGATCTTGGATTCGACGGCCGGCGACCAGGCCACGAAGCGCCACCGCATAGTGGTATCGGGCAGCACCGGCCGAGGCCCCGAGACGACGATGAGTTCGAAGTCGATCTCGCGCTGCGCCGCCGCCAGTATCTCGAGATGCGGGAACAGCGTCTGGCGGATCGAATAGTCCGATCCGAGCCAGCCCACCCGCAGCCGCCGATCCCCATGTTGTGCCGGGGCCGGTCTGAAGGCGTTGGGATCGACAACGGTGGGTATAACCCTGACGTTGCCGCTCCACGCGGCAGCCGCATCGGCCAGGCTTTCGTTGCCCGCGATCACAACCCTAGCTAGGCGGGCCAGCCGGACGACGTCGCCTCGGCTTGGTCCCAGGTGAATCGCGTCGTCGAGATCGAAGATCAGCCTTGAATTGATCGCATGCAGGAATCCGACCAGATGCGGGAGCTCGCGGCCGATCACGACGGCGTCGTACTTGCCGGCGCCGGCGAATTCGCAAAACAGATTGGCGCGGCGAAGCGCCGCGTTTGCCCGCATTTCCCAGTGTCGGAGCGCCAGCCCGCTGGCGCGCAGCGGTCGATAGAGCGACGGTCTGAGCGGCCTGTGGTCGACCCGCCAACCGGCGGCGGCGAGATGCGGGAAATACTGCATCAACCGCAGCCGGCTTGCCGGGTCGAAGTCGCTGTGGGTGACGACGAGCAGCCGCGGCACGAGGTCCCTCAGGTCGCCTGGAGAGGGCCGGCAGCCTGTCGCGGTAGCACCCGCCGATAGAAGGCTTCGACGGCGCGATAGTTGTCCTCGACGTCATGTTCGAGCCCGAGAGCGCGGGCCGTGGCGCCCATGCGCAGGCGCAGCTCCGGCCGAAGCAGCCGCGCCATGGCCTGGGCCAGGGCTTCGTCGTCCGCGGGGCGGTCCAGCACGATGCCTTGCTTTTCCGGTTCCATGAGTTCGGCCGCCCCGTTGCTGCGCGTGGTGATCGTTGGCAGACCGCTCGCTAGGCCCTCGAGTGTCGCCAGGCTGCAGGCGTCGTACCGGGTCGGCTGCAGAGCGACGTCGGCGGCAGCATAGGCCTCCTCGACGCGCGCGAGCCGCCCCAGGAACACCACCTGGCCAGCAATCCCGAGGCGCCGCGCGAGACGGCCATAGCCCTCGACGTCGCCGGCTCCGGCAATGGCCAGGCGAATCCCGGGTGCGGCGCCGGCGAGGCGAGCCAACGCGCGCAAGGCCGTGTCGACCCCTTTCAGGTGAAAGTTGTTGGCGACCAGGAGAAACACTGGTGCCTCGCCCAGCGACCATTTGGCTCGGGCCGGCCCGCGCAGGGCTGCGAGCCGGTCGGCGGTAAACCGCCTGGTATCGACGCCGTTGTGGATGACGGCGATCCGGGCCGGGTCGAGGCCGTAGCGCACTGCAATCTGGTCGCGCACCATGCCCGACACGGCGATAAGGCGCGAGGGGTCGGCAAACTGGCGACGCTCGAGTATCCGCGTCTCGCGCCGCCAACGCAGGAAGCCCGGCGACAGGCGGCTGCGCAGGCGCGACCATGGCGCCCGGCCCGCGATGTCGAGTTCGGCGTTGATCAGGCGCGAGCCCGTCTGGGGCTGGAAGACGTCGGCCCGGGCCGCCGTGCCCGTGTCATGAATGATGTCGAAGGTGAGCCCGGAGAAGCCCGCCTCGATGGCCGCCGCGCGGGCCAGCGGTCCGCCCCTGGCATCGATGACGCGCAGGGACAGGGGCGCATCCCCCGCCGTGCCAGCGAAGCACAGTACGCTGATGTCATGGCCGCGATGGACCAACCAATGGGCAAGCCCTTCGGTCCAGCTTTCCAAGCCTCCGAGGGCGGACTCGAACCTGTCGAGCACGAGGGCGATTCGGAGGCTGTTGCTCATCAACCATCGACCATGGGCGCAAGGCCTGGAGCTGAAGCGAGAATCGATGCGCGGATGAGCCCTGAATAGGCCAACAGTCACGCAAACGCCAGCGCCGAAAGGGCATTTTCCGCGCCGGCCCGAGGCGTTGCTCCGCGTTGGTCGCAAGACTATGGTGGCGCTCGGCTGCGCATGCGCGGCGCTCGGTCGCCGTCAGCGCGAGCCCTGGAGGCTTGCCGCGGTGAGGATTGTCCCGCGATCGGTGACGGATCTTGCGCCAGGCATCGATGGCGCCGGTTCGGGCACTGGGTCGCACGCGGATGGTCGGACGATCCTCGATGTCTCCAGCCTCGCGCGCTGGGTCGGGCCGCCGGGCGGCATCTTGCGCGTCGAGCATGCGCTCGCTGCCTACGCCAGGGCCGAAAGGCTAGATATCGTCTTATCTGTGTACGACGCGGCGACTGCGTCGTTTCGCGGGGTCTCGGAAGCCTGGGCCGACAGCATCATCGGTTGGGACGGAACCATCGATGCCATGACTCTCGATTATCGCCGGCATTGGAGCCGGCTGCGCCGATGGCGCTTTCCCCGCTATGCCCTGCTCATGGCGCTCGAGCGGCGACGTCTGACCGCGCACGCAACAGGTCTGGCTCGCTTCATCGGCGGCCTGCAGAAGGTCCTTTGCCTTCCCCGGCGGTTGCCGCCGCCCTTTGCCGGCCGCGACGGCCGGAGGCGTGAGATCGTCCCCGTCGACCTCGCGCTGGGGCGGGCCCTGTCGTTGGGGCCGGGCGATACGGTTATCACGGCAGGCTATGACTGGGTCAACCAGGATCCGCACCAGATCGAAGCCAACAGACGTCAGGGCCGCTTCCGCTACGTCGTCCTGTGCCATGACATCATGGCTTTGCGGACGCCCGAATTCCTGCCCAACCACGCTGCGGCTGCGTTCCGGCACTACTGGAACGCCACGTTCTCCATGGCGGACAGGATCCTGGTCACCGCGCGTAGCGTGGAATCCGACATTCGGGACTATTGTGCCGCGGCCGGCATCAGGCTCGCCGAAACGCGAGTCGTCCCTCTGGGCTACGACCCGCCTCGAGAGCGGCCGGGGGCGCCACTGCCCCGGGGACTGGAGTCACGCCGATTCGCCCTGTTCGTCAGCACCATCGACCCCCGCAAGGGTCACGCGCTGCTGATCCACCTCTGGGCCCGGCTGCTTGCCGAAGGCGTGCCGCAGTGCCATCGCTTCAAGCTGGTTTTCGTCGGCCGGCGCGGGTGGAACGTCGAGGCGCTGCTGCGCCAAATCGATGCCCTCGCGGCCTCGGAGCCTTCGCTTGTCCATCTCGAAGAGCTTGACGACGAGGGGCTCTCGGCGCTCTACGGTGCTGCCGCGTTCTGCGTCTTCCCGTCCCGCTATGAGGGGTTCGGTCTGCCGATCATCGAGGCATTTTCACACGGCAAAGCGGTGATCGCATCGACCGGCGGGACGCTGCCCGAGACGGTGGGCGCTTTGTCGCCCTGCCTGGACCCGGACGATGAGGAGGCCTGGTTCGTCGCCCTCAAAAGCTGGATCGAAGATCCCGCAACCCGCGCTCCCTACGAAGCCAGGATCCGGGATTCCTTCTCCTGGCCGGATTGGAGCGAAGCGGCGGCTCGCATCTTCGAGGCGGCCTCGGATCGGCCGGCCCTGCCCGATCAGGCGATCGGGCGATAGGGGCGGCCATCAAGGGAGCTCTTTCGCCGCTGCTCCGGCAATCAGGCCGTCGCGAATCGACTCGGCGATGCCCTGGAACCTCCACCTGGCGTAGCGGCCGACCTGGACAATGCCCGCGCCGTCCAGGACAGCCAGCGCCTGGGCTTTCCATGGGGAACCGGGCCAGGACCATGTATAGGCGACGTCGATCCAGGTCGGGTCGACGAGCAAGGTCTCCCCGATGAATCCCCAGCCCTGAAGCTCGGCCACCGCGCGCCCCGCATAGGCCTCGCATTGCGGCGGGGTCGGCTTGGCGCCGCCGGCGAATGCGCGCTCGACATAGAGAGAGGTGAGGTCATTGCCGGCGCGCCTTGAGCGCGGCAAGAATGATCGCTCCACATTGTCGTAGAAGCCCACCCGGTGAAATCCCGCCGCCGACCCGGACAGGTAGCTCCAGTGGCAATCGGGGCAGTTCGGGCCGCGCCGCGCGGCGATGTTGAGAACGAGGACCGAGGTCCAGGGGTCCGCCGGAGCGTCGACGCTCAGCCCAGTCAGCTCCAGCATGCGATTGAGCGGCAGGGTCGAGATCAGCCTGGCATAGGCGAGCTCGCTGCCGTCCTCCAGCCCCAATACCCGCGCCCGCGCGTCGATCGCCGCGACGGCACTGGCATAGCGCACGCGGCAGCGTCCCGCCATTTCCCTGATCAACCCATCGAGCCCTCGGGACGGATAGGCGAACTCGACGTTGTAGCCAGTCCCGGCCTTCGGCGATTTGTAGGCATCCTGCGGCGCGATGCGGTGGTAGAGACCGGCAGTGTAAAGCTCGTGGAACGGGAAGAAGAATTCCCGGCACAGGCTCGGGCCGAAGGAGATCTCAAGCCATTGCCGCAGCGTATCGGCCGCGGACCTCGCCCGTGCCGTCTCTTCCAGCACCCGAGCGGCCATGCCAGCACCAAACTGCTCGGCATGGTTCTGGATCGGGTAAGGCACGTGAAGCCCGCGGGCGGGGAAGAAGGCGGTGGCCTTGCGGCGGTACATCGCGAGCGGGCAGAACCCGTTCAACAGTGACAGGACCTCGGCATCGGCTCCGAATATCCAATGCCCGCCGCCGAGCTCGAAGCGGAACGCCTCTTGGTCCTCCGGCGGTTCCGAGAGTCGCGTCGCCCTGCCGGGCCGCAGATAATAGCTGGCGCAGATCCCGCCCGGCGTCTCCTCTGCCTCGAGCACGGTGAACCCCGACTCCATCCCGGCCGCAAGCCCGCTCACACCGCCGCCGAGAATGAAGCTGGTCAAGGATTGCCCTTCGCGGCTCTGCTTCCGTCGAGCCGGGCTTCGATTTCGCTCAGCGCCACGCTCAGCATGTGCTCGATCGCCTTCGAATGGGTGTGGTGGCGAAGCACATGGGCGCGCGCGGCCTGCGCCATGGTCTCGAGCCGTGGCCTGTCGGCGAGCGCGCCCAAGATCGCGTCGCGCAGCCCGCTTCCTTCCGCCGCATAGTAAATGGCGTGGACGCGATCCTGCAGCGGGAAATGGCGCAATATCCCTGGCGGACTCAGGACCGGGACCGAGAGGCAGAGGCTTGCCTCATAGTGCCGCAAGCACTCCCAGCCATAGCCTTCCGGAGACCAGGTCAGCCAGGCCCGGGCGCAACGCTCGAGGTATTCGCCCTTGGAAAGACCGCCCTCGCGAACGTCGACCACATAGCCGTCGGCTTGCAGGGACCGCAAGACCGGCAACCCGGCGGCGCGCAGCGTGGAGTTGATCGAGCCGGCGAAGAAGACGTCCACCTCCTTGCGGGCTGCCTCCTCCAGCGCCATGCGCGCCGTTTCATCGGGCACAGCAGCGGAAATCGGGCGCAGCTTGCGGAGGTTGCGGGCGACGAAGGGCGACGACATCACGTCGCGGTGCGTGCGAAGGCGCGGCGCGGAATCGAGGAAGGCCTTGGTTGTGTCGGTTGGAAGCTCACGCTTGAAGCAGACGACGGCGCGTTCGAGGAGGTGGAATGCATGGGCGGGAATGGTCGGCTCGTCGTTGAAGTCCAGCATCACAAGCGGCGAGGCCTGGCGGCCGCTGAGCGCGTATGTTCCAAGGCTGCGTGTGTAGACGAGACGGCGCAGCAAACCCTCGAGGGCGGCGAGGAGCCCGTGCTTGCGATCCCACAACGGCCGCACCGGCGCATGGCAAAAGACGATGTCCCATTCGCCGCGCGCGAGCGAGCGCATGAGCCACGGTAAGAGACCGAGGCCGAAGACCCGGCATTCCAGCCCATCGGCTTCGCTCCAATCCTCGCCGGTGAAGATGTGCGTCGTCCGATCGGGGAGATTTCGCTTCAGCAGGCAGAACTGGCCGATCTCCAGGATCTTCAGCTCGGCGGCGGGTTTCATCGCGGGCCGCGAGTTTCGCCGCTGCGTCGTCGGGCGAGCAACGGCCGGGCTATCCGCTCGACGACAAGCGTGGCGCAACGGCCAAGCCTATAGGCCGCCAGCGCAAACCCCGGCGATCGGCCGAGCGGCAGATCGTGCCAGACGTAGCATCGGTGACAGCCGTCGCACAGGATCTCGAGCTTGTCCGCGGAGCCGATGAGCCGCTCGAGAAACTCCGTCTCCCCGCCGCGCCCCGTATAGGTCCAGATCGGCCCCGGAATCGCCCGCAGCAGCGCGGCGTCGAAGGCGAAGGCTGCCATGTCGAGGGGAAAGCGGCGGCTCTTCCAATGGGCGCTCCAGCCGACGATACGACCCCCCTGCAGGATCGGTCGCTCGATTCCAAACGGCCCGAGCAGGCCGACCGGAACGACGCCAACATGGCGCAGCTTTCGAAGCTCGGCAAAGAGCGGTTCTTGATAGTAATTATCGTCGTCAGCGAGGTAGACGATGCCTTGCATCTCGCCGTCCCGGATATGCCGCAGCGCCAGGTCGCGCTGTGCGTTGCCCCAGGCACGCGTCGGCCCGACCGCCAGATAGGTATGGCTGAGGCCGCTCTCCGCCAACAGCTGCGCGACCTCGGGGCTGGGCGCTGCTGCATCCTCGATGACGATCCAGCGCAGCCCGGGGACATGCCGGAACGTGGAGAGGCAGCGTTCCAGCAGGGCTACTCGGCCGGGCCTGTCGTAGGTCGGCGTGACAACCAGGATAGGCCGGTCGTTGGCGATCGGCAACACTTGCGGCCTACGGCGCAGCGCCGGGCCGGCCGAGCCGCGCCGCCCTTCGGCCGAGACCGAGAAGCCTGGCGCCAAAGCCGGCCTCACGCGCGACGGCCAGCCGGTGGTAGTTCAGCATCGCCCGGTGCACCTCCGCCGTGCGCCGGGCCAAGGGCCAGAAGTGGATGATGAAGTCCCCGTTCCGATATCGGGAGGCGCGCAGGTTCAAATCGGGATAGAGGCCCTCGGCGGGCGTGGAGTTCATCACTCGGGGATGCAGGATGCGAAGCCGTTGCCGGCGCGCGGGATCCTCCTGCAGCCAATCGACGAAGGCGCCCTGCTCGAACCAATAGGGCCGGCTGTTCGGGCAATCCGGCGCCGCGATGGCCTTCAGCGCCGCGGTGCTCCAGGCGCTGTTCCTGATCAGCCACTGCCCCGTGTTGATCGGGGACGCTCCGCTTTCCCAGGTTAGTATCATGTCCTTGTCGGCGCCGCGCCGGATGATCGATTCAAGCCGGGTCGCGGGATTCATCACGAGAGAATCGGCATCGGTCCAGAAGGTCCAGTCATGGTCCGGCAGGTGGGCCGCGATCGCGGCAAGCTTGCTGAAGGCCGGCGGCCGGCCGATGTCGAGCCGGTGGTCATAGGCGACGAATGTGTAGCCGTGACACCTGGCGTAGCTTTCCTTGTTGGCAGCGCCAAGCTTGCCATATTCGGCGATCTCGTCGGTGTAGAGCGTAACGACGCAGATCTTCAACTGACAATGCCCCGCTCCGGCCGCGCTGACTCGATTGTAGCTCCTATAGCGGCTACTGTGTCGCCATGGAAGTCTCGCATGACAGAGACCGGCCGACATCGAGCTGGTCGAGCGGATGGGCCGCCGCGCCTGGCGAGAAGGAGACGCAAGGCGCCTGGGTCCTGCCCCCAGGCGCGCGCGGCTTCCTGGCCGCGGGCCTCTACGGCTCGGCGTCGACCTGGATGTTCAATCTCGTGGCCCAGATCCTGAAGGCCGGCGGCCGGCGCGACCTCAAGACCTTATACATGGACAAGCTGGATGGCGCTGCGGCGGACGCCATCCGGAACGCGCCATGCTTCCTGGCCAAGTCCCACATCCCCGGTCCTGCCCTCGGACCATTGCTCGAATCCTGCGGGTTGCCCGTCATCATGACGGTACGGGACCCGCGCGATGCAATCGCCTCCATGATGCTGCGTTGGAACCTCGGGTTCGATCTGGCCTTCCATCGCGTCCGGACGAGCGCGCAGGCGCTGGCCAAACTCGCGGGATATCGGCCGGCGCTGCTGTTCCGCTACGAAGACGGCTTCATGCTCGACGAGCGTTGCACCGAAACCGTGGCCCGATGGCTTGGCATCGCGCTGTCGGCGGCCGACCGCAGGGCTTTGCTCGCCGGGCTGACGCCGCAGGCGGTGGAGGCGCGCATTGCCGCCTGGCAACGATCGGGGGTTCTGGGCAAGGGAGCACCCGATGTCGAGTACGAGCCAGAGACCCATTGGCATGTGGGCCACATAGGCGACCGGGTGGTCGGCAAGTGGCCGGGAATACTCACTGCGGCACAGGCCGCCCTGGTCGTCTATGCTACCCGCTCCTTTTGCGAAGCCTTCGGCTACCCGACCGGTGCACCGATCGAGTCCGGTACGCTGTTGTCGTTCTCCCGGACGGGGACCGGCGCCGGCTATCTGGGCGAAGGGTTTACTGAGCCCGAGTCCTGGGGAATCTGGACCGCCGCCGGCCAGGCGGTCGCCTCCTTCCCTCTCACTGCGCCGGTCAGACAGGGGCTGAGGCTCGCACTTGACCTTGTCTGCGCGCCGGGTTCCGGCCGGTCGCCCTCTCCAGGCCTGCCTCAGGTCTCGTTGAACGGCGAGACGATCGGCGTAATTCGTCCCGGTCGCTGGCTGACCAGACGGCACCGCCTGATCTTCGATCGGCGGGATCCTCGCCTGGCGAATGGCGACCGCATCCAGATCGCCTTGACGTCTTCGAGAGCTACGGCGTCCGCCGCACAGGACGGCGGGACCGACGGGCGGCAGGGCAGGCTTGGCCTGGTCCGTCTGCGGCTCGACTACCAATAGCCGGTCCGACCGCTTGGCCGGTCAGCGGGGCGTTGAAGCAGGCAGCGCAAGGAGCGGCGGCTTCAGTGCCCGGCGTTCGGTGAATTGACGGCACGGCGGGAGAGCAGCGCCCGAATGCGCCGACGAAAAGCAGAGAGGATTCGTCCCTCGCGGATCGCCGACAGCAGCCTAATAGGCAACGAGGGAGGCACTCGACGGATCTCGTAGCGCATGACCCTGCCAAGCGAGTAGCCGGTCGTGCCGTCGAGCAGGTAGTCGACATCGTCGAGTTCGCGGGGCAACTGCCATTCTATGACGTAGGGCCGGCCGGATTTCTTGGCTGCGGCGAAGCCCCGTATGACCAGCTCCCTGATCTTCTTCCTTTCATCGAGATGAAGCGGACCTCCCGGCGTCAATCGCTCCATGTCCCTTCTCATCATCGCGTAAGCGACATTGTGCCTGTGCGACCGCAACAGGTCGTCTCCTCCGGTGTATTTGATCCGCTCATGGTCCGTGTGGCCGAGCGTCGAGACCACGCCCGGGGCAAGCGCTTGCCTCAGGCAGCCAATCGCCTGCAGCCTGTAGTATAAGTCGCCGTCTTCCCCACCCCAGCTGGCAATCGCTTCGTCGTAACCGCCAACCTTGTCGAAAGCGGACTTCGCAACGATGCATTGGCCGTGCAGGTCGCAATTCCCGGCGACGTAAAATCTGTCCTCAGAAAGCGCGATGCCTTGCAGCTCGTCGAGGAACGCCGCCCCTATCAAGACATCGCAGTCGAAAAATCCTACGAAGTCCGTGGTTACTTCTGCCGCTCCGAGGTTGCGCGCCTGCGAGAGGTTGAAATTGTCCTTGCCCTTGATCGCGACTACCTTAACGCGGGTGAAATGCTGTTCCACGTAATACTTCGTGCCGTCCGGGCAATCGTAGTCAACGACCACGACGGGCAGGCCAGTCCCGATCATAGTCGGAAGACTCTGCTTCAAGTAGCTGAGCCGTCCCTTGCAGGTTGTGACGATCGTGAGCACAAGACACACTCCGGCGGTCAAGGAGTTACCGCAAAGCGATCCACGGAGCCGTTCCCTGGCCATTCATCCCAGAATGGCGGTTCTTCCGGAAAAGAGCGTAGGCTATCCGTTGATGGCGGAGCAAGTGGCTCGGCCATCCGCGAAACGGATCAGGCCGTGCCCAGCGCCCGGGTCTCGCCGAACCCCGGATCGCGGGTTCCGCGCATTCAGACAGAACGCCGCGGTCCTCGATAGTTCCCGGCGATGACCGCCATGTCGGGAGGGAGAATCTTGATGGCTTGGCAGGACCTGCTCGCCAAGAGGCGCTCGCGCTTCTGGCACGATAAGACGGCAATCGACCTGCTCGTCGATTTCTTCGAGCCTGGCAGCTGGCCGATAGTCAAATTCTTCCTGCTCAGCCGGTTCGCTCTCCTTGGATCGCGGGCCGACGCTATCCTCTCGGCAGGGGCCCCCGTGACGCAGCCGGGGCCTCGCTTGCCGCGAAGCGAGCCGGTCGAAACCAGGGCGGATGTCGTGCCGTGGCTGATATTTCAGACATGGAAGGTCAGGAACCCGCTTCCCGCGAACTACCAGTACTGGAGCAGATCGTTTGCGGCCCACAATCCGAGCCATGAACACATCGTCTGGGACGACGCGGACAACAGGGAGTTCATCGAAGCGCGCTTTCCCTGGTTCCTCCCTCACTATGACCGCTATCCGCGGGAAATCTTTCGCGTCGACCTCGTTCGCATGTTCTTCCTCTACGTATTCGGCGGCCTCTACGTCGACATGGATACGCAATGTCTGAGGCCGGTCGACGAGGCGCTGAGGACGGGCGATGTCATCCTTGGATGGATGGGCCGCGAGGCCGGGTTCGCCCACGCCATTTCCAACGCCATAATGGCCTCCAAGCCGAAGCAGCTTTTTTGGCTGCTGGCGATCGCCAACGCCATCGATCGGGCCGCGCTTTGCCGCGGGCCCGCCGACTTCATCGCACGACCCGAGTTTTTCACCGCTTGCATCCTGCTTCGGGACAGCTACTTGGAATACGTGTCGCATACAGAAGAGGAAATCCGTGCGCGCTTGGAGCGGAGCCTACCGAAATCCGTGCCCGTGAACGATGCCGTCGCAGGTAAGGTCAGGGTCCTGCCCGCCGGGATCTGGTACCCGATCAACTGGAACAATCTCTGGCACCAAATTTTTCGGCGCGAACTCCTGCGCAAGAACATCCTGCTGACGCAGGCTCAGGCGAGAGCGCTGTTCCCGGCTGCGCATCTGGTGACCTACTGGACCCATTCATGGTGAGGCAAGCCGAGGGAAATGACCGCCAGCGGTCCGATGAGAATCGGCCCGCGCCCATTGCGGGATCCCTTGTGCGCGTCGTCATTCCCGTCCACCATTATCCCCTCACGCAGGCCGAACAAGCCGCGCTGGAGCGGTGTCTTTCAGTGCTGCACCGGTACCCCATCTGCATAGTCACGCCAGAAGGGCTCGATGCCGAGGAACTCTTGCGGCGCCATCCACAGCTGCAGAGGGAGACATTTGCCGACGAATACTTCGTGAGCGCGTACAGCTACAACAAATTTATGCTGGCGGACGAGTTCTACGCCCGGTTCGCCGCCTATGAATATATCCTCGTTCATCAGCTTGATGCCTTCGTCTTTTCGGATCAGCTTCATGATTGGTGCATGAGCGGCTATGACTACGTTGGCGCGCCTTGGATTTGGAGCTCGCGCCAGCCGACCTTGCCCTATCGGCTTTACATTGGAGCGCTGCGTACGCTCTGCCGCGTGATCGACCGGCCCAATTCGGCCGACCTGCCGCCGGACAAGTTTTTTCAGCGACAGCTCTGTTACTCCGCCGGCAATGGCGGCCTGTCCCTCAGGCGGGTCGCCAGAATGCGCGAGGTGCTGGCCAAGCTTCATGAACGGGCCAACATCTACCGGGCCGGCAAGCCTGCCGCCTGGGCCGAGCGGCCGTCGGGGCGATTGGGCGAAGACGTGTTCTTTTGCGTGGAGGCCAATCGGTACTGGCGGCATGTGAAAACGCCAGGGCTCGGAGCCGCGGCGCAATTCGCTTGGGAAACGAACCCTGCGATTGCCGCCCGCCTCACCGGTGGCGTATTGCCCTTCGGCTGTCATGGCTGGAACAAGCTCAGTCTCGATCAATGGCGGCCGGTGTTTGCCCGGTTTGGATATCATTTGGACGACTTGCTGAGCGGACCGGGGTCCGGGCCCACCGGTGGTTCCCAGGATATCGTGAAATCTTGACCGGTCACCAGCTTGGCGCCGAGCCGCGGCCCGCGCCAATTGATGCATGGCGCATGCCGTGCGACCAAACGACGGGCCCCACCGGCCGATTTGCTTCAGAGGCGATTCCCGGGGCCGACTATCGCCTCTACTGCACCGCGGTGTCCGGCAACTGCTACAAGGTCGCCCTGATGTTGAGCCACAGCAAATGCAGCTGGGAGCCGGTTCTCGTCGATTACATGGGCGAGAGACGAGGGGCGAGAAATTCAGGTCCGAGTTCAACGAGCTGGGCGAGATTCCGGTGCCGGAGCATGGCCAAGCGCCCCACCCAGATGCGCCGCTTGGCCTCCTCGCTGAACTGCCGACGCCCATCGCGGGGCGGAATCAAGTCCGACGGGTGCTCCTTGGGCATAGGTCCACACATAGGTCCCGACCTAGGGCATGTCCTCAATTGAGCCAGGTGATGGTAGAGGCAAGATAGACACCGGCCAAGAAGTTGATGGCGCGTTTGTCGTAGCGAGTGGCAATGACGCGGAACTGCTTGAGCCTGGCGAGGAAGTTCTCGATCAGGTGGCGGGCCTTGTACAGGTCGGTGTCGTAGGTTCTGGGCTGCTTGCGATTGGCTTTGAGTGGGATGACGACGGTCTTGCCGGCTAGTTCCAGGGGTATGATGACCCGTTCATCGGCATCGAAGCCTTTGTCGGAGATCAGGATATCGGCCTTGATCTGGTGCAGCAGAACGTCGGCGCCATCGAGATCGCGGCTTGACCTGGAGTGAGCGCGAAGCCCGTGGGATTGCCCAAGGCGTCGACGGTAGCGTTGATTTTGGTGCTCAATCCACCCCGGGAACGGCCGATGGCTTGGCCTTGGCCGGCTTTTTTTGAGCGCCGCCGCTGTGCTGATGGGCGCGTACGATGGTCAAATCGATCATCGCATATTCATTGTCGGCGTCCGCGGCCAGATGCTTGAAAACCCGTTCCCACACGCCGCTTGCGGCCCATCGGGTGAACCGCGTATGCACGGCCTTCCAGTCCCCGAAGCGCTCCGGCAAATCGTGCCAGGGGATGCCAGCCCGATAGCGATACAAAACCGCCTCGATGAACAGCCGGTTATCCCTCGCCGTCACGCCCACATGCCCCTCACGGCCCGGCAACAGATCCTTGATCCGATCCCACTGGTCATCGCGCAAAGCCTAGCGTCGCGCCATCGGTCAGCCCCTCCTTGTGGCCGACCGCCTATGAATCACTCAAATGCAGATTTAGGAATCCCCTATTTGATGACACGCCCTAGCTCTTTTAATGGCCGAGCAGAGTCAGTGCTCGCGGTTTGGGCGAACGAGCTCTACATGGGAAACTCCCAGTGCCGACGCTAGTTCATAAAGAGTCACTATTGTTGGATTGCGTTGGCCTCGTTCCAGGTCGCTGATGTACTGCTGGCTGAAGCCGGAGAACTCGGCGAACTGCTCCTGCGTGAAGCCTCTCTTCAGCCTGATCCGCCTGACGTTCCCACCGACCAATCTGCGCATGTCCATGCGCTGAGGTCAGCGGATTACACACCTTAAGTTTATTTACTATAGTATGTTAGTTGGCTACTTATGGGATCGACGTCCATGTCGAGATTCAAGCATGGGAGAAATTGGCAATTCGGCGCCGGTGTCATTGCCGCGGTGACGGTTGCGTCGATCGCAGCAGTGACACTGGTACCGCCTTACGCTCAAAGTCAACAATCGCCCTGGACGCAGCGGGACGCTCTAAACGAGGCTTCATCTGAGGCGGCGCAATGCCACGCCTACTATGCGGTCTCGCAAAAATGCGCTGAAGATAGTGGTCAAACGGCGCTATCCGCCCAGCTGCAGGATGCAATCGACTCATCATCCAAAATTCAATTTTTGACTGGTCGGGCGGCCGGAATGTCGGACCAGGCCCTACTGGCATCACTCCAGCTGACCCTCGAAGCTGCCAATTCTTCAATTGGCAACAGCTGCGTAAACGTTTCCGTTCTCATTGTAAAATATGCGGATCACTGCAAGCGCCTTATCGAGAATCCGCAGAGCCGGATTCAAACCTTGATGCTTGGTCCGCCAACGGCAACAGATCAGTGACAGCAACGGGATCTGCTCCGAAGTTCGCCGGTGGCGGATGCGACGCTCGCTGTTGACTTCGACTCGAAACGGTCTAGTTTGAGTCTGCGCTCCGCGCCGGGGCGGTTAGTTTGTAGCTGGCGAGTCCAAGCCTGGCCCCCCGCGCTGGGGTTGTTTCCAGATCGCTAGCTAGCGTTGAGCCCGCGCTCCGCGCCGGAGCGCATTCCACCTAGCTGGACTGGTTCGCGGCGCTCGCGACGGTCGGCCCAACAGGCTTCGCTATTTAAGCGGGGCCAAGGTCGTCAGTCATGACCCGGCGTAGCGCTTCAGTCTCCCCGGTTCTTTCCCGTCCGCCCTCCGGCGGGCAACCACTCTTGCCCGTTGCCAACAAGAAGGCCCTCGTGCGCGATTGTCCCGAGCACGCCCGGGTAGCCCCCATCCTGGTGATGATTACCCGCCTTCTGGCCCGCCAGGCCGCTGCGGAGGTCCTGGAGCGGGTCCCCGCTCGTGATGGGCTGCGTTGAGGAGTCCGCCCGATGACTCCCGGGAAGCCTTCCCCTGCCGATGTGCTCCCCCTCCAGTCCCTGCTCACCATCGAGCAGGTCGCCACGGTGCTGCACGTGAGCGAGCGCACTGTGCACCGGATGATCAAGGGCGGCGAGCTCAGGGTGGTCCGCATCCGCGGCACCGTAAGGATAAATCCGACGGTCCTGGAAGCGCTCATCAAGGAAAGTGACAGAATATGACAGAACCGACCGTAGTAGTTAAAAAATATGCCGACTTCACCTCTCATTATTTCAGTATACACAGAATCATGTCGGTTCCTACACTTGCGTTTTACTGATTTTCGTCTATCGTCAACCCCTGTCATCATGAGGCACAACATGGCAGCGACCCCCGCATCACGAAGGGCCTTTTTTCCCGAGTCCCAGCCGTCTCTCGCCGACCTGATTGTCCGCATCGCCGCCGCCAGCGATCTACCCAAGACCACCCGCCAGAACTGGTGCTGGGCCATCAGGACCGTCGCCCGCGTGGGCGGCAAGGAGCCGGTGGCCGTCGCCGCCCATCCCGAGTTCCTGCGCCGGCTGATGGCCAAGGCCGCCCCCATCGCGGCTGGCCTGACCGCGCAGGCCTGGAACAATGCCCGGTCGCTGGCGGGTAAGGCTCTGGAGTGGGCCGGCCTGGCTCGCATTCCCGGCCGGTACATGGGCGCTTATACGCTTGAGTGGCAGGCATTCTGGATACTCCTGCCGCCCAAGACGGCCCTGGCCCACCAGCTCTGCCGCTTGTTGCACTATTTCAGCGTCAACGGGATTCGCCCCGGCACTGTGACCCAGGCCGATTTCGAGAGGTTCTATAAGGCCCTGATCGAAGAGTCCCTGGTCCCGGACCCGTATGAGGTCTACCGCGGCGCCACCAAGAGCTGGAACAACGCGGCCGAGCTGTTTCCAAGCTGGCCGCAGGTCAAGGTCACCGTTCCCACCAAGCGGCCGGCGGCCTTCTCGCTCCCCTGGTCTGCGTTCCCCGAGACGCTTCGCATTCAGATCGAGGACTATTTGAGCGCCGCGGCCGGCTACAGTCTCGACATCGAGTTCAGCCGGCCGCAGTCCCAGGCTACGATCGAGAAGCGGCGCAAGCAGCTGCTGTGGTATTCGAGCGCTCTCGTCCATAGCGGCGTCGAAGCCTCGTCTTTGGTGAGCTTGACCGTCATTCTGGACGCGGCAATGGTGAAGCGTGGCCTGGAGTTCCTGCTTAAGCGCCGCGAAGGAAAGACCTACCCTGCCCTTTCCAATCTGGCCCAATTTCTTCCCGCTCTGGCGCGGCGGATCGGGCTTCCCGCGGAAACGGTCGTCGTGCTCAATGGCTTCAAGAGGCGTTTGCGGATTGAGCGCCACGGCATCGCGGACCGGCACCTGGCGACGCTCAACAGATTCGACGACCCCAAGGCAGTGGAAGAGCTTCTCGGTCTCTCGCAGAAGCTTCGCCAGATTGTCGAGCGCTCGCCCCGCAAGGGCTGGCGCGAGGCTAAGCTCCTGCAGACGGCCGTCGCCATCGAACTGCTGCTGGTGGCGCCGGTCAGAATTTCCAACCTGGTCTCGATCGAGATTGACCGGCACTTGGTGACGATCAGTGTGAATCCCCGGCAGGTGCATCTCCAGTTTCCGGCCACCGAGGTGAAGAACGGCGTCTCCTTGGAGTTTCCCCTGCCGGACGAGACCCTGGACCTGATCGATCTCTACCTGAGGGAATATCGCCCCTTGCTGATGAAGGGGCCGAGCAACCTCCTCTTTCCCGGCAAGAAGTCGGGGCGCAGCAAGGTCACCCACGCCCTCAGCCTGCAGATCAACAAGACCGTCTACAAGCACACCGGCCTCGAGATGCCCGCCCACCGCTTCCGCCATGCGGTCGGCAAGATCTTCCTCGACCGCAACCCCGGCCAGTACGAAGTCGTACGCCTCCTCCTCGGCCACAAGAATATCAAGACCACCATCGAGTTCTATTGCGGCAGCGAGGCGCCGGCGGCCCTCCGGCATTACTGGGCCACCATTCGCAAGGCCCGCAATGGCGACAATGGAGGCGGCAATGCCCGCTGAGAACTGCATCAAGCACCCGGCCCTACCGGTTCGCTGCCTGCCCGAGCGCGAATGGCCCAAGGAGGATCGCGAGGCATGGCAGCGGGCCCGTCACCGCGGCAGCCTCCTGGATGAAGGAGGATTGGCAAGCGGTTGGGCGGGCAGCACCCAGGCTACTTCCGCGAGGAGCTACGGTCGCTGGCTCGCTTTCTTGCTCAATCTGGGCATTCTTGATCGCTCGGAGTACCCGGCGGAACGGGTTACCAAAGATCGGATCGATGCCTACCTGGCCGACCTGCGGGCTCATGGCAATGCCTCCGGCACAATCCATATCCGGATCTTGCATCTCTGCCGCATGCTGGCCGTGATGGCACCCGGAGGCTGCCCGGCTTTGCTTGGCCCCATCCTTCGCATGCTGCGTGCGGCAGTTCGGCCCACCCGGGATGACAGAGCGCGCCTCGTGCCGGCGGAGACTTTGCTTGAGGTCGCCTTCTCGCTGATGGATCGGACCGACGTCGACTCCTCCCTTTCGCCGCGGCTCCGGGCCGTCATGTACCGGGACGGTTTGATGCTGGCTATCCTCGTCTCCAACGCACTCCGGGTTGGCAACTTTGCCGACCTCGAGTTGGGAAAGAGCTTCATCCAGCGCGGTGAAGACTGGTGGATCATGCTGGAGGCGTCAGAGGTCAAGAACCGCAAACTGATCAATCATCCGGTCGCTCCGGAACTGACTCCCAGAATCCATCGATATCTTAAGGTCTGGCGGCCGGTCATCTCAGTTCTCCCCGGCGAGCAGCATGGGCCGGTGTCCAATGACACCGGCTTCCTATGGGTGGGGCGGTACGGGGGCAGGTTCAATCGGAAGAAGGTCAGAAAGCGAATCGGTGAGATCACGTTGAGAGAACTGGGCCAGGCGCTCAATCCCCACCTCTTTCGCAAGCTGCAGCCGACGGAACTTGCCATTCACGATCCCGCACATGTCGGGATTTCCCAGGTGATGCTGGGGCATGGGAGCTATGGCACCACGGAAAAGGCTTACAACCTCGCCCGCTCGCTCGATGCCGCCCGCAAAGTGCAATCTCAGCTCGCCGCCTTGCGGGGCAATACGCCAGCGATAGTGTCCAAGGTCCGCTAAGGGAGGCCAATGCCATGCGCGCCGCTATCTACGCCCGCTACTCCACCGACCTGCAGCGTGATGCCTCGATCGAAGACCAGGTACGGGCGTGCAAGGACCGTATCGACAAAGAGGGCTGGGCGTTGACCACCACCTACACCGACCACGCCGTCAGCGGTTCGGTCAGGATGCGGCCGGGCTACCAGAAGCTCCTGGAGGATGCGCGCAGCGGGCTGTTCGACGTCGTGGTGGCCGAAGCCCTCGACCGGCTCTCCCGCGATCAGGAGGACGTCGCTGGCCTCTACAAGCAGCTCATCTTCTCCGGCGTGCGGCTTATCACGCTGACCGAGGGCGAGGTGTCGGAGCTGCACGTCGGCCTCAAGGGCACGATGAACGCCCTGTTCATCAAGGACCTCGCCCAGAAAGTCCGCCGTGGCCTGGAGGGCCGTGTGCGTCAGGGCAAGTCAGGCGGCGGCCTCTGCTACGGCTACGATGTGGAACACCAGCTCGACGCCCACGGCGAGCCGGTTCATGGCGGCAGGCGGGTCAACGAGGCCGAGGCGGCGATCGTGCGGCGCATATTCACCGAGTTCGCCGCCGGCCGGTCGCCCCGTGCCATCGCCATGTCCCTCAACCGTGATCATGTCCCCGGGCCCCATGGCCGGACTTGGGGCCCGTCGACCATCTACGGCAACTGGCGCCGGGGTACGGGCATTCTCAACAACGAGCTCTATATCGGCCGTTTGGTCTGGAACAAACAGCGCTACATCAAGGACCCCAACACCCGCAAGCGCGTGGCACGGCTCAATCCGGAAGAGGCATGGATCGTCCAGTCCGTGCCAGGGATGCGCATCGTCGATGATGCGCTCTGGCAGGCAGTGAAGCGGCTCCAGACGGAAACCCGCGGTGTGGTGACGGACATCAGAGCCGTCGGGGCCGGTGTTCGTCCGGAGAAGGCCAGGCGTGCTGCCTATCTGCTCTCCGGGCTGCTCAAGTGCGGAGTATGCGGCGGCGGCTATTCCAAGATCAGCCAGGAGCACTATGGCTGCTCGGCGGCCCGCGACCGCGGCACCTGCAGCAACGGCCTCACCATCCGTCGCGACATCATTGAGGCAAGCGTTCTGAGTGGACTCAGGACGCATCTGATGCACCCGGACCTGGTGAAGGAGTTCGTCGCCGAGTACCACCGTGAGCTCAACCGGTTGAGCGCGCAGCACGAACAGACCCACGCGCGGCAGAAAGACGAGCTCGTGCGCGTCGAGCGGCAGATTCGGGCGATCGTCGAGGCGATCAAGGATGGCCTGCGCACCCCAGCGATGAAGGATGAGCTGCAGGCGCTGGAGACCCGCAAGGCCGAGCTGCATGCCGCGGCCGGCACCGCCGTGGCGCCGCCGGTGCGGATCCATCCCAACCTGGCCGAGATCTACCGCCAGAAGGTCGCGCAACTGCACGAGGAGCTGAACCGCCCCGAGTTGCGCGAGGAGGCCTCGGCTGCGATCCGCAGCCTGATCGAGGCGGTCCGCCTCGTGCCGGTCGATGGCAAGCTCGAGATCGAACTGGCCGGCGATCTGGCCGGCATCCTGGCCCTCACAAACGACAACCCCCGCCGGAATGGGCGGGGGTTGCAAATAACGCTGGTTGCGGGGGTAGGATTTGAACCTACGACCTTCAGGTTATGAGCCTGACGAGCTACCGGGCTGCTCCACCCCGCGGATGTCGGAGGACAGAGGACGGAGAACGGAGGACAGACGAGAGGACGGCGATGAGGGTTGGTTACTTCTGTCCTCTGTTTTCCGGACTCTGTCCTCTGGGAAGAGGAATGCGTTTTGTGCGGGTTTGATTTGGGCTCCGTCTTGAAGACCTGGCGGCGACCTACTCTCCCGCGTCTTAGGACGCAGTACCATTGGCGCTGAGGGATTTCACGGCCGAGTTCGGGATGGGATCGGGTGTTGAGCCCCTCGCCGTAACCACCAGGTCGTCGAGACGGAAGTCGGAGGACAGAGATCAGAGGACGGAGAACAGAGGAGGGCGCCAAAAGCGTTCTCTTTTCTTGTCTGTCTTCCGTTCTCTGTTCTCTGTTCTCTGATTCACATGAGTGCGGTTTTTTTGTCGTCGTCGAGGCCTTGGTCTAGGACGTCACTGTCTTGAGAGCCTGCTCGCTGCATGCGAGGCAGGGTGATGGATCAAGCCAAACGAGCGATTAGTACCGGTTAGCTTCACGCATTGCTGCGCTTTCACCGCCGGCCTATCAACGTGGTGGTCTTCCACGGCTCTTCGGGGAGAACTGGTCTTGAGGGGGGTTTCCCGCTTAGATGCTTTCAGCGGTTATCCCGACCGCACATAGCTACCCGGCGCTGCCGCTGGCGCGACAACCGGTACACCAGAGGTGCGTCCATCCCGGTCCTCTCGTACTAGGGACAGATCCTCTCAATTCTCCAACACCCACGGCAGATAGGGACCGAACTGTCTCACGACGTTCTAAACCCAGCTCACGTACCACTTTAAATGGCGAACAGCCATACCCTTGGGACCTGCTCCAGCCCCAGGATGTGATGAGCCGACATCGAGGTGCCAAACGACGCCGTCGATATGGACTCTTGGGCGTCATTAGCCTGTTATCCCCGGCGTACCTTTTATTCGTTGAGCGATGGCCCGTCCACGTGGAACCACCGGATCACTATGACCGACTTTCGTCTCTGCTCGACTTGTTAGTCTCGCAGTCAGGCAGGCTTTTGCCATTGCACTCACCGGCTGATTTCCGACCAGCCTGAGCCCACCATCGCGCGCCTCCGTTACTCTTTGGGAGGCGACCGCCCCAGTCAAACTACCCGCCATGCAGGGTCCCGGCCCCCGCTTCAGGGGGCTCGGTTAGACATCAGAGAACGAAAGGGCGGTATTTCAAGGGTGGCTCCACACCGGCTAGCGCCGGCGCTTCATAGCCTCCCGCCTATCCTACACATTCATTCCCTAATGCCACTGCAAAGCTGTAGTAAAGGTGCACGGGGTCTTTCCGTCTAACCGCGGGTACTCCGCATCTTCACGGAGAATTCAATTTCGCTGAGTTGGTGCTGGAGACAGCGGGGAAGTCGTTACGCCATTCGTGCAGGTCGGAACTTACCCGACAAGGAATTTCGCTACCTTAGGACCGTTATAGTTACGGCCGCCGTTTACCGGGGCTTCGATTCAGAGCTTGCACCCCTCCTCTTAACCTTCCGGCACCGGGCAGGCGTCAGACCCTATACGTCGCCGTACTGGCTTCGCAGAGCCCTGTGTTTTTAGTAAACAGTCGCCACCCCCTGGTCTGTGCCCCC
>Ga0265313_10001002_pt1 | contig 27732 bp, 25 predicted proteins | sample 4123metaG_FD_203122 | JGI IMG/M metagenome (GOLD analysis project Ga0265313, IMG submission 203122) | Rhizosphere microbial communities from Carex aquatilis grown in University of Washington, Seatle, WA, United States - 4-1-23 metaG | ecosystem: Host-associated > Plants > Roots > Rhizosphere >...
GATTTCGCGGCTCTGTCGCGGGACCGCATCCCGGTGCGCTCCCTGACCCCGGCTGATTTTCCGTTCATGGTGGCCATCGACCGCAAGACCACCCGGCGCGACCGCTCCGCCTATTACCAGCGCAAGATCGCCGAAGTCACCAACCAGTCTGGCGTCCGCGTCTCGCTGGTCGCCGAGATTGACGGCCAGTTTGCCGGCTTCGTCATGGCACGGACCGAGTACGGCGAGTTCGGCCGCACCCAGGCCACCGCTATCCTGGACACTATCGGTGTCGATCCAGCCTTCACCCGCCACAGCGTCGGCCGCGCCCTGTTGAGCCAGCTGATCACCAACCTGTCTTCCCTGGGCGTGGAGAAGGTCCAGACCCAGTTGGCCTGGAACAGCTTTGACCTGCTGAGCTTCCTGGCGCGGTGCGGCTTCACGCCGTCGCAGCGCCTGTGCTTCTGGCGCAAGATCGATTAGCGTTTGTCCTGAAGCCTCGGACGAGGGCCGGAGCCGCTAGAGGGCGTCCGGCCCTTATTCATTCAGTTCTCTGGAATGACCGCAGTGGCTTCCAATTCGATCTTGGCGGGGTGGTCCAGCAGATCGGCAACGAATATCATGCTCATGGCGGGATAGTGCCGCCCCATCAGCCGGCGCCAGACGCGGCCGAGTTCGCCTCGTGCCGCCAGATAGGCCGGGCGGTCAAGGCAGAAGGCAGTGATGCGCACGATATGCTCGGGCCGGCCGCCGGCGGCGTCGAGAATGGCGATGATATTCAGCAGCACCTGCTCGAATTGCGGGACCAGATCCTCGCTCTCGAACATCTGCCGGGCGTTCCAGCCCACTTGGCCGGCGAGGTACAGCGTCCGTCCCGGCCGGGCGAGAATGCCGTTGGCGTAGCCGACGGGCGGTTCCCAGCCCTCGGGCAGGATGCTGATATGAGAGCTAATCCCCGGCCTCCCAATTGGGCGGGTCCAGGTCCTCGTCCCAGTCGGCCGGCGGCTCCGGCAAAAGGTCCCGTCGCGCCTTCATGTGGGCGACATGCTCCAGTTCGCGCTCGGCCAGCCGAGCGGCCTGGGTCCGCACCTCGGCATAAGGCGAGCCTTCGGCGAAGAAGCTGAAGAACTCCACCGCCCGCTCCTCCAGGCGCAAGGCCAGATCGAAGGCATGCCAGGGATACATCAGATAATGGACGGCATCGGGATCGGCGATCTCGGGGTCCTCCTCACCCCAGGCGGCCGCTACCGGCGGCACACCGTCGAGCGCGGGGAAATCGGCGGCATGCCGCTCCTCGCTCTCGGCCAGTTCCAGGAAAGCTGCCGAGGTGTCGGGGTTACAGGACACCTCGAACGCCTCGGCCAGTTCCCGGTAACGCTCCGCCGCCCTCTCTTCCATCACGCGGGCGATGGCGAGAAGATCGGCGGAGGTCTTGACCGCCCCAAAGTCAGGGGCCTTGCTCAAATGGCGAACTCCGCTTCCAGATCGGCGAAGGAAGCCGTGGCCTTCTTTTCCTTGCCATAGGAGACGCGGTTGCCGCGATAAAGCACACCCATGTTCATGCCGTCATCGGTCATCAGGCGGCGAGCCGCCTGAGCCGCATCGGTGGTGGCTTCCACACCGGCCGGACGCACCATGTTTTTCCACTCGCGCTGTTCCTCGCGGAAGGTGATGCAAGGCGACATCACGGCCACGAAGGAGAAGCCTGGATGCTTGATCGCCTCGGCGATAACCTCGGCGGTGCCGTTGGGATCACCCGAAAAGCAGCGCGCAACGAAGTTGGCCCCTGCCGCCAGCGCGATGGCCAGCGGATGGAACGGAGTCATGCCGGTGCCGCCGGGCGGAGCCATGGCGGAGGCATCCCAATCGGCTTCGGTAGTCGGCGAGGGCTGCCCCTTGGTCATGCCATAGACGCGGTTGTCCATGACCACATAGGTCAGGTCCACATTGCGCCGGCAGGCATGCATGAAGTGGTTACCACCGATGGAGAAGCCGTCACCGTCACCGCCCGCCACCAGCACGGTGAGGTCGGGACGGGCCAGCTTCAGCCCCTGCCCCACCGCCAGCGCACGGCCATGGATGGAGTGGAAGCCATAGGTGTTGGTATAGGCCGGGATGCGCGAGGAGCAGCCGATGCCCGACACCACCGAAGTCTGGTGCGGAGCGAGGCCGAGATCGGCGAAGGCCTTGGTGATGGAGGAAAGCACGGCATAATCGCCGCAGCCGGGGCACCAGACCGGCTTGACTTCGGTCTTGAAATCCTTGGCGCTGTAGGTCACTGCGTTCATGGCTTACTTCCCCATCGACAGAAGGCGGGCGTGGACTTCACCGGGGCGGATCGGCAGCGGGCCGGCCCGGTTGAGCACCTCCGGCTTGGCCGGCAGGTCGTATTCACCACGCAGATAACGGTTGAACTGGGCCTGATGGCTCTGTTCAACCACCAGGATCTTCTTGACGCCCTTCAGGGCCTCGGCCATCTGCTCCGGCCGGGTCGGGTAGATCAGGCGGGTGGAGATCATCCTGGCCTTGACGCCATCGGCACGAGCCCGTTCCACAGCCTCGCGGACGGCGCCGGTGCACGAGCCCCAGGTGATGACGGCGATCTCGCCCTCACCCTCGACGGTGGCCCAATGGGAACCATAATCGTGGGTGGTCAGCTTGCGCAGACGCTTGTCCAACTGCTTGGCGTGATCGGATTCCTGCGAAGACGGATTGCCGTTCTCGGCATGCTCCAGACCGTCGGCGGTATACTGACAGCCCGGGGTGCCGGGAATCGGCATGGGCGACACGCCGCTATTGGTAACGGCGTAGCGCTTGAACACTTCACCCTCGGCCGGAGTCTGGGCGGTGACGCGCTTGCCGACGAAAGCCACATCGGCTGGGGCGTCGATGATGGCACGGCTCTGACCCAGCGACTGGTCCGACAGTACAATGCAGGGGCTCTGCATGGCCTCGGCCAGATGCACACCCCACTGGGTGGTGAACAGGCAATCGCCGATGGAATCGGGCGCCACCACCAGATGGGGTGCGTCGCCGTGCAGGCCGTAGACCGCGATATTGAGGTCGGACTGCTCGGACTTGGTCGGGATACCGGTCGAGGGGCCGCCGCGCTGAACGTCGACGACCACAACCGGGGTCTCCGAGGCCATGGACAGGCCAAGACCCTCGATCATCAGTGCCAGACCGGGACCGGCAGTGGCAGTGATGGAGGGCTCGCCGCCATAGGAGCCACCGATGCACATGTTCACCGAGGCGAGTTCATCCTCGGCCTGCACGAACACGCCGCCGACCTTGGGCAGGGCGCTGGAGAGATATTCCAGCACTTCGGTTGCCGGAGTGATGGGATAGGCGGCACAGAACTTGATACCACCACGGATGGCGCCCAGACCGGCGGCATGGTTGCCGGAGATGGTCCAGCGGGCAGCACCCCTCTTGGCCGGGCCCAGCTTGCGGCAGGCGCCCAGGGTCGGAGCCAGCTCGGCACCCTTCTTGACGGCGGCCACTGAGGCCTCGTAGGCATCGGCGCGCTTCTTCTTCAGCGACTTGCCCAACACTTCGGTCAGCGGCTCAATGGGGAAATTGATCAGGGCGGCAACGGCACCCAAGGCGATCATGTTGGGACGGCCACCGGGAATTTCCTTGGCCAGATCCTTCATGGGCAACTGGACGACACGGGCGCCAGACTTGAGCAGCACCTCGGGAATATCGCCGGCACTGGGATCGGCAATGATCAGGCTGTCCTTGTTCAGGGGCAGTTCGGCAGCGAAACGGTTGACATTCTGCCAGTCGATGGCCAGCAGAATCTGGTAGGTATCGTCGACCGAGGTAATGGGCTCGGACCCGACGCGCAGCAGGGCCGCAGCCTCGCCGCCACGGATTTGCGGCCCGGAAGACCGGCCGAACAGCGCGTAGAAACCCGCCTCGGCGGCGGCATCGATAAACATATTGGCGGCCGTCATCACGCCGGCGCCGCCGCTACCGCACATCGCGATCGAGACAGATCCAGATCCGGAACTCGTCGTCATAATCTCTTATCCCCCGAAAGGTCCCCCCGGTTTAACGTCAAGGGGTACCTGGCCACGGTTTGATCGCCCAGCAGCGGATACCTCGTCAAAGTTATCCGCCTGTCGTCGTGCGAAGTCCGAAAAACCGATTCCGAGCACGAGTGGGCATAGCTCAATACCACCCATTTGGGTCGGACTACAAGGTGCTCTTGACGGCTAAATCGGTATTGTGGTACGCATTTGCCTAATAAGAGACGCCGAGCCGTTTCCGGAGCGATCCCGGGACGCAGTTCGGAGCCACCAGGAGAGAGGAAAAGCCATGAGCACGACGCCGTATCGTTGGATAATGACCGCAGTGGGCCAACCCATGGTCAAGGAGCCGATGGAGTTTGGTTCGCTGGAGCCCGGAGAGGTCCTGGTCGCCATCGCCGGCTGCGGCGTCTGCCATACCGATCTCGATTACTACTACAACGGCGTGCGCACCAACCACCCGCTGCCTCTGGCCCTGGGCCATGAAATCAGCGGTCGGGTTTCCGCCGCCGGCGCCGGCGCGGAAGGCTGGATCGGCAAGGCGGTGATCATTCCCGCCGTCATCCCCTGCGGTGAATGCGACCTGTGCAAGCGGGGCAAGGGCACCATCTGCCGCTCGCAGAAGATGCCGGGCAACGATCTTCAGGGCGGTTTCGCCACCCATATCAAGGTTCCGGCCAAGGGCCTGTGCCCGGTGGACGAAGCCCGCCTCGCCGCCGCCGGCCTGGAACTGGCCGAGGTTTCGGTGGTGGCCGACGCTCTGACCACCCCCTTCCAGGCGGCGACCCAGGCCGGCATCGGACCGGGCGATCTGGTCATCGTCATCGGCTGTGGCGGTGTCGGCGGTTATTCCGTCCAGGTAGCCTCGGCCCTGGGCGCCACCGTGGTGGCGCTCGACATCGACCCGGCCAAGCTGGAGGCGGTCAAGGCCTCGGGCGCGACGCTGACGCTGAACCCCAAGGACTTCCCCGGCACCCGCGAGGTCAAGAAGGAGATCGGCGCATTCGCCAAGGCCCGGGGCCTGCGTGCCACCGAATGGATCATCATGGAATGCTCCGGCTCGGTTCCCGGCCAGCAAACCGCCTTCGACCTCATGGTGCACGGCTGCACCATTTGCGTTGTCGGCTACACCATGAACAAGGCCGAGTTCCGGCTGTCCAACCTGATGGCCTACCACGCCCGCGCCTTGGGCAACTGGGGCTGCACTCCCGAACTGTATCCCGGTGCCCTGGAGCTGGTGCTATCGGGCAAGGTCAACGTCAAGAATTTCGTGGAATGCCGGCCGCTGGACTCCATCAACGAGACATTCGCCGCCGTGCACGACCACAAGCTCGGCCGCCGTGCCGTGCTGCGCCCCACATCCGAATAAAAATCACCGAGAGAGGGAGAAACGACGTCATGAAGAAGGATACCGCCGCCATCGTCGAAAAGACGGCACCGGCCCACCTCAACGAACACAATCTGGTGCGCACCGAGGTCGTCCCTGGCGTGATTTACGAGAAGCGCCCGGCGAAGCGCCCCGATGGCAGCATCGCCGAGGGCCTCTATAACGCCTGGATCACCCTGGACAACCAGAAGCAGTACAACTCTTACACCACCGACATGGTGAAGGGCGTGATCATGGCGTTCCGCGACGCCTCCAACGCCCGCGACGTCTCCTCCGTGATCTTCACCGGTGCCGGTGACAAGGCCTTCTGCACCGGCGGCAACACCAAGGAATACGCCGAGTACTACGCCGGAAACCCCCAGGAATACCGCCAGTATATGCGGCTGTTCAACGACATGGTGTCGGCCATCCTCGGCTGTGACAAGCCGGTGATCTGCCGGGTCAACGGCATGCGCATCGGCGGTGGCCAGGAGATCGGCATGGCCGCCGACTTCTCGGTGGCCCAGGATCTGGCCAAGTTCGGTCAGGCCGGCCCCAAGCACGGCTCGGCCCCCATCGGCGGCGCCACTGACTTCCTGCCGGTGATGATCGGTGCCGAGCTGGCCATGGTCTCGGGCAGCCTGTGCGAGCCGTGGTCAGCCCACAAGGCCTACCGCACCGGCATCATCATGGACGTGGTTCCGTCCCTGAAGGTGGACGGCAAGTTCGTCGCCAACCCGCTGGTAGTCACCGACCGCTATCTCGACGAGTTCGGCCGCATCATCCACGGCGAATCCAAGACCGGGGCCGAGCTGGCCGCCGGCAAGGAACTGCTGAAGAAAGGCGAGATCGATCTGTCGCTGCTCGACGCCAAGGTCGAGGAAATCTGCGCCAAGATTCTGATGACCTTCCCCGACTGCTTCACCAAGACCATCCAGGAACTCAGGAAGCCCAAGCTGAACGCCTGGAATGCCAACAAGGAAAACAGCCGCGACTGGCTCGGCCTCAACATGATGACCGAAGCCCGCACCGGCTTCCGCGCCTTCAATGAGGGGCCGAAGGATGATCGTGAGGTTGACTTCGTGGCGCTCCGCCAAGCCCTGGCCAAAGGCGCGCCCTGGACGCCCGAGTTGATCGAGTCCCTCATTCCGAAGAAGGCCGACTGACATGGCTACCTGCCTGAAAGTCTGGAGTGATCGGGAAGGCAAGCTGCTGCGGCTGCGGCTGTCCCGGCCCAAGGCCAACATCGTCGATGCCGAGATGATCCAGGCGCTGACCGAGGCCTTGGCCGAAGGAGTGAACGATCCCCGCATCCGCGCCGTGCTCATCGACCACGAGGGACCACATTTCAGCTTCGGTGCCTCGGTGCCCGAGCACATGCCCGACCAGTGCGCCGGCATGCTGAAAAGCCTGCATGCCCTGATTTTGGCCATGGTCGAGTATCCGGTACCGATCCTGGTCTCGGTGCGGGGCCAGTGTCTGGGCGGCGGGCTGGAAGTGGCCCTGGCCGGCCACATGATGTTCGTCGCGCCCGATGCCAAACTGGGCCAGCCGGAGATTGTCCTGGGCGTCTTCGCCCCGGCTGCCTCCTGCCTGCTGCCCGAGCGCATGCCCCGGGTAGCCGCCGAGGACCTGCTCTATTCCGGTCGTTCCATCGCAGGCGAGGAGGCGGTGCGCCTCGGCATCGCCAATGCCCTGGCCGACGAACCGGAAGTAGCGGCACTGGCTTGGTTCGACGCCGGCCCGGCCAAGCATTCGGCCTCCAGCCTGCGCTTCGCCGTCAAGGCCGCCCGCCTCGGCATGAACGAGCGGGTCAAGGCCAAGATCGCCGCAGTGGAAGACCTGTATCTCAACGGCCTGATGGCCACCCACGACGCAGTCGAGGGGCTGAACGCCTTTATCGAAAAAAGGGCGACTACTTGGGAGGACCGATAGGATGTCTGGAAAGAATATGACTGTCGCCGACATCGTGGCCTTGTGCCAAGGGATGTACGAGGACCTGGATTTCAATTATGCCCGCACATGGAAGGCCGCCAAGCCCGGCCGTAAGGTAGTCGGCTTCCTGCCGGTCTACATTCCGCTCGAACTGATCCATGCCGCCGGCTGCCTGCCCCTGGGGATTTTCGGCGGTGGTGACCAGATGGAAGTCATCCATGGCGATGCCTACTATCAGAGCTATATCTGCCGCATTCCGCGCTCGACCATCGAGCTGGGGGTGACCAAGCGCCTCGATTTCGTCGACGGCATGCTGTTCCCCTTCGTCTGCGACGTCATCCGCAACCTGTCGGGCATGTGGAAGATCATGTTCCCGAATGTGTGGACCAAGTTCTTCGACACGCCGCAGAACTTCGACAAGGACATCGGCGGCACCTACTACACCCAGGAGCTGCTGGAACTGAAGGAAGGCCTGGAGCATCTCACCGGCCGCACCATCAGCGATTCCGATCTCCACCGCTCCATCGGCCTCTACAACGAGAACCGTCGTCTGGTTCGCAAGCTTTATGCCTTCCGGGCCAAGGAGCCGTGGAAAGCGCCGACCTCCGAAGTCTACGTCCTCAACCGCGCCGGCCTGATGATGGACGTGGAAGAGCACAATCAGCTGATCAAGGACTACATCGCCGCCGCCCAGGCCGAGGACCGGCCCAAGCGCGACAATGTCCGCATCGCCATCTTCGGCTCGTTCTGCGAACAGCCGCCGCTCAATCTCATCAAGTCCATCGAGATGGCCGGCTGCTACATCGTCGATGACGATTACGGCCTGATCAACCGCTTCCTCACCGCCGACGTGCCCACCACCGGCAACCCCCTGGAAGCCCTCTCGCTGACCTATCTGTCCCATTCCGTCGAGACGTCGTGCAAATACGTCCCGGTCGAGGAAGACAAGGGCAAATTCCACATCGCCGCGGTCAAGGCTTCGGGCGCCGAGGGCGTGATCTACGCCACGCCGTCCTTCTGCGACCCGGCCCTGCTGGACCGCCCCATGGTCTGCCATCGTCTGACCGACGCCGGCATTCCCTACATCGCCTTCAAATATGCCGAGAACTCGGGCCAGATGCAGCCGATCCGCGAGCAGGCTGGCACCTTCGCCGATTCCATCAAGCTGTGGAGCTGACATCATGAGCAAGGAAGCCATCAAAGAAGCATCGATGGAATTGCAGAAGAAGATGATCGCGCGCAATTACGACGCGATCACCTCCAAGCATGAAACCGGCCGCAAGGTGTCCTCTACCTTTGTTCCGGGCAATCTGAACGAATTGTTGATGTGCTTCGACATCGTCAACAACCTGCCCGAGATCAACGCCATCCAGGCCGGCATGCGCAAGGCCTCGGGCGGCTATATCATGGAAGCCGAGAAGACCGGCCATTCCGAGGACGTCTGCACCTATGTGAAGTGCGATATCGGCCAGATGTCCAAGGGCAATATCGCCCCCAATGGAAAGCCCTATCCCGTTCCCGACGTGCTGATGCTCAGCTACACCGGCTGCTACACCTTCATGAAGTGGTTCGAACTGCTGCGTGAAGAGTACAAGTGCCCGACCCTGATGCTGCACGTGCCTTATGAGGGCGACGGCCATTCCACCAAGAACATGCGCGACTACATCGTCAAGCAGTTGAAGGACGTGGTCATCCCCGGTCTGGAGCAGGTCTCCGGCGTCAAGTTCGACATCGACCGCCTGCGCCAGTATCTGCGCGCCTCGGCCAAGGCCGAGGACGATCTGGTGTGGTGCCTGGAACAGGGCAAGGTCACGCCATCGCCCATCGACGCCTATTTCGGCGGCGTCTATTACATCGGCCCGATCTTCACCGCCTTCCGTGGCACCGAGGATGCGGTCGAGTACTACAAGATGCTGCGCGCCGAGGTGCAGTCCCGCGTTGACAACAAGCAGGGGCCACTGACCCCAGAAGGCACCTATTTCAACGACCAGAAGTACCGCCTGATCGTCGAAGGCCCTCCCAACTGGACCAACTTCCGCGAATTCTGGAAGATGTTCTATGACGAGGGCGCGGTGGTGGTCGCCAGCTCCTACACCAAGGTGGGCGGTCTTTACGACAAGGGCTTCCGCCATGACCCGGATAATCCCCTGGAGAGCCTGGCCGACTACTGCCTTGGTTGCTACACCAACCTCAACCTGCCGACCCGCGTCGATCTGCTGGCCGACTACGTGGAGGAGTATCAGGCCGACGGCCTGCTGATCAACTCCATCAAGAGCTGCAACAGCTTCTCCGCCGGCCAGCTGATGATCATGAAGGAAGTCGAGCGTCGCACCGGACGCCCCGGCGCCTTCATCGAAACCGATCTGGTTGATCCCCGCTACTTCTCGGCGGCCAACGTCAAGAACCGCCTGGAGAGCTATTTCCAGATGATCGAGCAGAAGCGCCGTGGCGGCGGTTCCAAGACCGTAGCCGCGTAAGAGCAATAGCCCCCAGGCGCGTTGAGCGGCCCCGTAGCGGCCCCACGCCCCTGGCGTGGGAGCAGCCGCGGAGGAGCCAAGCCCGCGGAGGCGGGCGCCCGGCACCTGAGGGCAACAGAGGAGGACAAAAACTATGCGTTGCTTCATTGGCATCGATCTGGGCTCCACCACCACCAAGGCGGTGGTCATGGATGAAAACCTCCAGATCCTCGGGCGCGGCATCACCAATTCGCGCTCCAACTACGACACGGCGGCGGCGGTTTCCAAGCAGGAAGCGCTGATCGACACCCGGCTCACCCTCTTCCGCCGCGCCTTGGGCTCGGTCCCCGAGGTCTCGGGCAAGGTGGACGAAATTCTTGCCGACCTGGAACGCAATTTCCGCCACGTCCAGTTCCTCGAACAACTTGAGGACCTGGAGCGCACCTGCATCACCAATATCAAGGGGCCGCGCTTCGCCGGCCGCGAGAAGACGGTGATCGAGGCGCTGGAAGGCACCTTCAGCCGCCTCCGCGAAAGCTCGGCCGCCCAGTACGCCCCCGGCGTCAAGCGCAAGTCCGACTTCTTCCGCGATCTCGCCGGCGCCGAATTCATGTCCCACGGCGAAGCCGTGTGCAAGGAAGCCGGCCTCGGCTTCGACCTGATCCTCAACGTCTACGACAAGTCGATCATCGAGGTGGAGAACCGGCCGCCGAGCGGCGACATGGAGGGCAAGTTCGTCCGCGCCCTGGAAAAGGGCACCATGACCGGCAGTTCCATCCTCCAGCCGGTGCAGTCGGCCCTGGCCATTCCGCTGGAGGAGACCTACGTGGTCGGCACCGGCTATGGCCGCGTCCGCCTGCCCTTCCCCAAGGAGCATATCCGCTCGGAAATCCTGTGCCACGGCCTCGGCGCCCATATGATGTATCCCGATACCCGCACGGTTCTGGACATCGGCGGCCAGGACACCAAAGGCATCCAGGTGGACCCGGTTGGCATCGTCGAGAACTTCCAGATGAACGACCGCTGCGCCGCCGGTTGCGGCCGTTACCTGGGCTACATCGCCGACGAGATGAACATGGGCCTGCACGAGCTGGGGCCGCTGGCCATGAAGTCCAACAAGTCGGTGCGCATCAACTCCACCTGCACCGTGTTCGCCGGTGCCGAGCTGCGCGACCGCCTTGCCCTGGGCGAAAAGCGGGAAGACATCCTGGCCGGCCTGCACCGGGCCATCATTCTGCGCGCCATGTCGATCCTGTCACGGGCCGGCGGCGTCAAGGACCAGTTCACCTTCACCGGTGGCGTCGCCAAGAACGAGGCGGCGGTGCGCGAACTGCGCAAGCTGATCAAGGAAAACTACGGCGACGTGACCATCAACATCGACCCGGACTCCATCTACACCGGCGCTCTCGGCGGAGCTACCTTCGCCGTCCGCGCGGTGGTGAACTGACCGGAAAGGGAGGAAAGACCAATGTCTGAACTTATCACGACCGGCGTCGATATCGGCTCGGGCTGCATCAAGACCGTGGTGTTCAAGGTCGATGGCGACAAGGTGGAATGGCTGGGCAAGGAAACGGCGCGCATCCGCAACCGCGATCCCTTCCAGCTGACCACCGAAGCCTATGAGCACATGCTCGAGACCGCGGGCGTCAAAAAGGGCGACGTCGCCTATGTGGCGTCCACCGGCGATGCCGAGAATCTCAGCTTCGCCACCGGCCACTTCTACTCCATGACCACCCATGGCCGGGGCGGCCTCTACCTCAACCCGGACGCCCGCGCCGTGCTCGATATCGGCGCGCTCAACGGCCGCGCCATCCGCATGGACGGCTCGGGCAAGGTGCTGTCCTACAAGATGACCAGCCAGTGCGCCTCGGGCTCGGGGCAGTTCCTTGAGAACATCGCCCGTTACCTGGGCATCGCCCAGGATGAGATCGGCTCGCTCAGCCAGAAGGCCGACGATCCGGAAAAGGTCTCGTCCATCTGCGCCGTGCTGGCGGAAACCGACGTCATCAACATGGTGTCGCGCGGCATCTCGGCGTCCAACATCCTCAAGGGTATCCACGTCTCCATGGCGGTGCGACTGGCCAAGCTCCTTAAGTCCATCGGCGCCGTAGATGGCATCGTCCAGGTCACCGGCGGGCTGGCGCTTGATACTGGTCTGGTTGCGGCGCTCAACGAAGCGGCCGAGCAGGAGAAGGTAAATCTGGTCGCCACCTCGCACCCCGACTCCATCTATGCCGGCGCCATCGGCGCCGCCTTATGGGGCGCCTTCCGCCATGAAAAGCTGGCCCGCCTCGGACAGGCGGCGTAATATGGGCTTCCCCCGGCGACCCGTTCATGAAGCGGGAGCCGGGGGCATCCTTATCGGGATTGCGAGGAGAGGAAAGCCACCATGTCCCTTAAGATTACCGACGACTGCACCAGCTGCGACGCCTGTGTGTCCGCCTGCCCGAACAACGCCATTTCTCCCGGCGACGTGATCTATCTGATCGACGCCAACCTCTGCACCGAGTGTGTCGGCGCCGAGGACAGCCCCCAGTGTCAGATGGTCTGTCCGGCCGACTGCATCGTGATCGGCGCCACCGAGAGCAAGGACGTGCTGATGGCGCGCTACCATACCATCCACGGCTGATCCGTCGGCAAAATGCGCTATGGTAAAGCCCCCGCCGGTGGTCCCGGCGGGGGCTTTCTTATTCTGGAGGCCCCCTAATGATCGATTTGACCGGCCATTGGGTCGGCTGGGCCGCGCTGGCGCTGTTCACCGCCGCCTATGCCCTGGTTATCGCCGAGGATTTCACCGGATTGCGTAAATCCAAGCCGGTTGTCATGGCAGCCGGCCTGATCTGGGGACTGATCGCCGTGGTCCTGACCGGTCAGGGCCGCTCGGCAGAGGTCGAGAACGCCGTTCGCCATGTCTTCCTTGATTATGCCGAACTGTTGCTGTTCCTGCTGGTGGCCATGACCTATGTCAACGCCCTGGAAGAGCGCAGGGTGTTCGAGGCCCTCCGCATTCGTCTGGCCAGCGCTGGCCTGGGCTATCGCGGGCTATTCTGGGCGACTGGCGGACTGGCCTTCATCCTCTCGCCGGTGGCCGATAACCTCACCACCGCCCTGGTGATGGGAACGGTGGTGATGGCGGTGGGACGCGACGAACCCCGCTTCATCACCCCGGCCTGCGTAAACATCGTGGTCGCTGCCAATGCCGGCGGCGCCTTCAGCCCCTTCGGCGACATAACGACCCTTATGGTGTGGCAGAAGGGCGTAGTGCCGTTCGGGGATTTCTTCCGCCTGTTCCCACCTGCGCTGGTCAATTTCGCCTTGCCCGCCGTGATCATGCATTGGGCCATTCCCCGTGGAGGCCCGCCCCTTCATTCCGAATGCGCGGAAATGAGGCCGGGCGCCAAACGGATCATGGCGCTGTTCGTTGCCACCATCGCCACCGCCGTGCTCGGCCATACCATGCTGCATCTGCCGCCGGTGATCGGCATGATGACCGGTCTGGGCTATCTGCTGCTGCTGGCCTATGGCCTCAAGCGCAGCCATCCCTTCGATGTCTTCCACCGCATCGCCAATGTGGAGTGGGACACCCTGCTATTCTTCTACGGGGTAATGATGTGCGTCGGCGGACTCGGCCTGCTCGGCTATCTCGGCCTTCTGTCGGTGACGCTGTATGGCGGAATTGGCCCCACAGGTGCCAACGTGCTGATCGGGGTGCTGTCGGCGATCCTCGACAACATCCCGCTGATGTTCGCAGTGCTGACCATGCAGCCCGACATGAGCCTGGGTCAGTGGCTCCTGATCACCCTGACCACCGGAGTTGGCGGCAGCCTGCTGTCCATCGGCTCTGCCGCCGGTGTGGCCCTGATGGGCCAAGCCCGGGCAAGCTATACCTTCTCCTCGCATCTACGCTGGACGCCAGCAGTGGCGGCGGGTTACGCCGCCGCCATCGCCACGCACTGGGGAATGAATCGGGCGCTGTTCTAATTTTTCCGCAGCAGATTGATCCGCATAGGCTGCTCAAAGGCGAAGCCACCATCCTCGGCCGGCTGCGCCAGCCGGGCGAAAGCTTCCCGCATCTGCGTATCCAGTTCGGCGAACCGGGATTCACGCTCGGCATTGGCGGAAATGATCTTCTCGCGGAAGGCCTCGTAGTCGGGCATCACCATGGGATGGAGGTAGGAGAATTCGCTGATTTCCTCCAGACCATGGCTCCATGCCCCCTTAACCGCGGCCAAGGCTGCACCACGAACCCAGGTTTCGTCGTCAATGGGGCGCACCGCCTCGAAAAAAGGCCCGAAAGGCAGTGGCTCCGAAACATAGACCTCCCCACCGACCTTCAACACCCGAGCGGCCTCAGCCATGGCCTTGGCCTGGAAAGCGATGGGGATGTGGTGCAGCGAGTTGAAGAACACCACGAGATCGGCCGAACCGTCCGCCGCCGGCAAGGATTGGCCGACACCATCGACGATTTCCTCGTCACCGACCGCCTCCGCGGTGCGGGCTTTGCCCAGCTGGCGCGGGCTGCATTCGACGCCCAGGACCTTGGCCCCGAAGCGGGTCATCAAACGCACCAGCGCACCGTCCCCGCAGCCGACATCAATCACCCGCTTGCCTTCCAGCGCCAGGGTCTCCACCATGACGTCCGAATTGCGGCGCTTGTCCATGCGTTCCTCCCATTGCTCTGAAATAATGATTAGGTGATGCCCCCTCCCGCTGTCGATAGTTTCGACGCCGCCATCGTGCTCGGGGCGATGATCCGCCCCGACGGCAGCCCCAGCCCGGCCCTGGTCCGGCGAGTCGGCCACGCCCTCACCCTCGCCCGGACCGGCCGCGTCGGCCACCTGCTGATGAGTGGCGGCCCGGTGCGCCATCCGGTGCCCGAAGCCCATGTCATGCGCGACATGGCCCTGGCCGCCGGCATTCTTCCTGATCGGGTCGTGGTGGAGGACGGGTCGCGCAACACCATCGGCAATGCGCTGCTGTCGCGGCCCCTGGTCGAGGAGCGGGAATGGCGGCGGCTGCTGATTGTGACCGATGCCTGCCATATGGCCCGGGCGCTTTATATCTTCCGCCGGCTTGGCCTGAAGGTATGCCCGGCCGCCGTCTGGCCCCATGAACCGCCGGGCCGGGAATGGTACACGGCATGGTTACGGGAAGCGGCAGCGCTGCCCTGGTCGATAATCCGAGTGGAACGACGGCTTTGGCGGGAATCCGCTATTCGGCCATGCCTATAATCTGCATCTTCACGGGAGCGGTCCCGAGATAGGTCATGTGCAGCCGTCGCGCCGCTGCCCGTGACAGGTCGATAGCCCTCCCGGTAAAGGGGCCGCGATCCGTGATGCACACCACGACCGTCTTCTTGCGATCAGTGCGCGACACCTCCACCAGAGTACCGAACGGCAAGGTAGGATGTGCCGCCGTCAGACCGCGGGCGTTGAATTTCTCACCATTGGCGGTGCGCTGGCCATGGAAACTGCCGCCATACCATGAGGCAACACCAAAAGACTCACGCCCGTGCTCAACTGTGCTAGGCCGATCGGCATGAGCGGGCTGGCCCCAGCTCACGGCAGCCAGCGCTCCCGCCACTGCAATCAGTCGAATTCTGGTCTTCCGCATCGGCCATTCCTCACCAAAACTGCGCCATCCCGGGCCTGACCATAGGTGAATCCAGGGGTAGCCGAATGTGACTACCGCCACATTCTTCAAAAAAATGTAAACACATAGATCTAAAATGTAAACAGTTTCATCCAAAGGTATACGTTCCAGATAGCCAGCCCCTTTCAGTAGCAGCAGCGAGCATCCCTTGCTTGCCCGCCGCCATGATGCGATAAATTGCCCCCCTGCCTCCTCTTGGGTGCCTCTCCATGCTCTCCGCCGCCGCGATCCGCGCCGCCATTCCCGGCGTGCTCACCGAAGCCGCCATTCCCGAATTGCCCAATTACTACCGGGGTAAGGTGCGGGAGAATTACGACCTGCCCGACGGCCGCCGCATCCTGATCTCCACCGACCGTCAGAGCGCATTTGATCAGGTGCTGGCCGCGGTGCCGTTCAAGGGCCAGGTGCTGACCCAGACCGCCCGCTTCTGGTTCGAAGCCACCCAGGACATCTGCCCCAATCACGTCATCGAATACCCGGACCCCAATGTGGTCGTGGGCCGGCGCCTCGACATGCTCCCCATCGAAGTGGTGGTGCGGGACTATCTCACCGGCTCCACCGACACCTCCATCTGGTCCATGTACAAGGCGGGGCAGCGGCATATGTACGGGCTCGACTTCCCTCAAGGGCTGGTCAAGAACGACAAGCTGCCCGACACCATCCTCACTCCCACGACCAAGGCCGAGGTGGGCGGCCACGACGCCCCAATTTCGCCATCCGAGATTGTCGCCACCGGACTTCTCACCCAGGCGCAGTGGGACGAGCTTGCCCGACTCTCGCTGGCTCTGTTCGCCCGTGGACGCGAGATTGCCGCCGGAAACGGCCTGATCCTGGTGGATACCAAGTTTGAATTCGGCATCGACGGCGATGGCCGGATTACCCTGGCCGACGAGATTCTCACCCCCGATTCCAGCCGTTACTGGCTGGCGGCCAGCTATGTCCAGCGCCATGCCAGGGCGGAGGAACCGGAAAGTCTGGACAAGGAATTCCTGCGCCTGTGGATCGCGGCGCGCTGCGATCCCTACACCCAGCCAATCCCGGCCATCCCCGACGACACCCTTGTGGAATTTAGCCAGAAATACATTTCACTGTTCGAAATGGTTACCGGCCGGTCTTTTGAAGCCCCCGCCGATGGCGAATCGGTCAAGGACCGCATCCGGCGGAATCTGGCCAAATACTTCTGACGGGACGGGACCGGAGCGGCCGCCGAATTCTCGGAAAATCTTGATTTTTTGCCGAATTTTCGCTAGGATGGGGCTGAGCTAGAGAACTGTATTTCAGGCAGAAAGCCAATGTTCATCGGCGCTCCAACATCCTCTCCCCACGTGATGCCGGTCTCTATAGGCAGGAGCGGTCAGCCCGAACCTTTGGTGGCTGCTCCGACCGGGAACATCGTGTCGACGGATGTCGCCCCCTTCCTCAGCCCCGACATCAACTTCGACTACCAGTCCGGCATCGCCGTTTTCGAAATCCGCAACAGCCGGACCGGCGCGGTCGAAATGCAATATCCGTCCAGGAAGGTGGTGGAGGAGTATATCCGCCATGGCGCCTCCGCGCAGGACAGCGCCAAATCCGCAGTTCCGCCCGCAGTCGATCAGGACATGGCCACCGTCGCCCGGGCGACGATACCGGCTCCCGCTCCTGAATCCACCACACCTCTCGCCACCACGGCGCCTCCAGCCCAAGTTTCCACCCCCACCAGAGGCTGATATCCCTTCCTATCGATCCGCCACCAGGGCCGCTAGGCCGATGAAGGCCGGCAGCGGGTGAACGATCAGCCGGACAGGAATGTCGGCAAGATAGGCCTGAAAGCGCCCATGCGCCTCAAAGCGGGCCCGAAAGCCGGAGTGACGGAAGGGCTCGGCCATGCGCGGCAGGATGCCGCCGGCGATGAACACACCGCCGCGAGCTCCAATGGATAGCGCCAGATTGCCGGCGACCGTTCCCATCATGGCGAAGAAGGTCTCGACCGCCTCGCGGCTGACCGGACAGGAGCCGTCAAGACCACGCTGGCTGATGACGTCGGGGGTACTGAACACAGCCTGACGCCCGGAAATGGCGGCAATGGCCTGATAGAGGTTGACCAGCCCCTGCCCCGACAACACCCGCTCGGCGGAGACATGGTCGAAGCGATGCCGCAGCCAGCCCAGAATCTCGGCCTCGCGGTCCGTGGCGGCCGCCATGGTGACGTGGCCACCCTCGGTGGCCAAGGCCGCCCAATCCCCTCCGGCCACCGCCGACGGCACCAAGGCGGAAACCCCAAGCCCGGTTCCCGGCCCCAGCACCGCAATGGGGGCGTCCTCCACCGCTCCGCCGCCGCCCACAGTAAGCAGATGCTCTGCGGACAGATGACGCACCGACAGGGCCACGGCGGTGAAGTCATTGACCACCGCCAGTTGCTCCATTTCCAACCGGTTCCGCGTCGCCTCGATGGAAAAGCGCCAAGGTGAGTTGGTCAGATCGATCCGGTCACCAATGATTGGAGAGGCCACCGCGAAGGCAGCCCGCTCCGGCCGCGTGGCCGGGGCGCTGCTGGCGAGATAGGACATCGCCGCCGCCGCCGGCCCCTCATAATCGGCGCAACGCAGCACCACCGGGTTGATGACCTCGCCGCCCTCTACCAGGGCGAACCGGGCATGGGTCCCACCGATATCGGCGACCAGGGTCGCGCTCATGCCTTGTCCCGCTCCCGGCCATTGCCGCTCAACTGCTTGTAGAGATCAAGGTAGCGTGCCGCCGACCGGGACCATCCGAAATCCTGGGCCGAGCCGGCCGCAGTAATCTTGCGCCACGGGTCCTTCTTGGCGAACAGCGCCACTGCACGTTCCACCGCCCACAGGAAGGCGCCTGCATTACAGTGTTCGAACACGAAACCGTTGGCCGTACCGGTCATTAGAGTGTCGTAGCCTGTATCCACCAGGGTGTCGGCCAAGCCACCGGTAGCATGGGCTATCGGCACGGTAGCATAGCGCAGGGCGTAGAACTGGGTCAGACCGCAGGGCTCGAACCGGGACGGCATCAGCAGCATGTCGCCGCCGGCCATCATGCGATGAGCGAGGGGCTCGGAATAACCGATACGAACCGCCACTTGCCGCGAATGGGCCTCGGCGACGGCACGGAAGCCCTCCTCCAAGGCGCGATCACCGGTTCCCAGCACCGCCAATTGCGCCCCTTTGCGCAACAGGGCCGGCAGCACCGCCAGCACCAGATCCATGCCCTTATGGTCGTTCAGACGGCTGACGATCACCAGAAGCGGTGCGTCGGGATTAACCTCTAGACCCAACTCCGCCTGCAGCGCAGCCTTGTTGGCGGCCTTACCCACCGCATCACCGGGTGCATAGGTCTGGACGAGGTGGGAGTCGGTCGCCGGATTCCACACACCGTAATCGACACCATTGAGAATGCCGACCAGATCGGCCGAGCGCGAGGCCAACAGGCCCTCGATGCCGCAGCCGAAGGCCGGCGTCTGCACTTCCTTGGCGTAGCGAGGACTGACGGTGGTCAGGGCGTCGCTGTAATAGAGGCCGGCTTTAAGGAAGGACAAGGTATCGTAGTACTCGAAGCCATCCTGCGCATACATCTCGACAGGAAAGCCCAGCCGTGTCGCCATTTCGGCACCGAACTGGCCCTGATAGGCGATATTGTGGATGGTGAACACCGTAGCCGGCTTGCTCACCAGTGCCCAAGCGTGGAAATAGGCCGCAGCCAGACCGGTCTGCCAGTCATTGGCGTGCAGGATATGAGGGCGCCACTTGGTCGGGCTGCCCTCGGAAGCAAGATGAGCAGCCGCCCAGGACAAAAGGCCAAAGCGAAAGGCGTTGTCGGGCCAATCACGCCCCTGACTGTCCTGATAGGGACCACCGTCGCGCTGGAACAATGCCGGACAATCCAGCAGCCACACCGGGACCCCGGAACCGGGCAATTTGCCAGAGATCAGCGTCACCCCGACGCCGAGGCCCAGGGGATCGCCCAATTGGGCGACCTCACGCTTGCCCACCACCTGATCCAGGGCGGAGGGATAGGCCGGAAGCAACACCTTGATGTCGGCACCGGCCTCCGCCAGAGCGGCCGGCAGGGCCCCCGAAACGTCGGCCAGACCGCCGGTCTTGACCAAGGGGAACACCTCTGAGGAAGCAAACAGCACGCGCATCTTGGACCCCATCTTCGGAGGTTGAACATCTCCTCCGGCAAGCCTATCCCGTAATTCCGGCGCGGTCGAGTGATGGCATTGCTGCACCGCGATGCCTGCTGCGCGGCCCAGGCCGGTTGTGCATCGGCCGCGATTGTGGCACCGTTTCCGAAAATTGGGCTAATGGCCCAGTTAATGATAAATACGTCCAAGAGGTGGCTGATGTTCGATCCTGCCGACAAGAGCACAGGCGTTGACCTGGAGGTCGCGGAGCGACTGCGCCGAACCCTGGCGCTGGTCCTGGCAGGTGGGCGCGGATCGCGCCTGATGGACCTGACCGACTGGCATGCCAAGCCGGCCATTCCCTTCGCCGGCAAGTTTCGCATCATCGACTTCACCCTGTCGAACTGCATCAATTCCGGCATCCGCCGCATCGGCGTCCTGACCCAATACAAGGCGCATTCGCTGCTACAGCACATCCAGCGCGGCTGGGGCTTCCTGCGCGGCGAGTTCAACGAGTTCATCGAACTGCTGCCGGCGCAACAACGGACCGTCGGCGAGAACTGGTACAAAGGTACCGCCGACGCCGTATACCAGAACCTGGACATTATCCGCGCCCACCGGCCGGAATTCGTCCTCGTCCTGGCCGGTGACCATGTCTACAAGATGAATTATGGTCGCATGCTCGCCCATCACCTCTCCGCCCATGCCGACGTTACCGTTGCCTGCCTTGAGGTTCCGCTGGAAGCCGCCAAGGGTTTCGGCGTCATGTCGGTGGACGATGACGACCGCATCGTGCGCTTCGACGAAAAGCCGGCCAATCCCCAACCCATGCTGGGCCGCCCCGATCAGGCCATGGCCAGCATGGGCATCTACATCTTCAATGCCAATCTGCTTTACGATCTGCTGGCCACCGACGCAGTCACACCAGGAACTTCCCATGATTTCGGCAAGGACCTGATCCCGGAACTGGTAAAAAGCCACCGGGTCATCGCCCACCACTTCCAGGATTCCTGCGTCATGCACGAAGGGGCGCGCGAGCACTACTGGCGCGACGTCGGAACCATCGACGCCTATTGGGAGGCCAATATCGACCTCACCACGGTGACGCCGGCGCTCAACGTCTATGACGAAAACTGGCCGATCTGGACCGATCAGGCGCAATCACCGCCGGCCAAATTCGTGTTCGATTCCGATCAGCGCCGGGGCATGGCGGTGGATTCGCTGGTGGCCGGCGGCTGCATCATCTCGGGCGCGACGGTCCGACGGTCCATGCTGTTCTCCAATGTTCGGGTCAACAGCTACTGTGTGGTGGAGGACGCGGTCCTGCTGCCCGGCTGCGACATCGGCCGGCATGCCAAGCTGAAGCGCTGTATCGTCGATCAGGGCGTAGTGGTCCCTCCCGGCCTTGTGGTGGGCGAGAACCCAGTCCTCGACGCCCAACGGTTCCACCGAACCGAAAAGGGTATCACCCTGGTCACCGCCGACAACCTCAAGGCGCTGGACTAGGGCAGGAGAATGGTTCGGCCCGCAGCCCGCCCGCCGGGCAAGGTTGGCCGATTGCGGTAATGGCTTCAACCACCCGGGACCCGCGGCAATGGACGGGTTTCTGGAGATTTAGGCGGAACCGCCGAGGAACTTGCGCGGCGGCACGTCGGGCAAGACCGTGGAAATGAATCCGTTTACTTTGCCGCCTGAGCCGCCAGGGCGATCTCCTTCACCGCCAATTTGTCGACCTTGAACACGTGGTCCAGTAGCCACTCGCGCAGAAATGCCAGCATCTCCATTCCAAGCGTCTCCTTGCCGGCCTCATGGTCACGACGGAACTGCTCGACCTTGGCGACCATGGCAGCATGCTTTGCCCGATGACCATCCAGACTGGGGAGATTGCTGGCAGCGAAGATGCGTTCCTCGTTGGCGAAGTGTTCGATGGTGTAGCGGGTCAACTTGCCGAGAATGTCGGAAAGCACCGCCTTGGCCTCGCCCCGGGTCACAGCCGAACCGAGGTCGTTGACATACTGGACCAGCATCCGATGCTCCGCATCGATCCCTGTATGGCCGGTCAGCCAGCTGTCCCCCCATTTAAGGGTCACCTCACCCTCGTTCACGCCCATCAGGAAGTTGTCGACCACCGCCCTCAACACCTGGGACTGGCCGCTGAGATTTCCCGAGGCCTGGAGCATGGACCCGGCTGAGGTCTGCATCTCGGCTGCGCCGTTTACCACCCAGGTGATGGACGAGGCGACCATGGTTGTGCTTTGCGCAGCCTCCTGGGCCGAGCGGGCGATTTCCTTGGTGGCGGCACCTTGTTCCTCGACGGCGGCGGCAATGGTGCTGGAAATTTCGTTGACCTCGGCCACCGATGCCGAGATTTCCCGAATCGCCGCCACTGCCTCGCGGCCGGCTGCCTGGACCGCCGATATCTGCCCTGCAATCTCCGCCGTAGCCTTGCCGGTCTGGTCGGCCAATTGCTTGACCTCATTGGCCACCACGGTAAAGCCGTGCCCATGCTCGCCGGCCCGAGCGGCCTCGATGGTGGCGTTGAGGGCCAGCAGGCGGGTCTGCGCTGCGATGGCCTGGATAAAGGTAATGACGGTGTCGATCTTCTGGGTCACCTCAAACAAACTGCGCACCACGGTATCGGTTCGCTTGGCGGCATCGGCGGCGCGGTTGGCCACCTGCGAGGCGTTGTTGACCCGAGAGGAGATTTCGGCGACCGAATAGGCCAGTTGCTCCGCCGCCGCCGCCATGGCCTGGACATTGTTGGTGGCCATGCCCGAGGACTCGTCGACCGCCCGCATCTGGGTCACGGTCTCACCGACGAAGGACTCCATTTCGCGCGCGGTAGCTTCGGCCTCGCTGGCCGAACCCGCCACGGTATGAATGATCGCCCCCACATCGGCATCGAAAGACTTGATCATGCCGTCGAGGACTTGGGTCCGCAGTTCTTTGGCGGCCTGCTCGGCCTCCTGCCGGATGCGCAATTCCTCCATGGCCAGGGCATTATCGCGGAAGACCCGCACCGCCTTGGCCATCAGTCCGACCTCGTCGGCGCGATGGGTGCCCGGAATCTCCACGGTATTATCGCCGTTGGCCAGCCAGTTCATGGCCTTCTCCATGGCCAGGACCGGCTGGGCGATGGACCGGGCCGAAATCAGACCGGTCAGCAGGAAGAAGACGTAGCCCAGGCTGCCGACCAGGGCGGTGAAGGCGGCCACCTGGGCGCGGGTTTCGTCCTGACGCAGCGTCGCCTCGGCCGTGCCCTCGCGAGCCAGGGCGGCGAAGGCGGCGATCTTGGGTTGAAGCGCCGCGAACATGCTGCGCAGCTTGGCGATCTGGGCCTGCTGGTCGAGATGAGTGCTGCCATAGGCGGCCATGTTGGCTGAGTATTTGGCCGCCATGGCGCGGAAGTCGTCCTTGGTGGAATTGGGCAGCGCGGCCGAATCGATGCCGATATCGAACTGCAGGGCCTGGCCACGGCTTTTGCCCAGGAAGGACTCTTCCTGATACAGCATGAAGTCCTTCTCGGCTTCCCGCAGTTGTAGCATGCGGGCCTTCAGGTCATCGGTATTCGGCCACATCTTCAGCTCATCCTCGATAGCCTTCACCGAGGAACGAAGCTTGCCGCGCAAGCCGTCGCCTTCGGTCAGCCCCAGAGCCAAGGTGACATTGGCCACGATCTTGAACTGGGCGGCCACCTCGGCCACAGCCTTGTCCAGCCCTTCGATCTCGGCGGCATGGTCGGTGGCTTCCGGAGAGCCCTTGATGGCGGCGAGCGCGGTATTGACCTGCTGGTACTGAGCATCGAAGTCGTCGATAAAGCCGCGCTGACGCTCCGCCGTAAGACCATTGGCCGCCGTCTGCATAGCCAGCGCGCCAGCGCGTATATTGCCCGCCTGCTCGCCCAGGCGCTGGAATTCACCCTGGTCATGGATGGCCAGGGTGATGCGATGCTCCCCCAGCATATAGACTCCGGCCACCAGAACACCCGCGACCATGGCGACACCAATCAATAACGCAAAGCGCGCCTGGATGCTGATGTCGCGCAGCCACGGCACATCGCCCGTGCGCCACCATGACAGAAGTGAAGCCATCCGCCCCGACTTCGCCCGGCCCCAATGGCCCATAAGGCGCCGCAAGGGATCGACTGCGGCACCGGCACTCCATTGAAAGGGATTGACGGCGACCCGGCTATGCTCGGTCATGACTACCACCAGACAGATAGGACACGCCTCCCCCCAAAGGAAGCGCGTCGAAGGGACGGTTTCAAGGCAGGTGGATTATGGCCCGCACAGCAAGGATACAAATGTTAAGTTTTAGTTACTAGGGCGGCGGTATGTAGAAACGCCCGTTCGTAATAAATACGAAACACGCAGCAACCCAAGCGTAAACCGAAGTAGTTACAGTACTTCAATATGAAGCTAAAATTATTTTACCAGCCAATTATTAACGACACACGACAACCACTCAAATATTATCTTGCCTGACGGCAAATGCCACGAAGAATGGCCGATAGTTCTCCCCTCGCAGAATTATGATAGGATGAATTGAATATACACATATGAGGCATGACGATGAGGGGTAGCGTCGCGTGGCGGATCAGCGGCATTTATGCCGGCATCGGCGAGGCCTGGATCTTCTTGTCCTCGGCCATGGTGTGGATTCAGGTGGGCGAACCACCGACCCTGGCCGCCTTCCTCGAATTAGCGAAAGGATCGGTCTTCATCCTAGTCACGGCGGTGATGCTGTTTGTCCTGCTGCGCCGCTGGGAGGGAGAAATTCGCCGCCGCGACGAGGATCTGGTCCGTAGGAACCGGGACATCGCCGAGCTTAATGGCCGTCTAAGCGGCATCATGCGCTGCAGCCAGGATCTGATCGCCGCCTGGGACAAACAAAAGCGTCTGATCGCCATAAACCCCCGATATGTGGAGGTCTGCCTGACCTATTTCGGCCAGATCGCCGAACCAGGCACGGCCATTGAGACGCTGTTCGGCGCCGTGCCGGAAAAGCTCTCCTACTTCTCCACCTGCTGGGACCGCACCCTGATGGGCGATTCCTTCGTGGAGTTGCAGCACCTGGACGGCCCCGATGGCGGTGGCTGGTTCGAGACCAGTTACGGCTGCCTGACCGGCACCAAGGGAGAGGTCATCGGCGGCTTCCATATCGTGCGCGACGTCACCGAACACCACACCATGAACCAGGAGCGGCATGCCCATGCCGAACGGCTGGCCAGGGCGGTGGAGACCCTGACCATCGCCAATTCCGAGCTGGAGCGCCTAGCTTATGTCGCCTCCCATGATCTCCAGGAGCCCCTGCGCACCATCACCGCTTTCACCCAACTGATCGGACGCGACTACGGCCCGCTCCTCGACGCCAAGGGGCGGGACTATCTGGGGCTGGTCACTTCATCGGCCATCCGCATGCATGAGCTGATCCGCGACCTGTTGGCCTATTCCCGAATGACGGCAATCAGCGAGCCCCGGCATCCCATCCAGGCCGAAGTGATCTGCCGCGATGCCATCGCCAACCTGCATGAAGCCATCGCCACCACTGGGGCGGAGATTGCCGTCTCTCCCCTGCCCGAGGTCCAGGCCGATGGCATCCAGTTGATGCAGGTCTTCCAGAATCTGATCGGCAATGCCCTCAAATTCCGCCGTCCCGACATCCTGCCGCGAATCGAGATCGCCGCCCGGCGCCATGGTCCGGACTGGCAATTCACCGTCCGCGACAACGGTATCGGCTTCGACCCGGCCGAGCAGGACGTGTTCGAACTGTTCCGCCGCCTGCGCCCGCACGAAGGTTATCCGGGCACCGGCGTTGGCTTGGCCATCAGCAAGCGCATCATCCAGCAGCATGGCGGACGGATTTGGGTGGATTCGTCGCCCGAAGCGGGAAGCGCCTTCCACTTCACCTTGCCGCCTGCCAGTCGCTAAAGTGCAGTTAGCGCTCACCCGTTAATGTGATTTCTCAAGAACCGGAGCGCCGCGGTCAAGGCTGATACGAAATCGGGCTGCACCGGAATGGCACCGGCGGCGAACATCAGATTATCCGCCAATCCGAAATCCTCGACCGCCATGCCGGACTGGCGACACCATACCCGCCCGTCAGCGCCACGATCATGAGGTACTCGGGCAATATAGGTGCTCAGGTCCCCACTCCAGGCCACCACCGGCATGCCCAACGCCTCGGCATAACCCATTTCCCAGGTCGTGCCCGGGCAGGCACCAGGACCGCGAAAAGGGGTGATACAAGCGATCACCACGTCGCATTCCCTGATGCGGGCGATATTGCCGGTCCGAATGGCCGCCGCCTTTTCCCTAGGCGGCAAGGCGTCCACCTCCGCCCCCGGCTCGAACGGCGCCACGCCTTGCAGGCCATGCTTGACGCAAAGCTCGGCAAGATGGTCGAAAAAGGCCTTGGCAGAAGGGAGGAACACCGCCGGGCCGGCAAGATAGGCCTTGGGCAAGGCGGTCATGGTCAACGGGGTCCTTCACGCAAGGGCGTCCAGAGCCTTCTTTTCGGTCTGGTCGATGCTGGAAAGCGTGTGGGCGATGGCCGCGTAGCTCTGCTTGGCCTGGGTGAGATTGGTCAGTTCGCGACCCAAATCCACCTCTCCCTCGGGCGGCAGCGGGACGTAGCTCGCGCCCTGCAGCGGCCTGGACACGACTTGGCCCTGCGCACTCTGATAGCCTTCGGTGGTGGCGTTGACAATATTGGCGGCAGCTGTCTCGGCAACCCGTGTCTGGGTAGCGAGGCCATTGCCCAGGGTAGCAAGCGAGACGGCGGAAATCATGGCGGCGCACCCTCGGTGGTCAACTCCTTATCTTGCGCCTTTTTTCCCGTTTGGGGCAAGACGGGCAAGGTCATCCCCGCCAGTCGCGCCAGCATTTCGCGAGCCTGAGGCCGCTGTCCGGGATCACCGCTGCCGGCTCGCCGCAGCAAGGCCGCGAATGCCGGGGGCAGTCCCTCGATCGCGTTCAGCCGATCATCGGCGGGCAGGGCTCCGGTCAGCAGGCGGTAGCCCAGCACCGACACAGAGTAGATATCGGCGCTGGTATCAACCCGGGCGGCATCGGTCCTTTGCTCGGGGCTGATATAATCAGGGGTGCCGATCCAGAACGGCGGAGCGGCGCCCTCCTTTCCCGGCAGCCTGGCAGTCCCGAAATCCGACAGTTTGAGGCGCGAGCCCGGACCACGGGCCAAAAGCAGATTGCGCGGCTTGACATCCCGGTGAACGATTCCCCGGTCATGGATCGCCGTCAAGGCGGCCAAGGTTTCCACCAGAATATGCCGAGCCCGCGGCACGGAAACCGCCCGCCTCCCCTCGCCCGGTCCGTCGCCACCAATCTCATCGCGGAGGGAAGCCTCCATGTATTGCAGCACCATGGCTGGACGTCCATCGTCCAGGGTGACCAGGGCAACCACCGGGAGGATGTTGGGATGATCCAGGCAGGCCAGCAGCCGCGCCTCCGCCAGGAATCTCCGTCGCCATTCATCCACATGAAAGGGCGGAATCATGCCATCATCATCGGCCAGAGGCGCGAAGATTTTGAACGCGACCGCGCGCGCCAGCCCGACATCCTCGGCCAGCCATATCTCGGAAAAATCAGTACGCCCGACGCAACGGTGGAAACGCCAACCAGTCAGGCTGGGCACCGTGTCCTCCTTGCTGGCCGTCATCGCCGCTCCACAAAGAAAAGGGGCCCGGCCACCGTGGTGGGCGGGCCCCGAAACCCTAGCACAGAGGCATCAGAACTTGATGTGCTCGATATTGGTGAAGTGGATGGTCTCATCACCTTGGGTGGAGGAATGGATGGTGACGTCACCGCTCTTGTCCTGGCCGACATCGATGGTATGCGCCGCCTGATGGTCGCCATCGGACACCACCGTCCAGCTGTGATTGTCAGCGGTGGTGATGGTGATGGTGCCACCGGCATGCATATTGGTCGCCAGATCGAGGGTATCAGTCCAGTTCCCGCCAGCGCCGCCATCCACGGTGGCATGACCGCTTCCAAAGTCGAACAGGAAGGTGTCATTTCCGTCCTGGCCCAGTAGCGTGTCCTGACCGGAACCCGCCACGATGGTGTCGTTACCGGCGCCGGCATGGATGGTGTCGGTGCCGTTGCCGGCCACCAGCAGATCGTCGCCGCTGGCAGACCAGATCACATCGTGGCCGGTACC
>Ga0265313_10001004_pt1 | contig 27688 bp, 25 predicted proteins | sample 4123metaG_FD_203122 | JGI IMG/M metagenome (GOLD analysis project Ga0265313, IMG submission 203122) | Rhizosphere microbial communities from Carex aquatilis grown in University of Washington, Seatle, WA, United States - 4-1-23 metaG | ecosystem: Host-associated > Plants > Roots > Rhizosphere >...
CGAGCCCAGTTGTGCTTGTCGGCAAAGCTCCACTCCACCCCGCCGAAGAGGCGCTCGCGCACTTGCCAGCCGCGCTTACCGAAGAACTCGGCTAAGCGCCGGCGCACGGTCTCCGCATCTCCCGGTGCCTCGAACGAGGCGTGAAGCGGAATATGCTCGATTCGCATCGGACGCAGCGGCGGAAGCCGCGCGGGAATCACCCGTTTGAACGTGCAGACCGCCAGCGAGAGTAATATCAAACCGATGATGGCGACGTACCACGGCGAGTGATAGATGTTGTCGAAGCTGAGCCGTAAGATCGCGCGAGCGATCGGCGCCGCGTAGCTCTGAAAATAGGCAGCGGAATCCTGACCCTGTTCGACGATGACGCCGATCAGCGTCAGCAGGCCCCACACGACGAAGAGGGAGACGGCGAAGAGTACGTTACCGAAGGTGCGGACGAAATCGCCGTAGAGCGCGCGAGCGGCGGCGCTCACGCGGAGTCTCTTCGCAACGATCCCACCGACGACGATCGCCAGCGTTTCTCCAGCGGATAGATGATCCAGATCGAGAGCTCGTAGAGAGCGTACATCGGCAGCGCCAGCAGCGCCATCGTCAGCGGATTACCGTCGGGTGCGGCCAGGCCGCCCGCGATGAAGAAGGCGAAGATCGCGTGACGCCGGTAGTGGATCAGCGATCGCGCGCTCACGATGCCGAGCCGCGCCAGCCCGATGAGGACGATCGGCGTTTGAAAGATTATCGCGAAGAGCGCGAGCAAGACCATCACGAAGTTGAGCGTCGCGGCGACCCCGAAGGTCGGCGTCGCGACCGCATCGGTGATGTGCAGCAGCGCCGAGATGACGCGCGGGATCACCACGAAATGGGCAAAGGCCAGCCCGGCCGCGGCCAGCAGCAGCGACGGAACGATGAAGGCATAGACCATCCGCCGCGTGCGCGGGTGAATCGCCGGTACGACGAAGAGCCAAAGCTGCTGTAGCAGCAGGGGGAGCCCGATCACGATGCCGCCGATCACCGAGAACTTGAACTCGGTGAAGATGACGTCGGCCGGCCCGAACGCATGCAGCTCAATGCCGCCGAAATACTCGTGCATCATCCAGCGAATGGCGTACTGCGACGGCCAAAAGAGCAGGACGGCGATCCCACCTACCGTGACGATGGCGATCAAAAGACGGTTACGGAGCTCCCGCAGGTGCTCCGTGAACGGCATCTCCTTTTGGTCCCACGTCGCCTGATCGCTTTCCGGCGCGGGTCGCTGCGCCAGCATTACCAGTTACGAACTTTGGGTACCGCGGCCGGGCGTGGGCGGTGGGATTGCTTCGCCCGACATCGAGCCGGCCTCGACGTTGTCCATGATATCGGCGTGCTGCCTGGCGTCGCGCTGGCGCGCCTCTTCGCGCGCCTTGGCTACCGCCTCGTCGGCCTCGGCCTGCCCGACGAGAAACTCTCGTTTGGCCTGGCCGGCGCTGCGCGCCAGCTTGGGAAGTTTATCCGCGCCGAAGAGTAAAGCGCCGACCACCAAAATGCCGATGATGATCGGCGCGTCGATGAGTGCGAGAAGCGGATGTGTGGTCATAGTGGATCCTTTATATTGCCCTATTGCAGAAGGGCATCGGTAATAATTGCCAGTTCCTCTTTCGCCGGACCGGATGCAATCGGCTCCAGAGCGGCCTTGGCCCGTTCTCCGAAGCGGGCGATCTGCTCTCGAGTAGCGGTCAATCCGCCCTCGCGCGCAATGGCGGCGACGATGGCGGCGATACCCTCGTTCGCCGGCTCGTCGTAAAAGCGGCTTACCTCCGCGCGGAAGGTTCCGTTGCCCGACGACAGAGCGGCGATCAGCGGAATCGTCGTCTTTCGCTCGGTCAGGTCGTTGGCGGCGGGCTTGCCAAGCGAGCGTTCGTCGGCCGTGACGTCGAGTAAATCATCCTTCATTTGAAATGCGATGCCGAAGGCTTCTCCGAACTCGTACAGCGCCTCGATCTCGCGCGGATCGCCGCCGCCCATAATCGCCCCGCACTGCGCCGATGCGGCAAAGAGCGAGGCGGTCTTCTTGCGGGCGATCTCGACGTACGTTTCCAGCGGGAGATCTAAGTTGCCGAGCGCCTGCAGCTGCAAGACCTCGCCGTCGCAAATATTCGCCAGCGTCGCCGAGAGCACGTTGGGGATGGGGTGCGGATAGTTGATCGTGACGTTCTTGAAAATCCAGGCGAAGAGATAGTCGCCGGCCAGCACGCTCACGCGGTTGCCGAAGTCTACCGCGGTGGCATTGACGCCGCGGCGCGTCTGGGCGTTATCCACGACGTCGTCGTGGATGAGCGTCGCTACGTGGATCAGCTCCATGTAAGCGGCGAGTGGAAGATGGTCGACGGAATCGCCGCCGCACGCTTCGGCGGCAAGCAGCGTGATGCGTGGACGCAAGCGCTTACCACCTGCGGCGAGCATGCGCTTCACCGCCTCGGTAATGATCACGTTGTCGGTGGTGAAGCCCGCGCGGAAGAACTCCTCGACCAGCGCGTGCAGATCGGCGTACTTGCCGCGCGCCGATTCGACCGCGCTCATGGTTTGACGCCGTAGTGCACGGCGATCGATCCGCCCATCAACGGCACGAATTCGGCGCCGGTAAAGCCGGCACGCGTAAAGCGCTCGCGCAGCTCGGGTGCGTCGGGATGGTGCGTGAGCGAGTTCGGCAGATACGTGTAGGCGCGTCGCGAACCGCCGACGATTCCACCGAGCATCGGCACGATGCCGTAGAAATAGTAGTCGAAGAGCCGCTTGAACGCGCGATTCGGAGCCTTGCTAACGTCAAGGTTCACGAATCGTCCGCCGGGGCGTAGCACGCGGCGAATCTCGCGTAGCGTGCCGTCGAGGTCGACCACGTTGCGCAGTGAGAAGCCCATCGTTGCTCCATCGAAGGTGCCGTCGTCGAACGGCATCGCCATCACGTCGCCCTCGACGAACTCGACGCGGCTCTGGTTCCAGCGGCGGGCGCGTTCGCGGGCGCGCTCGAGCATCGGGGCGCAGAAATCGAGGCCGGTAACCTGGAGCGTTCGGTCGGTGCGCAACAAGCCGAAGACGAGGTCGCCGGTCCCGCAGCAGCAGTCGAGGATGCGGGCGCCGGGTCGTGGATCTAAAATAGCGATCGCTCGACGGCGCCAACGCTCGTCGAGGCCCGCGGTCAGAACCCGGTTCGCGAGATCGTATCGCGGCGCGATGTCCGCGAACATTTCGCGCACGTAGGCGCCCCTCTCGGTGTTCATGCTCTTCGGCCTGCTTCCAAGTATCGTTTCCCTCTCCCCCTCCTAAGTACTCGCAGGCGCCGGTAGCCGTCGCCTGCCTTTGTCGTGATGGCAGCGCCGATGCTCGACCTCACCTCATTGGGCGCAGTCGTCGACCATATTGCGCACGCTCGCGATATCGCCGCCGAAGCCTATACGCTCCACGGCCCCGTCCTGTTCGCGCTCGAGGAAGCGGCGCGGCGGGGAGCCAGCGTGCACGTTCGGCTCGAAGGGCGGCCGTTCGACGACCCAAAGGGCGGGCTCGCCACCGAGAATGCCCGGCTCGCCGCCGAACTGAGGGGCTGCGGGGCGGTCGCGACCCTGGCGCATCCGCTCCATGCCAAGTCGCTTGAGCTCGACGGCGTCCTCTATCTCGACGAGAAGAACTGGGAGCGCAACGATCTGGTGCTGCGCGAAGACGATGCGACCAAAGCCCGCGCCGTTGCGACGATTAAACACGAGGCGCTTTCGCGCGAGGCGCAGTTGCTGGGCGATTCGCGCGCCGGCGCCGACGCCGTGGTCGAGAGCGAATCGTTCGGATGCTGCAACGCCGTCTACGGAGCTTTGAGTAAGTTGGCGCGAGGCGGCGCGTCGCCGCGCCTGTTGGTTGCGCAACGCGAACTGCGCGGCAACAAACGCGAGGCCGAAGTTCTCGAAAAGTTGGTGAACGATGGCGTGCGCGTACGCGTCTGCAAAGATTCCGAGAAGCTCGCCGTCGCCGGCGGCGGTGCGTGGCTGGGCTCGGCCAACGCCACGGTGGCCTTCGGCGAATCCGACATGATCGATTGGGGGCTCTGCACGAGCGATCCGGCAATCGTCTCAGCGGTCCGCACGCGCTTGGAAGCGGCGTGGGACGGCGCCGTCGAATTCAAAGACCGAAAAGGTTGACCGCGTTGACGCCGGTGCGCGCGGTTACGTCGGCGACCGAAACGCCCAGCAGCTCGGCGACGCGCGCGGCGGTGTAGGCAACAAACGCGGGCTCGTTGCGTTTTCCGCGTTTAGGAACCGGCGCCAGATACGGACAATCGGTCTCTAAGACGATCCAGTCCAGTCCGACCTCGCAAACTGCGTCGCGCAGGCCCTGCGCGTTGGGAAAGGTCAGCACCCCGCCGATCCCGAGCAAGAGGCCGAACTCGTCGATGTAGGTGCGCGCCTGTTCGGGAGTTCCGGTAAAGCAATGCACGACGCCGCGCATCCCGCGTTTCCAGTGCTGGCGCAGAATGTTGGTGAAATCTTCGAACGCATCGCGTTGATGAAAGACGACCGGCATCTCGGTTTCGAGCGCGACGTCGAGCTGCGCCCGCAGCACGTCGGCTTGGACGTCGCGCGGACTAAAATCGTAATAATAATCGAGGCCGGTCTCCCCGATCGCGATGACGTTTTCTTCGTTCAAAATCGGGAGCAACTCGGCAGCGAGGCTGCGCGGAGCGTTGCGCGCCTCGTGCGGATGCACGCCGGCGGCAACCCGCAGATCGTACGCTCGCGCGATTTCGGCGGCGCGCCGGCTGTCGTCGAGGTCTTCGCCTACGGTAATCATTGCGGTAACGCCGGCCGCTCGCGCGCGCGAGATTACGGCGTCGCGGTCGTCATCGAACTTCTTATCATGGACGTGGCAGTGCGTGTCGATCAAGAGTCGAGCCGCGGGAAGAGCGATGCCGCCGGGGCCGTCTGCGTGAGCGGCGCGAGACCGCCCCAGGAGTGCAGCGACGTCGTCCAGTCTTCGTCGATTCGTCCGGGGTTGCCGAGCTGGCGCCACATCTCGCTCATCCGTTCCGGCATGAACGGATGCAGCAGAATCGCCAACCAGCGCAGCCCTTCGCAGAGATCGTAGAGGAGCGCGTCGAGCTCGCCGGTTTGACCGGCGGCATACAGCGTCCACGGTTTTCGTTCGTCGATCGTTCGATTGAGCGTCGTCACAAGCTCCCAGACGCCTTCGAGCGCTTCGCGGAAGCGAAGGTCCATGATTCGCTCGCGCGCGGTTACCGGCAGCGCCGAAAAACGCGTGCCCAACTCGCTGCCCGGAGCGGGCGGCGGAACGACGCCGGCACGATAGCGCTGCAGCATCGAGAGCGTACGCTGCAGCAGGTTGCCTAGGTCGTTGGCCAGATCGCTGTTGCGCCGCAGCGCGATCTTCTCTTCGGAGTACGAGAAGTCGCTTCCGAATGGCGCTTCACGCAGCAAGAAATAGCGCATCGCGTCGGCACCGAAGCGGTCGGCAAGAACGAACGGATCGACGGTATTGCCCAAGCTCTTGCCCATCTTTTGTCCGTCCACGGTAATCCAGCCATGCGCGAAGACCAGTTCCGGAGCGGCTTCGCCCAAAGCCCACAAAATCGCCGGCCAGATAATCGTGTGAAAGCGAGCGATCTCTTTACCGATGAGCTGGGTGCTGGCCGGCCAGAGCGATTTAAAGCGCGCCTCGTCCTCGCTCCAGCCGATCGCGGTAATGTAATTCAGCAGTGCGTCCAACCATACGTAGATCACGCCGCCGCCCGGAATTGGGATGCCCCAATCGAAGGTAGCGCGCGAGATCGAAAGATCCTCGAGGCCTTCCCCAAGCAGCGTCATCATCTCGTTGTAGACGCTGCGCGGCTGCACCCAGTTCGGATTGCGCCTGTAGTATTCGAGCAGCCGGTCGCGATAGGCCGAAAGGCGGAAGAACCAATCCTCTTCCGAGATCCACTGAACTTCGCGCCCGCAGGTCGGGCAGCGGCCGTCCACGAGTTTCGATTCGAGCCAGAAGGTCTCGTCGCTGACGCAGTACCAGCCTTCGTACTTGCCGCGATAAACGTCGCCGGCTTCGCGCAGCCGCTCGAAGACGCGTTCCACCTTGGTCACGTGGCGCGGTTGCGTCGTTCGGATAAAATCGTCGTACGAAACGTGGTAAGCGGCAAAGAGCGCCTGCCAGCGCGGCACCAGCTCGTCGCACCACTCTTGCGGACTCTTGCCGGCCGCCGCGGCGGCGTTGGCGACCTTCTGCCCGTGCTCGTCGGTGCCGGTTAGAAAGAAGGTCGGCCCCATCGTCCGAGCGGTGCGTGCCAGAACGTCGGCCACAACGGTCGTGTAGGCGTGGCCGATATGCGGATTGCCGCTGATGTAATAGATCGGCGTGGTGACGTAGTAGGCGCGCTCCATTTTCGTTACCGTTGGTTACCCGGGCTTTTGCGGCGCGCCTTCCGTGCCGCGGCGCCGGCGTAGAGCTCCCGACGGTCGCCGTAGCCGCGCTCGGCGAGAAGCTTGGCGACCTCGCTGACGCGGTGGCCGGCGGCCAGGAGCTCGTCAATTGCATCTTCAGCCGAACCCGCCGGTGCGGAGGCTTTTGATTCATACGGGGCAACCGCAAACGCAATTTCACCACGAATCGGCTCGACGAGTTCCCCGAGCAATGCCGCCGGCGTTCCCGAATAATGTTGCTCGTGCAACTTGGTATATTCGCGGACGACAAAGACGCGCGCATCGGCGGCAACCGCGTCGAGGTCGGCGAGGCTGGCGCGGATGCGCCGCGGCGACTCGTACCAAATCGTCGTCGCTTCGCTTGCCAGCGCGGCTGCAAACCGCTCCCGCCGCGCGCCGCTGGTGCGCGGCGGAAAGCCTTCGAAAATAAATCGCCGCAGCGTAAACCCGGAGAGCAGCGCGACCCCCGTTGCCGCGCTCGGTCCCGGCAAAACCTCAACCGGGACGCCGGCGGCCCGCGCCGCCGCCAGCAGCTCGCTGCCCGGATCGGAGATTCCCGGCATGCCGGCATCGGACGTTACTGCGACCAGCTCGGTGCGCGCACGCTCGACAATGCCCGGCGTTACTGCAGCCGCGTTGGCTTCGCGATAGCTCCAAATCTCGCGCCCGGGCAGGCCGAGGGCCTGCAAGAGGCGGCGCGCAACGCGCGTGTCCTCGGCGACGATCAGGGCGGCATCGCGCAACGTGTCGGCCGCGCGCATCGTTACGTCGCGCAGGTTTCCCAGCGGCGTCGGTACGAAGAGCAGCGGCATGGCGCGAGGCTTCGACGTCGAGCACATTCCTCCGGGCGCAACGCTCGAACTGTATATCTCTCCCGATTGCCCGTACTGCCGGAGTGCGATGGCGTATTACGACGCCGCCGGCACGTCGTACGCGCAGCACGACGCGCAGAACGATCTGCGGGCGCGCGAGCGGATGTTCGGATACAGCAACGGCGATCCGACCGTGCCCTGCATCGTCGTCGACGGACGCTACGTTCAATCGGGATGGGGCTCGCCGCCGCGCGGTTGAACGGTCCACTGACTCGCCGGTCGGCGCGGTCGAACTGGATGCGAGGCGGTAAATGATGCGAGGCGGTAACGGAGAAAGGAACCGCCGACCGGTAAGTTGCTACCGGAGTGGAGGCATCACCTATGGATGACCATACGAGCTCCGCGGCCGCCGCAAGCGTTTTGGCCGGACTGGCGTTCGTCTACGTTATCGTAATCGTCGCGCTCATCGCGTTTACGGTATGGGTCTACTGGCGCATCTTTGCCAAGGCGGGATATAACGGCGCGCTCTCGCTGCTCAACTTTATTCCCGGCGTCGGCCCGCTGATCTGCGTGCTGATCTTAGCGTTTGGACGTTGGCCGATCGAGGATCAGCTCGCCGCATACCAAGGCGCACGGCCGATGCCGCCCCCGCCCGGTTCGCCACCGCCTCCTCCGGGCAGCTCGGTTATGCCGACGTAGCCTAAGCGCTACGCCAAAGCGACGCGATCCAGGCTTCGACGTCGTCGGCACGTGAGGGCAGGGCTGCCGAGAGATTCTCGGGCCCCTGCGCGGTGACGGCGACGTCGTCTTCTATGCGCACGCCGATGCCGCGGAATCGTTCGGGCACCGTGGCGTCGTCGGGCTGGAAGTAGAGTCCCGGCTCGACCGTCAGCACCATCCCCTCGCGGAGTTTGCCGTAGCGATACTCTTGCTCGCGGGCGGTGGCGCAATCGTGCACGTCGAGCCCGAGCATGTGACTCGTTCCGTGCAGCGTGTAGCGGCGGTGAAGCAGCTTGTCGCCATCCAAGGCGTCCTCGACGGAAACGTTGAGGATTCCCAGATCGACCAGTCCTTCGGCGAGCACGCGCATCGCGCGGCGGTGCGGCTCGAGGAAATCGTTGCCTGCCACCGCGGCTTCGATGCCGGCCTGTTGCGCTTTCCAGACGAGATCGTAGACGATGCGTTGTTCGGCTGAAAAACGGCCTGAAACCGGCAGCGTTCGCGTAATGTCCGCGGTATAGAGAGAGTTGCACTCCACGCCGGCGTCGATTAGCAAGAGTGCTCCGCGCTCGATTGCGCCGTCGTTGCGGGTCCAGTGCAGCGTGCAAGCGTGTTCGCCTGCGGCCGCGATGGTGAGGTAGCCGGTGTCGTTGGCATCGATGCGACTGCGGCTCCAGAAGGCTGCTTCGATCTCGCGCTCGCTGCGCGCCGTACGCATCGCGCGGATCGCGTCTTCGAAGGCCAGCTTAGAGACCGCGCAGGCACGGCGCAGCTCGTCGAGCTCGTAATCGTCTTTGAGGAGACGCATTTCCGAGAGACGCTCGGAGAGCTCGTCGTCGCCGTCGCCGGCAGTTAGACGGCAGTCGACTTCTTCGTCGTGTCCGCGCAAGACGCGCCGGGCGTGACCGCTGTCGCGCAGCTCTTCCAAGTAGGTTTCGACGGCTTGCAACGGACGGCAATCGTCCACGCCGAAGTAGGCGCGGCTCTCGTCGACGCCGCGATGGCGTCCTACCCAGAGTTCGCCGTAAACGCGATCGGTGAAGAACTCGGCGGAGCCGCGGTTGTGGGCCGGAACGAAGAGTACCGAGCGATGGGACGTCCCCTCGGGTTCGAGCACGAGCAGCGCACCCGGTTCGCCGTCGCCGTTCAGATACGCGAAGTCGCTGCCGGCGCGAAAGCGGAAATACGTGTCGTTGGCGCGTACGCGTTCGCGGCCGGCCGGGATAACGACGTAGATTCCGGGATAGGCGCGCGAGAGCGCCTCACGCCGCTGCGCGAAGCGCGTCGCTTGCGGATGAGCGGTGGAGTCGGACGGCCGGTCGATCCATCCGGTCGCCATGAAGTCGACGAGCGCCTTAGGCGGCTGGAAATCGTGGCTGGCTTTCCCGGGTTCGGTCTTTTGTTCGGCTTGCGATTGCGCTGACATGGTTCGGCCAAGATTCGCCTAACGCTCGTTGGGTCATGCCGTCCGACCCCGGGCCGCTTCAAGTTGAGGTTCGCGCCAACGATACGCTGGCCAACGAGCGGACGTACCTCGCCTACGTCCGCACCGCGCTGGCCTTTATCGCCTTCGGCTTCGTCATTGCCCGCTTCTCGCTCTTCGAGCGCGAGTTTGCGGTGCTGGTGCACCGCCCCGGCGAGGCGGCCGGCCTTTCCACGACGTTCGGCACGCTCATGGCGTTCTTCGGGATCTTCATGGCGTTGCTCGGAGCTTGGCGTTACGCCGCGACCGATAACGGTCTGCGCCGCGGCCGAGTCGTTACGCTCTCGGGAGTACTCGGCTACGCGATCTCGCTCTTCATCGTCGCCATCGGCGCCGTCGTCGCATTCGCGCTGATGCTGTACCGCTGAGCCGACGTCGTTAGAGGGCGATATCCAATCCTAAATCGAGGGCGGGAGCGCTGTGCGTAAGCCAACCCGTGCTGATAAGATCGACGCCAGTCGCGGCGATCTCGCCGACGTTCTGCGGATTCACTCCACCGCTCGCCTCGGTTAAAACGCGCCCATCCACTAAGGCGACGGCTTCGGCGAGTTGCGCCGGCGTCATATTGTCGAGGAGCACGGCGTCGATCGGTTCGGCCAGCGCCTCGCGCAGTTGTGCGATCGTGTCGACTTCAACTTCAACCTTCACCATGTGCCCCAGGTGCCGCCGCACTGCCTCGACCGCCGCATGTATCGAGCCCGCCAGGGCGAGGTGGTTGTCTTTAATCAACACGCCGTCGTCCAAGCCGAAGCGATGCTGAAAGCCGCCGCCGCATCCCACGGCGTAGCGCTCCAACGCGCGCAGTCCCGGCGTCGTCTTGCGCGTGTCGACGATACGCGCCTTCGAACCGGCGACCGCATCCACCATAGCGCGCGTGGCGGTCGCGATGCCGGAGAGGCGCGACAGCAAGTTGAGCGCCGTTCGTTCGCCGGTAAGAATTGCTCGTGCGCTACCCGAGATTTCGGCGACTACGCCTCCCGCTTCGACGCGCGTGCCGTCCTGGGTCTCAACGGCGATTTGCACCTCGTGGTCGAGCAGGCGGAAAGCCACCGCGGCAGCAGGCATCCCCGCGACCACGCCAGGTCTGCGTGCGACGATTCGCGCTCGCGCCTGCCGCTGCACGCCGACGATCGCATCGGTGGTGAGATCGACTCCGCGGCCGACGTCCTCGAGCAGCGCCGAGCGAACGACCTGCTCGGCGACGAGCTCAAGCGACGCTGCGGAGTCGTGTAAACGAACGTTTGGCGAGCGCTTCATCGGTCTCGGGATAATCGCTGCGATGGTGACTTCCGCGGCTCTCGTGACGGGCCAGCGCGGCTTCGGCAATCAAACGTCCGACAACCAGCAGGTTGCGCAGATCGTTCGTTCCGCCGTGCAGCCCGCTCTCGAAATCCTCGATGCGGCGCAGCGCCTCGCGCAAGCCCGCTTCGTTGCGGATCAATCCGACGTTGGAGTACATGACGTTACGTAGATCGCTCAAAGCTTGCGCCTGACTGAGGCCGGTACCGCTCGCCGCCGCGCCGGCACTGCCGGAACGTTTGAGAGAGGCCGGCTGGCGCGCGGGGTGCGCGTTGGCGATATCGGTCGCTACCCGGCTGCCGTAGACGAGCGCTTCCAACAACGAGTTGCTCGCCAGACGGTTCGCGCCGTGCACGCCGGTCGCGCTCGTTTCGCCGCACGCCCAGAGCGCCTCGAGCGACGTCCTGCCCCACTCGTCGACGGCGATGCCGCCCATGAGGTAATGTGCGGCCGGCGCAACCGGAATGTTTTGCACGCGTGGATCGATGCCGGCCGCGATGCAGAAGCCGAAGACCGTCGGAAAGGCTTCGGGAAAACGCGCGCCGATTGCTGTGCGTGCGTCGAGGCCCACGGTACGGCCGCGCTGCTGCTGCTCGAAGATCGCGCGCGCTACTATATCGCGCGGTGCCAGCTCCGCGTCGGGATGAACGGAGAGCATGAAGCGCTCGCCCAAATCGTTGACCAGCGTCGCGCCTTCGCCGCGAACGGCCTCGGTCACCAGCGGCATCGGATCGCGCCCAATGTCGAGTGCGGTAGGATGAAACTGCACGAACTCCATGTCTGCCAGCAGCGCACCGGCGCGCGCTGCCATAGCGATTCCGTCGCCGGTAGCTTGAATCGGATTGGTCGTGAAGCGGTAGAGCCGTCCGACTCCGCCCGTCGCCAAAACGACGGCGTCCGAGAGAAACGCAACGTGGTTACCGGCCGCGTCGTGCGCGTAAACGCCGTAGACGCGGTCGTCTTCGACGATCAGATCGTCGGCCGTGACTTCTTCGACCACCGCGATCGACGGGTGCGTGCGTACCGCGTGAATCAGCGTTTTGAGAATCTCGTGACCCGTTGCATCTCCGCCGGCTTTGACGATGCGCCTGCGCTGGTGCGCTGCCTCACGTCCGAGAGCCAACTCGCCGCCCTTGGTGCGATCGAAGGCCGCACCGAGCTCGAGAAGATCTTCGATGCGTGCCGGCGCGTCTTGCGTCAAAATCTCGACGATGTTTTCGTCGCTGATGCCCGCACCGGCGCGCTGGGTGTCGATCGCGTGCAGGCGCGGAGAGTCGTCCTTGCCCATGGCCGCGGCAATTCCGCCCTGCGCCCAATCGGTCGCGGCGCCGATGCCCAACCGCGTCTTGCAGAGCACGGTGACTTTCGCGGGCTGTAGCTTGAGGGCGGCGACGAGGCCGGCGATGCCGGCGCCGACGACGAGCGCGCCGCTGCGGTCAATCTGCAATGCTGTTTTTCAGTCTCGCAGCGCGCGGCTGTAGGCGAGCATGCGGTCGACGGAGCGACGGGCTCGCTCCGCGATTTCCGGCGCTATCGTAACCTCGTACTCCATCGCTTCCAGCGAGTGCAGAACTTTAGGCAGCGTGTTGCGCTTCATGTGGGGGCAAAGATTGCAGGGCCGAACGAACTCGACGCCGGGATAGCGGCCCGAAACATTATCAGCCATCGAGCATTCCGTCATCATAAGCACTCTTGCACGATGTTTGTGTCGTTCGCCGTTCTGCTCGGAGAGCGTCCCGACGTACTCCGACATGCCCTGGGTCGAACCGACGTAATCGGCCTCGGCCAATACGTCGGGCGGACACTCCGGATGCGCGAGCACGATCAACGAGGGATCGTCGCGCCGGAAGCGTCGGACGTCTTCGCCCGTGAAACGCTCGTGGACTTCGCAGTGGCCTTTCCACGCGATGATCTCGACGTTGGTTTTCGAGGCCACATATTTAGCGAGATATTCGTCGGGAAGAAAGACGACGCGCGGTGCACCCAGGGCCTCCACGATTTGCAATGCGTTGCCGCTGGTAACGCAGACGTCGGACTCGGCCTTCACTTCGGCCGAGGTGTTGACGTAGGTAACGATCGGCGTGTCGGGATAGCGCTCGCGCAACAGCCGAACGTCGGCGCCGGTAATCGATTCGGCCAGCGAGCAGCCGGCCCGCAGATCGGGAACGAGCACCGTCTTGGAAGGGTTCACGAGCTTCGCCGTCTCGGCCATAAAATGAACGCCACAGAGAACGATGACGTCGGCCTTGGTCTCGGCCGCTTTCATCGCGAGCGCCAGCGAGTCTCCGACGATATCGGCGACCGTATAAAAAATTTCCGGTACTTGATAGTTATGGGCGAGAATGACGGCGTTGCGTTCGGCTTTAAGGCGGTTGATTGCCGCCACGTAGGGAGCGTGCAGCGGCCACTCGACGCGCGGAATGACGTGTTCCACGCGCGAGAAGATCGGATCGGTCTCCGCGGCGACGCTGTCGGTGTAAGGTAGTTCGATGACGCCCATCAGTTTGGTTAGGGGAGTGTTGCGGGCCCAGGCGCCCCTTCTCCCCTTTGTTTATACCCGCTGGCCTTTTGTTCGTTTGCGCCCGGCGTGGGCGGCGTTCGCTCAAGACCGGCCCGTCCTCCGTTACGGCCGGCCTCCGTTAGGGCCGAGCGCTAAGTGGGTAGTAGCCCGCTACGATTCATCACCCGCTAGCGCAAGGAGGATCTCCGTGAATCGATGGTTTCTCGGTATCGTTCTGGCCGGAAGCTTCATCGCGGGCGCGGCCACGCTCGCCGCTTCGGCACAGCCGGTGCCTACCGCCTCACCGATGGAGTCAATGGGGCCGATGGCAACGCCCATGGCTCCGAGCGCACCGCCGATGACGGCACCCACGACGCCCGCGATGCCCTCGGCTATGCCGTCGGCAATGACCTCTCCGATGACGACGATGCGGCCCTAAACGGTCGATAAATTGTGGGTAACCACAATTTCTTGTGGAGGCCTTGTGGACTGGGCTGCAAACGCCTTGAAAGCCTTGATTAGCTTTGATAGCATGCAGTCACTTCGTCCAATGACGAAGGGCGGAACGTATCGAGCCGCGATCGGAGCACGTAGACGATCTGTCGCGTAAGCGACATCCGAGTGGGCCGTTCGAAGACCCGGACGAGACGTCGGTGGGAGGTCTGCAAGGGCTTCAAACAGGCGAAAATGACCGGAGATACATCAAAGCCCGCGGCGTTTACGCCGCGGGCTTTGTGATGCTTCTGAAGGCCACCGCACGTGCAGAGGCGCAAGAGAGGCCGATGGAGCGGCGAGCCGAGCTGACCCTGCGCGGATTTGTTCTCGGCGCGGCGATTACGCTCGTCTTCACCGCCGCCAACGTCTACCTCGGACTGAAGGTAGGCCTCACCTTCGCCTCGTCGATTCCGGCCGCCGTGATCTCGATGGCCGTCCTGCGGATGTTTCGCAACGCGACGATCTACGAAAACAATATCGTCCAGACGCTGGCGTCTGCGGCGGGAACGCTTTCGTCGGTGATCTTCGTGCTGCCGGGCTTGGTGATGATCGGCTGGTGGAGCGGCTTTCCGTTCGCGCAATCCTTCGGAATCTGCGCGGTCGGCGGAATCCTCGGCGTAATGTACAGCGTTCCCTTGCGGCGCGCACTAGTGACGCAATCCGACCTTCCCTACCCCGAGGGTGTCGCCGCCGCTGAGGTTCTTAAAGTCGGGAGCTCGTCGACCGCCTCGGTTGAGAGCAACCGCGCCGGTCTGCTCGCGCTCGTGGCCGGGAGTCTTACCTCGGCGGGATTTGCCGTCATCGTTGCAACGCGTATCTTTGCCGGCGCGATCGCCGGATATTTTCGCGCCGGAAGCGTTACCACGGGCATGGGATTCTCGTTCTCGCTCGCGCTCGTCGGTGCCGGGCAACTCATCGGGCTCACGGTGGGCATGGCGATACTCGCCGGACTAGTGATTGCGTGGGGCGTTGCGACTCCAATCCTTTCCGGCCTCCATCCGGCGCCGGGAGCGCCGGCTGATGTGGCGACCGCGGTTTGGTCGCATCAAGTGCGCTTCATTGGTGCCGGCGCGATCGGCGTAGCCGCGATTTGGGCGCTGGGCCGGTTGATGCGCCCGGTCGTAGCCGGCGTGACTTCTGCGCTCGCCGCGGCTCGGCGCCGGGCGGCGGCGGAAGAGTTGCCGCGCACCGAGCGGGATCTTCCAATAACGATCGTCGGGGCGATCAGCCTGCTGACGCTGATTCCGCTCGCCGTGCTGCTGTGGAACTTTCTCTCTTCGGGCCCGCTCGCGCCGCTTTCGGGAGTAATGACCGTTGCGGCACTGATCTATATCGTCATCGCCGGCTTCTTCGTCGCAGCGGCTTGCGGATATATGGCCGGCCTTATCGGTTCTTCGAACAGTCCGGTTTCGGGCTTGGCGATACTCTCGGTACTCGGCGCCTCGCTCATGGTACTCGCGATCGCCAAAGGCTTTGGCGCGACGGCGGCGTTACAAATGATTGCTTACGCGCTCTTCGTGACGGCCGTCTTGCTCTGCGTTGCAACGATCTCCAACGACAACCTCCAAGATTTAAAAACGGGACAACTCGTCGACGCGACGCCGTGGGCGCAACAAGTCGCTCTTCTCGCCGGCGTGGTCGTCGGCTCGCTCGTAATTCCGCCGATCCTCGATCTTCTCAATCGCGCGTATGGTTTTGCCGGCGCGCCGAATCTGCACGCTTTCGCACAGCCCCTTCCGGCGCCGCAAGCGACGCTGATTTCGGCGCTCGCTAAGGGCGTGATCAGCGGCGAGATCGACTGGCATCTTATCGGCATCGGCGCCGTCGTTGGCGCTCTCGTCGTTGCGGTTGACGAATCTCTGCGCGCGCGGCGCGTCTTTGCGCTACCGCCCCTCGCGGTTGGGCTCGGTATTTATCTGCCCGCTTCGACCACCGCTCCGGTCGTCGTCGGTGCGGTTGCCGGATGGGCCTATAATCGCTGGGCGGAGCGCAGCGCCGATCCGGCGCGGGCGAAACAGTTGGGGGTACTCGTCGCTTCGGGACTCATCGTCGGCGAGAGTCTGTTCGGCGTCGCGCTCGCCGCCCTTATCGTTTTCAGCGGCAAGGCCGAGCCGCTGGCGCTCGTCGGCGACGGCTTCGCTACCGCAGCCAACGTCCTGGGAACGATCACGTTTATTTTGGCGACAGCCGGCCTTTATCGATGGACGGGGCGCCTATCGGAACGTCGAGCGTAATCAGCGACGCGGCGTGCGGATCGCGCCGATAGGCCATATAGGCGATAGGGACGACGAACAGCGTTAGCAGCAGCGAGCTCGAGAGTCCACCGATCACCACGATGCCCAGCGCCTGACGGTACTGCGCGCCGATCGTATCTCCCAAGGCCAGCGGCAGCATGCCGGCGATCATCGCCGCCGTCGTCATCACGATCGGCCGAAAGCGCCGCCGCGCTGCAGCCAGCATCGCGCCGCGCACCGCGGTACCGCGGCGGACTTCGCGCTCGGCATATTCGACCAGGAGGATTCCATTTTTCGCGACTAATCCGACGAGCATTACGATGCCGAGCATCGAGTAAAGATTCAGTGGCTGGCTCGTTAGGAAGAGCGCGCCAAATGCACCGATCGATGCCAGCGGTACCGATAGCATGATCGCAAGCGGCAACGTGTAGCTGCGATAGAGCACGGCCAGGATTGCGTAGACGATAACCACCGAGAGCGCCAGAGTCGTACCGATCTTGCTAACGGTGTCGAGAAACTGTTCGACGTCGCCGCGCGCCTCGACGCGCGAGCCGCTTGGCAGAAAGTTCGGATCGCGCAGCTTGCGCGAGATGGGCCCGGTAACTAGGCCGATCGGAGCCGAGCCCTGCGTGTTGGCGGTCACGGTAACGATGCGCTCGCCGTTTTCGCGTTCGACGATGCGCGGTTCGGTCCGCTGGGCGATCGTTGCGACGTCGGCGAGGGGAACGAGGCCCGAACCGCTCGAGCGCACGGGTAATCGCAGGGCGCTTTCCAAGTCGCCTTCGGATTTGGCGCGCACGACGACATTTGTGATTCCCAGCGGCGTGCGAACCTTTGCGGCGATCTCGCCGCCCGTCGCGATCCGCGCGGTGCGTGCTGCGTCGTCGGCCGAGACACCGAGCAGCATCGCTTTCGCCGGATCGATCGCGACGTCCAAACGTGGTCCGACACCGGCATCGCTGCTGCGTACGTCGGCGGCATACGGATTAGCGCGCAATCCCGTGGCGAGCAGCGCCGCGGCAGCGTCGATTGCGCCGGGTTCGCCCGCGATCGTATAGCTGACCGGTGCCGTGCCGCCCATGCCGCGTCCGGCACCGGCAATGATTGCCTCCGGCGCGAGTGGCTGCATCGCGCGAATGCGATCGGTCACGGCATCACCCGACGCCGATGCGTCCTCCAGCATCGCGTCGATCTGCGCGACGTTACCGGCAAAGACGTCGGTAACGCCGTTGAAAGCTCGCCCGGCAGTGACGACGACGTGGCGAACACCTTGGTCGTTGAGCAGGCGGTCGGCGAAGCGCTGCGCGCGTGCCTGCGTGCGTTCCAGCGGCGTTCCGGGAGGAAACGTAAGCGATACCGACGCGCGGCCGTCGCTGACCGGCGGTGAAAACTCCGTGGCGATGCGCCCCGAGGCGAGCAGCGCGAGCGCGCCTATGCAACCGGCGATCGTCGTCGCAACGATGAGAGGCCGACGGTTCCAGGCTGCCGGAAGCCAGCGCTGCGCGTAGGCTTCTGCGAGTTGCGCCTCCCATCGCCACAGCGTCTCGATCGTTCGGCGCGCGCCGATGGCGACCGTCCGGGCCGTTTGCGTGCGCAGCATCCACGGCAAGATGCCGGCCTGTCGCGCGGCGTGTTTGCGAAATCGCCACCGCGCCGCCAAGAGCGGCGTGAGCGTAAACGAGACGAGCAGCGAAAACGAGGTCGCGAAAACGATCGTCAAGCCGAACTCGCGCATGAACTCGCCGACGACGCCACCCATGAAAGCGATCGGCGCAAAGACGGCTACGTCGACCAGCGTGATGGCAAAGGCAGCACCCCCCAGCTCGTTGCGTCCGGCAACGGCTGCGTCGTCACCATCGCGCCCCTGGCGCGCGTTGCTCTCGATCGCCTCGAGAATCACGATGGAGTCGTCGACCAGAATCCCGATGGTGAGCGAGAGTCCCATCAACGAAAGCACGTCGAGAGTAAATCCGGCGGCCCACATGGCCACGAGCGCCGCACAGAGCGAGGCCGGGATCGCGATTGCCGCGATGAGGGCGCTGCGCCAAACGCGCAGGAAAAAGAGGGTTACCAGTACGGTCAGCGCGACCCCCTCGGCGATGGTCTGAAAAACACCCTCCGTTGCCTCCACCGTTGACGGAGCGTCGCTGCGCAGCGGCGTAAATCGCACTAAGGGAAAACGAGCCGCAAGGCGGTCGATGGTTCGATCGATCGCCGAGATCGTTCGCAGCGAATCGGCGCCCGGCGCGCGCCCTACGGAAAGCACGATGCCGGGCGAACCGTCGATATTGACGAGCTCGTCTGGATCTTCGTAGCCGTCGCGCACGTTGGCTACGTCGTTGACGCGAACGGATCCGCCCGGCAGCCCGACCGGCAAGAGCGCCAGCGACGTTACCGTATCGGCTGACGAACGAACGCCGACGGTCGACTCGCTCAGCGCCGAACGCAGCCGTCCGCCCGGGAAGATGTCGTTGGCCGATTGCAGGGCGCGCAGCAGATCGAGTGGCGTGCCGCCGAGTTCGTAGAGTGCGCCGGTGCGCGGCTCGATGGTGAGTTGCGGCGTAACCTCACCCGAAATGCGAACCGTTCCGACGCCGGCGGTCGCGCGCAGGGCCGGCGTGATTCGATTGTCGACGATCTCGGCGATGGCGCGCGGGCCCAGCACCGCCGAACTCGCCGACGCTTCGAGAATCGGTGCCTGCGACGGATCGGCGTCGAGCACTGCCGGCGGCACGAGATCGGCCGGCATGTTGGGTCGCGCGGCGTCGACGGCCTGTTGCACGTTGACGCGATCGCCGTCGAGGTTGCTGCCGAATCGAAAGCGGACCTGTATCGATCCCAAACCTTCTTGCGCCGTCGCAAAGACGCGATCGATTTGCGGCACCGCATCGAGCCGGTCTTCGATAGGCATGAGCACCAGGCGCTCGATCTCGCCGGGTGCCGCTCCGGGATACGGTGCCGCAATGGCCACGACGGGAAACGCAACCGGCGGTAAGATGCTGCGGCCCATCCTAGCAAAGGCGAACGTTCCGAGCAATCCGACGAGCACGTAGAAGAGCGTGACGGCAACCGGGTTACGCAGTGAAAAGCGGGTCAGGAACATCGTACGTTCTCTTACCGGCTGCGTCCGGCCGTTGCTGCGCGCGGGGTCTTTCAATTACTGCACGCGGAAGTAATATCGGCGCCCCACGGTCTTACGGCGACGCCATCTGCCGCCTATCCTGAAACCATGAAATACTTGATGCATCGGCTTCTAACGCTACTGATGGCTTCGATGGCGGCTCCGGCAGGCGCGCAGATGGGGCCTCCCGCTACGCTGACGGCCCAACAGTTCGCTTCGACGGCGACCGGTCAAAGCGTCGTGCTAGCGGTCCGAATAAACGCTCGATCGCGTACGACGCTCGAGGCCGAGCTGCTCGATCATCTCGACGGCGAGCGTTATCGTGCGACCGGAAAACGCGTGACGCTTTACCTACCGGCCGAGACGACCTTCGTTATGGGGTCCGCGGCCGATGTAAAATCGGGCGCGGTGCTCGCCGTCTACGCGGTGACGACGACGGCGAATCATGCCGACGTCAAGAAAGTCGTCGTTATCACGCCCTACGCCTCGGTGAAGTGACGCTCGCCCTCGGCCCCGCAAGCGGCTGGACCGCGTTTGCACTGATCCCCGTTGCGGCCGTTGCGGGTTTGATTACGCGCCGCTTCCTGCGAGGCCGGTTTGCGTTGCGAATGCGTCCGCATTACACGATCGGCTATGCTGCGCTGGGGCTCGCGCTCGTGCACTTTAGCGCTTCAATGGGCGGAATGAGCGGAGCCGATGCGACCGGGATCTGGATGGCTTCGGCGGCACTCCTCGGCTTAGGCTGGCAGGCCGTGCTCGGCAGCAACCTTCAATCGCCCGGCGACTTTCGCCGGCCGTTGCGGCGCTGGCATCTCCTGACGTTTGGAGCCGTCGTCATTCTCATCGCCGGTCACGTAATTCTCGACCGGTAGGGCGCTACGACCGGGTTTACATCTTGCGGGAGGCGTCGACGACCGGACCGTCGTCGAGCACCCAGGTTGGTTCCCAACGCAGGTCCTCCAAAAGCGCGATTGCCTTGCCGAGATAACTCCGTTCGGAACGCAGGCGGTGCAGCGCGTACGAGGCGCTGAGGTAGGCTGCGCCCGCGCGATCCTTGATGTCTCCGCGCAAACGGGAGAGCCTGCGCTCGTGCGCGGCGACGTTCTCGGCACGTTGAGTCAGAAGCGCGACGGCACGCTCGCGCGAAAGTTGCCCGAGAAGCACCAGCGCCGTCTCCAATGCCGCGTGCTCTGCTTGCACGTCGAGCATGACGGCGGTGAGCAGCTCGATAAAACGGCATTCGCCCGCCGGCGAGAGCCGGTAGACGCTCTTCGATCGATGCGGACCGCGCTTGGCTGCGGCATCTTCGAACTCCAGCAGCCCCGCCTCTGCGAGCCGCTCGACGAGAGCGTAGAGATTACCGCGCTTGAAGCTTCGATAGAGCGGTGAGTGTTCGCGCATCGCCTTGTCGAGCGCGTATGCCGACGCGGGCCTGCGCCGCAACACGCCGAGGACGAAAAGCTCCCGTTGGGGCTCGGTTGCGTTCATCGGCCTGGCGCGTGAGTTTCGGCGTATCGCTTGAGACAGTCGAGCGTCCTGACGTTCTCTTTGCGAAACGCTTGCAGGAGCAAAGCCCGCAGCAATCCGCGCAATCCCCGCAGGTTGATCGTGAGGTCGAGTTCGCGCCGGACGAACGTGCCGCCGTCGCGTGAATCAAACGAGTAATGGATAGCGGCTTCAACGTCGGTACTGACCGCTTGCCGAATTTGGACGGTGTGGCGAAATCCGATACGGTGCGGTGGATCGAACTCGGTAACCACGCCCGGCTTCTTGATGGGCGGCGCATCGAGATAGGTCGTTCCTAGGCGAACCGGATAGGGCGTCACGCCGACCGTGCCGCCGAAGGCCGGAGAGTCCGGCAGCCAACGCCCGTACTTCGGCATGTCGCCGACCAAATCGAAGACGAACTCCGGTGCGGCGGAAATTTGCGTGGTGAACTCCAGGTGCGTTGCGCTCAATAACTCATGGTGCGCTGGCGAGTGGTGGCGTACCTGCGCTACTTAAGCACGCCTTCGATCTCGACTAACGTGTACGGGGTTATCCGGCGTTACGGACCGAGCATTGTCGAGAGGCTCGATTCCCCTCCATCGGTAACGATCGTAACCGCCCCATCTCGGTCCGTTCGATAAATCCGAGCGCCGAAGCGCTGCAGCGTCGAAAGCGTGGAGCGTGCCGGATGGCCGAAGAGATTGTGGCGGCCCACGGAGACGATTGCGTAGCGTGGCGATACGGCAGCGATAAATGCCGGTGACGAGCCATAGGCCGAGCCGTGATGTCCGACCTTGAGAACGTCGGCGTGTAAATCGATGCCTTCACCCAGGAAACGTTCCTCCGATTCGCTTCCTGCGTCACCGGTGAAGAGCATCCGAAATCGGCCGTAGGCTAACAAGAACGCTACAGAGTTGCTATTAATCGCATTTCGGCCGCCGATGAACGGCAACGACGGACCGATGAAGCATAGGGCAACTCCGTCGCTGGTTCGCCACTCGGCGCCGGCGCGAGGATTGAGGATCGGTACTCCCTCGCCTCGCGCCGTAGCCAGCGCGTCTTGGTAGGCGTGACCGCCATAGCGCTGGCCGCCGTCGGCGATTTCGGTCACGCGTAAGTGACGAAGCACCGGCGCGAGGCCGCCGGCGTGATCGCCGTGGGGGTGCGAGAGCACGATCGCATCCAATGCATGAATGCCATGTCGCAACAAAAACGGCACGACGGTTCGTTCGCCAACGCGCTCGGCCACGGAATCGTCGCCTTGCCTCCCGCGTTCCAGCCGTCCCCCGGCATCGACGAGAAACGCGTGCCCGGCGGGTGTTTGAATCACAATTGAATCGGCTTGGCCGACGTCGAGCACGGTGATGCGAAGGCGCGCGTCGACGCGTGGCGGCGGCAACAGCACCAGCGCGGCTCCCAGAAGCACTGCCGCGACGGCGAGCGTTCGAACCCAACCAATGCCGGCTTCTTTGGCCTTGCCGCGCCACAGAAATGGTGCAGCCAGCAGCGCCGCGTCGTACGCCGCGATGCACCACGCCGGCGCGGGCGTCATCGGAATGGCGGCACCCGGCAGCGCGCTCAAGGTATCCACCACGCCGAGCATCCAGGCCAGGAGCCACGAGTTGAGATTGGCGGTCGCCTGCGCCAACGGATCGCACCACGACAAGGCGAGCTGCGCTGCCGCCAGCGCCATCGTCAACGCTACGCAGGGAACCACGGCAAAGTTTGCCGCGATCGCATAGGGCGCAAACTGCAGAAAGACCGCGGCGCCGAGCGGCCAGGTTCCCAGCTGCGTTGCCACCGAGAGGACGAGCGCCTCGCGCAGCCGATCGGGTATCGCAACGGCACGTTCGAGCCAGCGCTCTAAAGGCGCCGCGCAGGCAAAGATCGCGCCAACGCATGAGAACGAAAGGGCGAACGATGCCGACGCAACGCTTGTGGGCCGTGCGAACGCAATGACCAGTGCGGCGAACGCCAGCGCGTTCCACGAAAAAGTCGCACGTCCGCAAGCGCGCGCCGCGAGCGCCGCGGTGGCCATCGTCGCAGCCCGCATCGCCGGCAGCTGCGCGCCGCTCCACCATACGAAGAGCCAAACGACGGCGATCGCGATCGTACACGTCAGCGCCCGCGGCATTACCAGTACGCCGAGAAGCAGCGTTACGAGCGCCGTGACCGCACCTAGATGCAAACCCGCGGTCACCAGAACGTGAACCGTTCCGGTCTCTTGGAACTCCGCACGCAGTGACGGCGGTATTGCAGCGCGCTCGCCCCACAACTCTCCCGACACTACCGAAGCAGCGGGCTCGCCCAAGCGCCGGCGCAGTTGCTCGTGCGCCCACGCGTGGGCGCACGCCAACCACGTTCGTGCGTCGCCCGTCGCGTTCCGATCGATCGCCAGAATCGCCGCACCCTCGAACCGGCCATCCACGCCGCGCTCGGCCTCGATCGCGCGTTCGCTCGGCTCGCCGGGATTGCGCGCCTCGTCGAACGGTTCCAGGCGACCGCGAACCAATAGGCGTGTGCCGGGCGGTACGTCTTCGCGCACGCGAGCGGCAGCCGTCGCGCCGTTGTCGAGGGCGAGAGTTACCTCGCTCGTACCGTCGGGCTGCTCGACGCGATCGAGCAGCGTCGCGGCATAGCGAGCGGTTCGCCCTCCCACGAATTCCGCATCGGAACGCGCGCGAATGCCGGCGTTTAGAAGCGCGGCCGCGAGGGTGACGAGAAGCAGCGCGCGAAAGCGCGCCGGTCGGCAGTGCCGGCTAAAGAGAAAGAGGACGAACGCGGCGTCGGCGGCAACGACGACGGTACGTACGTCCGCGGGCGTCCTCGAAACGGTGAGCGTTGCGAGCACCGCGGCGACCGCGCAAAGAAGAATCGCATACGGCGTCACGCCGCTGCAGTAACGACGAAGTGTGGCGGCGTCTAGGAAGAGCAGGAGGAAGCGTCATCCGCATCATCATTACCGGCGGCGCCGGATTCATCGGGTCGCACATCGCGGACGCCTACCTCGCGGCAGGGCACGAGATTCTGATCGTCGACTCGCTCTGGGAGCACGGCGGAGGCCAGCGCATCAACGTACCCAGCGGCGTGACCCTGGTGCACATGGACGTGCGCGACGAAAGCCTCGCCCGCATCTTTGCCGAGTTCAAGCCCGACGTTGTGAATCACCACGCCGCCCAGCATTCGGTCGCGATCTCGACTCGCGACCCGATCTACGACGCGCAAGTCAATATCGTGGGCCTGCTGAACGTGCTCGAGAACGCTCAGCGCAGCGGAGCCCGGAAGGTGATCTTTGCTTCGAGCGGCGCCAGCTTCGGAACGCCCGAAACTCTTCCCATTAACGACGCGACGCCGCAACGGCCGAGCTCCCCGTACGGCATCTCGAAAATGGTCGCCGAACATTATCTGCGCTTTTATCGCGCCTCCAAGGATCTGGACTTCACCGCGCTGCGCTACGGCAACGTTTACGGGCCGCGCCAAGATCCCAACGGCGAGGCCGGCGTCATCGCGATCTTCATCGGAAAGTTTCTGCGGCAAGAAGGCGTACGCATCGACTGGGACGGCGAGCAGACGCGCGACTACGTTTACGTCGCCGACGTGGCACGCGCGAACCTCGAAGCGCTCGAACGCGGCTCGGGCGAGTGTTACGTCATCGGCACCGGGCGGCGCACCAGCGTCAACGACATCTACCGCGCACTGGTGAGCCTTACGGGGTACGAGGCACCGGTCACGAATGCGCCGCCGCGAGCGGGCGATGCGCGCGACGCCGAGTTCGACGCTTCGCGTGCCGCAGCGGAACTCGGCTGGCGGCCGTCGACCGCGCTGGCCGATGGAATCCGCCTAACCTACGACTACTTTCAGAAGAATCCCCCCGCGCGCGTCGCCTAGTCGTTCGCGATGGAACGCTTCGCGGAGACGGCTGCGCGAATCGCCTCGCACCCCGGGAAGCTCGAGAAGATCGAGCTTCTCGCCCAATATTTCCGCACGCTCGCTGACGCCGATTTGGCGGCGGCGGCGCGCTTTTTCACCGGCTCGCCTTTCGCGGCCAGAGATTCGCGAACGCTCTCGGTGGGCGGACGCACGATTGTCGAGGTCGCGCGCCGGGTGTGGGAGTTTGACGACGCCGCATTGAGCGGTGCCTATCGCGCGACCGGCGACCTCGGCGCGGCGCTGGCGCCGCTGGTGCGGCCGCCGCGTGCGGCAACGCTCTTCTCCGAGCATCTGACGCCGGCGGTGCTCGAAACGCACTTCGGCGAAATCGCTGCTGCTTCGGGTAAACAGTCGAACCGGCGCCGGGAAGCGGTCCTCGAACGGATCTTCCGCGCCTGCACCGATCCCCTCGTTGCAACCTACGTCGTCAAGATCATAACCGGCGATCTGCGCGTCGGATTGCGCGAGGGTTTGGTGCTCGACGCAATAGCGCGAGCCTTTGATACCGATGCCGGCGCCGTGCGGCGCGGCGTAATGGCCGCAGGCGACGCCGGCACCGTCGCCTTGGCGGCAAAACACGGCTCGCTGGCCGAGCTGCGCGTCGAGTACGGCGCACCGATCGGCTTCATGCTGGCCACACCGGTTACTTACGCGACGGAATATCCGCAACTCGACGGCGCGGTCTGGATCGTCGAAGATAAGTACGACGGGATCCGCGCACAGGCGCACGTGCGCGACGGCCGCGTGCGCCTCTTCTCGCGCCGCTTCAACGACGTGACGGCCTCATATCCGGAAATCGCGGCAGCATTAGCGACGATCTCCGGCGATGCCATCTTCGACGGCGAGATCGTCGCCATGCGCGGCGACGGGGTGTTGCCGTTTCGAACGCTTCAAGCTCGCTTGCAGCGCAAAACACTCGACGACGAGCTCTTGCGCGAGGTGCCGCTCGCCTACGTCATCTTTGACTTGCTCGCTATCGGCGACGATCTGCTGCTCGAGGAGCCGCTGACGGCGCGGCGCGAACGTTTGGCGGACCTCGTGTTGCCCAAAGCGTCTTTGCGGCTCGCGTCCTTCGAACGCGTCGCCGAGTCTCCGGCGGTCGGAATCAACGATCGTTTCGAGGCGGCGCGCGCGCGGGGCAACGAGGGCCTGATGCTCAAACGCGATGACGCCCCGTATGCGCCCGGCCGGCGTGGAAAATGGTGGCTCAAACTCAAGCGCGAGCTCTCGACGCTCGACGCCGTCGTGGTGGCGGTGGAATGGGGTCACGGCAAGCGCGCCGGCGTGCTCTCGGACTATACCTTTGCCGTGCGCGGTGACGGCGGACGGCTGGAGACAATCGGCAAAGCCTACTCCGGTCTCACCGACGCCGAGATCGCGCAGCTGACGCCGTGGTTTCTCGCGCACCGGCTGCCCTCCGAGCAGCAGCGCGAGAAGGCGCGCTCGTACGAGATCCCGGTCGAGCCGAAGATCGTGCTCGAGGTTGCCTTCGACGTGATTCAGGAGAGCGATCTGCACGAAAGCGGCTTTAGCCTGCGGTTTCCGCGAATCGTGCGCATCCGCAACGACAAGCCGCCGGAAGAGATCGACACGATCGAGCGCGTGCGCGAAATCTATCGCGAGATGCTGGCCCGCGAGGCGGGCTAGGCGACGACGATATTGAGGAGTTTGTCGGCAACGTAGACGCGCTTGCGAATCTCCTTGCCGTCGAGATGCGCGCGGACGTTGGAGTCGCCCACCGCCAGCGCCACGGCCGCGTCTTCGGTCGTGCCCGTAGGGGCCGGAATTCTCGCGCGAACCTTGCCGTTGACTTGAACGACCAGCGTGATTTCGTCGACCGCTAATACCCTTTCGTCGGGCTCGATGTAACGCTCCAAGTGAACGGAGGTCGCGTGTCCAATACGCGCCCACAGTTCTTCGGCGATGTGCGGGGCGAACGGTGCGACGAGAATGGGCAGCGCGTTGGCCGCATACTGCATAGCTGCGGAAGCGCGTGCCGCTTCGTCCGCGGCGGTCATCGCGTTGACCAGTTCGTCGATTCGCGCGATCGTCGCGTTGTAATGGAAGCGGTGCGAACGCGTTTCGTCGAGCGCCGACTTCGCTACGAGGTGCGCCGCACGAAGCAGCGCCTTCTCGGCCGAAGTGACAGGCTCAGGATGATGGGAGATGGCCTCAGATCGACGGTCAAAGAACGGCTCGCACGCGCGCCAGATCCGGTTGAGCAGGCGTATCCGTCCGCTGATGCCATCGTCGGTCCAGTTGCTGGTATCCTCGGGCGGCGTCACGTAGAGTAAGAACAGACGCATCGCGTCGACGCCGTAGCGCTCGGCGGTCTCATCCACACCTACGACGTTGCCACGCGATTTCGACATTTTGTCGCCGTCCCGCAGCACCAGACCCTGATGAAAGAGGTGCTCGAAAGGCTCGTCCCGGCCGGTCACCCAGCCGCGATCCACAAAAAACTTATAGAAGAAGCGCGCGTAGAGAAGATGCAATACGGTATGCTCGGCGCCGCCGATATATTGGTCGACGTTCATCCAGTGCGCGGCGTTCGCTGCATCCCACGGCGCCTTATCGTCGTGCGGGCTCAGGTAGCGCAAGTAATACCACGACGAATCAAAAAACGTATCCATGGTATCGGTCTCACGCCTTGCCGGGCCGCCGCACTTCGGACACGTCGTCTCGACGAACTCCGGAATGGACGCGAGCGGTGACCCCTCGGCCGCCGCGAGCGCTCGTGGCGGGAGAATCACGGGAAGCTGCGCGTCGGGCACCGGCAACTCGCCGCAGCGCTCGCAATAGACGATCGGAATCGGCGTGCCCCAGTAGCGCTGGCGCGATACGAGCCAGTCGCGCAAGCGATAGTTGACGCTCTTTTTGCCGATGCCCATGGCTTGGAGCCGTTCGGGGATGGCGTCTCGGGCGCGCTCACTCGACATGCCGCTGAAGTCGCCGCTGGCGATGAGTCTTCCGTCGTCGACGTAGGGCTCGGTGAAGGCTTCGGTTCCGGCCGCCGACGGCGCTACGACCACAGGCGCTACGGGCAAACCGTGGCGAGTCGCAAACTCGAAGTCGCGCTCGTCGTGAGCCGGAACGCCCATCACCGCGCCGCTTCCGTAATCGGCCAGCACGTAGTTCGTCACCCAAATCGGGACGCGTT
>Ga0265313_10001005_pt1 | contig 27640 bp, 26 predicted proteins | sample 4123metaG_FD_203122 | JGI IMG/M metagenome (GOLD analysis project Ga0265313, IMG submission 203122) | Rhizosphere microbial communities from Carex aquatilis grown in University of Washington, Seatle, WA, United States - 4-1-23 metaG | ecosystem: Host-associated > Plants > Roots > Rhizosphere >...
CTCGGCACCGACGATCCCATCGTGAGCGCTGGCGCTCCTGCCGACGCATACGAGTACGAGCGGTGGTGTGAGGGATGCGGATGTGAATCCCGTGGCCGTGAACCCGACGAGTCCCTCCGCGGTTCGCGCGGCGACGACCGTGACGCCGCTCGCGAAGTGGGCGAGCGCCTCACGAAACTGAGGGCCCGAGATTGGGTTGCCGTCCATGGGGTCTCCTTACAGATGCGCGTTGACCGTCAGATTGAAGCTGCGGTCGACGAGCACAGAACTGGTAGGTGTGTCGTGTTGCCAAAAGACGAGCTCGCCGAGCACCGAGACATTCGAGCTGACCGCGAAGCCAATCGAGGGGACGTGTAGCCACTCCTTGTGGGTTACCGTGCCTCCGGTCGGGAGCGGGATGTTGTTATAGCTCCCCAGGCTTGCGTAGTAGCGCGCCGTCACGGGACCGAGCGTGTATTCGCCGCCGATCTGGGCGTAGTCCACGTTCGCCGACGAGCCAGGGCCCGCCGCACTGCTCGGGAGTGGAAAATCGGTCACGCTGCGTCCGTCTTGATGTTGCAGCTCTCCGAGCACCTTCAACCCTCCGAAGGTGACCGCCGCATCCAGAGCGCCGCGCCAGACATTTTGCGGGCCGATCGACACCGGCGCCACCGGAATATCTGCCTTCAGATATTCACCCGACACCCCGAGGGTGACCGTCGCACCACCAAACGCAAAGCGGGGTTCTACGCGGAGCACCGTCTGGTTGCGTCTCCTGGCGCCAGGAACCGAGATGGTGTCCCGCCCCGGGAGCGATACGTTGGTGCTGCCGTCGACGATGAAATATTGAGCCCAATAGCCCAAGCCGAAGGAATCCTCGTGCTTTCCAAACTCGCCTTCGAGGGAAAGCCCGTAGTCCGGATCCAGCTTCAGACCGTCGTACACCTGAATGTTACCGTAAAATGAGTTGTCCCAAAAATAACCGAGATGACTGTACTCTTTGCCGATCTTCAACTGGGCATTGGCAGGCACGAGGTCGACCGAGGCGTATGCCTCCTGGAGCCAAGCCTGATTGTCCTGCACGTACGTGAGCACGCTGGCCCCACTCGGAAGTGTGGAAGAAGTACTTCGCAGGGGCGTATCGCGAAAGCGAGGTTCGAGGTGGAAGCCGAAGATCCCGCGCTTGCCGTCGACGAGAAGCCTCGCCCAGAAGACGCTCACCTTGTTCTCGACCCCCGCTGCACGCGGCACTATCGGCTGATAGTACCAGAGGAGCACGCCCGCCCCGAAGGTTACGCCGTTCATCCAGTCCGGGAGGAGAGGCTTGGCCTCCGGTGGAGGCGACGCCATGGGCGCCGGCGGCGACTCGAACTCGGCCTGTCGCACCGTAGTCGGGGCGCCCGGAACGGATCCGGTCGCGGCGGCGCTCGGCGGGGCCGGCGTCGCGGCGGGGGGCGCGACGGGAGATGCGCTTGCCGACGGCGGGGGCTGCGGAGCAGGCGGTTCGGAGGTTACGGGCGCCGGATCTTGCAGAGCTGCGGACGCTCCCAGGCTGAAGAAAGACAACCCCCCTACGACCGCGACGGCGGTCGCCTTCATCGACATATTCATATTCCCTCTTCTTTATGTGCGTGAGCTACAAGTCCGAAGTAGATACTGCATTCTCTCTTCTGATTCGAAATCTCGTTCGGCCTCCGGAGCGTCGTCCCAAATACAGTTCCTGGACGTCGTCGCGCCCGCGAATCGCGGCCGCGGTTCCACTGGCTACGACCTGCCCGTTTTCGAGCACGTACGCGCTGTCGGCAACGGCCAGAGCACCCGCGGCGTTCTGCTCCGCCAGGACGAAGCTCACCTGCTCCTTCACGTGCAGCTCCCGCACGAGCGTGAAGATCTCTTCGACGACCTTCGGCGCGAGTCCCATGGAAGGCTCGTCGAGGAGCACCAGCCTCGGACGGCCGACGAGCGCGCGCCCGATGGCGAGCATCTGCTGCTCGCCACCGGATAGGTGACCGGCGGCTACGCGCCGCCGCTCTCTCAACTTCGGGAAGTGGTCATACACGCGCTCGATGCCCTCACGCAGCTCGCTCCGTGAGGGCCTCCGCGGGTAGGCGCCCGTGGCAATATTTTCCTCCACCGTGAGGTGTGCGAAGCAGTGGCGGCCCTCGAGCACCTGAACGAGTCCGTCCTGGACGAGTTGGGCAGGGCTGCGCGCCGACAACGCCTTTCCGCGAAAAGCAATCGTTCCTCGCCTGACCTCGCCTCGCTCGGTCGCGAGCACTCCCGAAGCGGCCTTGAGAGTCGTACTCTTGCCCGCGCCGTTCGGCCCCAGGAGCGCCACCACGCTTCCAGGGGGCACCTCCAGCGTGACGCCTCTCAGGCCGACGATGATTCCGTCGTATACGACCTCGACGCGGTCGAGCGCCAGGAGAGGGGTCTGCAAATCCGTCATGGGGCCACTCCACTCAACGTGTGCACGACGGCGACTAGAGTTGAGCCTCGCCGTCGCAGTCGCGGACCGTAATCCCCTTTTCCTTTGCGTACTTCGTCGAGGATTCCTCGATGATTGGCCGGAGGAGGGGGCGATCGGCTTTGACCCAATCACTGATCCGTTTGAATTGGGTGCCGTCCCATTGAACGAACCGCACCGCACCGCCGCCCTCGTGGTCCGAACACGAGAGCTTGATCGGCTGGAGCAGCCCGGCCGCGCCGAGCTCGTTCAGTCGCTTTTCGTCGATGTTGATGTGTTCGAACCCCCAGCGCACCTGCTCCCCGGTAAGCGGCTTGTTGCCGTACTTCGCTTGCGCGACGCGCACGGCCTCTACGTTCAAGATGCCGTTGTTGATCCCGAGGTTGTAGTAGCCCGTGCCGACGCGCTTCGGGTCGGACATATTGCCTTTTCCCGCACTGAGCACGTATTTGTCGACTTCTTTCAGCACCGGGAAGTCCCGCCCGGACGGGTGCGTCGTGATCGCGACATACCCGATCGCCGCAGGGCCGGCGGGGATGACGTCTTCCTCGGAGTTGCTCCAGATGTTTCCGATGATGTGATCGACCGGAAACCCAATTTTAGCGGCGGTCTTCAGCGCGACCGGGTTCATGATTCCCCAGCCCCGAAGAATGATCCAGTTGGGGGCCAGTCTCTTGATCTGGAGCCACTGCGACTCCTGCTCGGTTCCGGGGTGTGGTACCTCGATGTGGGTCACGGTAAAGCCGTACTTGCGGGCCAAGAGCTCGGCGATCGGCTGCGTCTCTTTGCCGTACGGAGAGCCGTGGTAGAGGACGGCGACCTTCTTTCCGCCGAGGTGGTCGAGCCCCCCTTCGCGCTGCCCGATGTAATTGACGATCGCGGAAATCTCGCTGTAGGGGTTCAGGGATATCGGGAAGACATATGGGAATACACGTCCGTCGGTCGAATCCGTACGCCCGTGGTTGATGGTGATCAGCGGTATCTTGTCGGCCGTTTGACGGTCGATGGTCGCGTAGGCGATCCCCACGCTGAGAGGATTCGTCGCGGCGACCGGGGCCCCGTTCAGGCCGCCTTTGAGCCGCTCGTAGCACTCCACCCCGCGCTCGACCACGTACTCCGTCTCGCACTCGGACCATGTCAACTTGACCCCGTTGACGCCGCCGTCGCGGATGTTGACGAGCTGCATGTAATCGATGAATCCCCCGAAGAAGCCGCTGCCGCCTGCGGCGTACGGTCCGACGCGGTAGCTCTGGAGGGGGAAGTATTGCTCGTTGCCGGCTGCCACCGTGGCTGGAGACGCGCCGCCCGCGGCAACCGTACCTCCGCCTACGGGCGAGGCGTCGGTGCGCGATCGGCACGCGGTCGCGAGCAGGGCCGCGCCGAAAACGGAAAAGAACGTGGAGACTCGTGAGCGAGACATGGAGCAACCTCCGAGCGCGCCGCTTTGGCGCGCACGCGAATTCGATAAAATGGGGTGACGAGGAAAGTGCGGAATCAGGCCGGACGAGCGCGCCACCGTCCGATGCGTATCGACGCAATGTAAAAGAGGCGAGCCATGCCGGCTGGTTGTTTGATGAGGAGCAAGATGACGAGCGCGCCGAAGACGATTTTTTCGACGTTTTGCAGCAGGCCTGGGTCGACGGATCCGCCTACGATTGCGGATCCGACTTGGTCGAGCAGAATGGGAAGGAGGATCACGAACGCGGCGCCGATGAACGGTCCGGCGACGCTGCCGAGGCCTCCCAGGATGACGATGAAGAGAACTTGGAACGACCGGTCGAGGTCCAGGCCGTGGGACTCGACCGTGCCAAGGTACGCGAATGCCCAGAGCGCTCCCGCGATGCCGCAGTAGAAGGAGCCGACGCCGAAGGCGAGGAGCTTCGCCCGCCCGGTTCGTACTCCCACCACCGCGGCGGCGGTTTCCATGTCTCGCACGGCCATCCACGCGCGGCCGACCCGACCGCGGACCAGGTTGCGACCGAGGGCGACGAGCGGAGCGACGACCAGCAGCGAGAGCCAGTAGTGACCCCCGGGCGATGAGAGGTCGAACCCAGCGACCGCAAGCGGCGGGGCGGTGATGACGCCCGATGGGCTGTAGTCCGAGAACCAGCCTACCTTCGTGAACAGCCATTCGACGAAGAACTGGGCGGCGAGCGTCGAAACGACGAGATAAAATCCGCGAATGCGGAGGCTCGGCAGACCGAAGAATACGCCGGTCAGCGCGGCCGCGAGCCCGCCGCACACGAAGGCGGCTAGCAGCGGTATCCCCGGAACGTGGAGGTGCGCGTCGTAGGTCGCGAAAGCGCCGACCGACATGAATGCCGCGGATCCGACCGACAGCTGGCCCGCGTATCCGGTGACGAGGTTTTGTCCGGTTCCGGCCAGGGCCAGAGCGAGGACCGGCACCAGGATTGCGCTCAAAACGTAATCGGTGACGAGGAAGGGCAGAGAGACGACCGCGCCGGCGCAGAGGATGAACGCCGCGATCCGAAGAGTTTGACGGAGCGGCCGGGAAGTCGAGGCCGCCGCCTCGTTCACGTCGGAGGAGGAGGGCCACGCGGTTGCGTTGGAACTCATGGGTCAGACCCTCTCCACCAGTCGCTCACCGAAGAGCCCCGTCGGTCGGGCAATCAGGAAGCCGACCGCCAGCACGTAGGGGAACCATGTTTCGATTCCTCCACCGACGTGAGAACCGACGTACACTTCCGCGAGTTTTTCGGAGGCACCGACTATCAGGCCGCCCGCGATGACCCCACCAATCGACGAAAACCCTCCGATGATGAGCACGGGCAGCGCCTTGAGGACCACCAGCGACAGCGAAAACTGCACGCCCACCCGCGCCCCCCACAGGAGTCCGGCAACGAGCGCGACGACGCCCGCGCCGCCCCACGCAATCGCCCACAGCCGTTGCAAGTCGAGCCCGACGGCAACGGCAGCCACCGGATCGTCGGCGACCGCGCGCAAGCCGACGCCGGCACGGGTCGTCTGAAACAGCACTCCGAGAGCGGCAACGAGAGCAGCGGCCACGCCAGCCGCGAAGAGGTCGAGTTTGCTCACTTCGATCGGCAATGACCGGATCGGCGCGTCCGAAATCCCGAGCTCCAGCCCGTGGACCTGGGTGCCGTAAATCAGCTGCGCGAACCCCTCGAGAACGAACGCGAGTCCGAGGGTGGCCAAGAAGAGCGCCATCGGCGCGGCGTTGACCAGGGGACGCAAGACGACGCGCTCGATGGTCACGCCGAGCGCGAGCATCACGGCGACGGACGCGGCCAGGGCCCAAGGGAATGCGAGTCCGTGCTCGGACAGCGTCACGAAGGTCAGCGCCGCGAAGAGGACCATGGCGCCCTGCGCGAAATTGAAAACCCCGGACGCCTTGTAGATGAGGACGAACCCGAGGGCGACCATGGTGTACATGATTCCGGCCAGCAAACCGCCAATCAAGACTTCGAGAAGGAATGCCATTGCGGTTGCCTCAGTCCAAGAAATTGCCGACGTAAGCTTCGATCACGGCCGGATCGTTTCGGACGGCTTCGGCCGTCCCGTCGGCAATCTTCCTTCCGTGGTCCAATACGATCACATGGTCGGAAAGGTCCATCACCACGCCCAAGTCATGCTCGATCAGGACGAGGGTAGTCCCCAACCTCTCGTGCGCGTGGATGATGAACCGGCACATGTCGCGCTTTTCGTCGAACGTCATCCCCGCCATCGGCTCGTCGAGCAATAGCAACTTGGGCCTGGGCGCCAGGGCGCGCCCGAGCTCCACTCGCTTTTGCAAGCCGTAGGGCAAGCGACCGACGATTTCGCTTTTGTGCTTGGCGATTTCGAGAAGCGCCAGGATCTCGCGCGCGTCGTCCCGCGACCGACGCTCTTCGCGCGGCGCTCGGCCGAGGCGGAAGGCCTGCTCGAGAAACGTGGCTCTTCCGCGAAAGTCGCTTCCCAGCTCGATGTTTTCGAGCACGGACATCCCCCGGAAAAGCGCCAGATTCTGGAACGTTCGCGCGATTCCAAGCGCCGAGAGCTCCTTGGCACGCGAGATCTCTCGGCCCTCGAACCGAACCGAACCGGCGCCGGCGCGATAGAGTCCGCTGACGACGTTCAAAAGCGAGCTTTTGCCCGCTCCGTTCGGCCCGATGATCGCGCACACTTCGCCGCCCCTCACGTCGAAGCCGACACGGTCCAACGCGCGAACGCCGTCGAACGACAGCGATACGTCCTGAACCTCGAGGAGCGGCGCTGAATCGTTCATGCCGCGGCCTTGGTCTGCTTCTCGAACTCGCGAACGAGTGGGAGGACCCGCTTGCCGAAGTATTCGACTTCCTCCAGGTAGTGGAGGAAACCGCCGAGAACGAGGTCCACGCCGACGGCCTTGTACTCGACGATACGGCGCGCGATCTGCTCGGGGGTGCCGACGAGGTTCGGGCGAAATCCGTCGTTGTACTGGACCAGGTCCTCGAACGAGGACGTGGCCCAATTTCCCTGTCCCTCCGGCGAAGCCTTTCCGGCCTGCTTGACGGCGTCGCCGAACGCATTCACGGCTTCCGCGTCCGCGTGTTTGATGATGTCGGCGAGCACCTTCTTTGCTTCTTCTTCGGTGTCGCGGGCGATGATGAACGCGTTCATCCCGATCTTCGGTGCTCCGGGGGGCCGGCCCGCCTCCGCCGCCTTCCGCCGGATATCGTCGACTTGGGCTTTGATTCCGTCGATGGTGTTCCCATTGCAGAAGTACCAATCCGAAACCCGGGCGGCCATATCACGCGCGCCGCGCGATGTACCTCCTTGGAATATCTCCGGATGCGGTCTGTGTAGGGGCTTCGGTTTGAGGTTGTAGCCGTGAATCCGGTAGAAGTCCCCGGAGAACGAGAAGTGGTCTTCGGTCCAACTGCCTCTGAGCACCCGGATGAATTCCTCGGAGCGGCGATACCGCTCGTCGTGCTCGAGCCATGGTTCGCCGAGCGCCGTGAATTCTCCTTTGAACCAGCCGCTGACCACGTTCACGGCGCTCCGCCCGTGCGAGAGCAAATCCTGGGTGGCGACGAGCTTCGCGAGCACCCCTGGATGCCAGAGTCCCGGGTGGACCGCCGCGATGACTCTCAGGCGCTGCGTGGCTTGAAGCAAGGCGAAGCTGAACGTCGTGGACTCGTGCTGGAACTCCGCGCCGTAACTCGCCATATAACGGACTTGACTGAGGGCGTATTCGAAGCCCGCGCTTTCGGCGAGACGCGCCAGCTTGACGTTGTAGTCCAAGCTCCAGTCGGTCCGTTGCTCGATTTTGCTGATTACCAGTCCGCCGCTCACGTTGGGGACCCAGTACGCAAACCTGACGTCGGACGTGCTTCTCGTGTCGCTGGTATCGCTGCTCATCTTCGGCTCCTCTTCTCCTCAGCCCTCGTTCGCCACGCTTCTTTTGATTGGGTGTTCTCTCGAGCAGAGTCTTCGTTTCAGAGCAGAGACCGTGCCGGGCCGCGGGCACGGTAGACCGGGGTCTTCAGGCTCGTCCCTGCGTGGGACCGCACACATGCTGCTGATCGACTGTTTCTCCAGCAGCACCCAGCGCCAGTCCGAGGAGGTGCCCGAGCTTAGCTTGCTTGGTGGACAAGTAACCCGCGTTCTCCGGATTCGGGGGTGTGACGAGCGGGACGCGCTCGACGATTCGGAGCGGATATCCCTCCAGCGCGGCGAACTTCGCGGGGTTGTTGCTCATCAATCGGATCGTCGTAAGGCCCAGGCACGTGAGGATTTGCGCGCCGACATCGTAGCGACGTGAATCCACCGGCAGCCCGAGTTCGAGGTTGGCTTCCACGGTGTCGCGCCCCTCGTCCTGCAGCCGATACGCATGAAGCTTGTTGATGAGGCCAATGCCACGTCCTTCGTGCCCGCGGAGGTAGACGACGACGCCTCTCCCGGCATTCGCCACGCGTTCGAGGGCGGCATGGAGCTGCGCGCCGCAGTCGCACCTGCGCGACCCGAACAAGTCGCCGGTGACGCACTCGGAATGGACCCGTACGAGCACGTCGGCGGCGCCGCGGACCTCGCCGCGCACGAGCGCGAGATGCTCGCGCCCGTCGACGAGGTCGCGGAAGACGTGGGCGACGAAAGGACCATGATCGGTCGGGAGCCGCGCCTGCGCGACGGGCTCGACGATCGGTTCGGTGCGACGTCGATACGCGACGAGATCCTCGATGTGAATCACCGCCAGACCATGTGCCCGGCCGAAAGCTTCGAGCGCGGGCAGACGCATCATCGAACCGTCGTCGTGTACGAGCTCGCTGAGAACGCCTACCGGGGAGAGGCCGGCGAGTCGCGACAGGTCCGCGGCCGCCTCGGTGTGGCCACGGCGAACGAGCACTCCGCCGTCGCGCGCGCGCAGCGGAAAGACGTGACCCGGCCGCATGAAGTCCTCGGAGCGCGAAGACTCTTGGGCGAGCGCCCGGATCGTCGTGGCCCTGTCCGTTGCGGAAATGCCGGTGCTCGTTCCTCTGCGAGCGTCCACGGTGACGGTGAAGGCCGTTCCGTGGGCGTCTCGTCCGGCCGGGACCATCAGCGGAAGATTCAGCGCTTCGCAGCGCGCCTCGGGAAGGGCGACGCAGAGGACTCCGCTCGTGTGACGAACCATGAAGGCCATCCTCTCGGGAGTGGCCTTCTCCGCGGCCAGCACCAGATCGCCCTCGTTCTCGCGATCGGCGTCATCGACGACGACGACCATCTCACCTCGAGCAATCCGCTCGATGGCCTCTACGACTCGATTGTACGGCATGATTGCCCTTCGCTGTTTGCTGGGTCACTCCGCGGACGACCTGCCGTCATGAATAGAAGGACGGCTTGGGCCACTCTCCGGTCAGCCAGAAGCGGCCTATGTCCCGGCGCTTGTAGTCGACCGGGTCGTGCAACGTATGGGTACGCAAGTCCCGCCAGAACCGGTCCAACCCGAGGCGCGCGGCTGTCCCACGGGCGCCGGTGGCGTCGAAGATGCGCGTCGAGATTTCCAGGCCGGCACGCGTCGTGATGACCTTCGCTGCCGCGATCGATACCGCGCAGTCGCCCCTCTCCTCGGGCGTCAGCGCGTCGCCTCGAAGCCAGGCGCGATCGAGCGCCGCTGCGGCGGACTCCGTCAAGTGTCGCGCCGCCTCGAGCTGGGCGAAGAGGTCGCCAAACGTGGCGAGGACGTACGGATCGTCCACCGCCCGGTCCACGCCGCTCGCGAACCAAGCGCGCGATCGATCCTGGGTAACGGCCCTGGCCGCCGCGAGCGCTGCCTCGGAGATTCCGAGATAGACGTTGCTGAGCGTGAGCTGGGCGATGAGCGGCCTCAGCGTCGCAAAGGTGCTCCCGAGCGGTCCGGGGTCCGCCAAGATCTCCGTTTCCGAGATGCGAACGTCCTCGAAGAGGACCGTTCCACTGTCGGTCTGCCGTTGGCCCATGTTGTCCCAGTCGTCACGCGCCGTAATCCCCGCGCGATTCGCAGGGATCGCCGCGACAACGAGCTTGCCCGCCGAATCGATTGCCGAGACGACGAGAACGTCCGCGTCGCGCGCGCCGGAGCAAAAGCTCTTTTCGCCCCGAAGCACCCGCCCGTCAGGTCCCGGCGCGATCGTGACACGCGTGTCGAGTGGGTTCAGGGCGTTTCCCCAGAACCAGCGGGCTGCAATCGTCCCGCGGGCGAGGAGCTCGAACTGCTGGCTATTGCCGAAGAGACGGACGGTCGCGAGCAAGAGGTGTTGAAAGCCGAAGACGTGTGCAATCGAACCGTCCGATCGAGCCAAGACCCGCACGGCTTGCAGCGCGGTCGCCCACGATGCGCCCCATCCTCCGAATTGCTTGGGAACGATCAAGGTGAGTAAACCACTCTCGCGAATCGCGTCGCGTTCTTGTTTGGGCGTACCCCCTCTTCGATCGCGCTCCACGGCAGTCGCGGCAAACTCGCTCGAGAGGGCCTCGGCGATGCTCAGGGGATCGGGCGACGCTCTCACGGCGCGCGGGAGATTCAGCGGTGCGGCCATCTTCGAGCGTCTACTCGTGCACGTCGCACGCCATCGCCGGGTCGGCGCTTTCCTGGCTTCGTTGCTGCTACAGCAACACTTGCTGCGCGCTGGTTGCTCCTCCACACGCAGAGTAGGGCGCGGGTGCTGCCTGCGCGGGGGCTCTCGCTCTGGGCGCGCAAATTGCGGAGGCCGGAGTCGAAGGAGCTCTCGCGCATGGATGTCCTATGGTTCATTCCGACTCACGGCGACGGTCGTTACCTGGGAACCGGGTACGCGGCCCGCGCCGTCGACTTGCCGTATCTCCAGCAGATTGCCTGCGCCGCCGATTCTCTTGGATTCGCCGGAGTGCTCTTGCCGACTGGACGCTCGTGCGAGGACGCCTGGGTCGTGGCCGCGGCGCTGACGCCCCTCACCGAGCGATTGCGTTTTCTCGTCGCCGTGCGTCCGGGAATCGTCGCTCCAACGACCGCGGCCCGCATGACGGCGACGCTGGACCGACTATCGGGGGGCCGGGTGCTGCTCAATATCGTCACCGGAGGTGACCCTGGCGAGTCGGAAGGGGACGGGGTCTTTCTCGATCACGATGCGCGCTACGCGGCCACGGCCGAATTTCTGTCCATTTACAAGCGCGTTCTGGCTGGAGAAACCGTGGACTTTCAAGGCGAATACCTCCGCGTGCGCGCGGCGAAGATCCTCTATCCGCCGGTGCAACGACCGCATCCGCCCGTGTACCTGGGCGGTTCTTCCGAGGCGGCCCACGACGTCGCGTCACGGGACGCGGACGTCTACCTGACGTGGGGCGAACCGCCGAGCGCAGTGGCGGCCAAGATCGCGGACGTCCGCGCGCGCGCCGCGAAGCACGGAAGGACCATTCGCTTCGGGCTTCGCGTCCACGTCATCGTCCGCGAAACGGAGGCGGCCGCGTGGGCCGCGGCCGATGAGCTCATCTCCCGCCTGGACGACGCGTCGATCACGGCCGCTCAGCATGCATTCGCGCAGTTCGAGTCCGAAGGACAACGGCGCATGGCGGCTCTCCACGGAGGGAAGCGGGATCGACTGGAGGTCAGCCCCAACCTCTGGGCCGGCGTGGGTCTGGTGCGCGGCGGCGCGGGAACCGCGCTCGTGGGAGACGCCGAGACTGTGGCCAAACGCCTTTTGGAGTACGCCCAGCTCGGAATCGACACGTTCATCCTATCGGGGTACCCCCACCTCGAAGAGGCATACCGGGTGGCCGAGCTCCTGCTGCCGCGCCTGCCGGTCGTGCGCGAGCAGCGCCCAATCGAGTACAACGCCACGGGCCCCTTCGGCGAGATGATGGCCAACCGGTTTCCTCCCGGCTCGCTCACGCCGAACGGCGCGCGGGGCCCCGCGGCGGAGCCCACACCGCTTCGTTCACGCGTACCGGGCGCGTGATGATCTGCAACCTGTGAAACGTGTCGGCGATGCGCTGCTGGGCGAAGACCGTCTCGGCGTCGAGCGGTCGCGTATCGAAAGGCGTGCGCGCGAGAGCCGCCTCGATTGCGCGCTGCGGAAACCCGACCGCAGATGCCAACATCCCGGCGGCGAGCTGGCGACTGTCGTTTGCCCATCGCCCGACCGCGCCCACTTGCCCGAGAAAAGCCTCGATGATCTCGGGCTGGGCGTCGGCAAAAGCGCGCCGGCCCACGTAAAATGCGCGATTGCTGGCAAGGCCGCGCGCGTTTCGAAGCACGCGCGTCGGCAGCGAGTGTTCGAGCGAAGCGAGAATCGGGTTCCAAATGGCCCAGGCTTCGACTTCGCCGCGAGCAAAGGAAGCGCGGGCTTCGGCGGGTGTAAGCGACCGCACCTCGACATCGCTCAGGGTGAGGCCCGCCTCTTCCAGCGCGCGCACGACAAAGTAGACCACGTTCGCGCCCCGGCTGACGGCCAGCGATTTGCCGCGAAGCTCCGCCAGCGATCGGATGGGCGATCCCTCCAACACGACGATCGCTTCGCCCTCCGGGGCCGGCGGCTCGGTCGCAAGGTATACGACCGGCGCGCGGGACGCCTGCGCGAATACCGGCGGCGCTTCACCGACGACCCCGATGTCGAGGGCACCGGCGGCGATCGCGTCGATCACCTGCATGCCGGTAGCACAATCGGTCCACTCGACTTCGATGCCGTGAGCGGAGAGCGCGTCCTCGAGAGCCCTCGTTGCCTTGAGCAGCGACAGGACGCCGAACGTTTGATGTCCGACGCGCAGCCGCTCACCGCCGCGCGCGGGCCTGGGCGCCGACAGCGCGACGCCGGTCTCGTAGGGTCGTTTCGTCGGCGCGACGAGCAGCCCGTATTGCTGAAGCCGGGCGCGAACCACGTTGCGACTGATGCCGAGAAGGCGTGCCGTGCGAAGTTGGTTGTGGTCCGCAAAACGGTATGCGGTGCGAAAGACCACCTCTTCGATTTCCCCGTGCAAATCAGGCCGCTCCTCTTCGAAGAGGGCGAGAAGCGCGGACTCGAGCGCACCGCGCGCGTCGCCCCCCTCGGCGCCGGCAGCCTCCAGCGGGGCCACCGTCTTCGGCGCCACTGGCGCAGCGGAGGGCCGAGCTGTCGTTCTCCCGGAAAGCTGCAAGTCTGCGGCGGCCAGGCGGCCTTGGCGGGAGACGAGCAGCGCCCGGTGCACGACATTTTCGAGCTCGCGAATGTTGCCGGGCCAAGAGTGCTCGAGAAGCGCCGCGGCGGCGCTTTCGGTCAGCTCCGCGCCCGGGATCCCGAGACGCGACGAGTACATTCTCAAGAAATGATCGGCGAGCGGCAGAATGTCTTCGCGGCGGTCGCGCAACGATGCAAGCGCCAGGTGAGCCACATGGAGGCGGTAATACAAGTCCTCTCGAAATCGCCCGTCGGCCACCGCCTGTTCCAAGTGCATGTTCGTTGCGGCGATGAGGCGGACGTCGACTTGGACCGCGCGCCTCGCGCCCACGCGGACCACTTCCCGCTCTTGCAACACGCGCAGAAGCTTGACTTGGGCCCCGAGGGGAAGGTCGCCCACTTCGTCAAGAAAGAGCGTTCCCTTGTCTGCGGCTTCGAACCAGCCCTGGCTGCTCGCAAATGCACCCGTGAACGCCCCGCGCTCGTGGCCGAATAGCTCGCTCTCGAGCAGCGACGGCGTGAGTGCGCCACAATTGACGGCGACGAACGAAGCTTTCGCCCGCGCGCTCCGGTCGTGCAAGTGCCGGGCGACGATTTCTTTACCCGTGCCCGTTTCGCCCGTTATGAGGACCGTCGCATCGGTTGGCGCGAGCTGGTCGATGTGCGCCAAGAGCGCTCGGGATGCGGGCGCCTCGAAAACGAGCGCCCTTGCGCGCACGGCAGGCGCGTCGATTCTAGATAACTCGAGTATCGGCATGGGATGGCCCCGGCGCTCATGGGCTCACTTTCTAGCGCGGGGGTGTCCGCGTGTCTACTATATTGGACCGCCATTCGTCCCGATGCGAAGCGCTTTTCTCGTTCCCCCGCACCAAGCAGGCGCAGGGGGAACGCCGTGGTGCGCGCGTCTCAGAAGTAGCCGTTGATCGGCGGCGCCTTGCCGTTCACGTAATAGTCGCCGACCGCTGTGGCCTTTGCGAAGGTCGGGTTGTGGGTCGAGGCGGTGCGCAAGTTTCGCCAGTGGCGGTCGAGATTGTAGATAGCCTGCGTGGCGGACGCCCCGCCGGCGTCGAAGAGGTGGCTTGCGGTTTCGTGTGCAAAGCGGTCGACCGCCACTTTGGCCTGGGCCGCAGCGATCTGCGCGCGCTCGGCGGCTGTCTTGTCGGGCAGACCCTCTTTCACCGATTGAGCGGCTTGCTCGATCACGTCCGCCGCGGCGAGCACGATCGCCTCGGCCGCGAAGGCGTCGGCCGCGATCTCCCCCACAACCTGCAACACCTGCGGGTCGGCGTTGGGCTCCGTCGACTGGCCATGACTGAAGTTGCGCTTGCGGCGACGGACCAGCGCTGCGGCGTCGTTTCTCACCGCGTGCAGCACCCCTGCTGCGACGGCCTGAAGATAGAGCTGCAAGAATGCGTACTGATAGGTCGGCGGCTGCAGGTCTTCCGGATGGGCGTACTCCTCGTACTCTTCGTCGGCCACGAAAACGTCGTCGAGGAGCGTCGAACCGGTCCCCGTCAGCCGCTGACCGAAGCCGTCCCAGTCGTCCTCGAGCTTCAGGCCCTTGCGGTCGACGGGAACGACGGCGGCCGCGACCTTGCCTTGAGGCGTCGACGCAAAAATGGCCGTGTAGGTCGAAAAGAGACTTCCGGTCGAGTAGTACTTCTTGCCATTCACGCGATAGCCCTTGCCGGAAGGATCGGGCGCGATGATGGTGTCGAAGTAGAGACCCACGGCGCGCTGGCTCTGCTCGGAGAAGGCGTTGCCGAAGATGTGACCTTGGTTGACGAGCGCGATGTTGCGCGCACGGTGCGGGTCCGTCGGGGGACGCTGCAATTGGGCTTCGACGAACCAGTAGTGCACCCGCAGGATGTGAACCAGGTTCGAATCGGCCTCGCCGAGGCGAATCAGGAACTGGAACAGTTCACGGAGCGAGATACCCGCGCCGCCCTCCGCGACCGGGATCCGTAACCGTCCGAGGCCCGCGTCGGCGATCTGACGGATCTGCTTGTGGGGCGCAATGAGCTTTGCGTCGCGCTCGGACGCCCCTGCTGAAAACTCGTCGAGCAGCGCCTTTAGCGCTGGGGAGTTTGGCTTCAAGATCGGGCTCGGGCGGGCGCCATGCGTGGATTCGCCGGCACGTTCTCGGATGATCGCGGCGGACGTGGTCATGAGAGGCTGCTCCTGTTCGTTTTGAAACGGCTTCGAGCGAAGGGCACTTCCCGTGCCAAAAGGGGCAGCCGGGACAAGCTGACTTTGCGAGGAGTTCGACTCGTCTCTTATGGGATCCAGCCGTGGCCAGTGCTGCTCTAGAAGCAGTGCGCCAGCACCCATGGGTGCGGAAACAGCAGTTCGTGTGCCGGCCGGGGAGGCCCGTCGGTCGTGGGTGGTCGGTGGGGTCGTCCGTTCGCGTCAGAAGGGCCGAGGGGGCCAAGCCGCGGACCGCCGCCGCTTGTTCGCGCTCGTTCGCGCGGCTAGGATGGCGCGGTTTGCTCGCCGTGAGGACAAGAGCGGTCCCGGGCGCGCGGACGACGAATACGTGGCAAAGCCCCGGCCCTCCTGTCGCGAATGAGGAACACGCATGAATCGACGCGCCCACACGCACCTTGTCGGGCTCTTGCTCGTTGCCAGTGCTTGGAGCGCCTGTAGCTCCCAACCGGCAAGCCAGTCCTCCAGCCCCGCTGCAGGAGGCGGTTCGTCGTCCGGCAACGACGCCATCCAAACGATAGCCGGCGGCTCGTCCAGCAGTTCGAGCGGTGCGTCGGCCGGCAGCGGACCGGCGACCGGCGGCACGTCCGCACCGAGCGCAGGCGCGGCGCCGACGGGTGGCGGCTCATCGAGCAGCGGGTCGACTCCCTCGGCCGGTGTCGGTGCGGGGAGCGGCGTTGCGGCAACAGGCAGCGGTTCGAGCGGTGGCTCGGGGTCGAGCAGCGGCTCCGGTGCGGGGGCAGGCTCGAGCAGCAGCTCCGGCGGCAATGCCTCCGGCAATCCGGCCGACGCCGGGCACACGTCGAGCACCGGTGCGGGCGGCGACGCCGGCGTGGTGGCACCCCCGGGATGCACCCTACCGGCAACCGTGAGCTTCTCTCAGGACGTGCAACCGTTTCTCGCTGCTTCGTGCGGCAAGGCCAACGGGGGATGCCACGTGCTCGACGCCTCCTCGACTGCGGCCGAGGGAGGCAAAAACCACGCGTACGATTGGATCACAGGTCCCGCACACGCTTCGTCCTGCCCGGAGACGCCGACCCCCTACCGGTTCCAAATCGTGATGGCGGTCATGGCCCAAGCCGATCCCCCTTCTTGCTCGAAGTGCGGAATCATGCCGCCCGCTGGAATCACGCCGTTTACGGCCTGCCAAACTGCGACATTGCAGGCGTGGATCAACGAGCCTTTCGTCACGCAGACGCCCCGCTCCAACGGTATGACGCCAGCCGTGGCGTACGCGATGCCGCCGTTCAATTGAGGTTGCTCAGTTCGGGTGGGGGTGTAGGGCGTACCCATCCACGCGATACGCGTACCCATCCACGCGACTCACGTACCCATCCACGCGACTCGCCCGCAAGCGGAGAGGGGCCCGGGGGTGAGGTTTGATAGTTGCTGCCCCCTTTTTCGAAGCTAAGGCTAGACCATGTCCGATTCGCCGAAACCCGGTGAGGAGACACTCCGACTTCATCAGGCGAACGAGCGCACGATGCTCGCCTGGATTCGCACCGGGATTTCGCTCATGGCGTTCGGCTTCGCGATCGCGCGGTTCGGCGTCTTCCTCCGGCAAGTGGCGAGTCTAGGCCAGAGCGCGGTTCGCGTTCAGCATGGCGTCGGCTCGGCCTGGATAGGCGGAGCGCTCGTTGCGCTCGGGATGATGGCCAATTTGCTCGCGACGGCTCGCTACGCACGGATTCGGCGCGCGATCGAGCGTGGCGAAGTCGGAGCGCCGAGCGCAACGATGGTCTACATTCTGGGCATTGCAGCTACGCTCGTAGGTCTGATGATGACGATCCTTCTGCTCGACACGGTGGGCGAATGAAGCTCGCACCCCTATTTCTCTTGGTCGCCGGTTGCTCACCGCACGCATCCACGGAACCGCCGGCGGCGGCGCCCGGCGCGGCGACGTCCGCCGCACCCGCGACGACGGCGCCATCCGTTCCGGAGACTCCACGAGTCGCGGCGCCGGTCGCGACCCCTCCGTCGATTGCGGTCCCGAGCGGAAGTCGCCTCGTCTTGAAGGCCCTTGCCAAGGGTGTCCAGATTTACGCGTGCAAACCGACCGCGAGCGCTCCGACGGTCTACGAGTGGACGCTCCGGGCACCCGAGGCGGACCTCTTCGACGAGAAGGGCCAGCGGATCGGCCGGCATTACGCGGGCCCGACCTGGCAGTTGGCCGATGGAAGCAAAGTCGTGGGGAAACTCAGGAGCAAAGCGGACTCGCCCGACGCGACGGCGATCCCGTGGCTCCTTCTCGACGCGAAGCCCACCGAGAGCACGGGGGCTCTCCGCGAAGTCACGTATATCCAGCGCGTCGAGACGTCGGGCGGAAAGGCCCCTGCGAGCGGGTGCGATGCAGCTCGTTCGGGCGCCGAGGCGCGCGTCGATTACAGCGCCACTTACTCCATGTTCGTTCCGTAGGGAGCGCCCTCGCGACGTGCGTGCATCGAGGTGCGCGGGGGGTGGCTTCGTCCTGCAATCCGTGCAAATCCAGTGAGGGTCATGCGCTCGGTGCCGTGCCTTCTCCTCTTCGCGTTGGCCACGACTGCGGCGCCCGCAGAAGCAAACGACGTCCAGGTCGCCGTTGCCGCCAATTTCGCCGCGCCATTTCAGCGCATCGCCGCTGACTTCGCGAAGGAGACGAAACACAACGCGATCGTCGTAACCGGGGCGACCGGGGTGCTCTATGCGCAGATCGAGAACGGCGGCCCTTTCGAAGTGCTGCTCGCCGCCGACGCCGCAACGCCGAGCAAGCTCGAGACCGAAGGGCTCGCCGTTCGTGGAAGCCGCTTCACGTATGCGGTCGGCAAGCTCGTGCTGTGGAGCGCCCGACCGGATTTCGTGGATAGCGGAGGAGATGTTCTCGGGCGCGGGCATTTCCAGCACGTCGCAATCGCGAATCCACGGCTCGCACCCTACGGGAGCGCCGCAGTGCAAGCGATCGAGTCGCTCGGCCTTTCAGCGGTCCTGCGACCCAAACTACTGACGGGCGAGAGCATCGCCCAGGTCGCTCAGTTCGTCGCCACCGGCAACGCCGAGCTCGGGTTCGTCGCACTTTCGCAGGTCGCTGCACCCGGCCAGGCGGTCGTCGGTTCGTACTGGGTCGTGCCGGCGCGGCTCTACTCCCCGATCCAGCAAGACGCAGTACTGCTCCAGCGGGGCGCGACCAACCCGGCCGCCCTCGCGCTTTGCCGATACTTGAAGAGCGAGAAAGCTCGCGACCGGATTCGAGCCTATGGGTACGATCTCGAGTAACGAACTCGAGTCGAACTAACGGTTTCGGACCGCGCCCACGAAGCGGCTCGTCGCCTCGAGCAACGACTCCGCGTGCCGCGAGAGTTCCGTCGCCGTGGCCAGAAGGGCGTCGGCGGCGACGCTCGTATCGGACGCCGCACGGCTGACCAGCGCGATGTTCTCGGTCACGTCGCGCGTACCCGCCGACGCCTTTTGGACGCTCGCGCAGATCCCGACCAGCGCTGCGTCTTGCGCCCCGACGCTCTCGGAGATGCCCGCGCCTATCTCGTCGAACTGGAGAATCGTGCGCTCGACGCTCGAGATCGCCGCTACGCCACTCCCGGTCGCAGACACCATCGCGTCGATGTATTTCGTGATGTCGTCCGTCGAACGGGAGGTCTGCTGGGCCAGGCTCTTGACCTCGGAAGCCACGACCGCGAACCCTTTACCGACGTGTCCGGCGCGTGCGGCCTCGATCGTCGCGTTGAGCGCGAGCAGATTGGTCTGCACGGCGATGTCCGAGATGAGCTTCACGACCCTTCCTATCTGGCCCGACGCACGCTGGAGGCTTTGCACGGCGGCGTTGGTGTTCTCCACCTCGGTGACCGCTGCGTGCGAGGCCTTGGTCGAGTCCTTGAGTCGGCGCGCAATCTCTCGCGCGCTCGTCGAAAGCTGATCGGTCGCCGCGGCGACCGCGTCCACGTTCTCCGATGTATTTTCGGCGGCGCTGGCGACCGCCGACACCTGTTCGCTCGTGGCCGCGGCCGTCTCCACCATTCCGCGAGCGGTGGTACGGAGCTCGGTCGCCGAAGCAGCCACGCTGGTCACGACGTCTTTGATCTCGCTCTCGAACGCGCCGGCGAGCTCCACGCGGCGGCGCTCGGCATCGGCGATTTGCCTCGCTTGGAGATCCATCTTGTGCGAGGCCGCGTTGATGAGCTGCGCGCCTTGCCGGAACGTTCCGGGAAGCCCGCGGAGAACGACGCGGCGAAAGAACTTCCCCTGACTGGCGTAGTCGAGCGACGCCTTGGCCTCACGGACGAACGCATCCGTAACGTCGAGCAGATGGTTGATCCCGTTGACCATTCGTGCGATGTCGCCGCCTTCGCGGCAACCGAGTAGCCGCGCTTCCAAGTTGCCGCGCGCGGCTTGCTCGCACACATCCGCGGCTCTCCGCATCCACTCCGTGTCGGACTCGTGGTCGCTCGCGGCGACGTTGTCCTCGTCGGACGGGGTCGACGCCCGAAATGCGATCGCGCCTGCTTCGCTGATCATTTTCGCGCTTCCTTTCTCACCCGGCGGCGGAGCTCGCCAACGAGAACACGAACTCGTCGTAGGCGACCCCCGCTTCGGCGAGCACCCCCGTGAGGAGTGCAGTGGATGCGCCGATCTCCTGCCATTTCGTCGGTTGCCTTTGCTCCTCGGCGAGCAGGCGTTCGTACAGCGGGATCACTTTGTCTACAGTGCCGCTCTCGGATTTTCGACGACTCGAGTGATATCCAATCGGCTGACCGTCCGCGCCGAACGTCGGGGTGACGTGCGCGAACACCCAATAATGATCGCCGTTTTTCGCGAGATTGAGCACGTACGCGAAGACTTCGCTTCTCGCCTCGAGAAGGTCCCAGAGCATCTTGAAGACGCAGCGGGGCATGGCGGGGTGACGCACGATGCTGTGCGGTTTTCCGACGAGCTCCTCCTCGAGATAGCCGGACACGCGTACGAATACTTCGTTCGCATAGGTGATCTGACCGCGAAGGTCCGTCTTGCTGACGATGATTTCTTCGTCTTCGAAGGTGCGTTCGATTCCGGTGGGATGGGGCCGCATCGCGCTTGTCGAAGAGACGGCACTTTTCCCGCGGCTCTTTAGGCAGCTCAGCGCCGAGCGCAAAAGATGCCGGCGGCCCTCATCCCGGCGCGCCGTAGAGGCCGCGGGAGCGCACGTGCGCGAGGACCGACCTCGGCACGAGCCGCGCGGCCTCGCTCCAAGCCCCACTGCCGATCGCGGCGCGCACTCGGGTGCTCGAGACGTCGGGCAGAAGGGCCGGCCCGGCTCCTGGAGCGTCGAGCCCGGCGCGGCCCAGCACGATCGGCGGAGCAAGCCGCTCGATCGCGTCGAACCCGAACCACCGCGGCGCGTCGGCGAGAATGTCCGCGCCGATGACGAGACGAAGGCTCCACTCCGGGTGGACGCCCGCCAGATGCTGGAGGGTACGGAGGGTCCGACTCTCGCCGCCGAGCTCCTCTTCGACGCGCGAGATCCGAACGCGCGGCATCCAGGCCATCGCCAGTTCGCACATCGCAACCCGATCGTCGAACGGGGCCAGCGGTTTCGCGAACGGGTGCTGGTAGGCCGGCACGACGAGCAGAAGATCGACGTCTTCCGTCGACAGGACGAGCGCGCAGGCGAGCACGTGGGCCACGTGGGGAGGATTGAAGCTGCCTCCGAAGACCGCGACCTTCATGAGGACCTATGGCCGCACGCTCAACTTGGGGGACCGCTGAACGCTCAACGTCTCGGCGAGCACAACGCGGCCGTCGGCGTCGTACAGCGTCGCGACGACCTCCTCGCCCGAGTCGTCGAGGACGGCGGCGCCGCCACGGGGCGAGTCGATCGGGCCTGGGGTGAGAAACCAACGCGGGCCGATTTTTCTGACGAGCGGACCGGTGCTCCGGCCATACACGAGGAACGTGGCCGAAAAGATGTCCTCTTCGTCGAGCAGGGCCTTGTCGTGGATGAGCACGGCCACCCGATCGCCGAACATCTCGACCGTCCGCAGCTCGTCGCGAGGCAGGGCCTCGAGAGACTTGAGCCGCAACCTGGCTCGCTCGGCGCGAAGGAACGCGTCGATTTGATCGGGCGAGCCGCTCGCGGCCGCAACGAGCGCCCGTTCCCAGATGCCTTCGTCGCTCGGGTCGGGGCCGACGAGCGATTCCGCCCAAAGCGCCACCGTATCTTCGAGGCCAGCGTCTGCTCCCAGATAGATGGCGCGCGTAACCCTCGCTCCGTTCAGGAGAAACTCCGCGCACCGGGCCAAAGCCGCCAGGTCGCCGTTTGCTGGACCGAGGAGGCCCAATCGCATCGACGCTACTCAACCGCGCTGTCGCGGCGAAGTCAAAGGCTCGGCTCGACCGGAGGCAGGTCCGTGCTTACCTTCTTGTACCGTCGTGCACGTCTCTCCCCCGGCCAAGGCGGCCCCCCCCGGCGGCGCCGCCCATCCGACTTTCATGGATCCGGAGGCCGCAGCCCGCGCCATTCAACCGCGGGTCGACCCCCGGTCGCCTCTCACCGTAGCCGACGCAGCGGCGAAAGCAGGCCTGGCGCTCCGCGACGCAGAAAGCGGTTTGAAGTGGCTTTCGAGCGAATACCGCGGGCAGCTTCGGGTGACGCAGGAGGGGGAGCTCGTCCACGTCTTCCCGACCGGGTTTACCAAACCGTGGGAAACGCGGGACGCGGCTGCGCGCGTAGCGCGGATTGTGGCGCGGGGCCTGGCGAGCACGGTGCGCTTCCTCGTCCGGGCTTGGGTCACCGTCGTGCTCGTTGCCTACGCAGCGATTTTCGTGGGACTGCTGCTCGGCATGACTTTCGCCCGACAGGGGAACGACTCGCGACGAAACGACGAGATGCCTGGCGGCGCCCTCGCCTACGCCTTCCTTCGCGTCGTGGGCGACGCGCTCTTCTGGACGTTCCATCCCTGGTCGCCGTTCTCGGTGTACTACGCCCCTTCGCCGTGGGAGGCGCGGGGCGGATACGGGCGAGCGACCCGCCGCGATTCGCGCGAGCCGAAGGTCCCCTTCTACGAACGCGTGAACCGGTTCTTCTTTGGTCCGACCGAACCGCCCGAAGACCCGCGGGAGACCGAGCGCCTGGTCGTCGCCGCGATCCGCGCGGGCAAGGGCCGCATCGGCCTCGCCGACGTGATGCGCGTCACGGGCCTGCCGCGCGACCGCGCGGACCCGATGATGGCCCGATTGATGCTCGACTACGACGGCGACGTCAACGTGAGCGAAGACGGCGGGATCGTGTACCGGTTCGCGGCGATTCGCAAGACGGCGTCCGACAAGGCCGAGCCGGAGCCGCCGCCCGCTTGGGCGCGCGTCAAGCCGATCGCGCCGCTCACTGGCAATTCCGCGGGCACGAACTTCGTCATCGCCGCGCTCAACGCGTTCAACTTGTCGATGGGCTTGTGGGCGGTGAACAACGACATGACGATCGAGCGGGTGACCCACCTCTTCGATCGCGTGCCCCACGCGATCGCCGACACGGGGTTGCCCATCGCCCTCGGCGTCGTGCCCCTGGTGTTCTCGGCATTGCTGTTCGTGGTTCCGGTCGTGCGGGCGGTTTCCCGGCCTTTCCGCGCGCGCGCGGCCGTGGAAGAGCGGGGACGACTGGCGGTGCTGCGAGAAGTGATCGAACGGGTGCGGAGCAAGAAGCCGATCACCGACGCGGACGTGGCCGAGACCTGGCGCCGCGCCACGGGCCGTCCGGCCGACGGCAAGCGGCTCGATCGCGAGCTCGTGGCCCTCGGCGGGGACGTGGCCATCGAACCGAGCGGGGACACGCGCTGGCGCTTTGCCGACCTCGAAACGGAAGCGTCGGCCGTCGAGGCCGAGCGCGCCGCAGCTGCGGACGAGGAGGCACGGCTGGGGGAGATCGTGTACGCGACCGACGAGCGCTGAGGCCGGCAGCCCGGGCAGCGGTTGTCACGCCCGAGCGCGTTCGGTACTTTGCCGCGAATTTGGTTTTTAGGACCGGGAATCGAAAGGCCCGCCAATTGTTCGTATGGCTAACATGACCGCCCGAAAGCTCAGCCCCGCCTTGCTCGTCCTCGCGTTTGGCGCGGCCGGCTGCCACTCGGCCGCCGCGGCCGGCGCCCCAATCGCCGCAACGCCCCCCGCGGAGTCGCTGCAGACTCCGGCCCCCTTCGCCACGCCTCCCGTCCTGCCCGGCACCCCCGACATCGCGACGCTCGTGGCAAAGGTGAAACCGTCGGTCGTCAACATCACGACCGTTCAGGAAGTGAAGAACCCGCGCGGAGACCTGGGCTTCCCCGGAGGATTCGAAGAGCTATTCCCGTTCTTTCACGGCCCCAACGGCCACGGTCGGATGCCGGGCAACGAGGGCGGCGACGAGGTGCTCAAGCGGCAAGCGCTCGGCTCCGGATTCCTCGTGGACTCCGACGGGCACGTGGTCACGAACGCGCACGTGATCGACGGCGCCGACACCGTCAAGGTCAAGCTCGCGGACGACCGCGAGTATCGCGCCAAGGTCGTCGGCAAGGACGAGCGGCTCGACGTGGCCGTGCTGAAGCTCGAAAACGCTCCCCACGATCTCCCCGTCGCCGCGCTCGGGGCGAGTGACGCGATGCGCGTGGGCGAATACGTCGTGGCCATCGGCAACCCCTTCGGCCTTGGCAACACGGTGACGATGGGAATCGTGAGCGCCAAAGGGAGGACGATCGGCGCCGGTCCGTACGACGACTTCATTCAGACCGACGCGAGCATCAACCCCGGCAATAGCGGCGGCCCCCTTTTCAATCTCCGCGGACAGGTGGTTGGGATCAATACGGCCATCAATCCGCAGGGTAAAGGGATTGGCTTCGCGATCCCGATTGACGCCGTCAAGATGGTGCTCCCGCAGCTCATCGCCTCAGGCCACGTGTCCCGGGGGCGGCTCGGGGTGGTGATCCAGGGCATGGACGAAGACCTCGCGAGGGCGCTCGGCATGGACCGCGCGCACGGGGCGCTGGTCGAACAAGTGGAGCCCGGTAGTCCCGCGGAAAGAGCCGGGATCAAATCGGGCGATGTCATCGTCGCCATCGACGGTCAAGACGTCCCCCACTCGGAAGACCTCCCGCGGATGGTTGCCCCCCACAAGCCGGGGACTCACACCCACGTGACCATCCTGCGCGACAAGCAGACGCAGGTCATCGAGGTGGCCCTCGCCCCGCTCGAGGACCAGGACGGACACGGCTCGACCTCGCAGCCGCGTGAGCCCGGCGCCGAGCAGAGCGGGTCTTCTCCCCTCGGCCTGGGTGTGGCCGACGAGAACGGCCGCGTGGTGGTCGAGCGAGTCGCGCCCGACGGCCCGGCGCAAGGAAAGGTGCACGCCGGTGACGTCATCGAGTCGGTCAATCAGCAGCCCGTGACCACCACGAGCGATCTCACTGCCAAGGTGCGAGCTGCGCCGGGCGACCGGCCGGTCCTGCTCCGCGTGAAGCGGGGCGATCAGTCCCGCTACGTGGCGATCGAACGACGAACGCATTGACCGCCGGCCGCCAATCCCGCATTTCTCCCTGCGCGAAGTCGAATTATGGTCAACTGCGGGCGCTCCGCGGGAAAGCCCCGGTGGAGCGATTGGGGCCCACGCCGCTCGGGCAGGGCGCGCTGACTCGCCGATGGAGGATTCGATGAAACGTTTGGTGATACTCGCGGTTCCGGCTTTGATTTCGGGTTGTGCCGTTCAGTTTCGGGCCCACCCCCCCGAACCGGTCGTAACCGCGGAAGTGGTGGCTCCTCCGCCGCCCCCGCCTGCCTCCGCGACGGTTGAAGTGGCGGTCGAACCCGTCCAAACGGGCGAGCCCGAAGAGGTGAGCGCGACGACAGAGCCGCCCGATCCCGTCTATGAAGAAGAGACGGACGCCCCGGGGGCCGGTTACGTTTGGGTCGGCGGATATTGGGGTTGGAACGGAGGGGATTGGGGCTGGAATTGGGGCCACTGGGAGATTGCACCCGAAGGCCGCGTTTACATCGAGCCGTACTACGAGCGGGTCGGGGACCGCGTGGTCTACGTGCACGGATACTGGGGCACGCACGATGGCCCCCGGCGTGCGTACGGAGGCGAAGCCATTCGCTTTTCCAGGCCGGAGCGCCCTGCAAACTACCACCGTGGCGAGCGCGTGGTCGTCGAGCATAGGGCTGGACCCCCGCCGGGCCATCGCCCGGGCGGTGCCTACGTGCACGCGAGCGGCACCGTCCGCCCCGTCCCGCACGAAACGGTCCCCCATCGCACGGCTGTGGCCGAGAAGGGGCCGATGCCGCGCGGGGAAGCCAAGCCCGAGATGAAGGCCGAAGGGAAAGCGGAGATGAAGGGCGAGGCCAAGCCCGAGGGGCGAGGCGAAGTCAAGCCCGAGGGGAGAGGCGAGGCCAAGGCCGAGGCAAAGCCGGAGGCGAAGGTCGATCCGCGGCACGAAACGAAGACTGAAGCCAGGGCCGAACCGCGCGCCGAGCCCAAAAACGAAGCCGCTCACCCGGCGACCGGACGTCCCGTGGAGAATTCGCCTCCAGGACAGCCGCCTCACGGCGGGGTGCCGGCGAACGCCCAGGCCGCGAAGGCCGAGAGGCCCGCGCCGCACGCGCCGGCCCCCGCCACTCGCCCGCCGCCCAAGAAGAAGTAAGCGCGGGCTTGCCGCTCCCACTGTCACGTTGCGGATGGTGACATGCGGGGACGGCTGTACTAGCTTCGCCGCCCCAAGATGGCGCAGACCCGCACGACAGCCCGCGACGCGGACGGCCGAGACGCGCGCATTGGAAGTGCGGCGCGCGTCCGCGGTCGCGTCCATGGCGATGGGAATCTCATCGTCGAGGGCCATGTGGAGGGCCAGCTAGCGATACGGGGCGATCTGACGATTGCCGACGGTGCGAGCGTGACCGTCGAAATAATCGAGGCGCACGCCGTGACGATCGCGGGAGCGCTGGAGGGCGACGTGGCCGCGACCGGGGCGGTGCGCCTTGGAGCCAGCGCCCGCGTGCGCGGCAATCTGCGGGGGGCCGCCATCTCGATGGAAGAGGGCGCACGTTACTCGGGACGCCTCGATTGCGAGTTCGATTTGCCGCCGGAGCTCGGCGGCGCTTCACGTGGCGAGACGCGCGGGCGCACGCCTGCGCGACGCTGAAAAATTACGGAGAGACCCATGGCGAGCACTGTCATCGGGGCGGGCATCACCGTCGAAGGCGACATCACGACCGACGAGGACGTCGTCGTGGCGGGCACCGTACGCGGCAAGTTGTCGGCCAAAGAGGGCATCACGATCGAACACGGCGCGACCGTCGAGGCCGATATCGTCGGCGGGTCGCTGACCATTGCCGGAGCGCTCACCGGAAACGTCACGGCGACCGAGCGCGTGGACTTGCAGTCCGGGGCACGCGTGATCGGAAACGTGAAGGCGAGCCGCGTGACGATCGCGGACGGTGCCCAGTTCAAGGGCAACGTCGACATGGACGTTTGACCATGGCGGGAAGCATCTCGGTCATCGGACGGACGACGCGCGTGCACGGTCGGGTGACCGGCGCGGTCGACCTCGAAGTGCAGGGTTTCGTCGAAGGGGACATCGCCGTGGGGGGCGACGTAACGGTGGACGTGCACGGAATGGTTGGAGCGGGCGTTCGAGGTCGACGTCTCGTCGTGCGCGGCGCCGTCAAAGGCGACTTGGTGGGCGAAGAGGCGGTCTCGCTGGAAGATGGAGCCCGCGTCGTCGGCGATGTTCGAGCGCCACGCGTGACGATTGCCCCGGGAGCGCTCGTGCGCGGCTTCGTGCAGACCGGCGAAGCGGTGGAATCCCCGTCGCGCGCGGCCAGACCGCAGTCCGCGGCGCGTCCCGCTTCGCCTGCGCCGGCCAAGACGATGGCAGCGCCGCCCGCGCGGGCGCCCGCGCCGACGCCCGTCGCGGCAGTTCCAGCGCCAGCGGCGAAGCCCGCAGTAAGGCAGACGGAGGCAATGACGGCGGTGGGCAGCGTGACCGCGAACTCGTTGCCCCGGCGACCCCCGCCTCCCGTCGTGCCTGCGCTGAAGAAAGCCAAGGGGCAAGTCGCGAAGCGCAAAGAGCGCTGACGAATCGGCCGCGGCGGTTCGTCCCTTTGACGGGCCGCGCTGCTGGACCGTGTCGTTCGCTCGCGCGTCCTTGCCGGCGCGGAGCTATGCTTCCCGGGGCTTCGACATCCGCGGAGAATTGCCGCCTTGGACACACAACGAATCGACATCCTGAGCGACTCGACCGGAGAGACCGCCGAAAAGGTCGTACGCGCGGCGATGCTGCAGTTCCCGCAATCGGGTGCGCAGATTCGTCTCCACACGCGAATGCGGAGCCGGGAAATCATCCGCCCCGTGCTCGAGAACGCGGCCAAAGACGGGGCCCTGGTCGTTTTCACGGTGGTCAGCCCGGCATTGCGTGAGTACATC
>Ga0265313_10001006_pt1 | contig 27620 bp, 22 predicted proteins | sample 4123metaG_FD_203122 | JGI IMG/M metagenome (GOLD analysis project Ga0265313, IMG submission 203122) | Rhizosphere microbial communities from Carex aquatilis grown in University of Washington, Seatle, WA, United States - 4-1-23 metaG | ecosystem: Host-associated > Plants > Roots > Rhizosphere >...
TGATTTCACGGGAGCGCGAGCGCGGACGATCGTTTGGGTTTTCCGCCTCGAGCCGGTAGCGAGCAAGGGCAAACTTCGGCGCATCAAGTCGCCGCCAGCGCGGCGCGCACCTCGGCGGCGAACGCCGGCACGATGGCGAACGGATCGTAGGGCCGGCCGCGGGCGGAGAGCGTTTCAATCGGAATGTAGCCGCGGTAACCGCCGTCCCTGATCACGCGGATGAGCCGCGGCAGATCGGTGCGCTCGGGGCTGTCGGCGCCGCGCGGGCTTTCCTTGATCTGCCAGTTCACGGCGTGCGGCACGACGCGGGCGATGTCGGCGTAGGGATCGGGCACCATCATGTTGCCGGTATCGACGATCACCCCGAACCAGTCCGACTCGACCTGTTTCACGACGGCGAGCACCTGGTCGGCGTTCCGCAACATGTCGCCGTGATTCTGCACGCCGACGAGCACGCCGAATTTTTTCCCGTGCTCGGCGCACTCGCGCAACGCCTCGATCATCCACCGCGCGGCCTCGTCCCATTTGTCCTCGAAACCTTTCGGCACGGCGCCGGCGAAGACGCGGATCACGGGTGCGCCGAGTTTCGCGGCGACCTCGATCCAGGCTTTCGCGAGGCGGACATCGGCGGCGCGTTTTTCGGCGTCGGGCGTGGCGAAATCGTTGCGGATGCCGGTGCCGCTGATGTCGAGGCCGAGGCGAAACGCGCGGCGTTTGAAATCGTTGATGAACTCGTCCGAAGGCACGGCGGGGTAGCCGGGAAAATAGTAGCCGGTCGGATCGATGGCGTCGAAATCGTGGCGAACGCAAAACTCGAGCGCGTCGAAGAGCGACATCGCCGGCTGTTTCCCGTGCGTGCCGTTCAGCAGGAGATCGTTGAAACAAAATGCGTTCAGGCTGAGCTTCAGTTTCGCGCCGGCGGCGGGACGGGCCGGCGGCTCGGCCAGGGCGCGGGCGGTGCCGGCGAGCCCGCCGCTCGCCGCGGCGCACAGCGGGAGCAGCGAGGCGGTTTTGAGAAAACTGCGGCGGCTGGAGGCGTGGCGCATGGGGAGCGGGGATGGCACTGAGCATGACGCGGCGGCGGGATCTTTGGCGCGCAAAATTTTCGCGGGAGTTGCGGCGGTCCGAAATTCCGCCGGAATCGTCATGCGCGTGAATCGCCCCAACTTTCACCCCATGAAACTTCCACGCTTCGCACTTACTGCTTCGTTCGTTTTCGCCGCGCTCGCCGCGCCGCTGCTCGCGGCGGACGACGGCTGGATTTCGCTCTTCGACGGGCATTCGCTCGCGGGCTGGAAAGCCGCCGAGCATCCGGCCACGTTTGCCGTCGAAAACGGGACGATCGCGTGCGGCGGGCAGCGCGGGCATTTGTTTTACGTCGGGCCGGACGGCAAGGCGGACTTCGAAAACTTCGAGCTGTCGGTCGAGGTGCTGACGAAGCCCGGCACGAATTCCGGCGTTTATTTTCACGCGGAGTGGCTCGACGCGGGCTGGCCGACGCAGGCCGGTTTCGAGGTGCAGGTGGACAATTCGCAGAAGGAGCACGGCGGCTATCGCGAAAACAAAATGACCGGCAGCCTCTACGGCGTGCGCAACGTTTACAAGCCGATGGCGCCCGACAACGAGTGGTTCACGATGAACGTCGTCGTGCGCCGGCCGCGCGTCGAGATTCGCGTCAACGGCGTGCTCGTCGTCGATTACGTCGAGCCGCGGGAGCCATTCCCCGCGGGCGCGCCGAAGCACAACCGGCTCGGCCACGGGACGTTCGCGCTCCAGGGCCACGATCCGGAGAGCAAGGCGTATTTCCGCAACCTCCGCGTGCGGCCGCTGCCGCCGGGTGAGGACGCGAGTGTGGTGCGCCCGACGCTGGACGCGGCGGGAGCGCAGCGGCTCGCGCTCGGCAAGGACAATTTTCCGCTCGTCGATCTGCACACGCATCTGAAGGGCGGGTTGACGCTCGAGCAGGTGCTGAAACTTTCGCACGAGACCGGCATGGGCGCTGGCATCGCGACGAACGGCGGCCAGGGCTTCCCGATCCAGAACGACGCGGCGGCGCTCGCGTTTCTCGAAGTGATGAAGGGCCAGCCGGTCTTCATCGCGTTGCAGGCGGAGGGGCGCGAGTGGATCCGGATGTTCACGAAGGAAACGCGCGCGCGCTTCGATTACATTTTCACCGACTCGATGACGTGGACGAACGCCGCCGGCAAACGCCTGCGCCTCTGGATTCCCGCGGAAGCCGACATCGGCCCCGATCCGCAGGCGTTCATGGAGGAGCTGGTGGCGAAGGCGGTGCAGATCATCTCGACCGAGCCGATCGACATCTATGTGAATCCGACCTTCCTGCCGGACTCGATCGCCGCGCGCTACGACGAATTGTGGACCGACGCGCGCATGCAGAAAGTGATCGCCGCCGCGGTGCAGCACGGCGTCGCGATCGAGATCAACGCGCGCTACAAAATTCCCTCCGAGCATTTCATCCGCCTCGCGAAAGCCGCCGGGGCGAAGTTCACGATCGGCACGAACAACACCTCCGCGAAAGACTACGGCGACTGGTCCTACCCGATGGAAATGCAGAAAAAAGTCGGGCTCACGTGGAAGGACATGTGGGTGCCCGGCCACGAGCCGAGCCGCGCGCAGCGCGACCTGATGAATGTCGCCAACTAGTGGAGCTTCGAACCGCTCGTCTCCACTTGGCAACGCCCTCACCCTTCGTTCCACTTCGCCGGATGTTTACCCCGATCCTCGCGCGCCGCGTCGCGCTGTCGCTCGCATTAATTCCGTTTTTCTCCCAGCTCCGCGCCGCCGCCGGCCACGACTGGCCGACCTATCTCGCCGACAAGGCCGCGAGCCATTACTCGACGCTGGCGCAGATCACGCCGGAAAACGTCGGCCAACTCGAGGTCGCGTGGACGTGGCACGCTGGCGACGCGCGGCCCGACACCTCGCAGATCCAGTGCAACCCGCTCGTGATCGACGGCACGCTCTACGCGACTTCGCCGCAGCAAAAACTCGTCGCGCTCGACGCCGCGACGGGCCGCGAGTTGTGGCGCTTCGATCCGGCGGCGCCCGGCGGGCCGACCGACGCGGGCGGCGTCAATCGCGGCGTGGCTTATTGGGCGGACGGCGACGACCGGCGGATTTTGTTCGGCGCGGGACACTGGCTGCACGCGATCGATGCGCGCACGGGCCGGCCGATCGAGGGTTTCGGCGGCCACGGCCATGTTGACCTCGCGCTCGGCCTCGAGCGCGACGTGACGGGGCTGCAAATCCAGGCGAACACGCCGGGTGTCATTTTTCGCGACCTGATCATCATGGGCATGCGCGTCGGCGAAGGCCCGGCGCCCGCCGCGCCCGGACACATCCGCGCCTACGACGTGCGCACCGGTAAAATGGTCTGGCGGTTTCACACGATCCCGTTTCCCGGCGAGCCGGGCTACGAAACATGGCCGCCCGACGCGTGGCAACACATCGGCGGCGTCAACGTCTGGGCCGGCATGACCGTGGACGAGGAACGCGGGCTCGTGTTCTGCCCGATCGGCTCGGCGGCATTCGATTTTTGGGGCGGCGACCGCCACGGCGACGATCTCTACGCCGACTGCCTGGTCGCGCTCGACGCCGCGACCGGCCGGCACGTCTGGCACTATCAATTCACCCACCATGATCTCTGGGACCGCGATCCGCCCGCGCCGCCGAACCTGCTCACGATCCACCGCGGCGGCCGCGACATTCCCGCGGTCGCGCAAATTTCGAAGTCCGGCCACGTGTGGGTTTTCAACCGCGAGACGGGCGAGTCGCTGTATCCGATCGAGGAAGTCGCGGCGCCGAGTTCCGATCTCGCGGGCGAACTCACGTCGCCGACGCAGCCGCTGCCGACGAAACCGGCGCCGTTCGTCCGCCAGCTTTTCACGGCGGACGAAATCACGAACCGCACGCCCGAGGCGCACCGCGCCGTGCTCGAGCGATTCGCGCGGCTGCGGGCGCACGCGCGCTTCACGCCGCCGAGTCGCGAGGGCACGATTATTTTTTCCGGTTTCGACGGCGGCGCGGAGTGGGGCGGGGCCGCGGTCGATCCGGACGGCGTGCTCTATGTGAACGCGAACGAGATGGCGTGGGTGCTCACTATGATCGACTCGGGCGTCGCGACATCGGGAACCATGCCATCGCGCGGCGAGCAGATTTATTTGCAGACCTGCGTCGGCTGCCACGGCGTGGACCGGCGCGGCAACGCGGCGCAAAACATTGCGTCGCTCGTCAACCTCTCGCAGCGGCTGACCGCCGAGCAGGCGGCGGCGGTGATCCAGCACGGGCGCGCGGTGATGCCGCCGTTCGGATTCCTGAGCGATGCGCAGCGGGCGGATCTGGTCGCCTACCTGATGGGCACCGCGCAGGCGCCCGCGCCGGTGGAGCCGCTCGTCGCCGGCCAAAAATCGCCGCCGCCCTACACGCACACCGGCTACAACCGCTGGCTCGACCCGGACGGTTATCCGGCGGTCAAGCCGCCGTGGGGCACGATCAGCGCGATCGATCTTAACACCGGCGAGTATCGCTGGCGCGCGCCGCTCGGCGAGTTTCCCGAGTTGGCGGCGAAGGGAATCCCACCGACCGGCACGGAGAATTATGGCGGGCCGCTCGCGACGGCGGGCGGGCTGTTGTTCATCGGCGCGAGCCGGGACGAAAATTTCCGGGCGTTCGACCGCCACACCGGCCGCGAACTGTGGAAATTCAAACTGCCCGCCGGCGGCTACGCGAGCCCGGCGACCTACGAGGCCGGCGGCCGGCAGTTCGTCGTGATCGCGTGCGGCGGCGGCAAGATGACGACGAAGAGCGGCGACGCGTATGTGGCGTTCGCACTGCCGGCGAAATGAACGGGCGCGGGCGACTGCGCGCTACGATTTCGCCGGCGCGGGCGGCGGGTTGCGGCAGGACTGCCACGCGAGGAAGCGCCAGCGGCCGTTTTCCTCGCGCCACACGGCGAGGAAGTTGAGATCGATCGCCTGCCGTTGGTCGCCGTTGCGGACGTGAATGATCGCGCGGCCGGTCATCAGCGCGAGGCCGGGCGCGGCGGGCAGAAACGTGCGTTCCTGATAATCGAAGCCCTCGTAAACGGTGCGGTGCGAAACGAGCGCGTCGATGTAGGATGCCTTGTTGTCAACCTTGCCGTTCGAGTGGGTGTAGCGCAGCGCGTCGGCGAAGATCGCGTCGAGCCGGGCGGGATCGGCGGCCTCGGTTGCGGCGACGCGTTCGTCGTCGGCGGCGGCGAGGGCGGCGATGACGGCGGGCGAAGCGGCCGCGCGCGGCGAAAGGAAGGCGACGGCAAAAAGTGGGAGCAGGCGGAGGAGGGTCTTCATGGGGTGGAACGGCTGCGCAAGACGCAGGCGATCGCCGGCCGAGGCGCGAGCCAAAAGTGACGCGGAATTTTTTGTGCCCATTCGCGGTTCAGTTCCGTCATGCTCGGTTGGCATGAAACCCCGCCTGCCCCTCGTCGTTTCCACCGTGGTTTTGGCCGCCGCATCGGCGTTCGCCGGCGCGCCGTTGCCGCGCAGCACGCCCGAGGCGGAAGGCGTCGATTCCGCCGGCGTCCTCGCGCTCGTCAATGCGCTCGAAACGAAAATCGACGCGGTTCACAGCCTCGTGCTCGTGCGGCACGGCAAGGTCGTCGCGGAGGGTTGGTGGGCGCCTTACGCGGCCGGCGACGTGCACATCATGTATTCGGCGACCAAGAGTTTCACCTCGACGGCGGTCGGCCTCGCCGAACAGGAGGGGCTGCTGAGCATCAACGACAAGGTGTTGTCGTTTTTTCCCGACCTCGCGCCCACCGCGCCGGCCGAGCAGCTCAAGGCCATGCGCATCCGCGATCTGCTGACGATGACGAGCGGCCATCAAAACGACACGATGGACCGGCTTCGCGCGCGGGCGGACGGGCAGTGGCGGCGTGCGTTCCTCGAGCTGAACGTCGAGAACCGGCCCGGCACCCACTTCATCTATAATTCCGGCGGCAGCTACATGCTTTCCGCCATCGTCCAAAAAGTGAGCGGCCAGACGCTCGACGCGTTTTTGCAACCGCGGCTGTTCGAGCCGCTGGGCATCGAGCGGCATCCGTGGGGCTTGAGCCCGGAAGGCGTTGCACTCGGCGACGGCGGCCTTTCGATCACGACGGAGGACCTCGCCAAGTTCGGGCAGCTTTATCTCCAAAAAGGCATCTGGAACGGGAAGCGCCTCCTCGCCGAAAAGTGGGTCGAGCAGGCGTCCGCGCGGCAGAGTTCCACCGGCGGCGATCCGGACAGCAATTGGGATTACGGATACGGGTTTCAATTCTGGCGCAACAAGGCGGGCGGCTATCGCGCCGACGGCGCGCTCGGGCAGTTCGCCTTTATTCTGCCGGAATATGACGTCGTGCTCGCCGTCACGAGCGGCACGTCCGACACGAAGGGCATCATGAACACGGTCTGGGAGCAATTGCTGCCGGCGCTGCACTACGTCGCCCTGCCGGCCAACGCCGCCGCGCACGAGCAACTCGCGCGCAAGCTCGCGTCGCTGGCGCTGCCGGTGCAGCCGGGCGCCGCGCACGCGCCGCGCGAGCGGGAAATTTCCCGGCAGCGTTACGCCTTTCCCGAGAACGAGCAGGGCATCGCGGCGGTCTCGATCGATTTTTCCGCGGCGCAACCCGTGATCACGTTTCAGGACACCGAAGGCACGCACGCCATCGCGTGCGGCCTCGGCGAATGGGTGCGCGGCGACACCACCTTTCGCAAGCGGATCAGCAGCCTCTTCGACCGCGAGCATCAGGGCATGGCCGCTTGCGGCGCGTGGACCGACACGGATACGTTCACGGCCAAGCTTTGCTTCACTGAAACGCCCTACACGATCACCGCGCACTTCAAATTCGAAGGCAACCAGCTCCTGCTCGACATGGAGCACAACGAGCGCTGGGGCGAAAAAAAGCGCCCGCGGCTCACCGGCGAGAAAGTCACCCCATGATTTCGCCGCCCGGCTTTCTGGCGACCGCGTGCGCCGGTCCCGGCCCGCTGGGCGGCAAACCTTGGCGATTGCCCGCGTTGCAAGGACAGGCTATTCGTCGATCGATCCGTTTCGCACCCCAACGAACAAAACCATCATGAAAAAACTATTCCTCGCTCTCACCACCGCCGGTTTGCTGACGCTCAGCGCCGCCTCGCTTTCGGCCCAGACCGAACCGAAATCCGTGATCCATGTGGTCACCGTTGCGTGGAAAGCCAACACGACGCCGGCGCAAATCCAGGCCGCCCTCGACGGCGTCAAGGCTCTGCCCGCCGGTTACAAGGGCATCACGCGCGTCTGGACGCGGTCGATCAAGGTTCAGGGCGGCAAGGCCAACGCGTTCGTGATGGAATTCGCCGACGAGGCCGCGCTGAAGGCTTACACCGACAGCCCGGCGCAAAAGGAATGGTATAAAACCTACCTGCCGATCCGCGAACAAAGCACGACGTTCGACATCGCCAACTGACCGCGTTTGTGGCGCACCGCGGCCGATTGAACCGTTCCCGCAGAAGACCGCCGGTGCGATTTTTCCCGTGAACGACACGCCTGTCCCCGATTTTTCCCGCCGTCGTTTTCTCCAAACGATGGCCGGCGGCGCGGCGATCCTTGCGCTCGGCGGTCGGCGGCTGATGGCGGCGGACGGCGCGACGCCGGCGCCGCCGTGGTTCCGGCGCGCGCTGCGCTGGGGACAGGTCAATCTCACCGAGATCGATCCGACGCGCTTCGATCTCGCGTGGTGGCGGGCGCACTGGCAACGCACCTGCCTGCAGGGCATGGTCGCCAACGCCGGCGGAATCGTCGCGTATTATCCGACCGAGGTGCCGTTGCACCGGCGCGCGCGGTTTCTCGGCGAACGCGATTTGTTCGGCGAGATTTTGCACGCGGCGCACGCCGACGGGCTCGCGGTGTTCGCGCGGATGGACTCGAACCGCGCGGACGAGGCGTTTTACCGCGCGCACCCGGACTGGTTCGCGCAGGACGCCGACGGCAAGCCCTACAAAATCACCGATCTCTACGTCGCGTGCGTGAACGGGCCGTATTACGACGAGCACATCCCAGCGATCCTGCGCGAAGTCGCCACGCGCTACCGGCCGGAAGGTTTCGCTGACAACAACTGGAACGGCCCGATGCGCCAGCAGCCGTGCTTCTGCGCGAACTGCGAGCGCAAGTTCCGTGCGCGCACGGGTCGCGCGATCCCGCGCGCCGCGAACTGGAACGATCCGCTCTACCGCGACTGGATCACCTGGAATTACGAGCGGCGGCTCGAAATCTGGGACGCGTTCAACCGCGTGACGCGCGCGGCCGGCGGGCCGGAGTGTATTTGGGTGGGCATGATGGCGGGCTCGCAGAGCTGGCAGTCGCGGGTGTTTCGCGACGACCGAGAAATCTACCGGCGCACGGAACTCGTGTTGCTCGACGACCAGCGGCGGTTCGACGGCGAGGGTTTTCAGCACAATGGCGAAATCGGCCAGCGCATCCGCGGCGTCGGCGGCCGGGACAAGGTCATTCCCGAGAGCATGGCGATGTATCACCTCGCGGAGCATAATTTCCGGCTCGCCGCCAAGCCCGAGCCGGAGGTGCGGATGTGGGTTGTCGAGGGCATCGCGGGCGGCGTGCAGCCATGGTGGCACCACGTCGGCGGCGAACAGGAGGATCGCCGAATGTTGAATACGGCGGAGCCGCTCTGGCGGTGGCATCGCGACCACGAGGAGTTTTTGGTCAACCGCCGGCCGGCCGCGACCGTCGGGTTGCTCTGGTCGCAGCGCAACATGGACTTTTTCGGCCGCGACGAGGCGAACGCCCACGTGGACGACCCGTGGAACGGCTGGATGCAGGCGCTCGTGCGCGCGCGGATTCCCTACGTGCCGGTGCACCTCGACGACCTCGAGCGCGAAGCCGGCGAACTCGGCCTGCGGCTGATGATTCTGCCGAACCTCGCCGCGATGTCCGACGCGCAGGTCGCGGCCGTGCGGCGGTTCGTCGCCGGCGGCGGCAGCCTGGTCGCGACCGGGTTGAGTTCGCTCTGCAACGAGTGGGGCGAGGCGCGAAGCGACTTTGCGCTGGCCGACGTGTTGGGCGTGAGCGTGCCGGCGGCGCACGCGTGGCGCGACGAAACGAAGCGCGCGCAGTGGGCGCGCGATTGGGCGCAGACTTACCTGCGGCTCGCCGCGAGCGGCGGCGGAAAGCGGCACGAAATCCTTCGCGGGTTCGACGAGACGGAGATTCTCGCGTTTGGCGGAATGCTGGAGCCGCTGGTCGTCGCGCCCGGCGCAACCGTGCCGCTGACGTTTGTGCCGCCCGTGCCGGTGATGCCCGCTGAGTCGGTGTGGATGCGCGAGCCGGCGACGGACATCGCTGGGCTGGTGCTGCGGGAAAATTCCGGCGGCGGTCGCGTCGCCTGTCTGGCGGCGGATCTCGACCGGCGATTTTCGCGCGACAATCTGCCCGATCACGGCGATCTGCTCGCGAATCTCATGCGCTGGGCGGTGAAGGACGACGTGCCGCTGCGCATCGAAGGGCCGGGCTTGATCGACGCTCATCTCTATCGCCAGCCGGGCCGGCTCGTGTTGCACCTTGTCAATCTCACGAGCGCGGGCACGTGGCGCACGCCCGTGCACGAACTGATCCCGGTCGGCCCGCTGCGCGTGGCATTGCGGTTGTCCGCGGGCGTGAGCGGGCGCGGCGCGCGCTCATTGGTGCGAGCGGGAGAACTCACGCCGACCGTGCGCGAAGGCTGGATGCACTTCGAGATCGCGCCGATCGCCGATCACGACGTTGTGGTGATCGAATAATTCCTACCCATCGATGAAAGCTTTGCCGGTTCTCTTCTTCGCCGCCTGCATGGCTTCCACAGCCGCCTCTGCGCCAACGCCGATTCCGCTCTGGCCGGGCAGGGCGCCGGGCGAAACCGTCGTGCTGCCACCCGAGGCCGACACGACGAAACCGAAGGACGAGCTGATCGCCGGCAGACGCGTGATCCGGCTCGGCCATGTTTCCGATCCGACGATTGCAATCTACGCACCCGCCCCGGGGAATAACACCGGCGCGACGGTGCTCGTTTGTCCGGGCGGCGGATATCACATTCTCGCGATGGACCTCGAGGGGACGGAGGTCTGCGAGTGGTTGAACTCGATCGGCGTCACGGCCGTGCTGCTGAAATATCGCGTGCCCGAGCGCCACGGGCAGCCGCGCTACGCCGCGCCGCTGCAGGACGCGCAGCGCGCACTCGGGCTCGTGCGGCGGCGAGCCGCGGAGCTCGGCGTCGATCCGCACCGCATCGGCGTGCTGGGCTTTTCCGCGGGCGGACATCTGGCGGCGGCGCTCAGCAACAATCACGCCGGGCGCACCTACGCCGCGATCGACGATGCGGACGAGGTGAGCTGCCGGCCGGACTTCTGCGTTTTGATTTATCCGGGTTACCTGGTGGATGAGAAGAACAACAACGTGGTCCGGCCTGAACTTTCGGTGAACGCGGCGAACACGCCGCCGACTTTTCTCGCCATGGCGGAAGACGATCCCGTGCACGTCGAAAACGCGCTCTACTACTATGTCGCGTTGAAGAACGCGAAAGTGCCCGCCGAGCTGCACGTCTATCCGAGCGGCGGTCACGGCTACGGATTGCGACGCACGGACAAAACCGTCACGACGTGGCCGGATCGCGTGGCCGATTGGTTGAAAGCGGGCGGCTGGCTGACGGCGGCGAAGTAGGGCGGTCGGAGCGTCGCGGCAGCGGCTAAAGATTGCCTTTGCGCATTTCCTCGAGCACGTGGTCGGTCGTGCGCCAGGCGAGCGCCATGATCGTGAGCGTGGGATTTTTGTCGGCGTTCGAGCAGAACGGCGCGCCGTCAGCGAGGAAGAGGTTTTTCACGTCCCAGGTGCGGCCCCACGGCGACGTGACGGAGGTTTTCGGGTCGGCGCCCATCGTCGCGCCGCCGACCTCGTGCTTCACGTTGCCGCCGGGACGGATGACTTTCAGCGGGTCAGGGCTGACGGGATTCGGCCGGCCGCCCATTGCCTCGATCAGCTCGGCGAAGGTGCGCTGCATGTGCGCGACCTGGCGCAGTTCGTGGCTCGACCATTTCCAGTGGAAACGCAGCACGGGCAGCCCCCACTTGTCCTTCACGACGGGATCGAGTTCGCAGAACGAATCGTCGTTCGGGATCATTTCGCCGCGACCGGAAAAATAAATCTGCGAGCCGAAATAGCGGCGCGCGTCCTCCTTGAACTGGCGGCCGTAGCTGCCGCGCGTGAGATGCTGGAGCCCGGCGGCGGCCCACATGTTCGGGAGCTGGCGGCCGGTGCTGAACTCGACGTGGTAGCCGCGCGCAAAATCGAGTTTGCCGGCGAGCTGTTCGCGATAAAGCCACCACGGCACGTAAACGTGCGGGCCGCCCGCGCCGTCCTCGTTGAACGCGGGCAGGTTTTCCAGCAGCGGAATCTGGCCGCCGAGGCCCGCGCCGACGGTGTCCATGATGTATTTTCCCAACAGGCCGCTGGAGTTCGCGAGGCCGTCGGGGAAGCGCGGCGATTTCGAGTTGAAGAGAATCCGCACCGACTCCGCCGAACTCGCGGCGAGAATGACGACGCGCGCGCGGACCGTGCGCTCCTCGCCGGTGGGCTTGTCGATGTAGGAAACGCCGGTGGCCTGGCCGTCTTCATCGACGAGGACTTCGCGCACCATCGCGTCGGTGACGATGTCGAGGTTGCCGGTCGCGAGCGCGGGCGGCAGGTGAACGGTGGTCGATTGGTAGTTTGCCTTGATCGAGCAGCCGCGCTGGCACTCGGTCGCCCAGAAACACGCGGCGCGCAGACTCATCGCCTCGGCGAGGATGCGCTGCGCGGCCGGGTTGCCGGGGTGGAGTTTTTGCGGAATGCGGTCGGCGTCCTGGCGCGTCGAGAGCACGGCGCGGCGGATCGGGATCACGGGCAGGCCGAGTTTTTTCGCGCGCTGTCGCGCGAGAATTTCACCGAGGCGCGGTTTCGGCGGCGGGAGCAGAACGCCGGGCGAGGAGTCGGGCGTGTTTTCCAAACCCTCGTTGCTGCCGTAAACGCCGACGAGCATCTCGACCTTGTCGTAATACGGCGCGAGATCATCGTAGCCGATCGGCCAGTCGCGGCCGAGGCCGTCGCGGCTGCGGGCCTTGAAATCGTAGGGGCCGTTGCGCAGCGCGATGCGCGCCCAGTGGTTCGTGCGGCCGCCGAGCATCCGCGCGCGCCACCACGTGAAGTTGCGGCCGGGCTCCTGCGACGCGCTCACGTAGGGCTCGCCCGCGACGGCCCAGCCGCCATCGACGGTGGAATCGTAAAAACCGAGCGGCTTGTCGGGCGTGCCGGTGTCGCGGAGCGGCGCCTGCGAGGGGAGGTTGAACATCGGCGTCTCGCGCGCCGGGTCGTAGTTGCGGCCGGCTTCGAGCATAAGCACTTTCACGCCCGCCATCGTGAGCGTGTAGGCCGCCTGCCCGCCGCCCGCGCCGGAGCCGACGACGATCGCGTCGTAAGTCGGCTGGGTTTTGCTCGCGGTGATGATTGGCATCGTGGTGCGGTCAGGCCATCGCCGCCAACATGCCGCGAACGTAGCCGACGGATTCGGCGAGCCCGGTGACCGGGTTCACTCCGAGTTTTTCGTATTCGAAGGCGGCGGCGCCGGCATACTTGATGTCGATCAGCGCGGCGAGGATGCCGCGGATGTCCATCCGGCCGCGGCCGACTTCGACGGGGATGTCCTCGGCGCCGGGCAGCGCGAGCGAGTCCTTCAAATGCACGTCGTAAATCCGCGCGGCGCAGCGGCGGATCGCGTCGGCGGGATCGACGTGCGCGCGCATCGTGTGGCCGACGTCGAGGCAGAGGCCGATGCGCGCGTCGAGCGGCTCGATCAGTTTCAGCGCCTCGTAGGGCGACGGATAAATTTTGTCCTCGGGGCCGTGGTTGTGGATCGCGAGGCGGATGTCGTATTCCTTCGCGAGTCGGGCGACGAGCGGCAGCGAGTCGGGCGCGGGGCTGCACGTCATCAGCGTAAGGCCGGCGGCGCGGACGTTGTCGAAGGCCTTGCGCGCGGCGGCTTCGCTGTTGGTGAGATAAACGACGCTCGTCGTGACGGGAGTGACGCCGGCGGCGCGAAATGTTTCCGCGGCGGCGCGGCATTCCCCGGGCGTGCCTTTCTCGAAATTCGCGTGCGTGCGGTAGATCGAGACGCAGCCGATTTCCAGTTGCCTCAAAACGGTTGCCGCCGCGGCGACCGGCAGGTCGCGCAACGAGATCGAGGCGACGCCGAGCTTCAAGCCGTGCGTGCGGTCGCGCGCGGGGCCGGCCGCGGGAGCGGGCTCGGCGGCGCGCACGCGCGCGACGAGGTTGAGAAACGAAACCGCGGCGGCGGAGAGCGCGGCGCGCTTCAGGGCGTCGCGGCGCGTGAGGAGATTTTTCCGGGGCATGGAGTGATTTTGGGACGCGGGCCGCAGCTTGACGAAGCGCCGCGCGCAGAGTTGCGCGAAGCGACGCGAGAGAGCAACCCGCGTTTGCCGGGCGTCACGCCAGCCGGCGCGCGGCGGCTTGCGCGCGCAGGCAGAGCTCGGCGGCCTTGAAGGCGTGCGCCTGCGTCATGGCCTTTTCGGTGCGGTTCAGGCAGTCGAGGATGAATTCGCCGAAGAAGCGGTAGCCGACCTGGCCATCGACGGCGAGGTGGCGTTCGCCTTTTTCGTCGGCGATATAGACTTGGTTGCCGGTTTTGTCGCGCGCGAGGTCCACGTATTTGCGCAGCTCGATGAAACCCTTCGTGCCGAGGATGAAGGTGCGGCCGTCGCCCCACGTGCTGAGACCGTCGGGCGTGAACCAATCGACGCGCACGAAGTTCGTCGCGCCGTTGTCGCCGAGAAGCGACGCCTCGCCGAAGTCCTCGAATTCCGGTTTGTCGGGGTTGGCGAAGTTGGCGATCGAGGCGTTGAGGATGTTGGCGTCGGTCGCGCCGGAGAAGGTGAGGAACTGCTCGAACTGGTGGCTGCCGATGTCGCAGAGGATGCCGCCGAATTTTTCGCGTTCGAAAAACCACGCGGGGCGGGACGACTTGCCCAGCCGGTGCGGCCCGAGGCCGAGCACGTGAATGACGCGGCCGATCGCGCCCTGTTGCACGAGGTCGGTGGCGAACATCGCGGACTCGTTGTGAATCCGCTCGCTGAAATAAACCATGTATTTGCGGCCGGTGCGCGCGACCACGGCCTTCGCGTCGTCGAGCTGCGGCAGCGTCGTGAAAGGCGCCTTGTCGGTGAAATAGTCCTTGCCGCCCGCCATCACGCGGCAGCCGAGCGGGCCGCGCTCGGAGGTGACGGCGGCGGCGGCGACGACGTGCACGGCGGGATCGGCGAGGATTTCGTCGAGCGAGCGCGCGAGTTTGGCCTGCGGGAATTTTTCGCGAAAGGCATCGGTTTTTTTCGGGTCGGGATCGAAGACCCACTTGAGCGTGGCGCCGGCCTCGGTGAGGCCGTTGCACATGCCGTAGATGTGGCCGTGGTCGAGGTTCGTGGCGGCGATGACGAATTCGCCGGGCTTGACGACGGGATTCGGCTTGCCGCGCGGTGCGTAGTTCATGCCGCTGGATTTTTCGTCGGCGGTTGGCGCCGGGGAGTCGGCGGCGGAGGCGCGGCGGGAAATCAACGAACTGGCGGCGAACACGGCGGCGGTTTGGGAGATGAAATGACCGCGATTCATAGCGGGGAACGATCGGGGTTGGCGAGAGCAGCTTTGACGGAACGCGAAAGATTTCAACTGCGTCGGGACGCGGCCGGGTGACGGACGTTTCGCGTTTTTTTTGTTCACCGGCGGGATCGAGGCCGCGGGGCGTTGGTAATTTTTCGGGAAGCGCGCTTATTGCGGGATGGTTCCGTTTTCCATTCTCGATCTTTCGCCCATTGTGCAAGGCGGCACCGTCGCCGAGGCGCTCGAACGTTCGCGCGACCTCGCGCGGCACGCGGAGCGCCTGGGCTATCGGCGCTTCTGGCTCGCGGAGCACCACAACATGCCCGGGATCGCGAGCGCGGCGACGGCGGTCGTGATCGCGCACGTCGCGGCGGGCACCTCGACGATTCGCGTGGGCTCGGGCGGCGTGATGCTGCCGAACCACGCGCCGCTCGTGATCGCGGAGCAATTCGGCACGCTCGAAGCGCTTTTCCCGGGACGGATCGATCTCGGGCTCGGCCGCGCGCCAGGCACCGATCCGCTCACGGCGCGGGCGCTGCGGCGTGGCAAGCCGAACACCGCGGACACGTTTCCGCAGGACGTCGTCGAGTTGCAGGCTTATTTCCGGCCGGCCGAGCGGGATCAGGCGGCGCAGGCCGTGCCCGGCGCCGGGCTGGCGGTGCCGATCTGGCTGCTGGGCTCGAGCACGTTCAGCGCACAGCTCGCGGCGGCGCTCGGGCTGCCGTTCGCGTTCGCGTCGCACTTCGCGCCGGAGCAGCTTTACGAGGCGCTCGCGCTCTATCGCGAAAAATTTCGCCCATCGGAATCGCTGCGGCGGCCCTATGCGATGGCGTGCGTCGCGGTGTTCGCGGCGGACACGGATGCGGAGGCGGCGCGGCTGTTCACGTCGCTCCAGCAAAGTTTCGTCAACCTCCGGCGTGGCGCGCCCGGCCCGCTGCCGCCGCCGGTGGACGACATGGCGGGACACTGGTCGCCGATCGAACAGGCGGGACTCGACCACGCGTTTCACGAGGCGATCGTCGGATCGCCGGCGACGGTGGCTCGGGGCCTCGAGGCGTTTCTCGCGCGCACGGGCGTGGACGAGTTGATGGTGACCGCGGCGATCTTCGATCACGCGGCGCGGCTGCGGTCGTTCGAACTCGTCGCGCAGGCGCGCGAGGCGCTAAGCGGCGCACGCACCTGACGGCGAAGAAATTTGGAGCACCTTTCGGGCCGCGCCTGCGTCTTACCCACTCATGGACTACCGCAAACTTGGTGGCACGGGGCTAAAGGTTTCCGAGTTGTGCCTCGGGACGATGCAATTCGGCTGGACGACCGACGAGGCGAACGCGGTCGCGGTGATGGACGCGTTTGTCGCTGCCGGCGCAAACTTCATCGACACCGCCGACATCTACACGATGTGGGGCCCGCGCGGGCTCGCGGCGGCCGGCGAATCGGAGGAGATCATCGGTCGCTGGATGAAGGCGCGGGGCAATCGCGCCGATCTCGTCGTCGCGACGAAGGTGCGCGGGAAAATGGCCGAGGGGCCCAACGGCGAGGGCTTGTCGCGCCGGCGCGTGATCGCGTGCTGCGAGGCGTCGCTGCGGCGGTTGCAGACGGACTACATCGATTTGTATCAGTGCCACTGGGTCGATCTCGAAACGCCGATCGAGGAAACGCTCGGCGCGCTCGACGATCTCGTGCGCGCGGGGAAAGTCCGCTACATCGGCGCGTCAAATTACCCAGCGTGGCGGTTGATGGAGGCGATCTGGCAGAGCGACAAGCGCGGGCTTGCGCGGTTCGTGAGCTACCAGCCGCAGTATTCGCTGATGGAACGCGCGGGTTTCGAAATCGAGGCGATGCCGCTGTGCAAACATCACCAACTCGGCGTGATTCCCTACTCGCCGCTCGCGGGCGGATTTCTGAGCGGCAAATATCGCCGCGGCGTGAAAGTCGAGAGTATCCGCGCTGGCGAGGTGCGCGACCTCTACGCCAACGAGCGCGGGTTCGTGGTGATCGACGAGTTGGAAAAAATCGGCCGCGCGCACGGCAAAACCGTCGCGCAGACGGCGCTCGCGTGGATGCTGACGAACCCGGTCGTGACCGCGCCGATCGTCGGCGCGAACAATGTCGCCCAGCTCAACGATGCGCTCGGCGCGGTCGGCTACCGGCTCGCCGCGGGCGAGATGGATGCGCTGCACCAGCTCACGAAGTATCCGAAAAACTGGCGGCCGATTTGGGACTGAGTGCGGCACGGACGAGCGCGCCGCGCGGCGTTTAGAACAACGAGCCCTTGTCGGCGTCGCCGAGCATGGCGCGGCGGACGAGCGGGATCGGCGGGCCGCCGTAGCTGAGGAACTGGTCGTGGAAATCCTTCCACGCGGCGCGGCCGCCGCGCGTGGCAGTCCAGTCGGCGCGCAGTTTGCGGATCATGAGCTTGCCCATCGTGTAGTTGAGATACGCCGGATCGAAGGTGCCGCGGTTCGCCTGCTGCTCGGCGTTGCCCTCGTCCTGCAGGCCTTTCTCGCGGAAAAGTTTTTTGGCTTCGTCGAGCGTCATGCCGTGCGTGTGCAGGCCGACGGCGACGACAAAGCGCACGTTGCGCAGCAGCGCCTCCTCGAGCTGGCCGATGTGCAGCTCGGGCGAGCCGGCGCCGAGGCCGGCGTCCCACATCATCTCTTCGCTGTAGTGCGCCCAGCCCTCGGCGAACGCGTAGCCGACGAACACCTGGCCGAATTTCGAGGATGCGCGGTTGGCGTGGAGGAATTGCAGGAAATGTCCGGGCCAGACTTCGTGCGCGGAGGTGAAGAGCAGCGGGCCGACGCCGGGCACGTAGGCGTCCTGCTTTTCCTTCGGCCACGCGGGGTCGGGCGGAGCGACGTAGTAAGTCGAGGGCAGCCCGCGCTCGTAGGGGCCGGGGATGTTGATGTAGGCGAAATTCCAGGCCTTGTAGGCGGGCGCCTCGGCGACCTTCGCGACTTCGGGGCCGGGAATCGTGACGAGGTCGCGGTCGGCGATGAATTTCCGCAGGTCGGCGAGCTGATCGGTCGCCATTGCCACGACGGAGCCGGTCGGCTTGTGCGCGAAGGCGAGCGCCGTGGCTTCCGCGATCGATTTTCCGGGCGCGAATTGCGCGCAGGCCTGTTCGAGCGCGCGCCAGTTGCGATCGAGATCGCTGCGGCCGACCGCCTCGAGTTCGGGCAGCGAGATGTCCACGCCCTCGGTCTCGCGGACCATCGCGATGAATTTTTCCGGCCCGAGTGCAAAGTCGCCGCCGGCGGTTTTGTCGCGCTCGTCGAGCCACGCGGAAAATTCGCGCACGGCGCGGATCGCGGCGGCGTTGGCGGCGTTGAACTCGGCGGCGCGCGGGCCCTTGAGCGCGGGCGCGAAAACTTTCGGCACGTCCTGCTCGTAGAAATCGGCGAGCCCGCCGATCATGACCTTGCCGATTGCAATGAGCGGTTTCGCGAGCGGGCCGCGGAGGTTTTCCTTGATCTGGGCGATCGCGGTGGGCACGGCGAGGGCGTAGCGCGTGTAGGCTTCGACGCGCGTGGCGAGCGGCGCGTAGTCGCGCGAGACATAGACGTCGGGGTCGATCGCGTCGGCGTAGAACGCGGGGTTCGTGTGCGGGAAGTCGGCGGTTTCGAGCCAGAAAAGATCGCGGCGCGTGATCGACACGAGGTAGTCGCGCTCGAAGCGCTGCGCGGGATCGAGCGTGCCGGGGTCGAAGGCGAGCGCGGCGGCGCGCTGGGCTTTCAGGCGAGCGATTTCTTTTTTCAGGCCGGCTTCACTCCAGTCGGAAAGCCGGCCGTCGAATTCATGCCGGCCCTGAACGATCGCGAAGCCCGGATTGGCGGCGAAATAGGCGTCGATGAAATCGGTGACGAAGCGATCCCACGCGGCCGAGGCCGGCGCGGCGAAGGATGTCGGACAGAAAGCGGCCAGAAAGAAAAGGCCGAACACGAGCGCCGCAAGGCGCGATCGGAGGGGACGTGGGTGCATGGGAAATTGGCGGAAACGCTGCGCGGGATTTGCGGCCAGACAACTGGAATCGACGCGACCCCGATGCCGCGGCGGGGTGAGTGCGATGCGTTCCGCGAGTTGCTTCCGCGCGTGTGGCAAGGATAGCGTGCGGCGTTTCCATGACCGATCTCGGGAAAATGCTTTTTGTCGTTGGACTGGCGATCGCCGCGGCGGGTTTGCTGCTGTGGACTGGGGTGGGGCGCGGGTGGCTTGGGCGGCTGCCCGGCGACATTCATGTCGTGCGGCCGAATTTTTCGTTTCATTTTCCGATCGTCACGTGCCTGCTGATCAGTCTCGTGTTTTCGGCCGTGCTGTGGTTGTTGCGCCGGTGAGGGCTGAAGACGGGTGCGAATCTACGGCGGGCGCCGTGGGATTTTCGCTCGTTTTCGGCGGCCGGATCGCCAACAATTCGGACGGTTCGTGCCAGACGGTATTTTCAACCCCATGACCCCAAAATTCAAACTTGCCACGTTGCTATTAATCCTGGGCGGCGCGCCGGGCGCGCTGGTCGCGAGCGAGAAATTCGATCTGAACCGCGAGGTTCCGGTGCCGGCGAACGAGCCGATTCCGCTCCTCGATTTTTTCAGGCCGGAGATCATGCAGTCCCCCAAGCTCAATCCGTCGGGGACGCACATCGCCGCGATCGTCGGCACCGCCGACGATCACACCCAGCTGATGGTTTACGATTTGAAGAAGCAGGCCATCGAAATGGTCGGGGCGAGGGGGGACAGCGATATTGCCAGGGTGGACTGGTTGAACAACGAGCGGTTGATCTACTCGATCAGCGTCAAAAAAATCGCCGGCATCGGATTGTTTGTCGGAGATGTCGGGGCGCTGAGCAACGCCGCGCCGCTGCTGCAATACGTCGGCTCCACCCTGGTCGCCGTGCCGCCGGACGACCGGACGCATCCGTTGGTCCGGCTGGCCGAAAACAGCCTCAACACGGGTGCCTACGGCGTCGTGGCCCGGCTCAACACCGACGTCAAGCAGGGTAAAATCCTGGACCTGAGCATACCCGGTGCGGACCAGATGCAATTGGACGAAACGACCGCCAACAACCAGCGGCACATTATGGACAGCTACCCGTTGCTCAAGACGGAGCACGGATTCGACACCGGATATCTCGCGGACAAGGAGGGGCGGCTGGCTTTTGGTTTCACGTCGGAAGACGGTCGCCAGGCCCTGCACCGGCTGGCCGGCGAAAATTGGGACACATGTCCGGAGGACCTCGAAGAGATCAATGTGATCGGCTGTGGCGATAATTCAGGGGAAATCGTCGTGGTGGGGCCGAGGCAGGGCGGAAAGCCCCGGCCGCTGGAGGTTCTGGAAGGCGCCACCGGCAAGGTGGTCGAAGTGCTGTTGCAGGACAGCGCCTACGACTTCGATGGCTGGCTCTATCGCGACCCTCTGTCGCACCTCATCGTTGGCGCAGTTTACAACCGGGCGGCTCCGCGCGTCACCTGGTTCACCGAGGCTTATCGCAACCTGCAGAAAGTGGTGGACGGATTGTTTCCGGGGATGGTCGTGCGCATCCTCGGCACCGACGAAGCGGGCAAGATCGTTCTCCTGCGCACGTTTTCCGACCGCCAGCCTTCCATTTACAGCTGGGCTGACTTGGAGAATCACACGGCCGGCCTGATCAAGAATTCCGCCCCGTGGATCGACCCGCAACGGATGCAGCCGATGAACGTCCTGAAATTCAAGACCCGCGACGGCCGGCATCTCGACGCCTACCTGACCCAGCCGGCGGGTGCCTCGAAGCAGCATCCGCCGCCCCTCGTGGTGTTGCCCCATGCGTATATCACGGAGCGTGATTCGTGGGGCTACAACGCCGAGGTGCAATTTTTCACGACCCGTGGTTATGCCGTGCTCCAGCCCAACTACCGGGGCTCGGCCGGTTACGGCTGGATGTTTCCCACGGACGACGAGTGGGCCTTCCGCAAAATGCACGAGGACGTGACGGATGCCGTCAAGACGCTCATCGCCACGGGCATGGTCGATCGCGAACGCGTGGCCATCGTCGGAACGTCGTTCGGCGGCTTCCTGGCGCTTTCCGGCGTGGCCTTCGAACCCGACCTTTATCGGTGTGCCGTGGCGATCTCGGCGGTGCCCGACTGGGGCAGGGTGATCAACGACTATCGCCACGAACAATACTCGAGTGCCTTCTACAGCCGGATGGTGTTCAAGCTGGGCGATCCCAAAAAGGAGCGCGAGAAATTCAACGCGATGTCGCCGTTGGAGCATGCCGGCCAGATCCGCGTTCCGGTCCTGCTCAGCTGGAGCGAATACGATCCCAGCGTGCAGATCAGCGACCTGAAGAGCCTCGCCTCAGCCGTGGAGAGAAACCATGTTCCCGTCGAGACCATGTCATTCGTGAACGAGGCCGATGGCGTGCACCACCTCGGCCACAAGCTGGAACTCTACACGCGGATCGAGGCCTTTCTCGCGCGGAACATCGGCCCGGCCAAACCCGCCACGGCGCCGTAAAAGCGACGGAGCTGCGCGGAAGGCCGTCCTTCAGGCGGCCGGAGTGGGGCGCGACGCTCAGCGCAAAATCTCATACAGGCTCGCATGGTCGTCGGTCCACAGCCCGACGGCGTTCGGCCGCGACTTGGGCTCGGCGGAATAGCGGATGTCGTCGGCCGCGAGCAAGGCCTCGTTGCGGGTCACGAGCACCCAGGTCGAGCGAAACGCCCACCAGTTTTTCACCGGCGGATAGTCGGAGATCGTGACCGCCGCGAAACCGAAATAAGCGGCTAGATTCTCTACGACGGGCCGCAGATCGAGATAGCGGTTCGACGTGTGCACGGCGATCACGCCGTCGGGCTGGAGATGGCGCAGGTAGGTCGCGAAGGCCTCCTTCGTCAGCAGGTGCACCGGGATCGCGTCGCTGCTGAAGGCGTCGAGCGCGAGCACGTCGAAGTGCTGCGGCTGGTTTTGCGCGAGTTCGCGTTCCATCGAGAGGCGCGCGTCGCCCATGATCACGTCCACCTGCGCGGCCGACCGCTCGAGATAGGTGAAGTGCGTGCGGGCGATCCGCACGACTTGCGGGTCGATCTCGTAGATGCGGACGTTGCCGCGATCCTCTCCGTAAATCGCGATCGTGCCGGTGCCGAGTCCCACGAGGCCGATCCGGCGGCGCTGCGCCGCCGGCAGGTGGCGAATCGCGCGCCCGAGGCCGCTGCTCCCGCTGTAATAACTGGTGGGCCAGGTCGATTGCGGGAACGCGGTGAATTGCAGGCCGTGCGAGGTCGCGCCATGCACGAGCGTGTGGTGGTGCATGGCCGGGTCGTCGGGGTCGTGATCGACGATTTTCAGCACGCCGTAGAAATCGCGCGACGTGCTGACGGCGGCCTTCGCCTCGTCGCGAATCTGCACGATCAGCATGGCGCCGAGCCCGGCGGAAAACAGCATGAGAAAACTCCCGACGCGCGGCTGCCACTCGCGCACCCACCCGCGCCGGCCCGCGACGCCGAACAAAAACGCCCCGGCCAGAGATGCGGCAAACGGCCAGTGCTCGCCCCACAACGCCGAGAATCTTTCGGGAAACGCCTCGATCGTTCCGTCGCTTTTTGCCAGCGCCTGCAACGCTGGCACGAGCAGCGCCGCCGCCAGCGCGCCCGCCGCCGTGCCGAAGGCGAGCGCCCGGCTGCGGTGCCGGAACGAAAGTGCGCCGACGAGATAGCTGAGCAGCCACAACCCGATTTGCAGCTCGAGGTAGCGGTCGAACACGAGCGGCGCCACGACCGCGACGAAAAACGCCCCCGCCGCGCCACCGGCTGCGATGTGCAGATAAAACGACGTGAGCCGCGCGGGCGCCGGCCGGAGCCGGAATAGTTCGCCGTGGCAAACCATGCACGCGGCGAACAGCGCGCCGCAGTAGCCGACGATCTGGTGCGCGAGGCGGGCCTCGTGCTCGGCGAAGAGCAAATACACGTCCGCGCAAGCGCCGAGGGCGAAGAGCCCGCTAAAAAGACCGCGCGCATACCAGCGGGGATGGTCGAAGCAGAGGATGAAACTGAGCAGGTAAAGCCCCAGCGGCAGCACCCACAGAAATGGAATGACGGCGATGTCCTGGCAGAGCTTGTTCGTCGTCGCGAGCAACAGGATCGACGCGACCGCCGCGAGGCTGAACCACAACAAGCGATCCAATTCCGGGACCGGCGGATCAGATGGTGCGGGCGATACCGAGGCACCGGCGGGCGCGGTCGTTGATGTTTTCCACACGCGCCAGGCGCACCAGCCGCAGCCGAATGCAAAAACGGCGAGCGCGGCGGACCAGAGTTCCGCTTGCGCCTGCCGCGAAAAAATGCGTTCGAAGAAAAACGGGTAGGCGAGCAGCGCGAGCAGCGAACCGGCGTTGGAGAGCGCATAAAGCCGGTAGGGCGAGCGTCCCGGATGCGTTTGGCCGAACCAGTGCTGCATCAGCGGGCCCGTTGCCGAGAGCACAAAAAACGGCACCCCGATGCTGGCGGCGAGCAGCAGGAGGATGCGACCGATCGGATCCTCGCTGCCGTGCGGCTTCCAGTGCGCGCTCGGAATGATCGGCAGCGTTGCGAGCGCCGTCGCGAGCAACACGAGGTGGAGCAGCACCTGCCGTCGCGGCGTCAACCGCGTGGCGGACGCGTGCGCATACGCGTAGCCGGCGAGCAGCATCGCCTGGAAAAAAAGCAGGCACGTTGTCCACACCCCCGGCCCGCCACCAAACCACGGCAGAATGAATTTCCCGATCAACGGCTGGACCGCGAAAAGCAGAAAGGCGCCGGCGAAAATCGTGAAGGCAAATGACAGCATGCGGGGGGCGTGTTTTTGCCCGACACGGAATAGCGGGCGCGGTGCGCGGGGCGAGCGCCTTTCGCAGCCGGGGCCGGCCAATGACGACTGGCGCGGGGAATTTTGATTCGATCCGGGCTTTGCCTTGCCGTCACCTTTTCCCGGGCAAATCGTCCTGCCTCCGACCCCATGAAACTCCCCCGTTCCTTCCGCTTGTTGCTTATGACCTCCGCCGCTGCGTTTCCCCTCGTTGCAACTTCCGCCGCTCGCGCGAGCGACGAAGCCGTCGGCCAGTTCGCCAGCCACGGCGATGTCGGCAACCCCGCGCTCGCCGGGTCCACGAGCTACGACGCCTCGACGCAAACCTACCGGCTCGCCGGCGCCGGCCAGAACATCTGGGGCGCGTCCGACCAATTTCAATTCGCCTCGAACAAAATGAAGGGCGACTTCATCGTGCGCGCGCGCTTCGAGTTTGTCGGCCTGGGCGCCGATCCGCACCGCAAGACCGGCTGGATGGTGCGGTCGAGCCTCGATGCGGATTCGCCCTACGCCGACGCGTGCGTCCACGGAAACGGGCTCGCCGCGCTGCAGTTTCGCCGCACGAAGGGCGGCAACACCGAGGAACTTTTTGTTCCGCTGCGGGGCGGCGACGTGATCCAGTTCGAGCGCCGCGGCAAGGACTACATTTTCTCGTCGGCGCGCTACGGCGAGACCTTCGCCTCGATCACATTGAGCAACTTCGATCTGGGCGACGACGTTTTCACCGGACTCTTTCTCTGCGCGCACAACCCGAAGGCGAAGGAGGAGGCGATCTTCAAGGACGTGCGCATCGTCATCCCGCCGAAGGCCGGCTACGTGCCTTATCGCGACTACATCGGCGCGCACCTCGAAATCCTCAACGTCCACACCGGCCAGCTTCAGATCGTCCACAGTTCGCCCGAGCAGTTCGAGGCGCCGAACTGGATGCACGACGGCCACACGCTGCTGGTCAACGTCAGCGGCCCCGGCCCGAACAAGGGCCTGCTCAAAACCTTCGACCTCGTGACCGGCGTGGTCACGCCGTTCGACACCGGTTCCGCCAAGCACAACAACAACGACCACGTGCTTTCCTTCGACGGAAAAATGCTCGCGATCAGCAATCACAGCACGACCGACGCCGGGCGCTCGGTGGTCTTCAAGCTGCCCGCGACCGGTGGCACGCCCGTGCGCGTCACCGCGAAGTCGCCGTCGTTTTTCCACGGCTGGTCGCCCGACGGCCAGTGGCTCGCCTACACCGGCGGCCGCAAGGAGGCGCCGGGCGGCCCCGACAAATACGACATCTATAAAATCCCCGCCGACGGCGGCGAAGAGATCCGCCTGACGAACGCGCCCGGCCTGAACGACGGCCCCGAATTTTCGCCCGATGGAAAATACATTTACTTCAACTCGACGCGCTCCGGCCTGATGCAGGTCTGGCGGATGAAGCCGGACGGCTCGGACCAGGAGCAGATCACCAACGACGAGTTCAACAACTGGTTTCCCCACGTCTCGCCTGACGGAAAATGGATCGTATTCATTTCCTACGGCCAGGACGTGCAGCCGAACGAGCATCTTTATTACAAGCACGTTTACCTGCGCCTGATCCCGGCGGGCGGCGGAACGCCGCGCGTGGTCGCCTACGTCTTCGGCGGGCAGGGCACGATCAACGTGCCGTCGTGGTCGCCGGACTGCGCGCGCATCGCATTCGTCAGCAATACGCGCATGGACTGATCTCGCTGCGCCGCCCGCAGCGAAATTTTCCCGCTGAAACATCGATCGCGCCCATGAAAAAACTGTTCGGCCTCTCCTTCGTGCCGCTCAACGCGGATCTCGGCCTGCTGTGTTTCCGCGTCGTGCTGGGGTGGCTCGTGCTCCGCTACCACGGCTGGGGCAAGCTCACGGGCTGGAAGAACGAGCCGCTTCACCTGCCCAATCTCTTCGCGCTCGATGGCGTGCGGAAGGAGTTCCACACCTTTCCCAACTACCTCGGCCTCGGCTCGGAGCTGAGCTACACGCTGGTGACGTGGTTCGAGACCTTCGGCTGCGCGATGATCATCGCGGGACTGCTCACGCGCTTCAACGCGCTGGGGATGTTCATCACGCTGATGGTCGCGTGGTATTTTCATCATCACACGAATCTCAGCGGCCCGAATTCCGGCGAGGTGGCGTTCGCCTACGGCTTCGGCTTCCTGCTGCTGTTCCTCGCCGGCGCCGGGAAATATTCACTCGATCGCAAATTTGGATTTTGAATCCGGTCTCGCGACCGGATGATGGTTAGCGGGTCGGCAGCGGCGCCCGCCGGCGCCCCGCAAAGCTCCCGGCCGCCGAGTCCCAGCGCGGCGCCGAGGCCCGCGTAGGCCGCCACGCAGAGGAGGCATTTCGGCGCGAGTGTGACCGACGCGCCGAGGGCCAGCCAGCGGAGCCGGCGGCTCAGCATCTCAGCAAACCGCCGCAGCATGGTCGTAGCGATCATGGTGGCGAACCCAGCTCATCGTCGCTTCCGGGTCCTCGTTTCGACCCTTGGGCACGAGATCGAGGAGGTTGTAAGTGCCGATCAACAGGTCGAGCCCACGCGAGTAGGTCGAGTAGGTGTGATAGACCGCCCCGGCGGCATCCCGGGCGAACACGCTGAGGCCCGGCAGCTCCTCGATCGGAACTTCGGTGAGGCCGAAGTTGTAGTCCACCTTTTTGCCGTCGGCGATTTCCTCCGGCGTGAAGGACACGTGGAAATCCCGGTTGAAATCGCTGCCGTGCGAGGAGACCCAGTTGAAGGTCCAGCCCATGCGTTGCTTGAATGGCGTGAACTCCGCCAGCGGCGCGTGCGAAATCGCCGCGAACGCCACGTCGCGTGCCTGCAGGTGCACCACCGCCGGCGCCAGGTGATCCGACAGGTAGGAGCAGCTCTTGCAGCCCTCCTCCCAACCGGGACCGAACATGAAGTGATAGACGATGAGCTGGCTGCGGCTTCCGAACAAGTCGGCCAGCGAAACGCGGCCGGCCGGAGACTCGAAGACATAAGGTTTTTCGACTTTCACCCACGGCAGCTCGCGACGCCGGGCAGCGAGCCGGTCGCGCAGTCGCGTGAATTCTTTTTCCTCGCGCAGCAATTCGCGGCGCGCGGCGAGCCATTGTTCGGGGGAGACGGCGGGGGAAGTTTCGATCGTGGCGGCATTCATGGGAGGGTGTGTTGAGTTGATAACGTTTGAGATGGTTGATTCAGGACAGGGAGGCGGCGCGGAGCTTGGCGTATTCGGCCTTGAGCCGGGCGTGGGTCGGCCAGAAGGGCGGGCGCGGCGCGCCCTCGAGCAGCGCGATGAGATGCGTGAGGTGCGTGTGCCAGCCGCTCGCGTAGCCGTGGAGGAATGGCCTGTCGTCGCCCCGGGCGCGATGCGTGAGGACGAGCAGCACATTCTCTCCCTGCGGCGTGAGCTCGAAGGTGACGTCCGAGTTTTCGTCGAACGTGTAGCTCAGCACGCGCGGCGGCTCCCAGCGGAGCACCTTGCACTCCATCGAGGCGCCGGGATCGTGATATTGCTTGTGGTCGTCGGGCGGCGTCTCGTCGGGCGCGAGGTTCTTGTGCTTGAAGTCGAGCTGCATCCTGCCGCCGGCGCGCGGCTCCATCGGGCCGCCGGCGAACCAGCGGGCGCGTTTTTCCGAATCGGTAAGGTAATCCCAGATGCGTTCGATCGGGCCGGGGAGGGTGCGCACGAGGCGGACTTCGCCGGGGGCGGTGAACTGGCCGGGTTGGTCGTTGTCTTTCATGAGGAGGATTTTTTCTTTTTTCTTTCGCGCTTCCGGCGTTCGTCGTCGGCGCGCAGCTCGCGCTCGAGGGCGTCGAGCCGGCGCGACCAGACCGAGCGGGTTTTTTCGAGCCAGGCCTCGAGGTCGCCGAGCCCGGCGGGATTGAGCGCCTGCACGCGCGACTGGCCCTCGGCGCGCACGGTCACGAGTCCGGCCTCGCGCAGCACCTTCAAATGCTGGGAGATCGCCGGGGCGCTCAGGTCGAATGCAGCGACGAGTTCGCCCGCGGTCCGTTCGCGCTGGGCGAGCAGTTCGACGATGCGCCGCCGCGTCGGGTCGGCGATGGCCAGGAGGCTTTGCATGCCGGCATTAATTAAGTATAA